>OLDR01000016.1_pt1 | contig 90494 bp, 59 predicted proteins | sample 1609121 | NCBI WGS metagenome assembly OLDR01 (sample SAMN02675048, study PRJEB24791) | human gut metagenome, SKBSTL034 | isolation source: stool | host: Homo sapiens | place: USA
CCTTTGGGGCGATGCAGCCCTTGAAATAGCGGTTGCGGATTTCATATCCACCCGAACCATTGGGAAAGGCGATGGCAAAGTACCGCTTGCCGTTGTGAGTGAAACGTGCTTCACTACATTCTCTTTTCGCCAGTTCTATGTTAATTTCTCTACCTTGTAAGTAGGCAAGCAGGGCAGGAGATGATAACGGAACTATTTCCAACTGTTGGAAGCTCGGCTCGGAAGAGCTTTGCTTGCCAAAAGAAAAAGATACCGGGTGTACATGCGGTGTCTGTTCCGCAATCTGCTCCAGCAGGTAAGGTACATGGTCGGTAGCATACAGGTGTGCAGCCAGTTCAATGATACCGCCCCCTTTCCCTAAACCGAAGTCGTACCACTGGTTGCGTTCGGTGTTCACTTTGAAGGAAGCCTCTGTTTCTTCCCTCAAGGGAGATTTGTACCAAAGGTTGATACCCTGCTGTTTGACGGGTGAATAACCCAGGCTGTGCAGGTAGTCAGCCAGATTGATTTGTTTTGCAGTCTCGATGTTCATAAGGATATCGTTTTTAGTGAGTACTTTGATTATTTCTTTTTTTGCCCGCAACTCTTAAAAGTATGCGGTCTGTACAATCACTTCACTAAACTCCTAATATATAGACCCCCGGAATAAAGTGAAGCGATTAGTCTGTTTCTGAAATCACTTCACTAAATTGTCGTATATATAGGATACGGGAATAAAGTGAAGTGATTTTTGATGTAGTCGGCTAATAGTGGTAATCAGGCTTGAAGGAATACTTCCTGCCGTTTTCCTGCACTATCATCCGTTTGTTGCGCAGCATGGTGATAAGCGTCACTGCATTCTGGTGATTCAGCCTAACCCCCTCTGCCAGATAAGTCTTGATTAAGGTATCTTCCAGCTCCTTGTAGCCGTATTCCTCTTTCAGTGCAAAAGCGGCTTCCAGTGCGGCACGGTGCTGCGGTTCTGAAATATCCTTGTAAGGGTCAAACTTTTCCACCGAGGGTCTTCCCGGCTTCCTTGCTTCCGGCTTGTAACCTTCCGCAAGTTCGGGCAGGGCTCGGTCGTTGATGCGGAATGCAAAAGGCTCGAAATCCATCGCCCGGATGTGCATGGCGGAAACATGGCTGATGTCGCTGTTTCCCTTGTCCTTTTCCACCAGCAGGACTGTTTCCGCCTTGTTGTTCAGTTCCGTACCGATGTGCCCTCTTGCGTTCTCATCCCCCTTGTTCTGATGCAGTATCGTATGGATATGAATCTGCCTGTCGTCCGTCCATTGCATCAGCTTGGATATGATGCGGGTGGATTCACCGGGGCTGTTGATGTCGTAGACCATATCCCGGATGCCGTCTATGATGACCAGTCCAATATCCGGTGAGTGGTAGATAGCCTGCTCTACAATGCTGATGCGCTGTTCCGGGGTGTATTTTCTCAAAGCGAGAAACTCCAGATAACCGCTGTCCCTGTCGTCGGGCAATCCTGCCATCCGCAGGATCCGCTTCATCACTTTCAGGCAGTGGTAGGGGCTTTGCTCCGTATCTATATAAAGCACTTTCCGCTTTTCCTCGGGCAGTTCAGCCGCATATCGTAACACGGTACCGTTCTTCAATGCAGCGGCTACGATAGCCGATACATTGAAGGTCTTCTTGCTCTTGGCTTTGCCGATGGATGCGCTGAAATTGCCCAGCGTCCCGATGACAGAGCCGTGTACTTTCAGAATTTCGGGGGCTTTTTCGTAGCATCTTGACAGACTTAGCCGGGATTCCTGCCAGAGGATAACGGCTTGTTCGGGTGATATTTCTTTTATATAGTCCATAATCACCTCCTTTATCTGCGTCCTCCGGTTTTCTTGCCAGCCAGTTCCAGCGCCAGTTCTGCATCCACGATAATCTTGCGTCCAATCTGGGTAATGGCTTTGTCTATCTTTCCGCTTTTCTTGATGCGGTTGGCTGTGGGCAGGCTGCACCCGAAAAGCTTGGCTATGCCGAGTATGCCGTACACGTACTTTCTTTCCGTGTCGGTGGTCGGCTGAGGTTGCGCCTCTGCCTGTACCGAAGCGTGTCTGCTTAGAAAAAGGAACTCTTCGCCTGTCATCTGCCAGACGGGTTTCACTAACAGTTCTTTGAGGTTGTTCATCGTCCGTATGATTACTTGTTTGACAATAGCCCTGCGCACAGGCTGTTTCTTCTGTTCTCGAACGATGCAAAATTAGGTAGGGTTTTGAGTGGTAAGTATGTGGATGATAGATACGGATTGTTCTGTTATGTCACTGAATATCAATAAACAAAAATACCACTCAAAAATTATTTTGAGTGGTATAAGTGGTCATGTCGTAAAATATATTGGAATATCACGGGTTATCGGAATATTCCGTCCATTTCCTTGGCGAACTTTTGGTTGGGAATACTGGGTAAATCGGAGACGGGTTCCCTGTACTTGGACTTGTAATAGTCTTCATCAATATCCAGGTGTTTCAGGATGGCTTCCTTCCATTTGTCCTTATCCTGCTCTGGCAACTGCTCCTTCATCAGGGAAATCAGATAGCATACCCGTATCTTTTCCCTTGGCTTTATTTTCAGTACGCACTGGCAGGGATGCAGATTCATGCAGGCATAGAAATCCGGTGCGGTAATGTTTTCAAACTGTTCCCCTGCACAAACTTCATGAATGAGGGAAATCAGTTTCATGCTGAAATATTCAGGCAATCCGGCAGTCGTAGCTGTAGTCGATGCGGTTGTAGTTTCAGCTTCCGGCTGGCTGTCTGTACGGCTCTGCCTGTCTGCTTCGTTCGGTTGGCTTTCTTCGTCCGGTACATATTTGGTCAGGATGCCCATGAAGTGTACGCTAAGCAGGTAGATGTCGTCGCAACGGTTTTTCATGTATTGCCGGGCTTCTTTCCAGAGAAGGGTTTGCTGCTCATAAAGATGCTCCAGCTGGGCTTTCTCCTTTTCATATTCAGCCTTGCAACGCTCATATTCTCTTTCCGCCAGCTTTTCTTCTTCGGGTGTATGCTCTCGGTAGCCGATGGAATCATAGCGGTTGTTGGCTTCGTTCATCGGTTTGCGCAGCCTGTTTACCACTTCCATCTCTTCTTTGATGGTTTCCTTGTAGCTGTCTGCGTATTGGTTGCATACACGTATGATCACTTCGTCATGGGGAAGGCGGTAAGCTTCATAAAGCCGTGTGTATTCTTTGACTTCCTTTTTCAGGCTTTTCAGCAGTAGGGTACATGGTTCTGGCGGTGTATGAAGCACCAGTTCAAGGATAGCTTGTTCAAAAGCCTTTATATCGCTCCATTCCGAGTAGAAATCAACGATGAATTTCTGCTTTTCAAAAGAGAAAGTATGGCTTACAATCCAATCTTTGCAGATTCTGTTCAGCTCCCCGTATTGAGGAATGAGGGTTATTATCGTTTTCTGCATGGCATACTCTTATTGTTTAGGGTCCTTGTCAAGGAAAGAAGCCAGTTCTTCTTCCACTTCTTCTACGCTGGGCAACGCTGATTTCAATTTCTCGGGAATTGCCTTGCTCAATTGGTAATCGCTGATGCCGATGGGCTGGTCATAGCCGGAAAGGGCATACTGGGCAACCACTTCGTCCTTCCCTCTGCACAACAAAAGACCGATGGTCTTGTTGTCGTGTTCCCCTCTCAACTTATCATCCACCACGTTGATGTAAAAGTTGAGTTGTCCGGCATATTCCGGCTTGAAAGGAGTGGCTTTCAATTCTATGACAATATATGCGTGCAACGGAATGGAATATAGAATCAGGTCGGCAAAGAAATCGCTGTTTCCTACTTGGAAGTGCTTCTGCCGGGCAACGAAGGCAAAACCGTTGCCCATTTCCAACAGGTAGCGGGTAACGTGTTTTACCAGTTGTTCTTCAATATCCCTTTCGTCTGCTTTTTCTTTGGCTCCTGCCAAATCAAAGATGTACGGGTCTTTGAGTAGGTAATTGGCAAGGTCGCTTTGTGGAGCCGGAAGTGTGGTCGTGAAATTGTTTACCTTGTTGTTGCTGATTTGCCGGCTATACAAATCACTGTCAATCTGTAATTTCAATACATTGCTGCTCCATCCCATTTCTACAGACTGCTTCATGTACCAGTAGCTTAGACCCAATGGAAGTGAACTGTTAAGCATAATCACATGGCTTGCCCAATTAATTCTTGCAACAGGTGATGTCATGAATACGCTTTCTATATTCTTAATTTCCATTTGGTAAATATCAGATACAGTTTTGGTAACATTGTGGATTTGTGCAAGAGGTTCTTGCGTGATTATCATTTCTTTGTTATCAGTAGATTGAATTTGCGCAAGAGGCTCTTGCGTAAATTGAAAATCGTTTAAGAAGTGTACTTCATCCTCAATTTTCTTCACGTTTGGTGCTATCAGTCTTGCATCCGTTTCTATGAAACTTTGCAACGCTCTTAAAGGATATGCCTTTGCAAACTGGCACATATAGGTGAGGTTACGTTCCGAATATCCTTTCTTTTCAGGGTAATGCAGTCGGATAGCCTTTGCCAACTGCTTGATGATTTTGCTTCCCCATCCGTGCAGCTGCTGGTGATAAAGGATGTAATTGCCTACCTTCCAGTAATGGAACAGCATTTGTGCATTGGCTGCAACAATCAGCCTTACTTGTGCCTGTTCTATTTCCGAACCGACCGCTTGAATGAATGCATCAAAATTCGTTTTTTCTATGTTGGATTCCTTGTTGTTCATATTGTGATGATAATTTCTACAAATATAGTCATTGGTAACTATCTATGAAACTGTTTGATACTTTTATAGTTGATTAAACTTGTTCATGGCATTTGCCTTAATATCATCCGCTATGTCAATGTAGGGTTTCATAGCCTTGTAGTCGCTGTGTCCCGTCCATTTCATGACTACCTGTGCCGGGATTCCGAGAGCCAGCGCATTGCAGATGAATGTCCTTCTTCCTGCATGGGTACTGAGCAAAGCGTATTTGGGTGTGACTTCATCAATACGTTCATTTCCCTTGTAGTAGGTTTCCCGTACAGGCTCGTTGATTTCTGCCAGTTCGCCCAGCTCTTTCAGGTAATCGTTCATCTTCTGGTTGCTGATGACGGGCAGAGCCATGTAATTCTCGAAATGGATGTCCTTGTATTTGTCCAGTATGGCTTTGCTGTATTTGTTCAGTTCAATCGTCAGACTGTCGGCAGTCTTGACTGTGGTTATTTCGATGTGGTCGGACTTCACATCGCTTCTTTTCAGATTGCGAACATCCGAATACCGCAAACTCGTAAAGCAGCAGAACAGGAAAACATCACGCACACGTTCCAGGTATTGCTTATCCTTGGGTATCTGGTAGTCTTTCAGCTTGTTCAGTTCATCCCAAGTCAGGAAGATTACTTTTTTCGAGGTGGTTTTCAGTTTCGGTTTGAACGTATCGTATGCAATGTTCTGATGATGTCCTTTCTTGAAGCTCCAGCGCAGGAACCATTTGAGGAATCCCATTTGCTTGCCGATGGTGCTGTTTCTCATATCCTTGGTATCACGCAGGAAGTTGACGTATTCGTTCAATCCAAATTCGTCGAAATAGTTAAACGTTGCATCCTCCTTGAACTCTTTGAGGTGGTTCCTCACTGCTGCAAATTTTTCATAGGTGGATGCCGTCCAGTTATTCTGGTTACCGCACTCTTTTACAAACTCATCGAACACCTCCCAAAAGCTGACAGGGGCTTCTTCCGGCTGTTCTTCGCTGGTGTCTTTCATTCTCATGTTGAAAGCTTCCTTCAACTGTTGGGTCGTTGGCATGACCTCCTGCACCTCAAATTCCTTGAAAATATTCTGGATTTCGGCATAGTATTTCAGCAAGTCCGTATTGATTTCGGCTGCACTTTGCTTTAGCTTGTTGGTACATCCGTTCTTTACCCGCTGCTTGTCTGCATCCCATTTGGCTACGTCAATCCGGTAGCCCGTTGTAAACTCGATGCGTTGGCTGGCAAAGATGACACGCATACGGATAGGTACGTTCTCTACGATTGGCACACCGTTCTTTTTCCGGCTCTCCAATGCAAAAATGATGTTGCGCTTGATATTCATAATTGGGTGCGTTTGAAATTCTACACCCAAATATACACCCAATTATTGAGATAGCAAAAGACATTTAGAAACATTTAGTTTTACTCTGTGTTGTAATTTGCACTTGATTATCAGTCGTTTGCAGTTTTATGATATTCTGTGAAAGTATAAGTTCGAGAGCCTCTCTCTCCGCTAATAAGCACCCAATTTTACATTTAAAGATGTAAGTTGGGTGCTTTTCTTTTTACACATAACGTGTCTCCTTCGTGTTAGTAATTCCTTAGTGGGTAGAAGTATAAAGAATACCCATTTCGACAAGCAGAATTTATAAAGTAGGTGGATTGCTTAAAGCTTATACTCTTTTGTTGTATTTCGTTCCCTTGGGAGTGAATGATAGTTTCGGAGAAAAGAATATGCTATTCTCTTTTACGCAGATAGGGGCGTGTACAGCATATTCTACTCCTTGTTATGCTGATTAAAGCGTTCAAGCCATAGGTTTAATATGTGGCAAACATCTTTCCCCCTCATCTTCAAGTTATGAACAGGAATACTTTCTATTGCTCCCGTTTTTATAAAATTGTAGGTCATCAATTTCTTTTTTAAGGTCGATGATTCTTCTATTTTTTGCTTCAAGGGAGTGTTTTTATAATCGATGGCAATCATAAGAGAGGAGTCGAGACTGAAGAGTCGGAAAGCTCTAACGTCCTTAAACAGGATGCTGTAATAACTTCCTTTACCTTGTTCGTATAATTCAATCTTGTCTTCATAGATGATGATAAATGGAATACGATGAATTCGGTTATAGAGCGTCATAATCGTGAGTAATAATCCGCCTCCGCCAAAGAAGATCATTCCGAGCCAACCGCCAACCATTTTTGTTATCCACTCGATGTGATCCGTTGTTACAATTATGTATCCACCCACCGCAAAAGCAAAACAGCAAACTGCGTAAAGCATATTTTTCCATAGGCTTTGGTAGATCCTTATTTCTGTTTGATGGAGTTTAATATCAGTGTGTTTCATATCTATTTTTCATGTTTGTCAAATTAAAATTCCGTTCAATTTTATAAGGGGGAATTATTTTCGCAAATGTAATGATTGATCAGTATTCATGAAACTGTTTATGTATTTTTAATGGTATGCACTTTTCTAAGGGGAAGAATAAGGGCTCATGTTGTAGGGGAGAACAATGTAGTGGGTATGAGGGGCTTAAATCTACTGAGGTAACAGGGGCTTGGGGAGTCTTCTGCAGTTTAGTTAGTCTGTGAAGAATGCTATACTTTGTTTATGAGATTGATTTGAATACCTACTGAAAGCAGTAGTTTTTTGAAGAGAGGGACAATTCAAAGTCGCTTCTATCAAATGATGCGAGATAATATACGTCTGAAACAATTTATCCCACCACGCGCGAAAACGGTGTGGGGTAGTGAATCTTTGCTTACTATAGGTACGTATAGTTATGAGTATAACACACAGGGAAAAACGCTTAAGAAAACTGTAACCTATACGCCCAAAGAGGTGTTTTCCTCCTACTTTATAGAGATACAGGCTCAAGCAGACGATTCAACTCTTTATGTGCGCTACGAGCAGCCTTATGCAGGAGAGAAGTATGTGCGCGAATCTTCTTGGGTTTATCGTGCCGATGGCACTTTGGCTGAAATGCGCCAGGTAGATTATACCTACGACCTCACGGGTATTGTCAACGCAACGGCTAACAGCAAGGTGGGTGCAACCCTTAATGGACGTAGTCTGAGTATTGGCGAAGGTTTGTTTACAGTGGTCCGATGTGGCAGTCATTTATTACAACACTATGCATGATGAGTTGTGGATGCTCAAGCAGATGATGGATAGTGGTGTCAATGGTATCATTCTCAAGAGTGATGATGTGAGTGAACTGAAGAAGGCGGTTGACTGTGTCAGTTGACTGGGGAAAGTTATTATAGTAAGCAGTTTCAATCCTATTGTACAGCTTACGAAAGTGAGCAGACTCTATCGATGCGTGAATTGCAAGTACTTAGGGCCATAGCCCAAGGGCAAACGTCGATTGAAATCGCGCGTCAGCTCTATGTTTCACCCAATACTATAGAGTTTCACCGCAACACATTCTCAAGAAATTGGGAGTGACTAACGTAGCTGAGCTGATTCAGCGTGGTATCGAGTTGGGCTACATAACTCTCTGATTTTCCATCGGGCGCAATCAAGTGATACGTTTCATTCTGATTGCGCCCTCTTTTTATTTCTGCTCAGTCTTTTCGAACTTCATTCTTAAAACTGAAGTTCGAGTTAGTCAAAGAACCGGACTGACGAAGTCATCGGACATTAAAAAATGGATTTGAGGTAATCTCTTCCGCATTTAAGGTAAGAGGTGGCAAACGGGATGTTTGTATTTTTGCAGCCGTAACCAACAATCCAATTCTTAACTCCAAGATACGACCATTATGTATATCGAAAGCATCCAGTCGCCTGCCGACTTGAAATCGTTTGACTTGAAAACTCTTCAGATTGTAGCCGACGAAACACGCCAGGCAGTGTTAAACCGTGTCAGTAAGCATGGTGGACATATCGGTCCCAACCTGGGCTTTGTCGAAGCCACCGTTGCCCTGCATTATGTTTTCAATGCGCCAGTTGACAAATTCGTGTTTGATGTGAGTCACCAGTGTTATCCTCATAAAGTGTTGACAGGTCGTGCAGCAGGCTTCTTGGGCAATGTTGACGACATGGATGCCATTTCGGGCTATTCTTCCCCCAGCGAAAGTCCGGTGTATGATAACTTTGAGGTGGGGCATACCTCCACCTCCATCAGCTTGGCCACAGGTTTGCAGAAGGCGCGCGACATGAAAGGCACCAAAGAGAACATCATCGCCATTATAGGTGACGGTTCGTTGTCAGGAGGCGAAGCTTTTGAAGGATTAGATGAGGCTTCAGAACTCGGAACAGGTATTATTATCGTTGTGAATGATAACGAGATGTCGATTGCCGAGAATCACGGAGGCATTTACAAAAATCTGCGTGCTCTGCGCGAAAGCAACGGCTGCTGCGAACACAACTGGTTCAAGGCATGGGGATTTGAGTACAAGTATTTGGAAGAAGGCAATGACATCGGAAAGCTCATTGAAGTGTTCCGCAGTGTAAAGGATACTGACAAGCCCACAGTCGTTCATATCCATACAGAGAAGGGGCATGGCTATGCGCCCGCAGTAACCAATAAGGAAGCTTGGCATTGGGGAATGCCCTTTAACCTGGCTGATGGTAGTCGTCCGCAAACTGAATCGGGCGAAACTTACGAGCAACTCTTTGCAGACTGGATGTTACGCGAGATGGAGCACGACAAGACCTTGATAGCTGTGACAGCCGGTACGCCCGCTGCAGGAGGATTTACGCCCGAAAAACGTCAGCAGGCCGGACCGCAACATCTTGATATGGGCATTGCTGAAGAGCAGGCTGTAGCCATGATTTCGGGAATGGCAAAGGGGGGACTTCGTCCCGTTTGGACCGTTTACAGCACTTTCATTCAGCGCACGTATGACCAAATAGCTCAAGATCTTTGCATCAACAGCAATCCGGCAGTGATTAACGTCATGTGGGGCGGCACGGGAACAATGAATGACATCACCCACATCTGCCTCTTTGATATCCCGATGCTCTGCAGTATTCCTGGTTTAATCTATCTAGCTCCTACGACTTGTGAGGAATACTTTGCCATGCTCCGTTGGGCCATTGAGCAGAATCAGAAGCCTATAGCTATCCGTGTGCCAAGTAACGGTGTGCACCATACAACCACGATGGTCGACACCACATATAGTTATGAACCCCGTTACCAACTGGTGCAGGAAGGGGAAAAAGTAGCCTTGATTGCGGCTGGTTCTTTCTATCAGAAGGGGGAAAGTGTGGTGCGTTTGCTTGCCGCTCATGGAATCCAAGCAACCCTCATCAATCCTCGTTACCTGCATGCCGTCGATGCGGATATGCTGGAGAGACTGAAACTCCGTCATCAGTTGGTCGTGACATTGGAGGATGGTTGTAAAGACGGAGGCTTTGGCGAACGTATCGCTTCCTATTATGGCACTTCAGATATGAAGGTTCTCGTTGGTGGAGTAAAGAAGGGTTTGTATGATCGTTTTGATCAAGAGCAATTGCTTGCTGACAATCGCTTGCTGGATGACCAAATTGTAGCAGACATTCTTGATATTTTGGCGTAATGAAAGAGGTGTTCTTTCAAACAGTTCAGTCATTCAACGAATATCACGGATTTGAAACGTTCCATCCGCTAGTAAGTGTGGTACGCTTTGATAAGGCTTGTCGGTTAGAAGAGTGCCTTTTTCACTATGGGCTTTATGCGTTGTTCTTGAAGGAGAATAAAGGATGTAAACTGTCGTACGGCCGCACAGCGTACGATTTTGATGAGATGACTGTTACCAGTTTTGCACCTGGGCAATCAGTACATGTAGTTCCTAATCCGGAGGTAGTTGTGCCTAAGTGGACAGCTATTGTATTCCATCCCGATTTGCTCCACCGCACCGCGTTAGGTCGTAATATTAGTCGTTACGAATTCTTTGACTATACTTCGAACGAGGCACTTCACCTTTCATTCTCAGAAATAAGCATTTTCCGTAATCTCCTTGGCCTCATACAGCAGGAACTACGGCATACCATAGACAAGCATTCTCGTGAACTCATTGTGAGTTCTATCGAGTTGTTGTTAAACCATTGTCTGCGCTTCTATGACCGGCAGTTTATCACTCGGGAAGAGATTAACCATACTGTAGTCAGGCAGTTTGCCAGTTTGCTTAATCAGTACTTGGAGGAGCAGGCCGTACATGAAGGCTTGCCTTCGGTTGCTTATTTCGCAGAGAAATGTTGTTATTCTCCCAAGTATTTTGGTGAATTGGTCAAGACCGAAACTGGACGTACGGCTAAGGACTTTATTTACGACCGTTTGCTCCAAAGAGCCCGTCAGTTACTTGATGATACTGAGTTGAGCATAATGACAGTTAGCCAACAGCTCGGATTCGAATATCCTCAGCATTTCGTCCGCTTTTTTAAGGCCCATACAGGTCAGACTCCTTCTCAGTATCGCAAGATGGCATAGGTAAACACGATAGCATCGCCTTTCTTGATAGAAGGACTGAGGGTTAGCTATTGCCTTCTGTGAAATAAGTGTAGAATAAGAAACAGTAAATGCAAGTTATGAAGAATGTAGTTGTGATTTCGACCAGCCTTCGTGGTGGGTCAAACAGTGATATGCTTGCCAAGCAGTTTGTGCAGGGGGCATTGGCGGCAGGCCATGAAGTGGAATACATTTCATTGGCGGGCAAGCATATTGAATTCTGTAAGGGCTGTCTTGCCTGTCAGAAATTTGGCAAATGTGTGATTGCCGATGATGTCAATTCACTGTTGCAGAAAGTCCAAAAAGCCGATGTTATATGTTGGGCTACTCCCGTGTATTATTACGGGATGAGCGGACAGATGAAGGTGCTTATCGACCGTATGAATGCTTTGTTTGCATTTCAGTATATGTTCCGTGAAGTCTATTTGCTGGCTACTGCCGCAGAGGATGAAGCCGATACCTTCAGCCGTGTAGAAAGTGGATTGATGGGGTGGATAGACTGTTTCCCTCAATGCCAATTTGCGGGTAGGGTATGCTGTGGTGGTGTAACCGAACCGCTTAGTGTAGTTGGACATCATAAATTGCAGGAAGCTTACGAAATGGGACAGTCACTTTGAGTGTGCCGTTTACCTTGATGATAAAAGAGGCTGTGTCGTACACATTCATACGACACAGCCTCTTGTAGTAGAAGGATATTTGTCTGCTAAAACTTGCTATTGCTGAGTTTGCGGATGATCTACCGTCAAGCCTTCTTGTACAAGTTGTTCAGCCGTTTGCAACAAGGGAAAAACGTATTGTTTCAGTTGCTTAAAGCAAGGAGTAAAGGGAACCTGACGAGGTGACGTTTCCTTGTCTAACTGATAACAATATTCTTGGGTGGTTTCGGCATTGTATACATAAAGATGAGACGAATCGCGGGCTGCAATGGTTTTATCTGCGGTATAAAAGGCTGCCGGTCGTCGTTCCTTCAACAGGTCAATGCCAAAATTATTTTGCGTGTAAGGAATACGTAAGAGTCCTAAGATGGTCGGAGCCACATCAACTTGTCCGGCAAAGTGGTTCACCTCGCGTGGAGTCAAACCGTCAGCATGGAAGAACAAGGGAATGTGGTTAAAGCTTTCGGGCAGTTCGCAGTCAGCCGTTCCCACCAGTTTGCCGTGGTCGCCAAGGAAGACAAAGAGCGTGTTCTTAGCCCAAGGCTGACGACGTACCTCTGACATGAATTGGCGAATGCAATCGTCAGCATAACGCACGATTTGTTCTTCAGGAAGTAAGTTTTCGTCTTGGTATTTCTTGGGTACGACGTAGGGCGGGTGGTTGCTGATGGTCAACAGGGTGGCAAAGAAGGGTTTGCCCGAAGCTGCATGACGGTTGAGTACAGGAAGTGCGTACTCGAAGAGGTATGCATCAGGCACGCCGAAATGGTTGACCACTTCCTTCTTCGGGTAATTTTCTTGAGCGTAGATTTCTTCATATCCGTTGGTGCGGAAGAAAGCGTTCATATTGTCATACTGGCTTTCATGCGTCATGAAGAAGAGCGTAGAATATCCCTGCTCACGTAACACCGTGGGAAGTCCAGAGTAAGTTGGAATGACCGTGCCCTTCATCGCGTTACGAAACAGAATCGAGGGAAAGGAATAGAGCGTAGCGTAGAGTCCGTGGTTGGTATGGTTCCCTGCCGAATAACAATTGCTGAAGCTTAACGAATGCTGGTAAAGGGAGTCGAGTGCAGGAGTCAACTGTTTCGGATTGCCAAAGCGCGTCATGAGTTTGGCTGAAAGCGATTCCATCAAGACCAGAACTACATTCTGACGGGTCGGTTCCCCTTCAGGCCTAACCTGTCGTGCAATGGGAGAAATCCCCGTTATGCCTGTACGGCCAAGCAATTGCTGGCTACGGGCAATTGCTTGTTGGGCATCCATGAGGTGAAGCTGTTGGTTTTCTGGGCGGAGGTTGTCCAGTGTGCTGGTCAGAAGGTTGAACATAGGGTTGACTCCCAGGTTGTTCAGCACGGTGTTGGTGGAATGATAAGCAGCACTCACTTTGATTGGGTTGTACCCCAGGCGTCCACGAATGCCCAAGAAGCAAGCTCCGCCGAGTAGAGCAAAGACGACAAAGTAGCCCGTGCGTTGTATCCAGGTAGGACGAGGCCGCATGAGCAGAGCTAATCCCTGTCTGGTCAAGCGAAAGACGCGAGTGCGCAGCAGGTAGAGTAGGGTGGCAAAGGTCGTAGCACTGATAAAGAAGGCGGCGATGTAAGCATAATAGGAGGCTTCACCGAAAATCATGCCCAAGGTCGTTGTGCCATATTCAGCCCAGTTCCAAATGGAGGCATTCAGTAACTTGGAGAAGTAGGCAAAGTAAGGGATGTTGCCCGCACAAGCCATAAAGACCAAGGTGTAGAACACGCAGAACCAAATGTTGAGTGCCCGAAATATCCAGGCACGTCCGTAATGGAAGATGCCGGCTAGTCCGACTCCTAGCAAGGGGAGAGCCATGATGTAGCAGGCAATGACATTGTCAAACCACAGGCCCATCAAGAACGACTTGGCAACGGGGAGGGATTGTTGTAAGTATTCGGTGGGAATACTTGACTTGACACTGAAGTAAAATACGAGTCGGAATAACGAAAGGAATACGAGTGCAAGGAGATGGACACTGAGAAGATAGCTGAGAGCCTTGGGGAAAAACTTCATCGTTTGAGGATTTAGGCGGCAAAGGTACGAAGATTTTACTAACTTTGCACGCCAACAAAAATAACGTAACCCATTCAAAATTAGCATGGAAGAAACACTCCAATTAGTCAATTCAATCATCGACGGAATTCAAGAAAAGAAAGGTCGCAGCATTGTGACGGTAGACTTAAGCAATATCCTCACTGCTCCCTGCACTTATTTTGTTATATGTACGGGTACAGCCCCACAACACACCGATGCGATTTGTGACTCGGTAGAGGAATTTACCGGCAAGCAATTGCACGAGAAGCCGGCACGTATTGCAGGACGTGACAACGCAGAGTGGATCGCGATGGATTATGGCACGGTGATGGTACACATCCTCCTGCCTGAAGCACGTGAACATTACGACATCGAGAACCTCTGGAACGATGCACAGATCACGCAGGTGGCTGACATTGACTAATTCTATAACCAACACACTAAACTCATTATGCCCAAACTTCCCAATTTACCTTCTAACGGTAAAGACTCGGGCGACAAGAAGAAGCCCGGGTTCAACCTCAGTTGGCTCTACTTGGCAATTATCGTCGGACTCGCCGTGATGCTCTATCAGGGCAATCAGGGTAGCGCAGGCGGTATTGACAAAGAAGTGGACTACACCTCCTTCCGCACGTATGTGCAAAAGGGATATGCCAAAGAGGTAGTGGTCAACAAGACGGACGGCAACGTGCGTTTTGTGGTGCAACCGCAAAACATTCGTGAACTCTTCAAGGCAGGAACGGACCAAACGGGCACAGCCCCCACGGTGACTGCCAAATATCCCGATGTACAATCGGTTAATAACTTTCTCGATGAACATTACAAGGGAGCGGTCAAGTATGAAGAGAACGATAAGTTCTTCATCAGCCTGCTGAGCAGCTTTCTTCCCATCATTCTCCTCGTATTCCTCTGGTTCTTCTTGATGAAGCGCATGAGTGGAGGCGGTGGAGGCGGAGTCTTCAGCGTGGGTAAAAGTAAAGCACGCCTGTTCGACAAGAATGGAAAGAACACGACTCACGTAACCTTTAAGGACGTGGCTGGACAGGAAGGTGCCAAGCAGGAGATTCGCGAAATTGTGGACTTCCTCAAGAATCCGCAGAAATATACCGAACTGGGTGGTAAGATTCCTAAGGGAGCTCTGCTCGTAGGTCCTCCGGGTACAGGTAAGACCTTGCTTGCCAAGGCTGTGGCTGGTGAAGCTGATGTACCCTTCTTCTCCATGGCAGGTTCTGACTTTGTGGAAATGTTTGTCGGTGTCGGTGCCAGCCGTGTGCGTGACCTTTTCCAACAAGCTAAGGAGAAAGCTCCTTGTATCATCTTTATCGATGAAATTGATGCCATCGGTCGGGCGCGTGGAAAGAATCCTTCCATGGGGGGTAATGATGAGCGTGAGAATACGCTCAACCAGTTGCTGACCGAAATGGACGGTTTTGGCACGAATACAGGTGTCATTGTCTTGGCTGCTACCAATCGTGTGGAAATCTTGGACAATGCTTTGCTTCGTGCCGGACGTTTCGACCGACAGATTCATGTTGACTTGCCCGAACTTTCTGAACGTGTGGCCATCTTCAAGGTGCACCTTGCTCCGCTGAAGTTGGATAACAGCCTCGACATTGAGTTGTTGGCACGCCAAACTCCGGGTTTCTCGGGAGCTGATATTGCCAATGTTTGTAACGAGGCGGCGCTCATTGCTGCCCGTCACAACCGCAGTGAAGTCGGTAAGCAAGACTTCCTCGATGCGGTTGACCGTATTATTGGCGGTTTGGAAAAGACCTCGAAGGTGATGACCGAGGACGAAAAACGTGCCATTGCCATTCACGAGGCAGGTCATGCTTCTGTTTCTTGGCTCTTGCAATATGCCAATCCGTTGGTCAAGGTGACCATCGTTCCGCGTGGCCAGGCACTCGGTGCTGCGTGGTACTTGCCTGAAGAACGTACGATTACGACCAAGGAGCAAATGCTCGATGAAATTTGTGCCTTGCTCGGTGGACGTGCGGCTGAAGAAGTCTTCTTAGGTCACATTTCCAGTGGTGCTCTCAATGACTTGGAGCGTACGACGAAGCGCATCTACGGCATGGTAGCTTACCTCGGTATGAGCGATGAACTCTCGAATGTTTGCTACTATAATTCACAGGGTGAGGCCGGTTTTACTAAGCCTTATTCCGAGAAGACTGCTGAGCTGATTGACAACGAAGTGAAGCGGATGATTTCCGAACAGTACGAACGTGCGAAGTCCTTGCTTCGTGAACATGCAGCAAAGCATAACGAGTTAGCTGATTTGCTCGTCGAACGTGAGGTCATCTTTACCGAGGATGTGGAACGTATCTTTGGTGCCCGCCCTTGGAAGAGCCGTACGGATGTTCTCATGGAGGAAGAAGCCTTGAAGCTGGCTGAAGAGCGTACCAAGAAGCTTGAGGCTGAAGCTAAATTGCAGGCTGAAACGCAGCAGGAAGCCGCAGTGGTGACAGACACAGCTGAGGCTGAAAGCAATGAAGATGTACAACCCTCAACACAAGATAAGCATGAATAATTTGATTGTCCGCAGTCTGACAGGTGTTGTCTTTGTCGCCGTGTTGGTCAGTTCCATTTGGTTCTCGCCAATCAGTTTTATCGGACTGTTTGCACTCATTACGGGATTGACTACGTGGGAGTTTTCCACCAATGTCAACCGCTATGCAGGTGCCTCGGTCAACCGTTTCATCAATACGGTGGCTGCGGTTTATCTCTTCTTGGCCTTTGCCGGTTATTGTGCTGACCTTGTGCCGTCCAAAGCCTTCATTCCTTATCTCGTTTCCATCATTTATCTCCTGGTGAGCGAGCTTTATTTGAAGAAGGCTGATCCGTTGAAGAACTGGGCCTATGCCTTTGCCTCCCAAGTTTATGTGGCTTTGGCTTTTGCCTTGCTCAATGTATTGGCATTCCACTACGATGCCTTGACCAATACGGTGCGCTTTGAGCCGATTTATCCGCTCAGCATCTTCTTCTTCCTGTGGACGAGTGATTCGGGTGCCTACCTTTGCGGTTCTATGTTGCATAAGTACTTCCCTGCAAAGCTTTTCGAACGCATTTCTCCCAATAAGTCTTGGGTGGGAAGTATTGGAGGCGGTCTCCTCTGTTTGGTCGTAGGTTGGGTACTTTCCGTATTCTTCCCGACCCAGCTGACACTTGTTCAATGGTTAGGCTTAGGACTGACTGTTTGCATATTTGGCACTTGGGGCGATTTGATTGAGAGTCTCTTCAAACGCCAGTTAGGTATCAAGGATAGTGGAAACGTATTGCCCGGACATGGTGGAATGCTTGACCGCTTTGACTCCTCTCTTCTTGCCATTCCGGCAGCCGTGCTTTATCTTTATACGATAAGTATATTCTAACCAGATTCGATGTACACGATATAAGTAAGCGGAAAGCACCCGTCTGGGAGTTTTCCGCTTCTTTTTTAATCATTCTGATGTATGTTTGGTAAAAACAAGAGTAACCAACGCTTGAAACTGATAGGCAAGATATCGGTCATTGTTGTTGTATTGGTCGCTTTAGTCAGTACGACAACCTATTGGGTTATTCGTCGTCCTTTCATTGACGATTACGAAATAGTTGATCAACTGGGGGGAAATCTGTTTCCCTCTGCTATTCTTTCTGTGGCAACAACCAATGCTGAAATCATTGAACCCATGGAAGGCAATTGTTTGGGTAATCCCAAAGCAAGCCTTGCCATTAGGCTGACACCCAGTCGTTCGAATGCCGTGGTGCGTATTGAATTGGCCGAAACCCCCTTCTTTGCCCGTTCTGTATCTTCTTTTGTACTTCCTGAGAAGGGAAAGGAATACATTATCTATCCTGATATTCTTTGGCATTACGATGCGTTGCGCAACAATGTACAAGCTGAACCCATCAGTGTTGCTATAAATGTGGAGGTCGATGGTAAAGACTGGGGACAAAAAGTGCGTACATTCTCCGTTCGCAGTATCAATGAATGTTTGATTGGCTACGTAAAGCAATTGCCTAACGAGCGCACGAAGTTTGTGAGTACGCGTCTGTTTTATGCAGCCTATGTCAACGAAGAGAATCCGCTTATTGACAAAATCCTTCGAGAAGCACTCAACACGCGTATTGTCAGCAAATTCTTAGGTTATCAAGCGGGTACAGAGAAGGCGGTCGACCGCCAGGTGTATGCGCTTTGGCATGCGCTGCAGAAACGCAAATTCAGTTATAGCTCGGTGTCCTATTCTAGTTTGTCGAGTAACATGGTCTATGCGCAACGCGTGCGTACGTTTGAAGATGCACTCAATTCGTCTCAAATCAATTGCGTGGATGGCAGTGTGCTTTTCGCTTCGTTGCTTCGGGCTATCAATATTACCCCAGTACTTGTACAGACTCCTGGACATATGTTTGTGGGCTACTATACAGACGAAAAGCGAAAGAAGCTGACTTTTCTTGAAACTACTATGATTGGGGATGTCAATCTTGATGATTATTTTCCCGAGGAAAAACTTGATTCAACCATTCATACCAAGAGTCAAAGTGAAATGTCGCACCTGACTTTTGAGAAGTCCAAAGAGTATGCCAACCGAAAATACAAGAGTGTAGAGCAGAAGGTGCGTACAAATCAATCGCGTTATCTTTTTGTTGAAATCAATAAGGCGGTGCGTCGTCAAGTACAACCGATTGGCCGGTAGAATAGTAGACTGTTGTCCTCCCTATCTGGGGATACTTCATTTATACAAGAAATGCCTTTAGACGGAAATCTATTCCGGTCTAAAGGCATTTCTTATATTTGTATAGAGCACTTTGTTAGGATATATGAGTCCAGCTCATGCTACTTTCACTTATTTCTTAAACGGCTTTCGCCAGTTACAGCCTTCCTTCCAACGTGAACAGCCGTAAGCCGTTTTACCTTTGATGACCTTGCCTTGTCCACATTCGGGACAGAGACTGCCTTCGCGAATAATGCGGCGTTTAGGCTTTGCTTTTACGGGTTTATCGTTGGTAGTAGAGGATGCTTCCGTTTTAGCTTTGCCCGTTGCTTCCGTAGCTTCGGTGCTGACTGTTTGCGTGACGTGGCGGTTGGAGTTATCACTTAATACCTGACGGACAATGTCGCTGACCATTATTTTCAACTCATCGATAAATTGTGCCGCACTGTATTTATGATGCTCAATCTGGCGCAACTTCTTTTCCCATAGACCCGTTAGTTCCGCACTTTTGAGCAACTCTTCCTTAATCAGCGAAATCAGCTCCATTCCCGTAGGAGTTGCGAGGATGTTTTTACGTTGGCGGCGGATGTACTGACGCCGGAACAGGGTTTCAATAATGGCGGCACGGGTAGAAGGTCTACCTATACCATTTTCCTTCAGTGCATCGCGTAACTCATCGTCTTCCACCGTCTTGCCTGCAGTTTCCATTGCACGGAGCAAGGTCGCTTCGGTATAGGGACGGGGAGGAGTCGTCATTTTTTCAGCCAAGTCGGGTTGGTGCGGTCCGCTTTCCCCCTTTACAAAGTCAGGAAGTACTTTGTCCGTTTCCGTTTGTTTCTCGTCTTCATCTGCATTGCTCATGAGGCGTGCGGCTGAGGCTGGTACGGCACGCCATCCAGGTTCGAGAATGACCTTACCTGTCGTTTTAAATGAAACGTCTGCAGCTTGCCCCAGTACGGTTGTCGTAGCAAATTTACAGTCGGGGTAGAAGACGGTAATGAAGCGGCGAGCTACGAGGTCGTATACGTTGCGTTCCATGTCCGTCAAATTCTGCGGAGCTACGCCCGTAGGAATGATGGCATGGTGATCGGTTACCTTCGAGGAGTCAAAAACCTTTTTGCGCTTCAACAAAGGGGCTCCGCGTAAGGGGGCAAGCAATTCATCGTACAGTGGTCGGATGCCCTTGAGAATATTCGGACATTTGGGATAAATATCATCAGAGAGGAAGGTCGTGTCCACACGTGGATAGGTGGTCACTTTCTTCTCGTAGAGTGACTGGATGAGTTGCAAAGTCTGGTCAGCCGAATAGCCGAATTTTTTGTTGCAGTCTACCTGCAGTGAAGTCAAGTCAAAGAGTCGGGGCGGCATTTCCGTTCCGCGCTTCTTTTCCACTTCCGTTACTTGGAACGGTTCCGACTGAATGCGCTCCAAGGCCGCGCGCCCTTCTTCCTCTGTGCTGAATCCGCGTAAGGTTGGTTGCGCTTTTCGCTTGTCGTTCTTTTCCTTATCGTTTTCGTCTTCCGTTTCCGCTCCCTCGTCTTCATTAGGATCAGCCATGAGTGCGTTGAAGGTCGTGTCGCGGTAGATAGTCGTCAGCACCCAGTAAGGTTCAGGCTTGAAGTTATCCATTTCTTCCTGCCGGCGTACAATGAGGGCTAATGTCGGTGTTTGTACTCTGCCGATGGAGAGAGGGGGTACTCCTGGACCTCGTTGTCCTCCGTACTTGATGGTGTACAGGCGAGTAGCATTCATTCCCAAGAGCCAGTCGCCGATGGCACGACAGAGTCCAGCCTCGTAAAGCGACTTGTACTCTTCTTGAGGGCGAAGCGTGGCAAAGCCTTCACGAATACTTTCTTCTGTCAACGAAGAAATCCAAAGTCGGTCTACAGGACAGTGTGCTTGCGCTTTCTGCATAACCCAACGCTGAATGAGTTCACCTTCTTGTCCGGCATCACCGCAGTTGATAATGCGGTCAGCCTTTGCCATCAAACTCTCAATGACACGAAATTGTCGTTTCACCCCTTCGTCTTCTTTCAGTCGGATACCAAAGCGGGCAGGAACCATCGGCAGGGAACCGAGTGACCATCTTTTCCACATGGGCGTATAGTCTTCGGGGTATTTCAGTTCGCAGAGGTGGCCATAAGTCCAAGTCACCTGGTAGCCGTTGCCTTCGATATATCCGTCGTGGGATTCATAGGCTCCGAGTACTTTAGCGATATCCTTTGCCACACTGGGCTTTTCGGCGATGCAGACGATCATGTTAGGGTGTTGTTATAAAAGAGTTATCAGGTTGTTGGGACGATGTTACATGGGGCGTGTTGTTTTTTCCCGTTCATAGATGAATCTTCCGCTCTTTGTATCAAATCGGACATCAGCCGCTGCAAAGCAACGATCGAGTGCACCTTGTTGAGCAAGTTCGGCTGTTGTACCAGCCTGAATGCCGTGGGAAGAGAGCAGCCACAGTTGGTCCGCAAACTCCAATGCCATTTCCACATCGTGGGTAGAAAGGAGAATGGATTTGTCTGCTTCGTGAGCTAACGATAATAGCAAGCGGAATAGCTGAATTTTCGAGGGAAAATCTAGAAAAGCGGAGGGCTCGTCAAGCAAAATGACGGGTGTTTCCTGTGCCAAGGCCTTGGCTATAAAGACTCGTTGACGTTCCCCGTCGCTGAGCGTACAAAGTTCGCGTTGGGCAAAGCGTTGGGTATTAGTCAAAGCCAAAGCCTGTTCTACCGCTTGCACATCTGCTTGGTTTGTACCAGTCAACAACTTTTGGTGAGGAATGCGCCCGGCTTGTACCACGTCCCAAACTGTAAGTGCATCAGCTTCGGGTTTAAATGTCAATACCACACTTAGTTTACGTGCCAATTCGCGAGCTGAGTAGTTTTTCAAATCCTTCCCGTCTAACCAAATCCCAGTTTCTGAAACGGAAGGAGTGGTGAGCGGTGGTTGAAAACCAGCCAAGGTGCGTAGCAAAGTACTTTTTCCGGCTCCATTGCCCCCTAACAACGCGACTAAACGACCTTTCGGCAAGTGAGCCGAAAGGTCGTTTCCAATGGTTTTCCGACCGTAGCCGGTTGTAAGGTGGGTGAAGCGAAGCATGAAGAATATTAGGAGTGCTCTACTTTACTTAATCCCCATTCGAGTACTTGGTCTATAAGGGGGGTCTTTACCTGATGTTTTACTGCCAATTGTTTGATAAATGTCAGTCCGCAGGGAAAGTCTTCCGTAAAGTAACGGCTGGTGAAGTCTGGAATCCATCCTTCAGCCGTTTCAACCATTGGGGATTGTATGGGTTCAAAAGCTTTTATTGAAGAGATCTTGCGAGTTAGAGAGGATGCATCCGTACTTTCGTAATACTCCAGTAGTGTGGGTATGCTGTGCCCCTCAATGGGTAAGTGTTTCAATACATGGAAAAACTCCTGATCCATAGCCAAGATGCACTCCGAGGCTTCGTCCGTCCATTCTTTGTAGAAATAGCTTCGCTGTGTGTAAGCTGTACCGTTCCAGTCCTTCCACATGGTATACAATCGTCCCGTATGCAGAATTGGGTTACTGTTTGTCAAGCTTGCTTCGTAGAAGTTGTGAAGCAGGGTGGTTGGTGTCAGAAAAAGTTCCTCCATCATTTGGCGAAACGACTCTACGTCTTCCATGTTTTCTACAGCTAGATGCACCTCAGACTTGTATCCCAATAGTTTAGCCTCTTCACCATAGTGCGAGGTTCGGGCAATAAAAGGCACACGTTGATAAGTGTAGAGCGGTGTTGTGGGGGCGAGCAATTCGTGGGCATGGAAGAAAAAGCCCGTGCTTCCGACAATAGATCCAACAGCACAGTCAGTAGGTAGATAGGGACGCAGTGCTTTCAGGGTTTCAGCTATAGATGGACCTGGTAGGCAAAGTAGCAGTAGCTGGCATCCTTCTAATGCTTCTTCATAAGAGGAAGTCACGCAGTCTAACTTACCTAAATATACTTTGTCATTAGGGTCAGTTACGTGTATCGTCTTATTCCAAGCTTCGGGACGGCGACTGTGGATACGGAGTCGGACATTGGCGTTGGCTCCCAATACGCCTGCACAGACGTGTCCTAGAGAACCTCCTCCGCAGATGCAGATATTTAGCATAAAGGATTGGATTAGGGTTAGGCAAGCTCACGAAGAACTTGCTTGTGGTTTTGGCTTACAAACTCATCAGCACCTCAACCAGTCGGTTATTGTCCGCTGTGTTGCGCACTGCAATGCGAATGTAGTTCTTGTCTTGAAGTCCATTCTTCGTGTCGCAATCTTTGATGAGAATGTTGTAGTCTTTGAGCAAACGTTCCGTCAATTCGGTAGAAGAGAAACGGTCGGTCACTTCACACAGGAAGTAGTTTGCTTCAGAAGGAATTACACGAAGGAAGGGTACAGCACTAAGTGCGTGATAGAAACGCGTGCGTTCCATTTGGAATTTCTCACAGGCACGCTTGTAGTCCTTTTCGTACTTCGTGTAAATCTGCATGAAGAACTCAGCAAATGAGTTCAAGTTCCAGATGCTGACCTCCTTCTTGATTTGGGCAATCAGTTCCTTATTGGCTGAGGCTAAGATTCCCAAACGAAGTCCTGGTACACCAAAGCTTTTCGAAATACTTTTTACTACGATCAAGTTGGGGTAAGCCTGAAGAATGCCATTGTCAAGCAAGCTGCTGGTTTCCCAGTCTTGGCTGAAGTCTACAAAACTTTCATCGAGAATCAAGCGAATGCCATGATCCTGGCACCATGCGGCAAGCATGAGAACATCAGGGACTGGTATAAAGTTACCACTGGGATTGTCGGGGTTAATCAGCAACAGCGTACTCAACTCCTTGTCGGCATAGAAAGCCTTGAGGTCGTCTGCTGTGTAGCGGCAATCCTTGTTGGCAGGGAAGAAGGGAACGATTTGTTCTTTTTGGAGGCGGTGTGGATACTCTTCAAAGGTAGGGTAGACCACACCGACTTTGCCCGTTTCGCTTTCCATCAGTCCTTTAATCAATTCAGCAGCTCCGTTGCCGACTGCCATGTATTCCTGACGAACGTTGAAGCATTTGCTAGCCAAAAGCGAATTGACATACATGCCCGAGGGATATTCCGTCAGCAAAGTGTCAAAGTTCGCGCGCATTTCGTCACGCATTCGTTGGGTCGGGAAATACGGGTTGACCAGGTAGCAAAAGTCCAGCATCTCGGGGAAACGCCAATAGCCACCGTAGCGGCGCATGTAGAGCTGTTTGCGTGATTCATCGTCAGCAAAGATGGTTGACGCGATGTCAAGATCTTGGATGTCATCAATCTCATACCACTTCTCGTTCGTGATAGGTAAAGCCTTGAGATCACTCTTGTCGAGGAAGGTTATCACGCGGAGTACCTGCTCGTAATATTCGTTGTTCCCCATAGCCTTTGAGTAAGCTTCGAGGAAGGGAACATACTTGTGGCGTGAGAAGTCGCGGCTAAACTTATAGATGTTGACCGTCTTGTAGTAGCGGTTCGTATCAGCATAGTTGAAAGCCTGCTTGGGAACGAAGTTGACAATGTTACAATCATCGTCAATGCAGACCATCGTACCGTCCATCCAAGTTTGGTATTTGGCTACGAGAGCCAAGTTCGGTCGCTGGTCATTAAGAATCAGAGAGAACATTGCGTCGTCAAAGATCAAGTCACTTTCGATAAGCAAGGTGTCGTCCTCCTGCAATTGTTCCTTAGCAAGTGCCAACGAGTAGATATTGTTCGTCTTGTCATAAACCGGGTTGTTGACATACTCGATGTGCAAACGGTCGGCATAACGGTCACCGATGTAGTCGCGTAACTTTTGTCCCTCATAGCCCACTACTATAACTACGCGGTTAAGCCCCAGTGGAGCAAGTTGGTTCAGCAAACGGTCAATCAGTCTGACACCGTTTACTTCCACCATACATTTGGTATTGTCTTTGGTAAGTTCGCCTAATCGACGACCCATACCTGCTGCTAAGATAATGGCTTGCATAATGATGTATCTTGAGACAGTTTCTGGTAGGGAATAAGTTTCTTTAAAAACTTCAGAAGGACTTTATAATTCTACCAATTCCGTCAAATAAAATGTTGCATGTCCTTCGCGTTGATCCTCAGGTGGTAATGTCATGTATTCGCCAAAGAGATCGCGTAGGTAAGTATCAGCGTCAGCAGGAGCGGAAAATTTCTCCCCTTCAAACTCGATAGTTGTAAGTGGGAAGATGGTGCTTTGCAAGTGACGGTTTCCGTTTCCGCTGTTATTGAGTGTATTCGAATAATATTTGTTTTTGCTTGTAAAAAGTGCCGCCGTATGCCAAAGTGTTCCTAATAGAGCCCGTTTGGCACCGAAGTAAAAGAGTTCGGCTACCGAGCGCCAACTGTATGTATGTTGGGCATGGAGAATGGCATTGGCACGGCAGTAACCGCGTGCCACTTTCTTGGAAAACATCTTCGGGAAGGTAGGCCAGGGATGCATCGGAAAGATATCGATATACAAGCCTTTCGCATACGTCTTAGAGAAATCGTCTGCTCCCTCTACGATGAGTGAATTCAAGTTGCGCACTTTGCAGATAGGCAGGCGCATTTCGGGTTCCGTCTCTGGTGTTTGTACAAAGAGATGTTCCGGAAGCTCCTTTTTAGCTACTTCTACGAAGCGAGGAATTTCTTCCAGAGGCATGCAAATGTCGATATCGTCATCCCAGGGGATAAAGCCACCGTGACGCACAGCGCCGAGCAATGTGCCACTGTCGAGCCAGTAGGGAATATCATGGCGTTCGCAGACGCGTGCCACGTGGCGCAGAATGTCCAATTCCGCCAACTGCATATCGCGAAGGTTCTGTTTGTGAAAAGCCTTCATGTAGCGCATTCTGCCCGCAGGGGTTTCATTATCAGGCTGAGGCAGAAAGGCTTCAGCGTGAGGTGTGGGCATTTCTTCCTCGTCGGCCAACAGACGGTCTAATGTGTCAAGATCCGCTGCATAGGTCAACTTCAAGTTGCGCTCATCGCCTTTCACCACGTAGATGGGAACTTCGGGTAAATAGTGGAGCACTACGCCGCAATCGTCAGTGGCACGGAAGTTGGGGTCAGCCAAAGCACGGCGATAGGCTTCAGTAATGGTTGTAGCCCGAAAAGCCTGCGGTGTTTGCATTCGTTGCAAGGTCGTGCGGTCAGGTACTTGGGTAATGCAATCGGCTTCCACCTGCATAATGGTATCTACCGAGGGAATGCCTACGCCGACAGCCTCCTGGGTGAGTAAGGCCTCACAAACTTGGTCAATGATGGCTTGCGTAACCAAGGGACGTGCAGCGTCGTGAAAGAGGAGGTTAACCTCTTGTCCCTCGTAGGCACGAATGGCTGCCAAACTCGAATCAGAGCGTTCCCTCCCGCCTTCCAAAACCTTGGTCAGTTTTGTCCAACCGTTGAGGAGCTTCATGTCCTCCAAACGGTGATGGTATTCGGGGGCAACAACAACCGCAATCTCATCGATGTGCGGATTTTGCTCAAAAGCGTGGATACTATATTCAAGAATGGTCTTGCCTCGAAGTTCTAGAAACTGTTTGGGACATTCCGTTCCCATTCGGTTTCCTTTTCCACCGGCAAGAATGATGGCTACGTTTGTTGACATAGGAGTTAGCGGTAGGGTAAAAGCTGAATGTTCTGCTTGCAGGGGGAGAGAAGCAGAAGGAATCGTGTGTTTCCGTTTTTCACAAATGCGTTATCCTGGTTTAGCCTGCGAAAGCAAGCTTACAGGAATTTCATCGTTTAGCTAAAAGCGGAAATCGGGCACTTTTTGTTAGAGAACAGTGCCGCAAAGTTACGTTTTTCTTGATAATATGGGGAGCTCATCCCCTTAGAACCTGCTTCCCTTTGAGAAGTCCCCTGCTAACTTCCCTTCTCCTCCGAAAAAACACTACCTTTACAGCCGAAATCACAAGGAGATGAGATGTGCCGTGAACTCTCATCTCCTTTATTATGACAGGTCCTGATTAAGAGTCGTTGAAGCGTGGAAGGTTGAAAAGATGCGAGTTGAGAAGTACGAGGAGTTGCGGGGTGGCGCATCAGATCGGCACGATGCATATCTTTCTAAAGTCCAATTCTGTTTCATTCTCCAATCTTGTAAGGCTAAAACAGGGTCACGTAGAATGCTCATTAATGAAAAGTTTCATGAAATACCTCTTTACACTCCTTCTCAGTCTGTGTTATCTCCTTCCGGTAGTCGCACAGCAACTTCCTCTTCCCAAACGCGAATTTCGCGGAGCTTGGATTCAAATGATTAACGGTCAGTTTATGGGCATGAGTCGTGATGTCATGCAAGCCAATTTGACCAAGCAACTCAATGTGTTGAAAGCCTGTGGAGTTAATACGGTGATATTCCAAGTCCGTGGTGAGGCCGATGCGCTTTACCAGTCGCCTTACGAACCCTGGAGCCGCTTTCTTACGGGTCAGCAGGGAAAAGCCCCCGCGCCTTATTGGGACCCTCTGAGCTGGATGGTCCAGGAATGTCATGCCCGAGGAATGGAACTCCATGCTTGGATCAATCCTTTCCGTGCCAAAACAAAGGGAACCCGCGAATTGGCTGTAACCCATCCTTACGTAAAAAATCCGCAACGCTTTTTTGAGTATGATGGACTCTATATTTTCGATCCCGGACTTCATGAAAACCGCAAATACGTGTGTAAGATTGCTGCCGACATTGTGCGCCGTTACGATGTCGACGGACTTCATATTGATGACTACTTCTATCCTTATCCTGTAGCGGGTGTAACCATTCCCGATCAGGCTACCTATCGTGCCAATCATAATGGAATCAATGATTTAGGCGATTGGCGTCGTTATAATGTCAATCTCTTTATCGAGATGCTCCATGACTCCATCCGAGCAGTCAAGCCTTGGGTAAAGTTTGGTGTCAGTCCCTTTGGTATCTATCACAATGCCAAGCCGGGCAGTAACTTACCAGGGTCAAAGACGGCTGGCTTGCAAAATTATGATGACTTGTATGCCGATGTACTTTATTGGATTAACAAAGGCTGGGTAGATTATACCGTGCCGCAGATTTATTGGGAAATCGGTCACCGTACTGCAGACTACGAGGAACTCATCAAGTGGTGGAGCCGTTTTGCTGGCAACCGTCCCTTGATTATTGGTCAGGACGTTGAGCGTACCGTTCGTGCCGCAGACCGTCAGCAACCCACCCGTCACCAGATGGAAGCGAAGTTTGCCCTGCAGCGTGGATTGCGAACCCAGGGTTCTTGCTTATGGTATTCAGCGGCTGTGGTTCGTAATGATGGAAACTACGCCACGCTCTTGAAGGATAAGTACCACCGCACTCCTGCGCTTCAACCGCTCTTCCCCTTTATGGACGATGAGGCTCCCAAGAAACCGCGTAAGGTCAAGGCGCTTTGGATGCCCGATGGTTATTACCTCTTCTGGACAGCTCCCAAGGCTAAAAAGGAAATGGATCGTGCTTGTAATTATGTAGTTTACCGTTTCCGTAAGGGTGAAAGAATCGACCTCAATGATGCTTCGCACATTTTGGCCATTACGCCTCAAACGTTCTATCGTTTACCTTACCAGGGAGGCAAGGAAAAATATACATATATAGTGACAGCGCTCGATCGCTTGCATAATGAGTCGAAGCCTGTCAAGGAAAAGGTAAAGCTGTAAGGCTTCGTTTCGTAAATAGTTAATTGAATCAAGAGAGGACGGCACCCATCAGCAGAGATTACCTCCCTTAGCTTGGAGTGAACTCATCTTTCCGTTTATATTCTTCCCTTATCATTTTCTTCTAATGAAAGTTCTAAAATTCGGCGGTTCCTCTGTTGGAACCGCTGCAAGTATACTGAGCGTCAAGCGCATTGTCGAGGACAATGCCGACGATGTGATTGTAGTCGTTTCCGCCTTAGGTGGTGTGACCGACGGACTCATAGCACTCACCCAACAGGCAGCAGCGGGCGAAGCTGCATACCAGGAGCAACTGGAAGCATTGGTACAACGTCACCATGCTTTGGTGGCAGAAGTCATTCCTTCCGAAGGGCAAGGAGCTTTGCTGCAACAGCTCGATGCCCTCTTTACCGAATTGCGAAGCATCCTTCACGGCATCAGTCTCATTCAAGACCTGACCCCCAAGACGGCGGATGCTATTGTCGCTTACGGCGAACGGCTTTCCTCTTTGATTGTCACAGCCTTGATAGCCGGTGCTAGTCACCTGGATGCCCGCCAATTTATGAAGACCATGAAGCAGGGCAATCGCCATGTAGTCGATTTCGAACAGACTAATCGTCTCATTCGGGAACACTTTGCTCATCGTCCACATCGCATTGTGACAGGTGGTTTCATTGCTTCCGATGGCAGTACGGGCGTAACGACCAATCTCGGTCGGGGTGGTTCCGACTATACCGCTTCGATTTTAGCCGCCGCTCTCGATGCTGAATGTTTGGAAATATGGACCGATGTAGACGGCTTTATGACGGCAGATCCGCGCATTATTCCTACGGCTTACACCATCGACCAGCTTTCCTATGCCGAAGCCATGGAATTGTGCAATTTCGGTGCGAAGGTCGTCTATCCGCCTACCATCTATCCCGTTTGCCAGAAGAATATTCCGATTTACATCAAGAATACCTTCCATCCGGAAGCTGCAGGTAGTGTCATTCGTCGCGACGCAGCCCGTAGTGAACGTCCCATACGTGGTATCTCTTCTGTACAGGAAACAAGCATGGTTACTGTCAGTGGTTTGTCAATGGTCGGTGTCATCGGTGTCAACCGCCGTATTTTCGCTACCTTGGCAGCAGGGGGAATCAGTGTGTTTATGGTAGCACAAAACTCTTCCGAAACGAGTACTTCCATAGGTATGACACCGGCTGACGCCCGACGAGCCTGCGAATTGCTCGATGCAGAATTTGCAGCCGAGATAGCCGACGGAGCGATGAACCGTGCCACCCTTGCCGACGGACTTTCGAGTGTGGCTGTCGTGGGTGAACGCATGCGTAAGTTGCCCGGTATAGCTGGTAAACTCTTTTCGGTGCTTGGACGCAACGGTATCAGCATCTCGGCAGTTGCTATGGGCGGACAGGAAATGAACCTTTCCTTTGTTGTCGAACGAGCTCAATTGCGCAAGACGCTCAATGTGCTTCACGACAGCCTTTTCCTCAGCGAACACGAAGACCTCAACCTCTTTATCTGCGGTACAGGTACGGTCGGGGGAAGTCTCATTGAGCAGATTGCTGCCCAGCGTGACAAACTCTTTGAAGAACGCGGTTTGAAACTTAATATCGTGGGTATCAGCGGGCGTTCACATGCCGTCTACGACCGCAATGGCATTGACCCACATCATTACCGTGAGGCCATGGAGCAAGGTGGAGAGGGCGGCATCGAACGCATGATGCGTGAGATTGAGGAGATGAACATCTTCAATTCCGTCTTTGTAGACTGTACAGCCGGTGATGAAGTCGCCGCTCAGTACGAACGTTTGCTCCGTCACAACGTCAATATTGTGGCAGCCAATAAAATCGGAGCATCTTCTTCCTACGACCATTACCGCTTGCTCAAGCAAATAGCCCGTGAAAAGGGGGTGAAATACCTCTTCGAAACGAATGTGGGAGCGGGTCTTCCCATCATCAATACCATCAATGACCTCTGTAACTCTGGCGACCGCATCTTGCGCATCGAAGCTGTGTTGAGTGGCACGTTGAACTTTGTTTTCAATACCCTCTCCGAGACCGTTCCGTTCAGTGAAGCAGTGCGGTTGGCGAAGGAAAAAGGTTATAGTGAACCCGATCCGCGTATCGACCTGTCGGGCAAGGACGTGGTGCGTAAACTTTTGATTTTGGCTCGTGAGAGTGGGTATCGCGTGGAGTTCGACGAGATCGAGCGTCATCTCTTTATTCCTCAGGCACTCTTCGATGGCAGTTTGGAGGCCTTTTGGCAACGTCTGCCCGATTTCGATGCTCACTTCGAAACGGAAAGAAAACGCTTGCAAGCCGAAGGCAAGTGCTGGCGATTTGTGGCTCGTTGGAGTGAAGGCAAGGGAAGTGTCGGACTGCAGGAAATTCCCCACAATCACCCCTTCTACGAGCTTGAAGGTTCAAATAATATTCTCCTTCTCACTACCGAGCGTTACCGCGAATACCCGATGTTGATTCAAGGCTATGGTGCCGGAGCCGAAGTTACGGCAGCCGGTGTCTTTGCAGACATCATGCGCGTGGCCAATGTGTAACGGCTGTGTTTGGTTCGGGCGATAAGGAGAAATCCTTTTCAATATTTTTGTCATCCGACTAAATTCCGTTGATTATGATAAACTATGAACGTTATGTCAATTTCTATACAGACTTCGCTTTTAAGAAGCTGTTTGGAACAGAGGCCAATAAAGAGTTGCTTATCAGCTTTTTGAATGCCTTGCTTCATGGGAAAGAAGAAATCCGTGATTTGACCTATTTGAATACGGAGCATCTGGGTGGTCAGGAATATGACCGCAAGGCTGTCTTTGATGTGTACTGTGAGACAGTTGACGGGTCCAAGATTTTGGTAGAAATGCAGAAGGCTGAACAGCAATACTTTAAAGATCGAAGCATTTTCTATTCCACTTTCCCTATTCGTGACCAAGCAGTCAAAGGGCACGAGTGGAATTATCAGCTGACAGCCGTTTATACGATTGGCATTCTCAACTTTTGTTTCGATGATACCAATCCCGATTACTTTCATCATGAAGTCAAGCTGCTTGACACTCAGACAAAGGAAGTGTTCTACGATAAACTGACGTATGTTTATCTCGAAATGCCCAAGTTTACCAAGCAAGAGCAGGAGTTGAATACGTTGTTCGACAAGTGGCTCTATGCCATCAAGAACCTTTCTCGTCTTATGGAACGTCCTGCCACGCTGCAAGAACAAGTTTTTACCCAATTGTTTCAAGCTGCAGAAATCGCTCAGTTCAATCCGCAGGAGCGCGTTGACTATGAAGCTTCCCTCAAGGTCTTTCGCGATATCTACAGTGTAGTAGAAACAGCCGAGATACGTGGACATGAGAAGGGCTATGCTGCAGGTATGGCTGCGGGTATAGAGCAAGGGTTAGAACAAGGACTAGAGCAAGGACTAGAGCAAGGCGAAAAAAAGATGGCTCTGCGCATGGCGAAGACTTTAAAAGAAGAAGGCTGGTCGCTCCATCGTATTGCCGCTTTGACAGGTTTGAGTGAGGAAGCATTACTGTCCTTATAATAACTTGCTGGATTCTTTGCTTTTCAAACCTCGTTTTGTTCAAATCTAAAATAAGGAGATATCTCCGACCTCATGGGAGGTTAGAGGTATCTCCTTTTCTCTTACGTAGGGCAACGTCAGTTGTCAGACAATCTGGCTGATGTTACCCCATGCGACATGGCGCGTTACACCGAAGCCGCTTCCGGACGAGCTTCAGTTACCAGTCCCCCTGTACCTTCACCTTCAGGGTTCGTGGTTCCCGGTTGCTTGTCGCCTTGTTCAGACGATTGATTTCCATCCGCATTAGGCTGATCGGGCTTGGCTCCAGGCTGCGGCAACTTACCTTCCGTACCCGTACCAGGCTTCTCTTCCGGTTGGGGTACGTTCGGTTGATTGTCTGATGAGTTGCCTCCAGTTTGCCCGTTGGGCTGATTGGTTTCGGGAGCAACATCCGTGGGTTGCTTGTTAGCCTCTTCCTTCTTCTTGGCCGCTTCACGTATAGCCAGTCTCAACTTCACCGTTTCCTTGAATTTGCGGATGGATGCATTCCACAGAGCAATCGCCTTCTCATACGAACCGCCCAGCATATTGGCACAACCTTCCATAATCTTCACGGCTTCATCATAGACATGATCCATCGTGCTGCGAGCCTTCTTTAAAGCTGCGGTTACCGTCTGGCTGTCATAGTCGCGGCACAACATCTTTTGATTTTCCACTTCCTCGTTAAGTGTCATCAGTCTGTTGTAGTAAACCATGGTACCCGTTTCCGTCAGCACCTGTTGCTCCTCTTCCTGAGAAAGGTCGTTGAGCAGATTTCGGATGATCGCAGTTAAGCCCTCCACACTGGTCTTCAAGTTCTTCTGATACGTATTAAAGTGTTTCAGTAGCACCTCCGTACGTTCGTAACCGTTCAGTTTAGCCATCCTTACACTCTTGATAGCTTGTCTCATACCCGAATAAGCGTGTGCTCGTTCTTGAGAAAGTTGGTGCAGTTTTCCCAGCGAGGGGTCAACCTTGCTTCGTATAAACCACTTCTCTTCTTCTGAAAATGCTTCAAGAAACTCCGTTTTCATGGTTGTGAACTTCACGTTTTCGGAAGACTCGATTCCCGAGATGATTTTTACGCATTCATGCATAAATTCATCGTGCAAGTCATTAGTAAGCGTAGACTTGCTGAACGCTTCAATAGAATATATCATAATATAAAATATAAGACTCCCTGTGATAGCGCAACTGCAGGGAGATTTTTTAAAGAGGTTATTAGTTGCGCCAGTTTAAGCTACCTGGTCCTTTGTAGTCGGTATTAAACGAATCAGGCTACATCATAGGATTTTTCCAGCTTTCTTTGATTTACCTTATGCCTTGTCCATCCTTTAAGCTGTTTGATGGAGAATAGATACTTGTTAGATTGAGGGTTTAGGTAGCACTTCCTGTAATGCAATTTCGATGGATAATTCTTTGTTGCTGCTGTAGCAATTGAACCTTTTGCTAGCGGATTTTCTGGTAGTTCATAGTGTGCGGACTTCTTGTCGAGCGTCTTTTTTAGCAGTCTGCAGTGTACGACTCCCTTGTCGAGCATCTTTTTGGGCCGTCCGCAGTGTGCGTCCCCCTTGTCGAGCGTCTTTTTTAGTAGTCCGCAGTGCGCAAACCCCTTGTCGAGCGTCTTTTTTGGTAGTCCGCAGTGCGTAAACCCCTTGTCGAGCGTCTTTTTTGGTAGTCCGCAGTGTGCAAACCCCTTGTCGAGCGTCTTTTGGGGTAGTTCGCACAGTTTAAACCCATAAAAAGTCCGCTTTTTCGATATGCTACATTGTGCAGAGCACAAATCGGCATCACTCAAAGGTTGGCCTTGCATTTTAAACCCATTTCAAAGATCGTTTTTGTTTCAGCATTCAGTTCGGAAGTTTCAATCATCCGTCTGAAAGTGAGACAAGAATCTGTAGAACTTTAGCGAAGGGAACAGAAAATCAATTTTACCAGTGGGGAGGTTGGTCCTGCGAGAAAAAAGTCCTGTCTTTTTATGGAAAACAGGAGGTTCTGCTGTTAAGTCCTCTGTTGGTATAATAAGGAAGTGTACCCTGACACCTTTACTCTAACCTTTTAAGGTCATTGCCGAACATCTTAACGATAGGTTCAAGCCAATCATCCTAAGTGAGTTCTCCCAAAGTCCCGGGTGGGGAAGTGGAGGCAGTGCAGGTAGGTTTTCAGTATCCGACGTTTGTAGGTAGGGAAGTGCATTTATCGAAAATGGCAAACAGCCTATTTCAGTCGGATCGCACAGCAAAGCAGCAGCTATCTGTGCGCAAAGAGAAGCGAAGACACGGAGCAAAATTTTTCACCTTTCCTTAAGTTTAGCACTCAAGGTAAAAATAGTTTTATAGCCACCGTACCTATGCGAACCATGTACTTTCCCTTTCAGTTGGTTTAGGAGATCTCAACTACCCCAACCGTCTGTTTAAGCACATTGGATTGCTTTCGTGTGGCAAATATACTAACATATTTCCGAGATAACCAAATTAAATAAGCGGAAAAAGAGTAAATCTTTTGTTTTTCGTTATGTACTGCTGTTTTTATCTTCGTATTCCTGCTTTACCTATCTAAATAAGATGTTTACTGTCATTATATTCAAATATATAGCCAATATTATTCACCTTCTATTTGTTATTTCCAAAGTGCGTTTGTTAGTATAGTAAAATAATTAATTGAGTAGCGAGTGTTTGGTATTTATTCCTCTTTTTATGAAAGAAGGAAAGATGGGGCAGAAGAATGAGGTGAAACCAATATTATTCTGTTACAAGTAATTTCTGTCTACTTGTTTTAAATGAAGAATGTGTATATTTGCAACGGAATTTATCTCCTATAGAATCATGTAGGAGAATCTATACTCTGTCTAGCTTCACGCCGAAGGGGTTGTGGAGGGACAGAACGACATATAATAAGGCGTTTACTTGACGCTTTGTTCTTGACGAATCGGAATCTAGCAAATTACCTGTTTGAAGTCTGGAACATTGCAGCGGTAGATGTCCATGGGTGTGATCAATAATGACAGCCCGAGGTGTGCCTTGCCAGCACGGATTGCGTTCTATGGTTTATGTCATAGGGTTGCAATTTTGTGTTAGGCAGAGGTACGCCTGTAGGTTCATTATATTCATATTCGGCGTGGGCTCTAACGTTGTCTGTTCAACTTCAAAGGCAGTGCTAGAGCCTCGATTCGTGGGACAGACGACAGGAAGTTCCCACGCTTTTTTTGTGCCGTAGATAATGATAATCCATGAACATTGGATCCTTGTAGGGAACGCAAGGAGGCATGAAAAAATATTGATGATGTTGATGGAGCATTCCTTGATAGCCAATTCAGGCATTCAAGTCTTAACCTTTCCTCTGACCATTGATTTACAGGGGAAATTTAAAATGTGGTATCATGAATGGTATGATGCCTCGAATGAGAGCTGGTACTTAGAGCCTGTATATGAGTTGCGTACAGATAATGATACTTTTTTCTATGAAAAGCAGAAACTTTATCATGGAGGTTACTTGGCTGACGATACTTTGGAGGTTCTTCCAGACGATTTAAAAGATGATGATATACATCCTTTGCGCATCGAAGATCAGAATTGTCCTGGCGTGAAGGGAGACATCTTTTCGATGACATTTCAAGACAAACACAATACGTTGTCAAGTTTTGAAAACGTTTGGCTTCCCATTCCTTATTTTCTCAAGCGCACAGTACGCACCTATCATTTTGGTCCTTTGAACTGGTCGCGTTTTCGTATGATACCAATGGACGAGAAGAATGGCAAGCGACAGTATCAAGTGTTGTTGGCTTTTGATACGCGTACGCAGTCGACTGAAAATGAATATAACGAAGCCCCCGTTTTTACAGATCAGTTCCGCCAAGAACTTGAATTTTCGCTTTGTAGCAATGAGTACCAGCAAATGGACTATTGTACGGCAGGTAAGAAGTGGAGTTATATTGAGGAGTATCTGTTTCATTTGGTCTATCCCAATTTGCAAAACGTTTCGCAGATTAAAGGAAGTCATGTGCGTCGTACGGGGTACCTTGCTTCATATATGTTTCTGCTAAATTACTTGGTGGCTCATCAATGTTTTCCAGCAATTAAGCTGTATCGTGATACAGACGTAGAAGTGCACGATGTTGACATGGTGATTGATATCGGTAATTCGCGTACGACAGCGTTGCTGATTGAAAACAATACGAACTTCAATCAGGTGCGTCCCTTGGAGCTGGTAAATTATACCGACCTGCTTGTTGAGGGAAAAAATGGATACTGTCTTAATAAGCATAACACTCCATTTGATATGCAGATGGCTTTCCGTCGCATCGATTGGGGTGGTTTTGGTACCAAGGATAGTAAGCAATTTGTCTATCCTAGTTTTGTACGACTGGGAGAAGAGGCTATAACGTTAATACACAAAGCTACCAATAAGCAAAATGGGGTAGAGACGCTGACTACGTACTCGAATCCGAAGCGTTACTTGTGGGATTGGCATCCCTCACGTGAGGAATGGCGCTTCTTGGTACTTGATGGTGAAAAGGGGGATTCCATCCTTAACTTACCAGGCGTTACCAACCTTTTGAGAAGCGACGGTAAGGTCGACCGAACGGGTAATGGAGGTACAACCTATTACTACTCCCGTCGTTCGTTGATGACATTCTGTTTTCTTGAAATGTTGGTACAGGCTCGTACCCAAATTAATAGCGAGGATTATCGTTCGAGCAAGACTGGCTTTGGTAATCATATGGTGCCGCGTAAGATAAAGCGTATCATTGTGACTTGTCCTACGGCGATGTCAAAGGAAGAGCGTGAAGCTTTGTCGCAATGTGCGAAGGATGCTGTCTTCTTGTTTGAGAATGCAGGAGTCGATAACGCAAAGAAGGAAGGTTCACTTAGCCTATCCATAGAGGTGGTTCCTTCTTATCGTCCGATGGATGATGAGTCTTCGTGGTATTATGATGAAGCGACTTGTTCGCAGTTGGTATATATGTATGGCGAGGTAGGTCATAAGTATAAAGGTTGTTGCAGTGAATTCTTCCAACTCTATGGTAAGCAGTCGGAGGGCGAAACGCAACCTTCTATCATGATCGGTACGTTGGATATTGGTGCGGGTACGTCTGATTTGATGATTAGCAAGTATAGCTACGAAACTCAAGATGTGACGACCATTACGCCTGCGCCGCAATTCTACGACAGTTTTTACTTTGCTGGCGATGATATGCTTTATGCGTTGGTCAAGAACTTGATGTTGCTTGACGAGCAGGGTGCTTTCCGTCAATACTTGAAGAATCTCAGTTCGCGTGACTATCGTCAGGCGATGAAGAATTTCTTTGGTAAGGATCATAGCATGCAGACGGCTGACGACCGCACATTGCGCAAGAATTTTAATGTGCAGTACTCCATACCGCTTATGTCTTATTTCCTTCAGTTGTTGAGTGATGGTAAAAAGGAAGCGACGATCAAGTATGCAGATGTATTTGCTAATTCGCCGGTCAATCCGAGTGTGATTACAGAGTTTAAGGAACGCACAACGATTGATATTACTCAGTTGATATGGCACTTTGATTATGAAAAGGTAGCGACCATCGTTCGCAAGGAATTTGAGCCATTGCTTAAGAAGGTGGCCACCATTATGTATGCCTATGATTGTGACATCGTGTTGCTGTCTGGTCGTCCAGCCTCGTTGACGCCAATACGTGAGCTTTTCTTGAAATACTATTCCGTATCGCCCAACCGATTGATTGTGCTCAATGATTATTACGTTGGTGACTGGTATCCTTTCAGTGAAAATACAGGTTACATTAAGAATCCGAAGACGATTGTGGCTATGGGTGGTGTAATTGCCCATTATGCAGCAGAGTTGTCTAATCTCAATAAATTTATTATTGACCTCAGTCTGTTAAAGCGAGATCTCAAGTCGACGGTCAACTACATCGAGTCTTCGCGTGAAGGAAAGACGATAGAATACCTCTTGACTCCCGATAAACAGCGTGGAGAGTTGGCTATTAGCAGTTTGCCCGAAACGCTTCGGGTACGTCAGCTACCGATAGACTCTTATCCCAGTCGTCCGCTTTATCGCATCGATTTCAATCGTTATAAGTTGGCTGACAAGATGCGTAAACGTGCTTTTATGTCGGGTGAGACTAATGCAACAGAGGCCAAAATTATGGGTGACGTCAAAGATCAGATTGATGCGCTGAAGAAGCGAATGCCCTTTAAACTTGTGCTTGAGCGCGATGACGATAATCCCGAGCAATTGAACATTGTCGAGATTACTGACCGTGAGGGAAATGAAGTGACAGAGAGTTTCCTAGAGGTACATATTCAGAGTCTCGGTGTAGAAGAGCAGTATTGGCTCGAGTCTGGCGCATTTGATTTTTAATCACTTCAAACGAAGAAGGTATGTTATCAGATATACAACAGCATATCCAACTTGTCGAGGATTCTATTGCATGGGCTTCGAAGTATGGAAAGGAAGCATTCCCTTACAATGTGTTTAAGGACTATCGTCGCCATTTGCGCCGTATCTATCAAGCATTGGAAGAGAACTGTTCGGCAGCAGCCTATGGTGAAAGTCAGGTAGGCAAATCTTATTTGATGAGTAGTTTGCTCTCTTCTCCTGACCGTCCTTTTGTGATTACACACGATGATAAGGAGTACAGTTTCATTGATGCCATTAACCCCAGTGGCGGTAACAACTCACAAACCGAGTCAACGGGTGTCATCACTCGATTTACGTTACAGAGAGGACCTAAGGAGTTGCGTCATCTTGTTAAGGTGCGTAATCTTACGATTGTAGACATCGTACTGATGTTGACTGATTCTTATTACAACGATGTGAAAATCAACCCTGACCATGTGATGCGTTATGATCAGATTAACGCTGAATTGGAGAAAATGTCTTCACTTTGGAATCATCAACAACAGCACAATAACGAATTGTGTGAGGACGATATACGTGACATCTTTGACTATGTGCGTGAGACCATCGGTAATGCTGCGGCCGCAGTGTCTCAGTCGCGCTTCTGTAAGGTCGTGGCTCCTGTCATTCAGTATGTTTCTTATGACAAATGGGTTGACGTATTTAGTCTCTTGTGGAATCGTAACGAGGAGGTGTCTCACCTCTTCTCTGTATTGATTGCTGAATACAAGAAACTGAATTTCCAGACAGTCATTTATGTACCCTTTGAGGCAATTATGCGTGATAAGGGTACCCTGCTCAAAATCGAGTGGCTTGACACCGTTTGTGGAGTAGCAATTGATACGGGGAGTGACGAGGTGACAACCGATGTATATAATAACAGCGGTCAGTTGTTGGCTCGTGATTTTCCGAAGGGAAGTTTGTCAGCGTTGATTGCCGAGTTGACGCTCGAAGTTCCTGAGGAGTTGGCCAGTGAGCGTAGCTTCTTGCGCAAATTAGACCTTCTGGACTTCCCTGGAGCCCGTTCACGTGAAAAGTATAAGGAAGACGAATTGAAGTCTGTTTTGCCCAAGATTCTTCGTCGTGGTAAAGTGGCTTACCTCTTCAATAAGTACTCGCGTTCGCTGCGTATCAGTAGCGTACTGTTCTGCCATCACAATAATCAGAAGGCAGAAGCCACGATGGGTGAATCCATCAACGACTGGATTGAGCAAAACATAGGTAAGACTCCCGAGGAACGTGCCCAGATGTTACGTAACACGCAGGGGGTCGCTCCGTTGTTTATGATTGCAACCAAGTTTAATATCGACTTGGAGCGAACAAAGAATGACCAACGCGATGCACCTGAAAAACTGGCTGATCACTGGAGTCGTTTTAATACCGTATTGCCTGAAATTATCAAGCCTTACTCTTGGCTGGACGAGTGGGTGGTAAAAAGCGGAGAATTCCGTTCGGCTGCTTTCCAGAATATCTATCCCTTGCGTGACTTCTATTGGTCGGGTAAGAATCAGGTGTTTGACGGATATAGTGATGGCGTAGTAAAGTCTCCAGAAACGGGAGAACATCATTTTGCGGATTATCCTGATTACTTTTCTCGGTTGAAGGAGAGCTTCTTGAGAAACGAGTTCGTGCAGAAGCATTTTGCCAATCCTGAAGTTTCGTGGGAAGAGGTCGCAACTCCCAATAATGACGGGTCGAAGGCCATCATTCGTCAGCTGGATAAGATAGCTGGTGTGCTTGATGAGGCGCGTCGGAAGCGTTATCACAATCAACTCACTCAGTTGAAGAAGGATATGTATCGTTCGTTGACTGCCTATTATGAACCGGAAGACAAAGAGGAAAAGAATCGGAAGGTGCGCCAGTTGGCAGGCGAGTTGCATCGTACGTTGACTTGGTCGGTAGGTGAGAAACCGGAAGTGTTTGGTCGTATCATTGATACGCTCATGGTACCTGTCGGCGATTTGCGTGACATTGCCTATGATATAATTGTCTGTCGATCGGAAACACCGCAAGACTTTTCACAGGTGCACTTCATTCGGAAGATGGCAGGGATTAACCTTGCAGACTCCAGAGAAGTAAATATCGGGAAACTTTGTACGTCACAATTCTGTGACGAGAAGGAACTGGATAAGATTCTGCGAGAGCGGGGTACGTCGATTGAGGCTGTCCTGTCGAATGACACCGAGGTACTAACCACGGTAGCTGATGTCGTGACGAAGCACATCATGGACTATTGGAATGACTACGTTAACAGTAGAGTGAAGGTGTTGGAAACCATCCTACCGTATGCCGAGGAGGTGGTATTTATGCTTACAGCTTTGCTTAAGAAACTCAATGTAAAGAAGGTGCTCTCTGAGCGAATCGATTACTATTCTAAAGTATTTCAAGAGAACGAGTTACCCAACGCTATTGCCGACTTCTCGGCACTGACGCTCAATAATTTCGTGGGATCGGTAGGCCGTGACTATATGCAAGACGACATGGTGGAAGCTATACGGCTGAAGGCAGAGAAATGTCAGGTACCTGTTAACCTTTCCTCGTCTGTTTGGAATAATGATAGACAGGTTCGTCCGCTGAAGGATACATTAAATGCGTTGGATGAGGCTACTCGCATTGACGAGGTGAGTAGTAATTCTCTCATGAAACTTCCCTTGTGGGCAAACTTCCAGCGATGGGAAAATCGGATGCTGATAGGTTTGCTCTTTGCGAGTGATATTTCGCAAGTAGACCCCGAGGCTAATGAACGCATGCGTTGCTTGTTGGAACAGTGTAATTCTCTTTATAAAGAATAAAACTCATGGGTGAATATACCTATAAAAGAAAGCGTTGTCTCTGTTATACCAATCCCAGTGATTTTACCGACATTCAAGGTGTCGGTAAGGATCCTGCTTATCTGCGTTATAACAGTGTGCAGAGCGTTGTCAATCGACTGGTGGCTCCGGCCTATCACCACTTCTTGGCAGCTTCGGATTATCAAAGTATGGAAGACCGTATTTATTGGCATGTCGATGAGTGGAAGGAACGCCCTGTTAGACTGGTCGAACTTACGGGAGCCGAACGTGATCGCTACGAGGATATCAAGAAGGAAACTGTCAATGCTTACCTTCAGGCAGTAGATAAGGCTGAAGGGGACGACTTGACCATTCTCATAGCAGTCTTGAAATATCGGCCTGATGATTTTATCTATTGTGCCGATGGTAAGGTGTGGCTGGTAGCGTGGGGGATGACGCTCGATCAGCATAAGCATAAAGTAAGTGGTCAGGTTATCCATGAAGTGGAAATCATCAACAAGTGGACGCTTACCTTTAACCCTGGTCCACATGGTAAACTGGCCAATGCGATAGATCGAGTGAGTAAACGCGAAGAGGGGTATGTTGTCAAGGAGACCGACTTGCCTTTGATCGTAGCCAACGAAGGGTGGGCCTTCGATGGTTGGGAACCTATTCCTGTTGGTGTAAAACTGATGGCCGATCAGACCTTTGTGGCGCGTTATCTGAAGATGAAAGTTGAGCCTGAGTCCGAACCAGAGCCAGTGTCTTATGATGATGACGAGGAAGAAGAAATGCTGACTTGTCGGTTTGAAGCGGGTGAGCACGGTACGTTGCAAGGCCAATCCGAGGTGTACAAGTGGCCTAACGAACAGTTGAGTTACGACGAGATACCTACTATTGAACCTGAAGCAGGTTATCGATTTGTGGGTTGGGACATTCCTACTTTAAATAGTCTTACGCAGGATGTGGTCTTTACCGCCCTGTATAAGCGTGTCCCTTGGTACAAACGTCTGTGGGCATGGATAACGGGCAAAGGTTGCCTAAAGTGGCTCATGTGGTTTTTGCTTCTTTTGCTCTTCCTTTGGTTGCTCAGCTTCTTAGTGGATTCGTGTCGAAGTTGTACGAACCGTTCGGTGAATGGGGTCGTCCCAAGTGATACCATTACCAACGCGAAGGGCAAACGGGTGGATGATAATGGATTTGCGCATCCGGTAACGGGCAACGATGGAGAGTTGCCTGCCGATGGGGCTGTTGTGGCTCCTGTATTGGGCGAAGGAGGTACCGAACTGCCCATCGTTCAGCAACCTGGTATGCCTTCGATCATAGCCAATCGCTTGATGCTCTTTATGGAAGACAGTTCGGGCGATTTAGAGGGGTTGGCGCGTGACTTCAAGAAGGCTTACCCCGACGATAAGTATGCCATCATTGGTTACGATAAGGAAGTAAAGATGCTGGTGCTTCGTGTGCCTGAAGGTGAACGTGCTCAGTTGCGTCAGTCGCTTAATAACCAGTTGCCCAATCATCGCTTCTTTGTGTTTGACGAAGAGGTGTATAGTACAAGTGCTCTCAAGAACTCAACTTCTAACTTGGAACGTGGCTGGCATTTAAGTGCCATCCGATTGAGTCGGGGTTGGCGCATCACGCGTGGTTCGGCTGATGTGAAGGTCGCTATAGTCGATGATGGTATCGATGCAGCTCACCCGATGTTTGCCAATCGCATTGTTGAGGCGTATAATGTTTTCAGGCAAGACAATCAGTTGAGCCTGGGCGAAGGACATGGTACGCATACAGCCGCTTTGGCGGTGGGCAGCGAAGAATTCTTCCGCAAAGGAGCTGCGGGTGTGGCACCACAGTGTCAACTGATGCCTGTTCAGGTGTTTGATAACAATTATTGCCCACTTTCAGCACTTGTAGCAGGCGTGATGTATGCTATCCATCATGATGCAGATGTGATTAATATGTCAGTCGGACCAAGCTTTAAGGGGCTGAATCAGTTGCCAGTAGAGCAACAGCAGCAAATAGCTCGTGACCAGTTTCACAATCAGGCGCGTTTGTGGAAACGTATATGTGAACTTGCACTCGCGAAGCAGTCGATACTGGTAATAGCTGCAGGCAACGATGACGTATTGGCAAGTATTCCGCCTGCCAACCGTGCGGAAGCCGCCATCGTGGTTACTTCGGTCGATGAGAAATGTTGTCCGACCAATTTTACTAATTATGGTCCTTGTTCGGACATCTCAGCTCCAGGAACGGGTATTTACAGTGCCTTCCCACGCAGTAGTTTCTCGTCGCAGGATGGTACCAGTATGTCTGCTCCGATTGTGGCAGGCGTGGTGGCCTTGATGAAGTCGCTCAAGAAGGATTTGACGGCTGAGCAGGCGCGTAATGTGCTGTACCGTACTGGAGCTGATGTGTATGGCTACATACCGCCGATGGTGCAAGTAGACAAGGCACTTGAGTCCGTACAGCGCGGCGACTTTAGTAAGCCCAAGGTGCGTGAGATTCGTCCTGTACCAGGTTTCGTTCCCGGTGAGGGTTCTGCTTCAGGGGCAGTACCTCCAGAAACAGTATGGGGCGATGATCCCAGTGGAGGTATCGCTACACCTGGTGGTGCAGGTACGTCTGGACAAGGTGATTCTACGGAAGGTAGCAATTCCGACCTCCCTTCTGACTCCTCCTCTCCTCTTCCTTCGTCTGGTTCAGACGAAGCTGGAGAAGGTGCTAATGACGAACAGCGAAAACCGAACGACTCTTCTAAAGAATCCGATTATGATGCGATTCGTCGTAAGATCAAGGAGTATAAACAAAAGATAGCTGAATTAGAAAAGTTATTGCCCCAGTCGTAAGGTACGGGGAAATTTATATTTGAACAACAATGAATGAACAGCTAAAATTTTCATGGGGACATATCATAGCCTTTGTCGCCATTATTCTTATCAGTTACGTGACCTTTGTGGGAGACACTTATCTAACTGATGGAGATTTCTCACATGCGACCATGGTAATGGTCGGTGTGGATTTGTTGCTGTTACTTTGGTGCTTAACAGCCCAGTACGCAAAGGCCACTACACGTCATTTCGCTCGTTGGATTCGGGTGGAACGTTTTTTTGTGTTTACAGCACCTTTGGTATTTATCTTTCTTACGATGACAACTTATTCGCACTTTTGGACGGTGCATAGTAAAGATGAAGCCATTGTAAAGGAATTTACTGAAGCCATCAACGCTTCGCGTCAGATGTTTACTGACTACGACGTTTACGCAGAAGCACGCATGGATGATTATCAAGATGAATTGCAAAAGGCATTCCCCAATCCTGATCAACTTCATATTCGTGAAGCTCATGCAAAAGTTCTAGAACTTCAACTTTGTTCGCAAAACTATGACTCTCTACGTACGGTAGCTCTTGAGTGGATTGATAAAGCCAATCAGGGTGCAAGTACTTGGAATGTTTTCCTGTTGGCCAATAAGGAGGAAATTAAGGACGCTGTGCGTTCTTGGAACCAACAATTGACTCAATTCTCTACAGCACAGTTAGAGTATGAAGCAACCGATAGCGAGTTCAAAACATTCATGGAAAGTTCTGTAAGTCTAAGCAAGGTGGAACAAGGGTTGGAAGCCTTGTCGGCTAAGTATACCACGACCGATTTTCCCAATATCCCAGCCATCCTGTCTGCCATGCTTTTGTTTGTTTCACTCTGTCTACCATATTTGTTGCAGGAACGCCATACGAAGAGTATGTACAGCCTGCTAGGCAAGAAACGGCAGACTAGTTACAATAACAACTATTCTGATACGGACAATTTTACATCTTCGTCATCGGCTTCATCTTCATCTTCTGTTGTTTCTTCTGATGACACTGATGTCTTTACAATCTAATATAATAATCACTATGGATAAAAAAGAAATTCTCAAAAACGTTCAAAGTTACAGCGCAGACCAGCTGTCTGAATGGATTCGCCAGAATGTGGTTACGCTGGACGAACTACGTGCAACGGGTATGTTGCTAAAGATTACGGAACGCCGCATCACGGGCATCTTGGATAAATCTCCTGAAAGTTCAGTGGATGCTTTCAACAGGGGAAAGGAACAACCGAGTAGTGTCACCTCCAGTGTTTACCTGTCAGAAGACGATGAAGAAGATACGTACGCGTATGACGGGGAGGATTACAACAGCAACTCATCCTCCGTCTCAAATGCTTCAGCAGCCTCTACGTTGAGCGACTCAGATAATTCGTCTGCAGTTTCTACGCCCATCTCTAACCGAGGGGGCATGTTCAATCGTCCGTTTTCGTTGAAAGGACGCATACGACGTAGTGAATATGGTTTGTCGGTGATTCTTTATTCTGTCTTAGCGGTGATTTTACAAACAATTATGGCTGCTATAGTTTCCAGTACCCCTAGCGATAAGAGTGCTGCTCCAGTTTTGATTTTGGTTTTATTGCTTCCGTATATTATGCTTTGGTGGTTCATGGTAGCGCAAGGTGCTAAGCGTTGTCACGATATGGGGCATTCTGGCTGGTATCAACTCATTCCTTTCTATGGACTTCTTATGCTTTTCATGAATGGAGATAAAGGGACAAATGAATATGGTGACAATCCGAAAGGAGAATAGTTTGAATAATTAGGAGTAAACTAATGGCTACGAAATACGATATTTTAGATAATGTATCTGCTTATTCAGCAACCGATTTGGTTGGATTTATCCGAAGCGGAATGGTAACCTGGGAGGAACTCTGTAACGAAACGGACGGACAATTCTCAGTGAAGCAGCGCAAGGCGGTTGAAAGACTATTAGAAGAGCACAAAGAGAAACAATATACCCAGGTACGAATGGAAGAACCTTCCTTTCAACCGCAAGTAAACCCCGACTTGGAATGGGGACAGGTAGATAAAAATGACTTGGAGGCTCTCCAAGCGTTTAAAAAGCTACATCCAGAAAGCCCGCACTGTCGTGAGGCGAACAAGCTGATTAATGCTTTGATGCGTGAGCAATTCAGCACGTTCAATTTAGATGACGTAATGAGGGAAATTCACAACAAAAAGGCTAGTAAGGACAAATCCAAGACTCAAGTTGTATGGAAGTACCTGTCAGACTTGTATGACAGGGGACGGATCAAGACCGAAGATATTTTGATGATGATCCGCACGGACTATAATATATTAAAGGTTACTGTTATCAAGGATTTACTGAATGAGGGCATTTTGAGTTTGAACGACTTGAGTAATCTAGGCATCAAGTCAGATTTTCTGAAGGCACTGCTTGACAATCTGAAGGGACAGCAGTTCGGAATGAGTGATAGACTCGAACGTATCAGTCACACCTCTACCGAGGTGTATTTTTGGGGTATTCCTTCTTCAGGAAAGACCTGTGCGTTGGGAGCTATACTTAGCGTTGCACGTCATGGTAGTGTCGCAAAGAGCATGGCGATGAATCCCTGTCAGGGTCATGGCTACATGAATCGTTTGTCTACAATCTTTAAGCAGGACAAGACGGTAGGCGTGCTACCTGAGTCAACCGACATCTTCGCAACTAACGAAATGAGTTTTGATTTGGAAGATAGTCAGTCACTTATGCATCCTCTGACTTGTGTCGATTTGGCTGGTGAGTTGGTACGTTGTATGTATAAGTGCAACGCTGGTGAAGGTATGGAAGAGCGCGAAGAATTGGCTTTGGAAACATTGACTCGTGTCTTAGTGTCTAACCGTACCACCAATCGCAAAATTCACTTCTTCGTCATAGAATACGGCGGTCATGACCGTTTGTATGATGGCTTGTCGCAGGATGTATATCTGGAAGGAGTACTCAACTATATCAAACAACTCGGAGTGTTCAAGGATGATACCGATGCCATCTACGTGATGCTGACCAAGGTCGACAAGGCACGTGCGGAAGGCGGTAGCCTGCAGGCTGTATTGCAACAATACTTGACAGAGCGTTATCAAGGTTTTATAAACGGACTCAAGAAAATCTGCAAAGACTATGAAATCAACAATGGCAAGGTAGAGGTTGTTCCTTTTTCTTTAGGCGAAGTGTGCTTCCAAGATTATTGCTTGTTTGATGCCTCTCATGCTCAAAAGGTGGTGAGCATCCTGCTCAATCGCTCGAAGGGATTACGAGGTGGTCGTATTGGTGGATTCTTGAATAAATTGAGAAAGTAAAATGACAGTACAATTACGTAAAATGGGCTTTGCCCGAAAAATAGTAAGCGAAGGTTCGCAACCAGCAGAAACCTTCAATGCTGATGGGGTATGGGATAAAAAAGTAGGTGACCTTCGGAGTTATCTACAGTTGCTTAATATGGGTGAAAACCCACGTGAGCGTGTAGCTACCTTCATCTCTTACGATGAAGGCGGTCTCTTTATTACGCTTGTCACTCTCGTTGACGGAAGACCGGGTGACCACCTCAGTGGTTGGATTTACATTCCGCGAATACTTAATGTACCAGTTGACAAAATCATGGCTGCACATCAATTGGTCAAGGATTGGTTACAAGAAAAGGTTTCTAACAAGGAGCTAGAACAATTCTTCAATGAAGATTATCTACTCCGTGAACTCCCCGAAATGTACAAGGCTTCTAAGAAAGGATTTCAGAAATGGGGATTCTTTGACCTAAATCAGTCGAGGTACTCCTTGACTGACTTCTTTGAGTATGCTTATCAAGTCGAGTTTACCCGCTTCGAGGCTGTTTACATTCAGGAGAAGGGTTCTGGAATTAGAATAAGAGATGATAAGCGTTTCGAAGACTTGACGCAAATGAAGTTGCGTAAGTCGGTCTTGATTTGCCCTCCTGCGGAAGAAGAATGCAAGCGGTGGACTAATGTGGGTGCACAGCTGTTTTTAAATGGTAAGCCGTTTACCAAGAAAGCCCGAATGAAGGAAGGCGCTTCTCTTCATATGGAATTGCAACGTGCAGGATTTGAAACCATCAGTGCGGAAGAGCAAAAGCTCACATTGGAGCATGATGGTAAGCCTTTTGTATTTCCTAAGAAGGATCTCAAATGGATGAAGCGAATCTGTTCTAGTGACTTTGATATCCGCAATGAAAATGAGGAACAATTAAACAATCGTGCTGAAATAAAAATTAACGGTCAGCTGCTTCCTCGTGATGGGGCTATCTTTTCAGAGGATGTATGGAATGAATGTAAGGCAACTATTAAATGTCGCAATTACCAAATAATAGAAAATCAAGAATTCAAATTGTCTAAGGGTAAGAATAAAACAACGATGCATCGTCTGCCGATTGATTACACGGTAGAGATGGTCAATGGCAAAGTAGCCAAGATGACTCTGGAGTCTAAAGATCTTCCAGAAGACAAAATTTCTCCGTTAAAGGGTTACAAACTTGAAAGTGGAAATCATCTTCGTTTCAAATCTGATGTGTGGAAGCAGCGTCTCATCGGATTTGTGGTGGCTATTGCCCTCTACTTAGTCGTTGCAGCATGTATGGCATTGTACGCATGGTTTACGACCCGTGAATTCAGTCTGAAATCAAATTGCCCCTTTGTTGAGGTTACCGAGGTAAAAAAGAATACGACTAAAACAAGTATAGTTTCCTTTGATGAGGGACAAAATGAGTGTTCTACAGCAGCAATAGACTACTTGGATAAGAAGGAAATTTGGCATCGTGACACCCTTGAAGGTTTCGAAGAAACGAAAGGACTGTTCGATGCACTCAATACGTATGACTATCAAAAGTTGACGGAACTGAATACAAAGTTGGCTGTTTCATGTAACTATAAAAACCTTATGGATACTGTAATTATATGCAAGGAGTTTATGAATATGAAAAAAGGTAGTAAGTATCTATCTTCGGAAGATAGTACAATAACTTGGAGAAAATATGCAGAGAAGCTGAGTCAAGGTAAGGATGATCTTGATAACAAGGCGGCAAGGCGGATTGAAGACGATAATGTGTCTAACTCAAAGCAAAAATCGTCCGTGAACCAGTCTGCAAAAACCCAACCTTCCTCTTCGAATAAAAACTCTAAGCTTAAACCAGAAGACTCAAAAAAGGGAGCTGAATCAACAAAGAAAAAAGATGATTCTAAAAAGACTCCATCTGCAAATACACAAATATCTCCGAAAAAAAGATCTTCAGAGACTGTTGATGATATTAGAAGTAAAGAATAGAACTTCTGTTTGAAATATTAAGTATGAGTACATTCAATAAAATAGCTCTGCTCATTGTTTCAATTGTTATTGCAGTGGGCGGCGTTTTGATTTTTGCCAAGACGCGAGTGGAACCTCCTAAAGCGTTGAAGCCCGTTGATCAATATGCAATGGACTTGCAGAATGAGGTAAACAAACTAAGTACATTCCGCAATGATATTCGAAAGGCGGATTCACTATTCCTCTTAACAAAAAAGAAGATAGAAGTATATGCTACTGAAAAAAAGATTGACGCCCAAGAGAAGGATACTTATGACAAACAAATGTTGGAGGCCTTTGTGCCTGTCCTCATTCAGTATTCGTATGGTATATTTAGTCAAAGTACGTGGTATGAAGGCGACCTTTCTTATATCAAGGAAAGAATTACGATTGTAAGATCATCACCAGTAGTCTTTGCCAATATGTCGAATCAGTATAAGGCAGACATAAATGAGTTAGGAAAAGTGCTCAGCCGTTATCGTGATGCCCGCAGGGTAAGTATGCATCGCTCGTATCATGGTATTGCTTCAGCGCAAAAGTCCATCTCTTTGGCAAAAGAATACGCGAATGATCGTTGGCTTAGAAATTGTACTGGTCTGGTTAATGATTTAAATCAAGTACGTCCGTCTATCGGGCAATCGCATTATTATTATGTACAGAGTCAGGTAAATAAATTAGCTGATTATCGCAGCTACTCCTGGTCTTATTTTGACAACACCTTGGTTCAGCATGTGTCTGACCAAATAGATGTCTACAAGAATAATGCACGTAAACTTTATGGAAGCAATTATGATGTAGATCAGCTGTTGTCTGAGGCTAGATACTATTACCAGCAAGCCAAAAGCTACCATGAATGGGTTTCTGATTAAATAGTTGTACTTCTAACGCAAACGTCCCAACCACGAAGCCGAAAGGCTGTGGTTGGGACGTTTCTGTTTGTAATATGTTTTCCTTCTGAACTTATGTGCTTATGCTCGTTGCGTTTAGCAGAGGAAGAGGATGATGGCTTGGGCAACCAAGATGCGGAGGAACATGGCCAAGGGGTAGACGGTAGAGTAGCCTACAGAAGCGGCATCGTTGTTGGCAGTCTGGTTGGCATAGCCGAGTGCAGGGGGATCGGTCGTAGAACCAGCAATGACACCCATGAGGGTGAAATAGTTGAACTTGAATTTCACGCGGCCAATGGTGCCCATGATGAGCAAGGGGATGACGGTGATGAGGAAACCTACCCATACGTAGGTGATACCGTCACCTTCGACTACGGTGGTCCAGAAGTTAGAACCGGCCTTGATACCTACGGAAGCCAGGAAGAGAATCAAACCAATCTCACGGAGGAGAAGGTTGGCTGACGTCGTGGTGTAGGTAACGAGGTGGAATTTGTAGCCGTAGCAGCCTGCCAAGATGGCGATGATCAGCGGACCACCAGCGAGACCAAGTTTCAACGGAGTAGCCATGCCCGGGAACTGGAAGGGAATGCTACCGAAGATGATTCCGACGAGGATTCCGAGGAAAATAGCACCCACGTTGGGGTGGTCGAGACGCTTGATGGAGTTACCCAAGATGCGTTCTACACGGGTTACACAGTCTTCGGGACCAACCACCATCAGGCGGTCGCCAATTTGGATGCGGAGTGAACGGTCGGCGAAGAGATCCATGCCTGTACGGGTGATACGGGTCACGTTGACACCGTGGAGTGAACGGAAGTGCATCTGTCCGAAGGTCTTGCCGTTTACTTCAGGCTGGGTTACGAGGATACGCTTGGAGATAATGGGTGACTTTTCAGCCTGCCAGTCTACGGTGATTTCACTACCGATGAAGGCGATGATGGCATCTACATCGTCAGAGGCGCAGACTGCGTTCATTTCGTCACCTAAGGAGATGATGGTGTCCTTGTCGGGTGAGAAGATGTCATCACCATGCTTGTAGTGGGTACAAACAAAGGTGCGGCCGATGAACTGCGTGAGCTGTTCGAATGTCTTGCCTTCTAAAGCCTGATTTTCTACACGTACAGAGAAGTGATGGGGCTTGGCGTGGGGGTCATCTTCCTGGCTGAGGCGGATTTGCTCTTCTTCCTTTTCCAACTTAATGCGGAGGAAGTAGCGGATGGCAATCATCGCGCCGATGATGCCAACTACGCCGAGCGGATAAGCGCAGGCATAACCTGAGGCAATGTTTTGACCGTGCATGTCAATGCCCATGGTGTTGATAGCTTCCTGTGCCGCACCGAGACCCGGCGTGTTTGTCACGGCACCGTAGAGTACACCGACTGCCATCGGCAGGGAAGTGGGGTCTGAGGTGTCGAAGACCAGGAAGTACAGACCGAGCATCGTCAGAACGTTGAGCAACACGATACCTACGGTAATCATGTTCATCTGCAGACCGCCCTTCTTAAATGACTGGAAGAAGCCAGGGCCGACTTGCAGACCGATGCAGTAAACAAAGAGTATCAAACCAAAGTCCTGAATGAAGGTCAGCACGTTGGCCGGACACGCAAAACCGCCGTTGGGGTCGTGAATACCCAGCGCATTGTAGATATGACCAACTACAATACCGGCGAACAACACGAAGGTAACACCCAGGGAAATACTGCCAATCTTAATCTTGCCCAGCACTACGCCGACGGCAATGACTAAAGAGTAGAGTACGACAATGTGTGCTACGGAATCGGTTGTGGTAAATAATGATTGAAACCAATCCATAGAGTTAATTATGTAATTAGAGAATGAATATTCCTGCGGAAGGAGAAGGCGGCATCCATGAACGGCTTGCGGGCCAGTAGGGAGGAGGGTTAGAAGAGGATCAACTTCGTTTTCTTCTCTTTCATCAATCCATGGATTAGCCTTTGGCATTACATAAAAGAAAGGAACACGCAAGCAAACTAAAAAGTGGTTTACGACGCGTTCCTTTCTTAACTGCCTGCAAAATTAAGAAGAAAAAACCGAATAGATGGGTTTGCTCTGATTTTGTGGGTAACTTTGCTGCGCTGAAGCCTTTGGCTTGTAGGCAGATGGAGTGGGGGAGTCGTGTGGTTGATAAAGTGAAATCAATTTGGCACGCAGCTATTTTCGACTCTTTCATTTACTGCTATTTAGCTTCTCAACGAATATCATCTATTTTTCCCCATGAAGTATTTTGAATTTACGTTTACCACTCGTCCTGCCACCGAAGCGGTGCAGGATGTACTCTCTGCGGTCCTGGCTGAAATTGGGTTTGACAGTTTTGTGCATACCGATGAGTTAGATCGTCCGGCAGAGGCGCATTGTGAGAATCCCGAACAGCCTCGATTTGCGGAAAAGGATGAGGTGGACCATTTTCAGTGTTACATTCAGCAGAGTCTGTACGACGAAGCAGCCTTACGTGAGGCCTTGGAGGCTTTCCCCTTGCCCGGTGTAGAAATCAGTTATGAAATGGTGGAGGCTGAAGATAAGGACTGGAATGAAGAGTGGGAGAAGAATTATTTCAAACCGCTTGTTGTAGACGGTCGTTGCGTGATAGCCAGCACCTTCCACGAAGATGTACCCGAAGCGGAATATCGCATTACCATCAATCCGCAGATGTCCTTTGGTACAGGACACCATGCTACGACCTCGCAGATGATCAGCCGTTTGCTGACCGACGATCTTACGGGCAAAGAGGTGCTCGATATGGGCTGCGGTACCAGTATTCTCGCCATTCTGGCTCGTATGCGCGGTGCGGCTCATTGCTTGGGTATTGATGTGGATGAATGGTGTGTAAAGAATTCACGTGAGAATATCCAGCTCAATCACCTGGACGGTATTGACGTGGAGTTAGGCAATGCGGAGTTGTTGGTTGACAAAGGGCCTTTCGACTTGGTTATTGCAAACATCAATCTCGGTATTTTGATTAACGACTTGAAGCATTATGTAGCTTGCATGAAGCCGGGTGCTTTTATTTATATGAGTGGTTTTTACGATACCGACGTTCCGCAATTGCTTGCCGAAGCTGAGGCACAAGGCTTGCAATTGGTCGATGAACGAGTGCTCGACGGTTGGGCATGTATCAAGTTACAGAAGCCATAATACATTGGCTGGCTTTTTAGAAATAGAACGGGCTGAAGGCATGGTGCTTTCAGCCCGTTTTTGTTGCAGAACGGTGTGCGTAGATGTATATTCAATTGCATAAAACAGAATAATTCGGTTTTTGAGTGCATTTTATTGGTATATATCGAATCTGATTCGCATAATATTCGTACGTTTGCAGCCATAAACAAATGATTCCGTCAAGTTCTGAGGCTGCTGAACACTTGCTGATAGGGGCTTGGTGAGGAATTGCACCTTTTAAGAATATAAACACGAGTCTATGAGTAATCGAATGCAACGTTTGGAGGTGTTGCGTGTCCTGTTGTTGAGTAATGAAATGGGTAGTCACGAGGAAATACTCCAGGAGTTGGCACGCAACGGCTGCGTGGTGACGCAGGCCACGTTATCACGCGATTTGAATAAGCTGCATGCTGCAAAAGTTTTGAATGGTCGAGGCGGCTATCGTTACGTTTTGCCCGAAAATCCATTGTACCGACGGACGATTCGTCCCGAAGTGGTGCCGCAATACTTGCGCAATACGGGTTTTACCTCGATTTCCTTCTCGGGTAACCTGGCAATCTTGCATACGCGTCCTGGTTATGCTGCCGGACTGGCTTCCGACATCGATAGTCATAAGTTGTCGACCGTTGCAGGAACGATTGCAGGAGATGATACCATCTTGGTTATTATTTCTGAAGGTACTTCGCGCCAGGATTTTACCGATGAACTGGCCACCATTATTCCGGCCGTCAAGAGTGTGGTACTCTGAGGACGGTTTAGCATTTCATGTACAAAGCTCTATCTATTATGGAAGAATACAATGACGGAATCCAAGTGTTAGTGGCCGATGCCAGCCACGAAAAATATGTAGACACTATTCTCCAAACGATTACGGACGCGGCCAAGGTGCGTGGTTCGGGCATAGCCAGCCGTACGCACGAATATGTCGCAACGAAAATGAAGGAGCGCAAGGCCATTATAGCCTTGTATGGTGAAGAGTTTGCTGGTTTTTGCTACATCGAAAGCTGGGAAAACAAACACTATGTAGCTAACTCGGGTTTGATCGTCGTACCCAAGTTCCGGGGACACCATTTGGCTACCCGCATCAAGCGTTTAGCCTTTGCACTGAGTCGGGTGCGTTGGCCGCATGCCAAGATCTTTGGACTGACTAGTTCGGGTGCAGTGATGCGCATTAATACCTCGTTGGGCTATGTGCCGGTTCCGTTTAGTGAATTGACTCAGGATGATGAATACTGGAAGGGTTGTGGTACGCCCGAGCAACCTTGTTGCATCAATTGCGACGTGCTTGCCCGTACCAACCGCAAATATTGTGTGTGTACCGGAATGCTGTTCGACCCCGAACGTCATCCCAATGCTCCGTTACCGGCAGAGATACCCGCAGACGTGATTGAATTTATCAAGAAGAATGAGGCAGCGGGTTAAGTCGTGCCAGATGTGTGGCGTATGGCGCGTTCTGTACGTTGAAAACAGTGGTAACCAGCTCAAGTAAACTATAAAATCAGACCTTCTGGTCTGTAATCTCTAACCTGTCTTCCTCCCCCTAATCTACCATAATGATGAAGAAGAAAGTAGTTGTAGCCTTCAGCGGTGGTCTGGACACCTCTTATACGGTGATGTACCTTGCGAAGGAAAAAGGATATGAAGTATATGCCGCCTGTGCCAATACGGGCGGCTTCAGCGAAGAACAGCTGAAGACAAACGAAGAAAATGCGTATAAACTCGGTGCTACGAAGTATGTGACGCTCGACGTGACGCGTGAGTATTATGACAAGAGTCTCAAGTTTATGGTCTTCGGCAATGTGCTTCGCAACAATGTCTATCCTGTATCAGTATCGTCTGAACGTATCTTTCAAGGTATGGCGATAGCCCGTTACGCGAAGGAAATCGGTGCAGATGCCATCGCACACGGTTCGACGGGGGCAGGGAACGATCAGGTTCGTTTCGACATGACCTTCCTTGTGATGTGTCCTGACATGGAGATAATCACCTTGACACGTGACAGCAATTTGAGCCGTCAGGAAGAGGTCGATTACCTCAATGCACACGGATTCAAGGCAGACTTTGCCAAACTTAAATACTCCTATAATGTCGGTATTTGGGGTACCAGTATTTGCGGTGGAGAAATTCTCGATTCCGCCCAGGGACTTCCCGAGTCTGCCTACCTCAAGCAGGTTACTAAGGAGGGAACAGAAGAACTTCGTCTGACCTTTGAGCAAGGCGAACTCAAGGCGGTAAACGGCGAAACCTATGATGACCCGATTGCGGCTATTTGTAAAGTCGAAGAAATTGGTGCAGCTTATGGCGTCGGACGCGACATGCATGTAGGCGATACGATTATCGGCATCAAGGGGCGTGTGGGATTTGAAGCCGCTGCCCCGGCCTTGATTATCGGAGCGCACCGTTTCTTGGAAAAGTACACGCTCTCAAAGTGGCAACAGTATTGGAAAGATCAGGTAGCCAACTGGTACGGCATGTTCCTTCACGAGAGTCAGTATCTGGAGCCTGTGATGCGTGACATTGAGGCCATGCTCACCAGTTCACAGCGTTACGTCAACGGTACGGTTATTCTTCAGCTTCGTCCGCTAGGTTTCAGTACGGTTGGTGTTGAAAGTGCTGACGACCTTGTCAAGACGAAGTTTGGTGAATATGGTGAAACTCAAAAAGGGTGGACGGCCGATGATGCCAAGGGCTTCATCAAAGTGTTAAGCACCCCGTTGCGTGTATTTTATGCTAACCACGGAGCGGAGGAAACGCTTGATTAAAAATGCCTCGACTCAATATATCCTTTGCTATGCCTCCTAAAAAGTTAACTCGTTCGCGCAATCGTATGTTAGCCGGTGTGTGTGGTGGATTGGGAGATTTCTTTCAAGTAGACCCTACGTTTATTCGCATTCCGTGGGTATTCATCACCATTGCTTCCGGACTGATTCCATTTGCGTTGCTTTATCTGATTTGTGCCATTCTAATTCCCAATAGTTCCAGGTATGAATGATTCCATTAAAGTGGGCATCGTCGGCGGTGCCGGTTATACAGCGGGTGAACTCTGCCGCTTGTTGCTCAACCATCCCGATGCAGAAATTGTCTTTGTCAACAGTGAGAGCAATGCGGGCAATTTGCTTGCCGATGTGCATGCGGGACTCTATGGTGAGACCGATTTGCGCTTTACGGATGAACTGCCTTTTGACCAGGTCGATGTAGTCTTCTTCTGCTTTGGTCACGGCAAGAGTACTCGCTTTCTTGCTGAACATTATATTCCTGCCGATGTTCGTATCATTGACCTTGCTCAGGATTTCCGCCTGACAGCTGAAGACAATGATTACGTTTATGGGCTTCCCGAGCTCAATCGTAACCAAATCATGGGAGCTCTTCACGTGGCCAATCCCGGTTGTTTTGCTACGTGTATTCAGCTCGGATTGCTGCCGTTGGCTGAGGCAGGCTTGCTTAAGGGAAACATTTCAGTCAATGCCATCACGGGCAGTACGGGAGCGGGTGTGAAGCCTGCTGCCACGACTCATTTCAGTTGGCGCTCGGGAAATATGAGCATTTACAAGGCCTTTGAGCATCAGCATGTGCCCGAAATCTTGCAGTCCATTCACCAGTTGCAACCCTCCTTTGCGGGGGATGTAGACTTCATTCCGTATCGTGGCGATTTTCCGCGTGGCATCTTTGCTACCGAAGTGGTGCGTTGTGATTCTTCCCTCGAAGAAATTGAAGCTTGTTACCGCGATTTCTACTCCGAAGCTTCCTTTACGCATTATGTAGGTCGTCCTATTGATTTGAAGCAAGTGCTCAATACGAACAAGTGCCTTATTCATGCAGAGCTGCATGACGACAAATTGTTAGTAACTGCCTGCATCGACAACCTGCTTAAGGGAGCATCGGGACAAGCCGTGCAAAATATGAATCTGATGTTTGGGCTGGAGGAAACGACCGGCTTACGTCTGAAGCCCGTGGCTTTTTAAGAGAAACTTCGCATTGGGGAGTAGATGCGGTTGTCTTTTCAACCGTCTTTACCCTTTGGGACACCTCTTCCCCTTCATCTATTTCACTTCATGCTTATGAATCTTTTTCCAGTCTATCCGCTCTTCCCCATTTCCATCGTTCGTGGCCAAGGTTGCCACGTGTGGGACGAGCAAGGACAAGCCTACCTCGATCTTTATGGTGGCCATGCCGTCATCAGCATAGGTCATTGCCATCCGCACTATGTCACTCGGTTGACGGAGCAATTGCAGACCTTAGGTTTCTATTCCAATTCCGTTGTCAACCGATTACAGGAACAGTTGGCGGAGAAGTTGGGTGAAGCATCGGGTTATCCCGATTACAGCCTCTTCCTCGTTAACTCTGGAGCTGAGGCTAATGAGAATGCACTCAAGCTTGCTTCTTTCCATACGGGACGAAAACGCGTGCTGGCTGCTTCAAGGGCGTTTCACGGTCGTACCTCACTAGCTGTCGAAGCTACTGACAATCCGAAAATTGTTGCTCCAGTCAATGCCAATGGTCATGTCACTTTCCTGCCACTCAATGATTTGGAAGCTTTTCAGGCTGAATTAGCGAAGGGAGATGTAGCGGCTGTCATTGTGGAGTGCATTCAGGGTGTGGGCGGTATCCGTCTGGCAACTGCAGAATTTTTACAAGGCTTGCGTGCTGCTTGTGATGCTACGGGTACAGTCTTGATTTGCGACGAAATACAGTGCGGTTACGGACGTTCGGGTAAGTTCTTTGCCCATCAGCATCTCGGTGTGCGCCCCGACCTCATCACCTGTGCCAAGGGCATAGCCAATGGTTTCCCCATGGGAGCCGTACTCATTTCGCCTCAGTTTGCAGCTACTTACGGCATGCTCGGCACCACTTTTGGCGGAAACCACTTAGCCTGTGTGGCCGCACTTGCTGTGTTGGAAGTCATGCAGAAGGAAAACCTCGTGGCTCATGCCGCCCGTATCGGTGACTATTTGTTGGAAGGTTTACGAGCGATGCAGCAACGTCATCCCGACCAAATCGTGGAAGTGCGAGGCGAAGGCATGATGATTGGCATTGAATATGCCCAACCTGTCAAGGAAATGCGTCGCCGCTTGGTGGAAGAACAACATGTCTTCACGGGGGCGGCTTCCACTCATATTATTCGACTATTACCTCCTCTCACGCTCACGGAGGAAGAGGCTGCAGAAGCTTTGCAGTGTCTGGAAAGCGTGTTATAGACTTGTTTTTATTTCCTGTGTCCGCGTTCTACCCAGCGCGGACACTTTTTTTATGCCTTTATTTTCAGTGAAGCATTGGTTTTTGCCTTTGCTGCTCTTCGGGTCGCCTTCTCCCATCGTTGCGTTAGGAGAGAAGAAGCCTTTCCTCTTTTGTCAATTTGTCCTTCTACCTACCATCTGACAATTTTCGTCCTTTCGATTTGTCCTTCTACCTACCATCTGACAATTTTCGTCCTTGCGATGTCCTCGGTACAGACGTACGTACCTGTCGTGTATGCAAAAAGTAAGCCCCGCCAGACTCGATGAAGAGCAAGCGGGGCTTAAATGTGTCGTAGTGTGAGCAGCATGTAGGCGCGTGGGGCAGCCGGAACATACCTTTTTATTCTGCCGTCAGTGCCTCTGCTGCCGTTGTACCTGCAAATTCGGGAGCATAGACCGACTGAGTGCGGGCAATGCCTGTCGTGTACTGTCCGGCACGTATTACGAAGAGTTCTTCCGTCAATTCGTGGTCACCCTTGGGCAGGCGTTCGATAAAGAAATCGGTCGATGCATCGTGAACTGCGCGATAGATTGACAAACCGCGTTCCCAATGATAGCCTGAAAGCGGTTTGACGGGTTCGAGGCAGGCGGCACGCGAAGCGTTCAGGCTCACGAAGTCAAAGTCTCGTTCGGCACGCAGGTTGTATACTTGGCGCAGGCGGTCGCCCACGTGTACCGTTTCCTTCGGTGCGAGACGTTGCCAGCTGCCTTCGCGCCATATTTCCCAGCGACGGCGCAGTAGCAAGTCCTTGCCTTCAGTCAGCACCTCTTCGGCTGGCAATCGGTAGGAAGCGTAAACGCAACCCCACGACGTGCCGTCCTGCGGTTTGTCAATGCGGAGCTGTTGTGCATCCAGCGTAGCCTTGTCCGAAAAGGTTCGTTTGATGTAACCCGCTGACTTAGGAGTTGCAGATTCCGTAGGAGTGCTTTCTGCCACCTTCTTCCCTCCCTTTGTCAAGGCGTAGGAGAGCGGAGCGGCACTCAGTGCTGTGACTGAATAGGATTGGCCTGCAGTAGAAAGCAGGGCATAGACCGCATCGGCCGTTGCGCGCGATGTTTCCCACGCTTGCGTACGCTTTGCCTGAATCAGCCAGCGGCGCATTTCGTCGGCTTCTATTTCCTTGCCAAAGTAGGCCAGTGCTTCGATGGTGGCACACTGCGTTGGGATGCGGTACGATTCGCTTGACATCAAGGCGCGATCCGTGTCAAACCACCGTCCCTTTTCAGCAGCAGTGACTGTATGCTCCAGCAGACTTTCCAAATTGAGACGGGCTTCGGCATCGTAGCCAAATTCTGCCAGTACGACCGCACCGATTGCTTTGCCGTACATGGACAGTTCGTGGCGAAGTTGAGCGGCACGTTCGAGGAGAAACTTCGCGTCTGCATCAGGTCGTTCGCCCAAGAGTTTTAGCAAGTAGAGGTAACGCAGTTGTACTTCGGAAGGCTTCATGAGCTGTTTTGTACGTTTCTCTTCCAGCTTCCAGTCCTTTACCGATTGAGCTATGTAATCTCGCAGGTAGGGGAGGGAGCGGTCAAGCATCTCGCGCGCTTCGTAGTTTTCAGCTAAACGTTGCACGCGGGCTAGTTGTATGGCTACTTCAATCGTGATGAGGGCATGTCCCTGCATTCCCGGACACCAGCTCCACGAGCCGTTTCCTTGTTGGAGAGCACGCAGTTTGTCAAGTGCTGTGCGACGTAGGCCAGCTGCCTGTGTGGGGGTAAAGAACTGGGTAAGGGCACGGCTGCGTTGGCGCAATTCGTCACCCACCTTAGCCCACGGGGTGGCTTCGTTGAGCCCTCGTGCCGACAGATTGGTGAGCGCGTGAACTTCCTCGTCGGTAGCCTCGGCCCATGAACGAATTTCGGGGTTGAGCGACACCATTTTTTCGCCCAATGCCAGTGCGTAGAACCGTTCGGCCCAGTCTGTGGCACTGAGTGACAGCGGATTGCCTGCCAAAACAGGTAGTGCTGTCACGGCATACCACGTAGGGTTTGAACTCAATTCTAAGGTCAGCGCGTGAGGTTTCGTACGATACCCTTTGTGGAGCGGGGAGAGATCAACAGTGTGCGTTCCCTTTCCTAATAAAGAGAAGGGTAGGGTGCGCGTCACTTCTATCTGGTCTGAAAGTACAGGCAAGAGACGTTCTTCGCCATCGCTAAATTGTTCGCCTCGTGCAGTTACACGGAAGCGTAGCGCGTCAGCATTTGTGCGACAGGTATAGGGAATCTCGATAACCTTCGATTCCTTAGCCGTCAGTTCAACTTCCGGATGTTCGTTGATGAGTTGCTTACCTGCACTTTGCCATTCTTCAAGCGTCACGTTGAGCTGTACTTTCATCGGCTGGTCACTGAGGTTGGTCACCTTGACAGGTAGCAATGTATGGTCGCCTTGACGAACAAAACGTGGCAGGTTGGCTTCTGCCATGAGCGTTTTGCGTGCTACGATTTGTGTGTCGAGTTGGGCAAAGTCCATCGTACGGGTATGAGCCAGTGCGGTGAAGTGCCAACGCGTCAAGCTCTCGGGGAGTCGGAAAGCGAGGCTGACACGCCCCGTACTGTCCGTGCGCAGTTGAGGCAGGAAGAAAGCCGTTTCGGCAAAGTTGGAGCGTGGTTGCGAGGTCGGAGTTCCGTCCTTTATCGCTTGATCGGTGGCAACGCCCGCTGTTTCAGCCTTTAAAACGGTGTTCATTTTTCGGGCGCGGCGGGGACTTGTTTCAGGTACGCTGCCTACCGTCGTCCAGTCGCTTGTTGCTTTAAAATCCAAGCAGCGTTCTTGCTTATCACACAGTATGTTGCCTCCATATCGATAGAGCGACTTGTTCCAATGAGTCCAATAGATGGGTTTCACCTTCTCCGCTTTCCATTGTTTGCTCCACCTTAAAGTCTGGGTAGCCCATTCTTCCCAGGTATCATACCGATAATCGGACGAGGGTAGGCGGCGGGTGAAGTGCACAGCCGAAAAGTCGCGGTTGACTTTCCCAAACGCATCGAGCGAGGAGTCATAGAGGCAGGCAAGGAGTGAGGCGGGTGCCGGTGTGCCATCGGGATAAGCAATGCGCAACGTCCATTCTTCCTCCTGGCCAGGTTCGAGCAGCGAGCGGAAGCTTTCCCATTCCAGAACCAATCGTTTCTCGGGTTTGGGTTTCTCGATGTTTACCTCGTGCTTATAAAGTTTGCCGTCACGCACCATGGCAAAAAACAGGGTGGCTCCGTCGCCCATATCGGGACGATAGGTTGTCGAGAAGGCTACGAGTGAATCGCTGAGGGAAATCTGCCGGCTTTCGATCACACGGTCACAACTTACCAAGTCGTAGAAGAGCGTGGCTTTGCGCTCGGGGGTACCAATCAGTACAAAGGCACTGTCCGAACGGTTGGTGGGACGTGTGTAAGCGAAGAACTTTTCTTCGGAGTTAGCAGGACGTGTGTCGTTCTCACTAAAGAGTACGAAGCGCACGCGTCTTTCCTTTGCACCTTGTTGAGCTGGCACTACGAGATAGTATACCCCCGATGAAAGAGCTTTGCATGCAGCTGACAGACGGAAGGTTTCACCATTCGTAACGATGTCCTCCAGCACTTTGTGGCCAGCCTTGTCTACCAAGTAGAAGCTCAGGTTCTTGCCCAAATGTTTACCCGCTGCATTGCGCAGGGATATTTGAATTTCGGGTAAATGTTCACGGCATATAGTTGCGGGCATTTCCACTTCGTAGAAAGCCGGGGCGGTCGCTGTCTGTATCCACGTTTGGCCTTCCTGCGTTTCGCCGTTGTCTGCCGTAACCGTGTAATTAACTTCAAATGTATAGCGGTTGAAGCGGTCGTTTGTCTGAGAATTGAGGGGAGCTGTGAGATGAACGGGTAAGGCAAAGCTACCGTCTTCGCGGGTACGTGTTTCGCCTGTTTGAGGTTGCATAGTGTCATCGTTCCAACGTCCCCAACTTTTACGGAGAACCGTGTAAGTTACCTTGGCATCAGCAAGTGGTACTCCTGTATAGGTCATTGCTTTTCCCTGAATGCGAATGCTGTCGCCCAGACGATATGCCGTTTCAGGCAAAGTCGTTTCGAGTGTAAACGTTGGACGTTTATATTCCTCTACGCGCACTTCCACTCTGTCTTTGAACGCTCCGCCTGTAAATTCCAGTTTGAAGCGGCCAGGCAAGCAACCTTCGGGCAGGCGAAATTCGCCTTTCAATGTACCCCATTCATCGGTGCGCACGTTGAGGCTGTCTATCTGTTTGTAGTTGGAATCGTAGAGCTGCACTTTGCCGGTGAGTCCCGCTTGGGTACGGAAGTCGTCCCCTTCTGATTCATAGGCCGTTGCAGCAAAATAAATGGTCTGGCCAGGGCGATAGATGGCACGGTCGGTAAAAAGGTCAATGGTTGAGATGATTTGCTGGCCTTTTCGGTCCGTGTAGCCGCGGTTTCCATAAATCGAGAGTGCATCTCCGCCTTCGTCGCCGGGAGAACTGAGGTAAACTTTCTGATTGTATGCCCAATGATGTGTAGGTAATGTGATGCGTCCCTCTTGGTCTGCCTTCAGTGTTTGAATGGCTTTGAAGTTCTCCGTATAAATCGTGACTTGAGGTTGCTGAACGGGGTTACCGGTTTGTTCGTTGACCACTTGCAAGCGCGTGCCTCCGTTGGGTAAGTTAAAGAGCAATGCGTGGTTGGCTGTGATACGGAAGGTTGCTTGGCGTTTCATGCCCTGGCCATTGGTCAGCATAGCCACATAGACGCCTGGTTGCTTGGGTAACTCCATTTCCACCGTGGTTTCCTTCCACTTCCATGCCTCGGCTGTTGGAGTTGTTAGCGTTTGAGTAAGTACTGCTTTCTGCTTTTTAATAAGTTGGTTGATAGCTTGTGCTTCGCCTTGTTTTTGTGAGAGTCTGTCGTACTCCACGGCACTTCCAGTCAGGCGGAAAATGCGCAGTTTGGCTTCCGTGCAAGCTCGCATTTTGACTTCAAACCGTTCCTCCGTACCAGGATAATAGCCTTCCTTGATGCTTTTCAGACTGAGGGCTGGAGTAGTGAGTTCCGCGAGTCGGTTTCGTAGGTTACTGACTTGTCCGTAGACGTCTTTTTTCTCAAACAGATGGATGCCTTCCCATGCAAGGTGTGCGAGCAGACTGTCGTTGTGCAGTGCGTAAGTCAAATCATCACGATCGTAGCGATGCGTCCAATTCAATAATTCTTCGTAAACAAAAACGTTGGCCGGTTGGTCGGCATTGTCGTGTGCCAAGCGGAGCAGTAGGGCAAAGTCGTCGTTTTGTTCGAGCGGTCCCTCAGTATTTCCCCAAGATTGTTTTGCTTGCAAACGGTCCAATTCCAACAGCATGACCGCTTCGCGTTTCCCTTGTTTTTGATAAAAGTCTATCAAGCGGTTACGTTGGGTCGTACGGTATTCGTCAGGCAGTTGGTGGAGTGATTGTGTATGATAATATAAGGTATGAAGCAGGTCATAATCGAAGGCCAAGCTTCGTTTGCCTTCATTAAAGAGCGGCAACCAATCCTTCGTTTTCGCTTGAGCCAGCGCATTGAGATTAGCGAACGAGGCGGTAAAATGCTCGCGTAGTTTCTTGTGTTTCGAGTCTTGGTCGGTAGCTTGCCAGTCTTCCAACTGACGATGGTAGAGATTGGTGAGGGCGGCGTGGTAAAGTGCGCGGACTACAGGACGCGTTTCGTGGCTGAGCGACTCTTCCATTAATTGAATGAATGGAGCAACCGAGTCTGGAGAAATCTCTTGCAGATAGACTCCCTTCATCAGGTGCGCTTTCAAAAGCTGAGCCGTGTTGCCTTCTGTTTGCGCTTTTTGTTCAAGGGTGGTTACGTGTTGCAACGCCGTCTTAGGCAGGTCATTCTTTTCAGCCTGTTCTATTTGTTTCCATAGTTCATCGTAACTCTGTGCAGTCGCCGTTGTGGTAGCACAGGTAAGCGAGAGTAGGAGAGCTTGCAGTTTGTTCATAATCAAATGGTATTAAGGAGTCGTTCGAATAGGGTTTCAGTGGGCCTTCCATTTTGTCCATACTGAACGGAAGTAACTGAGGTATCCCAATACACCCAACAACATGACAAGAACCGTTTTGAGTCCATGTGTGACGAGTGCAAAGGATTGTGCCACGGGTTTGGCTACCCCGTAGACACTTGTGAGGGTCTTGACAATGGCAAAATGCCATGGACCAGCCCCCGCTGGTGTCGGAAGCAATACACCAATGCTTGCAGCCGCAAAGATGTGGAGCGTATCGCCCAAGTTTACGTGAGTTAGTTCGGCAAAACAGGGGAGCAACAGGTAGAGTTGCAGAAAGTTACAACTCCAAATGCCGAAGCACCACAGGAGAAACAAGCCGGGACGCTCTAGCCGGGCAATGGCGGTAATGCCTTGCCAAAGGTTGAGAAAGAAACGACGCAGGTGTTTCCAAAAGGGCAGACTAAAGCCGATGAGCAAACAAATGGCACCGCCTAAAATGAGGAAAAAGGTAGAAGTCGGAACTGCCAACTTCAAACTATTCGAAGCACTTTGAACGAGTCCCACCGTGCTTTCCCAACGCAGGATGACCGCCAGTCCCACGACCACAATTAGGCAGCCAACGTCGGCCAGTTTTTCAACCACCACCGTACCCAGTGCGCGGGTCGAAGTTTTTGCACAGCCACGTTTCACCAAGAGCGAGCGGGTCAGTTCGCCCAAACGGGGCGTCACACTGTTGATGAGGTAGGAGATAAAGACCAGCTCAATGGCACGACGCGTCGTGATGTCAATGGCAGCCGATTGCAGCAACATGCGCCACCGCAAAGAGCGCAACAGGTTGGCAAACACGCCAGCACAAAGGGCAAGCGTTATCCACAGGTAATTGCTACGCAGCCCAAACACTGTTGTCAGTTGGGTGAAATCATATCCTCGGTATATCCAACCCATTAATAATCCCCCGAGTAAAGTAGACAACAGCAGATAAATAATATTTTTGGTGGTCGTATTCATACGTAGAAATGGAAAAACTTGAAATTCTTGCTTCCAAACTTCTTAGAAAGCGTGGTTTAAAATCGTGGTAAAGTAAGCCAATCTGCACGAAATAGGTCGTTTTGAGCCGAATAAAAAGCTTTAAACGGATGAGAATATTCAATGTCAGTATGGACTTTGCAATATTTCTAAAAAAAATAGTACTTTCGCTCTTGCTAAATGCAAGGAACAACCAATAAAAGCAATATGGAACTTGAAAAATTCTCTCGTCAGCTTCACCTTTTGGAAATGCTGACAGCCGACCGCTTCATGACGGTTGATGAGATAGGCAAGAAACTCGAAATGAGTCGCCGATCCATCTATCGTTACATGGACTCTTTCAAAGAATTGGGTTTTATTGTTCGCAAGGAAGGTACCAAGTACCGCATTGATCATAATTCTCCCTTCTTTGAGCGTCTTGCAAAGGAAATATCCTTTACGGAAGATGAAGGCATTACGCTCTGCCAGATTCTTAATTCTGTGTACAATAATTCTGTACAGGTACGTCACCTCCGTGAGAAGCTGGCGCGTCTTTATACGCCCGATGTTCTTGCGAAGCAAGGTGTGCATGCACAACAGGCAGCCAATATCAGTACCCTGTTCCGCGCCATTCGTGAAGAACGTGTCTGTGTCATCAAGGATTACCAGTCTGCTTCCAGTGGAGCTGTGGGTGACCGCATTGTTGAGCCCTATCTCTTCCTTAATGAAAACGGAGAAGTGCGTTGCTACGAGTTAGCTACCAAAATGAACAAGACCTTCAAGATTTCACGGATGAAGTCTGTTCAGCTCTTGGATATTTATTGGAACAATAAGGAGCAACACGTTCCTTTCTATGTTGACCTCTTCCACTTCTCAGGCGAGGAGCGTCATTGGGTAAAGTTGAGCTTGGGACAGCTGGCAACTTCAGTCCTATTGGAGGAATATCCTGATGCAGAAAAGGATTTGGTGGAATTGCCTGATGGTAGAAACCTTCTCCAGACGGAAGTATGCAGTTTTCTGGGTGTTGGTCGTTTTGTGCTCGGTCTCTACGATGACATCGAAGTGTTTGACTCTCCCGAATTCCAAGCCTTTCTTGCAGAGCGTATTGAGAAGATGTCTCAGAAGATTAACAAGCATTGATTCTCCCATTATAAAAGCGGGAAATCCAATGATAGTTACGTACTATCGTCGGATTTCCCGCTTTTTTGTTTGTAAACGTTGGAGGATTTTTATCCCCTTCGCTTTCCTTGAGGTATATCACAGTTCTTCTTAGAAAAAACATAGGAAGCTATCCATAAGTGGCTTAAAACTCTCGCAGACTTTTTTCTTTCAGTGTACAAAAGAGTTACTTCCTTTCTTCCTATTTCACCAAAACAACTGTTGGTTGGCTCTCGTTGCCATAAGCATCTACTGCTGTTACAGCGTAACGGCTGTGTTTGAGTGCAGGTAGATAAAGTAACTGCTCGTAGTGTGTATCGCGCAGTCTTGTAGCTAGCAAACGGTCACCATAGATTGAGTCAAGGCGATAGACATTGTACGAAATCGGTGTGACATCGTTGATGGCTTCCCATTGAAGTTGCAAACGCATTCCCTGAAATCTTCCTTTAACATCAGGCGAAGCGGGAGCAATGCTGTCCGCCCAAGTCATTGGTGGTAAGAGAGCGGGCTCGCGGTAGAAGTCTGTTTGCAACCAGTGGTACAGTCCTTTCACATCGTCCAGTAAGAAGCGTGTGCGAAAGAAAGCTTGTCCGCCCAATCCCTGTTGCCGGCAGACATTCATCTGACGTTGGATGGCAAGTAGCGACCAGTTCTTTTCTTGAGGATGAAGGAAGTAGATGCCCAGTCCGGGTACAATCGGTCTACCGTGTGCGTTTTCTTGCCAGTCTGCCAAGAAGGGGTAAAAATGGTTTCCGTCAAAGTACATCATGGGAAAGAGCATATCCATCCAGCCTTTTTGTAACCATTCTTGAGCATTTTGGCTGACCGCATCGCGGGCATTCCAACCAAATGAGGAGTAGCGAGACAGGTCAGCGTATTTTCCTACAGGCGAACAGCTCAGTTTTACCCACGGGCGTACCGATTTTACTGCATCATGAATGGCACGTACACAGCGGTCTACGTTTTCTCTTCGCCATAAGGCTTTGTTGCGTCCGTGTCCGTAAAGTCGGTAGGTTCGGTCATCCTTAAAAGGAATCGCTTTTTCCGGGTAGCGAATGTAATCCAGATGAATACCGTCCACTTCGTAGTGTTCCACAATTTCGCGACATACGCGTGCCAGGTATTCTGCTGTCTCGGGTACGCCTGGATCCATCATCCATTGGTCGCCACAGCGTTGACAGAGTTCCGGGTGTTGTTGAGGCAAGGCTCGTTTTCCCAATTGTTTAGCTGTTGTCACCTTACAAATGGGAAAGGCTACCACCCAGGCATGACATTCCATACCCCGTCGGTGGCACTCGTCTACTACCAATTGCAAAGGGTCATAGTCTGGAGCATGTCCAGCTTGTCCGGTAAATGCTGCGTCCCAAGGTTCAAGTGCAGAGGGGTAGGCTGTGGTAGCTCGTATGCGGGCTTGGAACAGTACCATATTGATACCTGCTGCCTGCAGTTCGTCCAATTGTCGAAGCAAGTCCCGTCTTTGTTGTGCCATTCCTGCCGTTGTCATAGTGGGACGTTGGGGCCAGTCCAGTCCAAAGAGGGTTGTGAGCCAAGCTGCTCGTACTTCGTGACGTACTGCGGGAGTTGCAGTAGCGTGTGTGGATTGAGCCAAGGAGGAAAGTACGGTGGTTAAGCTAATGAGTAAAGCCAACAATAATTTCATAGGAAAAAACAATGTGGAGAAGGAGGGAACAGAAGAGTTACAGGCGAATGCATACGACTTACTTACTTTTTCCATTCTTTGATTGAGTAAGGAAATGAACCAAGTGTCTTGGTGATACGTTCAGTAAGAGATGTACCTTAAAGATTTAATCATTTCAATAGTATTCAGCTGTAATGGTCTTATTTCGTTCGGGTCAAGTTATACAGCGATTGAACGGAGCCACGTGGCAGACCCAGTTCGATGGCACGATCGAGATCACGGCGGGCAGCAGACTTCTCACCCAAATTGATGAGTGTGCGTGCGCGGTCTGTCCGTAAGGTCGGGTCATTCGGATGGAGTTCGATGAGCTGGTCATAATCTGCACGTGCTAAGGCGTATTGCTTGAGGGAAGTATGAAGTTCGGCACGAGCTAACAGAACATCGACCGATTTCGGGTCGCGCGTCAGCAAGAGGTTTAGGCGATTGAGTGCCTCTTGGGTTTGACCTAACTGGTGAAGTGTCAACGCTTCGAGTACAGCCGCATTCAAATTTTGCGGATCTTCCTCCAATATTCTGCGCAAGTCTGCGCGTGCATCAGGATACTGCCGCAGACGGTAGCGTGCAGAGGCGCGTACGAAACGTGCCTGTCGCAAATATTCGTGTGATTGATACTTTAGTTCGTCTGTGTTCAGTAAGGTTTCCGCGTCTTGTATCGCTTCGCGTGCACGATCCAACTGTAAGTAAGTTTTAGCTCGGGTCAGTCGTGCATCGTAGTAGTTAGGCACTGTTTGGATTAATTCCGTCAGCTTCTTTTCAGCACGCATATATTGTCCACGTGCCAAATCGATCAATGCCAGATTATGTCGGATGATGTAGTTCCCGGGTGCGTGAGGGCGGAGTCGGAGCGACTCCTCAAACAGGCGCTCCGCTTCGGCCAAGCTGTCCGTATGCAGTGCATTGAAGGCACGGAGCAAATTGTCTGCATACTGTAAGGAGTCAGCTTCCTCTCGTTCCTTCATTTTCTGTTCGGCCTTGTAATCTTCGATGGTTTTTGCGCGTACGCTACCACCCGGTTTTAAATCAATGATGGTCTGCGCTGAGCTAAAGGCAGGAAGTATCAGGAAGAGTAAGAATGTGATTTTTTTGTACATAATGGATTGCATGAACGGGGAGTTGTTGTCCAGTTCGGTAGAAACAATTGAAGAGTCTATGGTGTACCTTATATATACAGGTCACTCATAAACTCTTCAATCAGTAGGATTATGGGCGATAGGTGGAAAGGATGCAAGCTGGAGTTTGTACTCAGAATAAGTATTGTCAAGCGTAGCCTTTATCCTTGCGCGCTATTTTTCGTTCGTATTTACTTTTTCATTTCCATCACGATGGCATCAATCACTGCTACAGCAGTAACGTTTACGATATCGCGTACCGAACTTTCGAAGTCCGTAAAGTGAATAGGCTTGTTCAGCCCCATCTGAATCGGACCTACCACTTCACCATCGTCAACCAATGACTTGACAATCTTATAAGAAGAGTTTGCTGCCGAGAGGTTGGGGAAAATCAGCGTGTTAACGTCCATTCCCTGCAACTTGTTAAACGGATATTTTTCGTCACGCAAATCCTTGTCCATAGCAAAGTTTACTTGCATTTCACCGTCGATAGCAAGATCCGGGAATTCACGATGCATCCGTTCGACCACACGTTGTACATTCTCAGCACTTCCTTCGGTATCTGTACCGAAATTAGAGTAAGAAAGCATAGCGATAGCTGGTGTGCGGTTGAAGAAACGGGTGGTTGAAGCTGACAGACGAGCTATGTCGTAGAGTGTCTCTTCGTCCGGGTGACGGTTGATGAGCGTATCGGCAATAAAGAGAATACCCTTCTTTGAATTGATAAGGTGCATTGTACCGAAGTGCTTATAGCCCGGACGGATGCCGATAACTTCGTTAGCCACTTTGATGGTATTGGAGTATTTCGTGTACAAACCTGTGATGAAGGCATCTGCTTCTCCCGTTTCTACCATCATCATGCCGAAGTAGTTGCGTTCGTACATCTTGTCTTCTGCTTCCTGCGGCGTGTAGCCTTTACGCTCCATCTTTTTAGCGAAGAGTCGGGCATAACGATGGCGACGTTCGTTTTGTGAATCATTGCGCAGGTTGAGAATTTCGATGCCGTCGAGGTTGAGATCCAACTCTTCAGCTTCTTTTCTGATCTGTACGTCGTTGCCGAGTAAGATGGGGAAGCAAATGCCTTCCTCCTTGGCGCGTACAGCCGCTTCGAGCATGGTGGGGTGGGTACCCTCAGCAAAAACAACACGCTTCGGGTTTGAACGCGCTGTATCGTAGAGGTTTTGTGTAAACTTCGATTCCTGTCCCATCAGTTCACGGAGCGATTGACGGTAAGCTTTCCAGTCCTCAATGGGACGACGAGCCACGCCACTGTCCATTGCAGCCTTGGCTACAGCCATAGATACCTCGGTGATGAGGCGTGGGTCAACGGGTTTAGGAATGAAGTAGTCCGGACCGAAGGTGAAATTGCGTACATGGTAAGCACGGTTCACAATGTCGGGCACCGGACGGCGAGCCAGTTCGGCTATAGCGCGTGCAGCGGCCATCTTCATTTCTTCATTGATGGCACTGGCTGCGGTGTCAAGTGCACCACGGAAGATATAGGGGAAGCCAATGACATTGTTGATTTGGTTAGGGTAGTCTGTACGACCCGTACTCATCAACACATCGGGGCGGGCAGCCATAGCATCTTCGTAGGAAATTTCGGGAACGGGGTTGGCCAATGCAAAGATGATGGGGTTAGATGCCATGGATCGTACCATCTCTTGCGTAAGCACGTTGCCCTTCGAAAGTCCAACAAATACGTCAGCATCTTTCACTGCATCTGCCAGTGTGTGCAGGTCTGTGCGTGTCGTAGCAAATTCGCGCTTTTGCTCGTTGAGGCCTTCACGATCGGTTGTGATGACTCCCTTTGAGTCAAGCATCACCACATTTTCATGGCGTGCACCGAATGCACAATAAAGGCGAGTACAAGAAATAGCAGCTGCACCTGCACCATTGACTACGATGCGTGCATCTTCAATTTTTTTGCCAGCTACCATCAAGGCGTTAATCAATCCGGCAGCAGAAATAATAGCCGTACCATGTTGGTCATCGTGCATCACGGGGATATCGAGTTCTGCTTTCAAGCGTTGTTCGATTTCGAAACATTCCGGAGCCTTGATGTCTTCCAAGTTGATACCACCAAAAGTTGGTGCAATAGCCTTGACTGCAGCGATAAACTTCTCTGGATCCTTCTCGTTTACTTCGATATCGAAAGCATCTACACCTGCATAAATCTTGAAAAGTAAGCTCTTACCTTCCATTACAGGCTTGCCACTCATTGCACCAATGTCGCCCAACCCCAATACGGCTGTACCATTTGAGATGACCGCAACCAAGTTACCCTTGTTCGTATAACGGTAAGCGTCGTGCGGATTCTTTTGGATTTCCAGACAGGGTTCAGCAACACCTGGAGAATAGGCCAGTGAAAGGTCGGTTTGTGTACGATATGGTTTGGTAGGAACTACCTCTATTTTTCCTGGCTTGCCCATTTCGTGATAATGGAGTGCAGCCTCTTTTGTAATCTTTACCATGAGTCTGATTCTAATTGTGGTTGATTTACTTGCCGCAAAATTACAGATTTGCCCCGATACAAGGCCACAGATAACTGTGAATACATGGAAATCACAGAATATTCTTGTCTTTCTGACAATCTCGTAGACTGGTGATACTTTTTTCAACCACGGAATGTTCGGAATTAACGGAATAGCCGTAATCAATTACTTTTCCGTCTCTTCCGTTCTTTCCGTGGTTCTTTTATTAAGGCATGGATTTTGTGGAAAACACCGAAGGCACAGAAGAAAGATACTCTTCCGTGTCTTCGGTGTCGTTTGTAGTCTAATCAGTCGTTCGTTTTCCACAAGTGTGATTGCCAAGCCACATCAGCCAATGCAGCATCGCGTTCCGCCTCGAGCAATGCAGTACGTGCCTCGTAGTAGAAGGAGCGTTCCAGGAGATAATCCAAGAGCGACAGTTGCCCTTCGTCCAATGCACGGCGCAATAGCTGTTCGTTACTTACGTGCGTCAACTCTTTGCGCAAGTTCTCAGCTGTAGCGTGAAGTGTACGTGCAGACTCATATTCCTGGCGCAGTTGCGTTTGTAGTTGCGTGCGTAAATCAGTTTCGTCTAGTTTACGGGCCACTGTTTCCATATGGCTTTGCTTCACTTTGCGGCGCGTTCTTCCCCAAAGCGGCAGACTAATGCCCAACGTGACTCCGTTAAAGCGACTTCCCTTGGTAAACTCACCTGTATAGCCGACAGTCAGTCCTGGTAGTCCCTCCGCTTTATTTACGCGCCATTGGCGTTCCGAGCGTTCCACTTCCGAACGTACTGCTTCCAGTTGAGGGTGTTTTTCTTCCACTTCCTTCCAAAGCTGATTCCAAGCTGGCAGGGGAGCAACCCAGTATGTCGTATCCGTACAGGCAATCGCTTCACCGCCATTCAGTGCACGGAGTTGTTCCAGCCAGTTGCGTCGTTCCGTTTCAGCACGTTGAAGGGCCGTTCGTGCGACTGATACACTCAGTCGCACCTTGTTTACCTCCATTTGGTTGGCATCGCCTTCCTTCAGTCTCCGTTCGTAAAGCTCACTGATTTCCGTAGCGTCAGCCAATCGTCGGGAGAGTTCGGCACACAGGCGGTTGGCATGAATCACCTGCGTGAGCACCTTGCCAGCCTCCGCCAATACCTCTTGAGTACCTTGTTCGTATAGTGCAGCTGCGGCGCGATCGTTCGTACGTGCCAATTGTCGGCGACTTCCGTTAAGTACGCCCCAGTCCAGAGTCTGTTTGACACTTACACTCACGGTATTGGGTGAGGGCTTCGGGTGGGCCACTTTGTAACCTACCTCCGCTTCAGGGTCAGGCAGTGCCAAGTCCGTTCTTCCAGATTCGATGTTAGCCGCACATTGCATGCGGAGTGCTTGCAGACGGGTATTGTTAGCAGCAATTGTGTCGAGCAGTGCCGGCATGCGTTGGGCAAAGGTTGAAAGGGGAAGCCCAATGGTGCCTATGCAGAGAGAGAGAAGAAACTTTTTCATTCGTCAGAAGTTTGGGATGTAGTAGAACGTTTCATCGGAGCCATGATTGGGATGACTACGAGGTTGAGCAACGTGCTCGTCAGAAGTCCGCCAAGCATCACTTTCGCCATGGGGCTTTGAATTTCGTTGCCCGGCAGGTCACCGCCGAGTGCAAGGGGGATCAATGCCAAGGCAGAGGAGAGTGCGGTCATAATGATGGGCAACAAGCGGTCCATAGAACCCTGCATCACGGCTTCTTGACGAGTGAGCCCTTGTAAGGTCAACTCGTTGTAACGATCCACGAGCAACATACCACCACGTGTGGCAATACCAAAGAGGGAGATGAATCCAATGATGGCTGGAATGCTGATGACCCCGCCCGTGAGTGTCAACACCAGTACGCCGCCAATCAGCGCTAACGGAAGGTTGAGCAACACCACTGTGGCCTGGCTCCATGAGCGGAATTGCAGGTAGAGCAAGAGGAAGATGGCCAAGATACTTACCACCGAGAGTCCCAACAGCAGACGTGACGCGTTCTCTTCGCTTTCAAATTGTCCGCCAAAGACCACATGGTAGTCCTCAGGCATAGCAACCTTTTGGTTGATAGCTTCACGCATTTCGTTCACTACTGAACGCATGTCGCGTCCTGTTACATTGGCCGATACGACTAACTTTCGCTGTGCATTTTCGCGGCTGATGGTGTTGGGGCCTGCTGTGGAGATGACTTCAGCCACTTCGGTAAGTGGTATTTGTTTGCCATCGGGAGTAGTCAACAGGAGGGCGCGGATGCGATCTTGTGTAGAGAGTGCATCGTCTGCCATGCGTACCGTGAGGTCGAAAGTACGATTACCGTCGGGTACCTGATCGACCACTTCACCTCCTAATGCCGCATTGACATATTCTGCAAATTCAGGAAGAGTAATGCCATAGCGAGCCAACAATTCGCGGCGGGGACGCACTACGAGTTGCGGACGTTCAACTTGTTGTTCCACGTTCAAGTCAACTACGCCTTCAATATCGTGTACCGCCTGTTGAATTTCCACACCTAAGCTGTGCAGACGGGTCAAATCGGGACCGAACACCTTGATGGCAATGCCCGCCTTGGTACCTGAAAGCATGGCATCAATGCGGTGCGAAATAGGTTGACCGATTTCCACACTCACACCTGGTAGGGTAGCCAGACGATGACGCAATTCGGCCATGACTTCCTCTTTTGATCGTTCCTTAAGTGTGTAAGGTACTTCCATTTCACTGGTATTGACACCCAACGCATGTTCATCGAGTTCGGCGCGTCCCGTTTTACGAGCAACTGCCCGTACTTCAGGAACTTGCAGGATGAGTTTTTCCGCTTGTAAACCAATTCGGTTGCTTTCCTCCAGTGAAATACCCGGTAGGGTGCTGACATTGATGGTAAAGGAACCTTCGTTGAAAGGCGGCAGGAAGGATCGTCCCAAAGTAAAGAAAAGTCCGATTGTGACGACTACGAGTGTACCTGTAACAATAAGGATGCCTCGCGAAGCTTTTCCCGTGGCCCAGGTCAAAAGTCGGCTGTAACCATTCTTCATGGCACGTACCCAACGGGGTTCTGCACTGATGATTTCCTCGCCCGAACGTTTCTTGCCTCTCAAGAGGTAGCTACAGAGCACGGGAGTAAGTGTGAGTGCTACCAGAGTAGAAGCAAAAAGCGAAACCATGAAGCTAATGCCTAAGGGAGCCAGCATTCTACCTTCCAGCCCCGAAAGGAAGAAGAGGGGGACAAAGCTCACTATAATAATGAGTGTAGAGTTGAGAATAGGCATACGCACTTCGCGCGAAGCTTGGAAGATAACCTCACGACGTGGCAAGCGTTGAGTTTCCGGAAGAGAAGCATTCTGCCGTAGTCGCTTAAATACGTTTTCCACATCGACGATGGCGTCATCCACCAGTGAACCAATGGCAATCGCCATACCACCAATACTCATCGTGTTGATGGTCAGTCCCATCAGTTCGAGAACGAGAATTGTGATGACCAGTGAGAGCGGAATCGTAACGAGAGAGATGACCGTGGTGCGGGCATTCATTAAGAAGATGAAAAGCACAAGCACTACGAAGATACCGCCTTCAAGCAAGGACTGTTGGATGTTCGAAATAGAAGCATCGATAAAGTCTTGTTGACGATAGAGGTGCGTATTGATGTGAACGTCGGCAGGCAAAGACGATTTCAGCTCCTCCACTTCGCGGTCGAGTGCTTCGGTTAATTCGAGTGTACCTGTACCGGGTTGTTTAGTCACAGTCAGTAATACAGCGGGTTTCTGATTGATAGAGGCAAGGCCCGTTTGCGGACGTTTCGGACCTACTTGTACCGTAGCTACGTCTGCCAACACAATGGGTAATCCTGCTTCGGTGCGCTTGATTACAGCTTTTCCCATTTCCTGCGGGTCAAGCGTGTTCATGACACCACGCACAATATATTCATTTCCTCCTTCATAGAGTACACCACCCGTTGCGTTGCGGTTCATATTACGTGATGCCGCCAGCACTTCGTTGAGGCTGACGCCGTAGTGACGCATCCGGTCGGGATGAAGGCGGATTTGGTATTCCATCAGTTCGCCACCCAACACGCTTACCTGTGCCACACCGCCCGTGGCGAGTAAACGTGGGCGTATGGTCCAGTCTGCCAGTGTGCGGAGACTGCCCGCACTTGTACTGTCAGCTGTCAAGCCAATAAACATGACTTCTCCCATGATGCTCGACTGAGGTCCAAGTGTCGGACTACCGACTCCATCGGGTAGAGCGTCACCTAAAGTCGAAAGTTTCTCAGTGACAATCTGTCTGTCTCGATAAACGTCCGTTCCCCAGTCAAATTCTACCCAGACAACCGAAAAGCCTGTGGTCGATGAGGAGCGCACACGGCGTACGTCAGTTGCGCCATTAACTGCAGTTTCTATGGGAAAGGTGACCAACCGTTCGACTTCCTCGGCAGCCATGCCGCGTGCTTCAGTCATGACTACTACAGTTGGTGCATTTAAATCGGGAAATACGTCTACTTCCATCTTCCAGGCAGTCCAACTGCCAATCAGGAGCAGGAGGATGCTGAGGCCGACAATGAGTGGACGATTTTTAAGCGAAAAGGAGATGATGCGATTGAGCATAAGGATATGTAGAGAGTTTTGAGGTCATAAGATGGAGAAATGCGCTTTAATGCGAATGTCCTTCAGGAATCACTGTGGCACTGGCAGCCAAACGTACTTGTGTTGCCCCTTGCGTTACCACTTTATCACCCGCTTTGATTCCGTGGAGAATCTCTACGCGGCGACCGTCTGAAGCTCCCAGTTGAACTTCTACACGTCGGTAAGCATCAGCATGGAGTTGCAGGTAAGCAAAGTGTAGCCCCTGTGCTTCCGTTAGCGCACTGAGTGGGAGGGTTAAGACCTCGGCACGGGGAGCACCGGTAAGGTAGACTTGAGCCAGACTACCTGGAACAAAGTCTCCACGATTTTCCAGTTCGAAGGTGACAGGAATAAAGTATTCGCCCGTCTCCGTTGCTTGTCCTTTAGACAGAAGTTTACCATTCAGTTCTTTCAGTGAATAACAAGCCGTGCGGTCGCCGTACGCCATGCGAAAATTGGCAGAGGTAATGCGTGGCAAAAACGCATAGTGGCGTTCTGGCACGTCTGCGCGTAATTGCAATGTGCGGTTTTGTGTTACTGTTGCCAACGGTTGGCCAGCTGTCACATAATCTCCAGGCTTTACCGCCACCCCTTTGAGGTAACCATTTAGCGTAGCTCCCACTGTACGTGTCTGGTTCGCATTTCCCAAACTTAGCGCAGTCGCTTTTGCACTTTCATAGCGTTGGCGTGCCTCATCCAGTTCGCGTTGTGAGATAATGTGGTCTTTCGCCATGCGTTGGGCACGTTCCCACGCGCGTTGCGCTCCATCGAGTTCAGCTTGTGCTACAGCAGCCGGATTGCCGTCAGCCATCGCTTTGGCGTTAATCACAAATAGCGGTTGTCCGGCACGCACCGCCTTACCATCCGTGAGTCCAGTCGTAGCATAGTTGACGATACCTGCCATGGTAGCCACGATGGTTGATTCTGTGCCAGGAGCAGGTAGAATTTGCCCCGATACTTCCACCACTTCGGTAAAGGTCATGGGTTTAACCGTTTCTATTTGTAATCCGGCAGCTTTCGCTTGTTCAGGTGAAAAGATAATTTCATCTGATCCGTGTGCATGAGCTTCTTCTTTTGTTTTACCGTCAGCATGTGTTGTCTCGTCTGCGTGTTCATCTGGTCCATGGTCATGTCCTGCATGACAGGCAGTCAGCAATCCCACGATTAAGGCTGCTAACCAGTTTATACCGAATGATTTAGTTCTTTTGAAAGTCTTCGTCGTATACATATATATAATGTGTAGGAGTGAATTTATTTTTGTGGCAAAAATAAATGATCCTTCCTGCAACTGGTTTGCAAAAATGGGGGAAGAGGTACAAATAAAGTCCGCAACAGGGAAACCCTGTTGCGGACTTTTATAAAGTAAGTTGACTATTTAAAAGTCAATGTGGAAACTATCTTGTTTGCTCGGACCATTCCAAATGGTGAATGGAGCAGACCAACGAGCCAATTCCCACTTCCAAATAGAGATGACAGCGTCAATGCTACCGCCTACCGAGATGCCAATGTTGTATTTACCTTCCAAGTAATTACGGCTATTGTTGCCTACAACTTCTGATTTTAAACGGGTGCTAGCACTTGCTGATACCTTCGGACCGAGATTGATTTCAGGACCTGCACAGCCATAGAGTTTTACATTGGCATACATCATTGCGCCAATATTTGCTTTGGCACTCATTTCAGCTTCTGTTTTGACATTGAGCTTGTTGTTGCTTCCTGCAGAACCCTTGTTGATAGAGTTCCATCTGCCTTCGTACACGGCACCAGCTTCGTAATTTGCATAGTAATCGAGGCTAGTTGAAACATCACAAGATGCGTTGAATTGGAAGTCACCTACTGCACGTAATCCTACTTCTGAGGTAACAGCAACGGGGATGATACCCACCCAGAATACAGCTGTACATTTGCCGAAAGTAGCAAGATGCTTGTTTAGGTCCTTTTGATATTCGGTTGTAGCGTTGATTCCCAATGTAGTACGGGCTGCGAAGTTACCGTAGGCAACGCATTCAAATTTTTTCAACTTAAACCAACGCGTATTGATGTTTACACGAAGACCCGCTATAGCCTTTACGTGGTTGTTTTTAGCGTAAAGTTTAATCTTCGTATTACCTTTATTGACAAGAGGTACTTCAAGGTTCTTGATGTCTTGATCAATATTAAGGATACGGAAGTCAGCATTGTCAGCATATAAGTCTTCTGCAGTAAAGCATTGTGCTTCGTCTGTTCGGCTCATCACCTGCGGGGCAGTATCATTTACAGTTGAGAGACCTTCATGTACAATGTAGACAGCAGGGTGGTAGTTACCTTCTTCGTCTTTGTAACGGTCTGGGTTTACTACTTCATTGCCAGCACGTGTTACACGGGTGCGTTTTTGATTTGTGTTGATGTGTAAGTCAGTATCCAAGTTAATATCAGATTCAGGGAACACATCTCCCATGTCACCATAGACTGTGGTCAGTTCAACTTTGTCACCCTTAATTTCTGACTTAACCACCTTACGTACAAAGGGAACCGTATTCATGGTGCGCCATACAACCATGGGAACAGGCTCTTTATCAACCTTGATGTCGATGTTGTTAGCAAGAAGGTAGTCTTTGCTGACACTGATTGTTGCCGTGTCAGGTGAGGTAATGGTAACATCATCCTTGTTTAAGAACTTGTCGTAGGTCAAGACGATTGGGTCTACGACTGTAGTTGAGTCGTTGCCGCTACCACCATTACCGCCTTCGATTGGATCGTCGTCTGAACAGGCACTGAATGAAATCATTGCTACAACTGATGCCGTTAAAAGAAATGAGAATTTCTTCATGTTGTGAATGTTGTTAATAGGTTAATACAAAAAGAATTCGCTTATGTTATTCATATGAATATTGCCAAAGTTGGCTGTGTTGTAAACCATGACGTGTGAACCGATGGTATTGATAAAGAGACGGTAGTACAGGTCACGCAGTGGCACCGACATATCAGTTTCAAGTTGTTCACGCAGTCCGTAAGTGAAGCGGTTGGTCATCCATACCCCCAACTGATTGCTGAAGTTGTCTGCCTTTGAAGTTTCCTTGTCATTAGCAGCGGTAATAAAGAGGGCGCCAGGTATCTGTATGTCCTTGACAATACTTCCTGAGTAACAAGCTTCTATTAGGAACAGCATTTTTCGATACTTCTTTTCCTTTGCCATCTGCTTCAGCGTATTGCTTACCATTTCCTTTCTGACTCCCATGAATTCATCCCCCCAGCATAATTCGGCTTGTGTGCCATGGCCGCTCCAAAAGATCAGAATGTTATCCTTATCAGTGGATTCTATAACGATAGGCGTTCGAGAGGTTTTCTTACCTGAAAGGATATTCATGATGTCAGTAGGAGTGAGGTCTGACATTTTGTAGTCTATGTCAAAGTTTTGATAGAGATTGCTCTCAGCCAAATCGGTTTTAACCTCTCCCTTGAATGGATTCTTCGGGTTTTGAGCTAAGTCATCTTCCATAATCAGTATAATATGGTCATCGGGGTATCCACGTTCTCTGATCATTTGGTAAACTGATAGAATATCTGCTTGGTGACGATAATTTTTCCAGTCCTTCGAGGAGGCAACAAGCAGTGCCCATTTGTCTTGAAGAACTGGATAACGTATATCTATTTCGTCACTAAAGTCTTGAATTTGATTCTTCTTCCAGTTCCATCCAGCTAAAGTTTTGTCAGAGCGTCGGCCGCCGTTACTTTTGTAATAGCCCAAGGTAACATATCTGCCATTATACACCATAAAGTTAGCGTAAGTACTTTCAAGTACACTGGTGTATACGTCTTTATCAAAATCTAAACTGCCCGATGCGCCAGTAATGTTAGGATGTCCTCCATTGGCAAAGGATTCTATGACAAATCGCATGTCTTCTCCCATCCAGCCATAGTGATTATTGTCACGCCCGTCGACGACAGCGCGGAGGCTTTCCTTGAGACTGAGTGACTGGTTGGCATGAATGAGTTGATACCAAAATCCGTAGTAAAGCATCATGCAGGCATCATAGATTTGTGACTCGCCTAAGGAAAGTTCGTCGCGGAAGAACGTTTTATAAGAAACTTCAAAACCACTTTCAGGATCAGCTCCGAAGGTGACTCCTTCGATGCCTTCAACATACTTGGCATATTTGTTGATAACATCGCTACCATATGCTGTGTCACCAAATAGTTTCTTGGGAGAGAAAGGATGGGTAGCATCGTACTTTTGGAATGCCTCACAAATCCATTGCACTTCTTCCACGGTGGCTGGTACACATATAATATAGTCTGTCTCTTCATCGCAAGCCCTTTGGCTCACTTCGGTAACATTTTGCTCATTGTATAAATGAATGCCTGTAACTTCAAGACCAAGTTCGCCAGCTTGAAAAGAAAACCAATCTACAAAGGTTTGGCTGTAGCTATTGTTTTCCAATGTCAGTAATGAAACACGTTTGGCACCATAATCGAGTGCCTTTGACAGCAACACCTCACATTGAGTAATGTCAGTTTCTACCATCGACCACAAATAACCATGTTGGGTATTGCCGCGTGTCAGGTCTGCCGAGGTACTTACCGTTAAAAAGGTTTTTTCGGCATCGGCTAGCTTCGTAATCATTTCTGCCGCATGATCAGAATACAGACATCCTACGACAGCTTCTATATCTTTGCGTTTGGCTAACGAGTCAGCCAAACGCGACATATCCTCTTTGTCTTCATCATACAATTCGTAGCGAAGTTTAATGGCCTTCTCTTGTCCCTTAAAGGCTATATCCATATTGCGATTTAGAAAGCTGAGTGTTCGCTTCCAGTGTTTATCTAGCCCGTGACTCATGGGCATAATGACTGCAACCGTATGGACTTCTTGTTTAGATTGAGGAGAAGTCGGTGCTTCTATGTCATCAGCACACCCGCAGAAGGCTAACAGCAACAAACAAGTTAGCCACCATCCATTCTTAATACTCATATTCATTTTCCTTTTGGATTGCTTGGTCACGATATGTGTTAGTAATCACTTCTAATTCTTCTGAATAAGACGGTGCAAGGGTCCAGTCGACAAACTGGCTTCCAAGTCCATAGACAGCCTTAGGGGGCATCGAGTTACCCGATAACCAAAGATTGGTGTAAAACGCTACTAGTTTGTCCAATCTTTTGATTAGCGAACCTGTTATTTTGTTGCATAGGTGTGACTGGTCGACATCCATTCCCGTGGTAAAAACAGAGGGATTATAGTCTCTTATAAACTTATAGATTCCTAAGTTGGAGCCACCTGCAACTGGATAGATAAACGAATAGGTTCGTGACCATCGCCCCATCATGTGGTAAGCTATTATTGGCTGGGCATATCCTTCATAAGAAGAGGCAATAAAAGCAGTATCGGGGGTATCGTCCGTGATAGACTTGTATCCATCTGTAAAACCGTCAAAGGCTGATTGGATAGAAGTGTCTGATGAAGAACCACCTACAACCAAGGCATTACCTTTTGTGCTGGTCGCTGCACAGACACCAGCTAGATAGGATGCACCATACATGCTTAGTCGAAACGTCGTAATTGGCAGATTATGAGGGTTGTTACTTTCGAATAGTAACACTTCCTTTCCCTTGGGAAGCGTGTCTGTTTGGGTGAAATAGTTATTGACCATCTGTTCGTAGTCAGATGTTGCCAAAATGCAGAGACTTCTTTGCGAGGTGGAACGCTGAATCCAATCCGTAAATATATCCTCTGCCTCTTGGATTGAATGCGGAGCATACAGATACATCTTGATAAACAGATTGTTTTGATAGATGGTTTGAAAGCCTTGAAGAACCAAGTCGTTATAACCTAAGTCGCCTAAACCATTTGGCGTGAATATGACTGTTATTTCCGGACGTAATTCGTTTGGAGGGGCTTCTGTTATATACTCTTTATCTGAACAAGAACTACAAACGAAAGTCAATAAGCAAAGTAAGGGAAGAATAAAAACCTTTTTCATAAGGCTTTTGTAGAATACGATTTACGCAATTTGAGCCGACCGTTACATTACAATGCTAATCTGAAACTCAATAAAGAAGGGGAATATGGTCTAAGTAAAACACTTCCTTGAAAAAGAGGCTTGAGCTTTTGATAAGGAAACGCTTGCGTAAAACGATTGGATATATGTACGACAGAAATCCCAAGCCGAAGCTGTTGCTATTATGAATTCAATCTCTACAAAAAAGAAAACGTGGGATTTCTTGCTTGTCGTCCGTCCCACATACCGAGGCTCTCGCATTGCCTAAATCGTAGAAACGGACAAAGCAGAAAACCCACGTATATAAGTATACAATACGCCCTACAAAGTGAATATGTCGTATAACATACCTCAACAATGAGGTATGTTAACAACATATCACGGCAGGGCATGATATACCAACCGTGAGCATCTACCTTGTCTTTGTCTCAGTACGACTTTTTGTAATTTGCGAGATTACGGTATGTCTAAGACAAAGCGTCAAGTAAACGCTCTTTTATGTAAAGTACATCTTCATAAGCCTTTTGTAGACTACTATGGTTCGATGTGTCGGCAAAGGTATAACAAAATTAGCATTAAGCACCTAATTGGGGTGAGGTATTTAATTTTTTACTGGTATTCATGATTCATTGTGAAAAGGGGCTATTTCGTTGTGAACGAAAGGGAAACAGGCGATTTGTGCTAAGGGAGACACATGAATTAATGGGTAGCTACAGGAGACATTACCCATTAAGTACGGGCTATGTGATTGAACACAGGAGCAGAAAATGCGGTGCAAGAACGTGATTGTATGTGCAAGCAATTTTATCCAGCCGACGACTTTCAACATAAACGCTTTGACCTTCAACTTGTCAACTGATAATTAATAGAACCAGCCTAAAGAGATTCTCTATAGAACCCGATTGAGTGAATGAACCTCATAAGTTAACGGTATCGTTAGGGCGCATTGCCAAAGCCTATAAGGCCCCACCCGATAAGTTCGAAGATACTTGTAAGAGCTGTCTGACCTCTTAGGATGGGCTTATAGAAGAACGGCATCAGTCGTTTTAGGTATTGAGATGAATCTTTATGACTTTCGGATGAAGTGTCTCGAGTGTCGGGATGACCTTTTACGGCTTCTGAGTGGTGCGTCCCGGGTGTTTAGACCTTCTTTTATATTGCTGTCCGATAAAAGTCTCAATACAGTAATATTTGGAAATGAGCATTGCACTCCTGCAATGTGGTTCCGCGACTTTGGAAAGGGGCTTTGCACTTTTACAATGTGGTTCCGCGACTCTGGAAAGGGGCATTGCATTTTTACAATGCGGTTCCGCGACTTTGGGAAAGGGCATTGCATTTTTACAATGCGGTTTCGCGACTTTGGAAAGGGGCATTGCACTTTTACAATGCGGTTTCGCGACTTTGGAAAGGAGCATTGCAGTCGTACAATGGATTTTTGCAGATTCAGCGAAACTCGAACCATTACTTTTTGATTAGGGAGCTTGTAAAATGAAAAAGAAGGCTCGAACACTGAAAATTAAGCGTTCGATTCATACTTTATTACTGTATTGGACTTGGACAGTAATACTTTATTCACGGCTTCCGAGTGGGACTTCCTAGGTATTTGGATATCTTTCATGACTTAGGTAGAAAGTCGGCTTGAGTGTGACGACCATCTCATATAGATTCCGTAGGTATTCTTTCAAGCCCTGTAACGAAGGAGAGGCGTTGCTGAGGCAAGTCGCACCAAGCTATGGGATTAGGAGAAAAGCCCGCTGAAAGAAGACAACCTACTTATTGCCAGACAACTCGTTTTTTAGCGGCCCCTATCTTGAATCTATACTCATTTAGCCTTCCACTCTTCCAAAATGGTGAACTGCCTTTTCCTCTCTTCGAGCTAAGCACGAGATTTTTGGGAAAGGATAGGGCAAACCCCTTTGTGTGATAAGGAAAAAGTATTACTTTTGCACCGCTTTTCCGCTCAGCCGCTAACGGGATGAAGTGTTCCCCGTCAAGCTGAGCAGGGACGGACAACAATTATCTAACAAACCATTATCATGGCAGATTTAATCAAAATTGCTGAAGAAGCATTTGCTACTGGCAAGCAGCACCCTTCTTTCAAGGCAGGTGACACTGTAACCGTAGCTTACAAAATCGTCGAAGGTAACAAGGAGCGTATTCAGTTGTATCGCGGCGTTGTTATCAAAATTTCCGGTCATCAGGAGAAAAAGCGTTTCACCGTTCGCAAGATGTCCGGTACGGTAGGTGTAGAACGTATCTTCCCCCTCGAGTCTCCCAACATCGATTACATCGAAGTGAACAAGGTAGGTAAGGTACGTCGCGCTAAGCTCTACTACCTCCGTAACCTCACGGGTAAGAAGGCCCGTATCAAGGAGAAGCGTACCGCAGCTAAGGCTGAGTAATTCGTTTTGCAAGCCTTTTTCTTGCAGATACTCCGAAATAAGAAGAGACTTCCCATTCTCGGGGAGTCTCTTTTTGCTTTCTATATCTTTGTCTTTGATAGACTGGAGAGGGGATAGCTGAGAGGCGTTGGGCTAAATAGCTTACTTGTTCTTGCTCTTGTTTTCTTTTTCTCATGTCTATTCCCATTTCGTTTTTCACAAGCCGTCTTTTTCAACGGCAACTATTCCTTTTTCGATTATGTCAAATGGTTATCCTGAAAATAAAGCCCACAAAGGAATTGTTTTTCCTTCTCCCATTTTCGGCCCTATCCACAGTCGCCGACTGGGCGTTTCTTTAGGCATCAACTTAATGCCCGCAGATGGTAAGGTATGCACCTTTGACTGCGTATATTGTGAATGCGGCTTCAATCACGACCATCGTCCCCGCCAAAAGCGGCCTACGCGCGAGGAAGTAGCTGTGGCACTTGAACGGCAGTTGCAAAAAATGCAAGCTGAAGGTCCGGCTCCCGACGTGCTCACCTTTGCTGGCAACGGTGAACCTACGACCCATCCCGATTTCCCTGGTATCATCGCTGACACCGTGCGACTGCGCGATCAATACTTTCCTCAAGCCAAAGTCAGTGTGTTAAGTAATGCCACGCTGGTAGTTCATCCTGCTGTGCATGCGGCACTTTTACAGGTTGACAATAATATCCAAAAGCTCGATACGATTTCGCCCGAGTATATTGCAAGGGTTGACCGTCCGACGGGAGCCTATGATGTGCAACAAATCATCGAAGCCCTTAAGTCGTTCAAGGGACATGTCATCGTGCAAAGTCTCTTTATGACTGGTATGAGTGAAGGACATAGTGTCGACAATACCACCGATGAGTATGTAAAGCCCTGGCTCCAGGCTTTGCAGGAAATTCAGCCTTCGGGTGTCATGGTCTATACCATTGACCGCGAAACGCCTGACCCCGATTTGCGTAAAGCTTCGCCTGAACAGCTCGACCACATAGCCGATCAAGTGCGTGCTTTGGGACTGGCTGTTGAAGTAGCGTATTAAGAAAGGACTTCGGCTTAAGTAATGGAGCGTATCGTGGTAATAAAGTTTAGACGTTTGTTATAGCAGTAGGCCAACGTAGAGAATAACGTCATGCTGCTTGGCCACCTCCTTGCTCATCGTATATTTGTTTTCCATCTTTTTGTCATTATGCTCATTGCTCTCAGTGGCGGGGCAGACTCCGTAGCCCTGTTGCTTATAATGCAGGAAGAAGGGCGTGTCGAAGCCGCCGCCCATTGCAATTTCCATTTGCGCGGTGCTGAAAGCGACCGCGATGAAGCCTTTGTGCGTAACCTGTGTGAACAGTATGGCGTGCGGCTTTTTGTGCAGCACTTTGATACGGTTTCTGAAGCTCAACGAACAGGTGAAAGTATCGAAATGGCTGCGCGTCGCTTACGCTATGCTTGGTTTGCTCAGTTGTGTGAACAGTACCATTTTGACTCCGTAGCCGTAGCTCATCATCGGGATGATAATGCTGAAACCTTTCTGCTTCACCTTGTGCGCGGTGCGGGGCTTCACGGACTGACTGGAATGGCTTCTCAACGTCCCGGAGTAGTTCGTCCCTTGCTCAATTGGTCGCGCCAAGATGTGCTTGATTATTTAGCTCGTCGTCAACAAACCTATGTGACCGACAGCTCCAATGCCGATACCCGTTATCAACGCAATTTGTTACGTCACGAGGTACTCCCCCTGCTCAGCCAACTTAATCCGCAGGTAGCCCAAACAATTCATGCCACCGCTCAACGGTTCACCGAGGCCGAAGCCATTTACCGTTACGGCGTGAATCAGTTGCAACAGCAGTTGTGCCATACCGATGCGCATGGACGAGTCAATCTTTCCATTGCCGGCCTTGCAGCAGCTCCCAGTCCAACCACTTTGCTTTACGAATGGTTGTCTCCTTATGGGTTTACTCCCCATCAAGTAGCTGAGGCACTTCAACTTCGTGTCGGAGGTGTGCTTACTGCTGGCAATTATTTACTCACCCGTACACGCGACAGTTTGCAATGGGGACGCATTCCGCAACCTTTTGCTCCTCTTTCTCTTAAAGGTGAACGGGGAGAAGTAATTTTACCCGAAGGAACTTACGTGAAGTGGGAGTATGTTACGCGAACTCCCGACTTTGTTCTTCCTCGTACTTCCAATCGTGTAGCCCTGGATGCCGAAATATTGTCGGGTAGCTTGCAACTGCGTCGGGTTGCATCAGCCGATCGATTTGTACCCTTCGGCATGAAAGGTAGTCGGTTGGTGAGCGATTATTTGACTGACCGTCATCGTTCGCGACTCGAAAAACAAGCCGCTTGCGTTGTTACTGATTCCAACGGCATTGTGTGGTTAGTAGGTGAGCGGCCTGCCCAGCGTGTTGCCGTCACGGCTCGCACGCGTCAAGTACTTCTTCTTACCCTTGTCAATCATGAATAAGAAATCATCTCTTTTGTATTCCCTTTTCTTTAGTTTCTTCACTTTTCTTCTTGTTGCATGTGGAGAAGACCGTAGTGGCGAACAGCCTTTTGCTCCCACCGTAGAGAGTCTATCCGTTGTAGTAGAGGCCGATTCAGCCCTGCTTTCAGGTCATGTTTCTGCTTCGCCCAATAGTACCTTGTTAGAGTGTGGTTTTGAATACGGCAACGACACCTTGCGTGCCAAGACGCAAGCTCCCGCTCCCGCCGAAACTTTTACTGCTGTCACGCCTGCACTTCTTCCAGGTGCCTATTATGCCGTTTCCTATGCTCGCAACGGGGTGGGAACTTCTCACGGCGATACCCTTCACTTTGTGATTGGGGAGTAAGCTTTCGCATCTAATCAAAAGTCCCGGAGGCAGATGTTTACACATCGTCTCCGGGACTTTATTCTTTGTAAATTGATACTTTGCTTCTTTGAGCATGCACTCAATTTAGTGGCGTTTACATTTCTTCGTCACCCCAAATTTCGTTACTCCAGCTATTTTCCATTTCGTTAGAGAGCTGCTGATTACCTGCAGTGTTGTCATCATCACTTACGTTTAATGGTGATGCGGCTATCATACCTTCTGTTGTTATACGGAATGATTGGGTAGTAGGAGTTACATAGAATTTCTTATTCATAGTGATTGAGTTACTTAGTAGAGAGTAATAAGAAGGCAGAACCCTTCTTTAGTGGAATCGGGTTTAGGGGAAGCGGTAAGGAACTTTGTGTCCGTTCGCATAGATTCCGTATCCTTTCTCCAATGAATTACATTGTTTAGAAGAAGGGGGTTGCCTTCAATGATAATAATTTTGATAGAGTTGGCAGAGAAGAAAGGAGAGGTGCGTATGAGGGAGATGTCCGACGCACCTTCTCCTTACTTCGCTATAGGGAATCTTACTTAATGATTACCTTCTTACCATTGATGATGTAGATGCCCTTTTGAGCTTTTGCTACGCGACGGCCGCTGAGGTCATAGATTTCAGCCTTTTCGCCGTTGTCCGTCGTCACACCTTCGATGCCCGTTACGCTACCGAAGTCGAATACCAAGCCTGCAGCGGCAGTACTCGTACCGAGGAGGTTCTCACCGTAAGCACGGAAGCCTTGGAGGTTGTCACCTGTGTACTTGAAGAGACCGAGACCGGCGGTTTCATTGTTTTGGAGGGTGAAGATGGTAGCTTCAGCTTCAGCAGGCTTAGCCTTGGTTTCGATGGTACCAGTGAGGCTCTGGTCGATGGTTGACGTTGCAGTAGCTTCGTAATTGATGTTGAAGTTATACGTATTTGCGTTTGCTTCAATCAGCATTGGCGTATTGGCAGGAATCGTCGTTTCAACTTGCGTCAGCGTCAACTTGTTGACATTTACCTTACCTGTGTACACCTTAACCTCTGCAGGGATGGTCAAGGCAACGGGAGCGTAGAGGGTTGCCCAACCAGCTTCTGTTACGGTGACGGGGAGGGTGGTTACTTCTTCTAGCCACCAATAGTAACCGTTTGAGTTTGGGTTCGTACCTGAATCCATTTTATCTCTTGCACCATATATATAGCGATTTCCTTGTTGAACTTTATAGCAACCTCTTTGACCACCTTCGCTAAAGGTAAATTTGTTATTAGTAATATTACCTACTGCAATATAGGCAAAGTTGTTATTGCCACCAGCATTGCCAAAGTATTGACCATTGTTGAATGCAAGTAGTGTCTTTTGGTTTTCAACATCTTGGCAGTAGAGTAAAACGGCATTTTGTTGCTCGTTTTTAGTCTCTAAACGAGATTCCTTGAGTGTTTTAAGGATATACTGATTCTTATCTACACAGCGTAAGCGGTAGAATTTTCCGTTTTCAGGCTGATTGATGCTCAAGTTACTAATGAGTGTCTTTAGTTGAGTGTCTTTATCCGTAACTTGTTGTGCAGTTTCTGAACCTTGAGGATTGTCAGCTATTCTTTTAGCTTCGTTATACGTAGTTACGAAGTCTGCGTCACCTTGTTGTTGACTATATTTATTTACACCTTTACCAATACGCCATGTTTGGTCATAACTGTCTTTGTATGTTTCAGCTAAAGCTAATGTTTCCTGTAACTTTAAGATAGCGCGGTCTTTATCATTTAAGTCAGTCTTATTCAAGTCTGTATTTTCATTTAACTTGTAAAATTGAACCATGAATGTAGAGTTGCTACCTGCGCTGGTCCAACTACCTAAGTCATTGCCACTGAAATGTATGTAAGAATCACCAGCGGTGTTTCTTAAAAAGCAAGAATGTTCTTTTGGAGCAGATGTCGTTTCTCCGTTCAGAGGATCGGGCTTCGTGGTTACCCTTACTAATTCGCTACCCTCTCCGTATGCTACGAGTGGCTTCACGTGAGTTGCTTTATTAGGTAATTGCCATGATGCTTTTTTATTAGCTGTAGAAATAATGATGTTTCCATTTTTTACTTCTACATACCATACATAATTAACTGTGGTGGGTTCTTGATCAGTTCCTTTAGAAGTTGCAGTTGTTCCTACTACTTCATTTTGAAACTTGATAAAACCGACACCTTCGCCACCAGCACAATCATTATGGTCATTTACTTGCTTCAGTAAATAGTAACCATTTGTGACTTGCGTGGGTTCAGTAACTTGAGAAGGAATTTGTTTAATGCCATTTACAATGAACTGTTGTGCCCATGTAGCTCCAATCATTGTAAAGAAGAGCATCAAAAGTGTAGAAACTTTTTTCATAAAAAGATTAAGTATTTAGTTAGAAAAATAGATTCATTATTGAGAAAGGTGCTTTTCTATCGGTTATGCCTTTCTTTTTTCTGTTGAGGTAATTTGTAAGTTTACCCTGGTTATGATGTGTTTTGCGTAGGGTAAGCTATACTTACTGCCTTTTATTAATGCAAATGTAAAGATATATATCTTAATGGGGGGTAATTATTATAAATTAGTTTTAATTGCGTGGAATTGATTGGTTTAGTTTCTATATTAAGGGTATTATAAACTGTCAAGCAGTGGGTGGAAGGTATTGATTCGCGATTTTTCGTGATAGTAGGACTCTTTGTTTTGCGTTATACGGATGATGGTTGTTGCTGTTGGGTCACTATTTCCGTAGCTGAAGTTTGGTTTGCTATTGGGTAGCTGTTGTTGTACGGTCGCGGCATGCCGCGACCCATAGCATGGATAACTATTTTCGTAGCTGAAGGTTAGGTTTGCTTTTGGGTCGCGGCATGCCG
>OLDR01000050.1_pt1 | contig 50539 bp, 44 predicted proteins | sample 1609121 | NCBI WGS metagenome assembly OLDR01 (sample SAMN02675048, study PRJEB24791) | human gut metagenome, SKBSTL034 | isolation source: stool | host: Homo sapiens | place: USA
TATATTTGCGGTCGTAAGGAGAACAACCCTGTTTCAGGGACGTTTTCCGAGTATTTCATTTGGTTCAATCCTTATTTATTCTATGAATGTAGACAATGCTAAATCACAGATGCGCAAGGGTATGCTTGAATACTGTGTGCTCTTGTTGCTGAGTCGAGAGGCGAGTTATGCCAATGATATTATCACTCGTCTGAAGGAGTCAGAAATCATTGTGGTAGAAGGTACGCTCTATCCTTTGCTGACACGGCTCAAAAAGGATGGACTGCTCTCTTACGAATGGAGGGAGTCAACCCAAGGTCCGCCTCGCAAGTATTATGAACTCACGCCAGATGGTCGTACCTTTCTCGCCGAACTTGACAATGCCTGGAACGAACTCGCGCGTACCGTCAGTTTGCTCAAAGGGAATGCCAAGCTCCTCCCGCTTTTACCCGGTTAAGTTGTTCAAATAGTTCCACTGCTACCTGTTGAAGTGGATGTAGACTCCTCATCTTTCACTTCATCGGTCGCTTCCTGTAGTTTAATCTCTTTCTTGAATTCCATTTACGTAAAGTTTTTCCATCGTTTTTCTTGCTGAGCCTACTTTTTGCCATTGTTTTTAATAGGTACGCGTAGTCATGCACATCCCCGAGCCATTTGCTCAGCTCAAACCTTCTTCCAAGGCTCATTAAGAGCCCTTACACTGTTTCCTCCAATCTTTATTTGTATCCACTTATGAAAAAAAATATCACTGTCAACCTTTTTGGTCAACTCTATGCCATCGACGAAGATGCGTACAGTTTGCTCGAACAATACCTGCAAAACATGAAGCGTTATTTTGCTACGCGTGAAGGAGGCGACGAGATTGCCGACGACATTGAACACCGTGTAGCCGAGCTTTTTGCCGAACTTCAAGCCTCTGGTGTCCAAGCAATTGCCATAGAACACGTGCAGGAAATAATCTGCCGCATCGGGAACCCCGAACAACTCGATGGGGAAGAAAGTGCAGAAGAGCCATCCGCAGCCTTTGCTCCAAACGAAGCTTCGTCCGAAGACGAACCTTCCCAAACCACAACCAACAACGACTGTTCCACAAGCTGGTACAAGAAATACAGTACCCAATTTCGTTCGTTCTTTCACGGTCGTCACCTGTATCGCGATGCAGACAATGTCATGGTCGGCGGTGTGATGTCAGGCCTTTGTAAATACTTTGGCGGAAGCGACCCACTTCCCTGGCGTATCCTCATGGTGCTTGCGTGCCTGTTGAGTTATGCCTCTTTGGCCCTTGTTTACCTAGTGGCTTGGGCACTAATCCCCCAAGCGCGCACCGCCGACCAACGGTTGCAGATGCAAGGCAAACCCGTTAATCCGCAAACCCTCAATGAAGAACTCATGAAGCAGACCGCCGCCCGTCCAGCTCCCGTTGCTTCCTCTTCAGTTCGTTCCAATGCTCGGGGTTGCTTGTCCGCCCTGCTGGTATTCGTCCTGTTTTGCACCAAACTCTTCCTGTCCCTTGTCGTAGGTGGTTTCTTTCTCTTCTTGACCATTGTTTTCATCGGACTATTGCTCTTCTCTTTTGGAGGAACACATCTCTTTGGTGGTGAATATGCTGAAATTCCCTTGATGGAACTGTTTGCAGCCAATCCCGATATACTAAGTATGGCAACAGTAGCTGCCGGTGCCGGAATACTCTGTCTCGCACTCTTGCTTTATTCCTTGATACGTATGATGATTGTACGTCCTGCCACAGCCGAACCCTTGCCCCCCTCTCGGTTGTCAGTCGTTCGTCGTTGGTCCTTTTGGTTAACCATCATCTTGTCGGGTGCACTTGCCATCGCACTCTTGGTTGTCGTACTTCTTCGCACCTATGCTATCAAGGAACATGAGTATCGTGTCAGTAATCATGTCGGCGGTTACTTCCTTTATTCTCAGGAGCGCAGACAACTTACCGATAGCGGTTGGGAAGTAAAGAAGTATGAGAATACCAATGCCAATGGTTTTTTGTTCGATTCCAATCCCAATCTATTTGCTTACGACGGAGTTTCCGAATATATGACCTTTCAACAAGCTGACCTTTCCAAACCTATGCGCGTAGTGATTGAGTGTCGTGAGCCCTTCGAGCCAGGTTATTATCACTTTGAAGCCATAGGTTATGCTAAATCTCAAGGCGGTTACCTTTATGTACGTACGCCACAGGATACCCTGGTGCAGGGAATCCCTGTTGACGACGTCAATAACAGCGGAAATATGGCCAGAATGGGTTTAGATCAGTTGCGTCAGACTTCCTACTTTGCCGAAGTCGCTGATTCGCTCAACTACACCGAGTGGTTGTACGAACGCATCAAACCTTTCAGTTACATACGTTCCGCCAGTTTCTATCATCCCGGTGGCGATCTCAGCATGGGCGTGACCAACGTCCCCGAATACATTGGACTGCCCGTCACTCAGGGCGCAACCCGAAAGTTTGGCCTTCTCCGTATGAATGTGGTTAGGGATAGTGTAAATACTTCGTCTGTTTCGTCGTCCACCTCCCATCGTTCGTTTTGAGAGCCCTTAGTAAGCGTTTCTCATCCTCAAATAAGCGTTTAAATGCAAACATCCGCGTAATCCCTGCTCATGCAAGGCTTACGCGGATGTTTAGTTCTTACAGCAATCAGTATTCCCGTTCACCAAAGATGGCTGTGCCAATGCGCACCAGCGTGGCACCTTCGTCCATGGCCAGTTGATAGTCGTGCGACATCCCCCAAGAGCGTTGGCTGAAGGCGGGATCGTCTGCAAAGAAGCGCGCTTTGACTTCTGTGAAGTATGTTTGAGCGGTATGGAACTCCCGGCGCACCTGGTCGGCATTGTCCGTGTTCGAAGCCATACACATGAGCCCGGCTATTTGTACGTGGGGCAACTCACGCCATTCGCCGGCTTCGAGCAACTCGGTACAAGCTTCGAGCGTAAGACCGTACTTGGTTGCTTCCTGTGCAAGGTGAAGTTCAAGCAGACAGGGAATCACACGTTTGCATTTTGCACCCTGCTTATTGATTTCGCGCAAAAGTTTTAAGCTGTCTACCGCATGAATAAGCGAGATGTAAGGCGCGATATACTTTACCTTGTTTGCCTGAAGGTGGCCAATGAAGTGCCACTCGATATCTTTGGGCAACACTTCCTGCTTAACCTGCAATTCTTGCACGCGATTTTCGCCAAAGATGCGTTGGCCTTGGTCGTATGCCTCTTGAAGGAGTGGGGCAGGGTGGAATTTCGAAACCGCCACCAGTTCTACACCCTGACGGATGGTGTCTTTGATTTCTTTCAGATGAATCATAGCGGTGCGATATGAGCGTTGAGTCAATAGAGAGAGGCGTGTTGCGCCCGCATCAACGGGGCTTCACGCCTTCGTAGCTTAAGAGAATGGTGCCAAGATTGTACCGTGAGCGTTTCAGCCTTGTGTCAGCCTATCGAGTGGCAGAAGGTGTCGCTTCACGTCGTTCCTCCAACAGAGCAAACGTTCCTGGTCACAACTTATTCTTCGTATTCGGGCTTGTCGCCTTCGCTGCGCGTGCTCTGCACGTAGTGGAACACGTCCATCAACGGAGTCTCCGTTACACTGGCAATGGTGTAGTCCATCATAGAGCCCTTCATGCCTTCATCTAAGCGCTTGATTGAGTCGCGAAGGTCGCCAGCCTGCACCAATACGTTTTGTGAAGTCTTCTTTTCCTTACCACTCTTCTCGTCGAGGGTAATGAAAACCAGTTTAGCGCGGAAATAACGGTCAGCAGAGTCATCGCCCGGTGCTTCAAAGAGCTCCGCGTAGCGTGCACGCTTAATGTCGCTTACTTCAAATTCACCCGTCATAAACGGAGTGATTTCCTCAATGATGCGGCGTTCAGCCTCGGTAAAATTGAGAGCATCGACGAGGTACGGCTCGTTTACTTTCTTCACAAGGCCGTTTTCCATCGTCTTCTCATATTTAACCTTGCATTCAAACCATTGATTGTTCATTGTCGTGTTGTATTATATATTGAGTGTTATATGTATAGGCAGTTCTACTAAGGAGGCATTACAGAGCGGGAGGGAGGTTGGTCGATGTTGCCCACCCCTGATTGCATGCTGAAACTTCCGAACTCACCGGTTCTGAAACAGACTTTTCTCGAAAATCCTTTTCTTGTATGTGAGAAGGGTGCCGGTAAAGGCGCGCAAAATTAGAAATTTATTCTTACTTGTCCTTTCCCCTTCGTAAATAATCCGTACCGAATCGCGTGCTTGGGGCAAACGTGGTAGCAGGCCAGGCAATGTGTGCAGTGTCCCATCCACTCGGGCGCGTTTTCTTTCGTCAGTCTGATGTTGTGAAGCGGACATAGCTTTTCGCAACGTCCGCAACCGATGCACTGCTTGGTGTCCACGTGAAAGTGGCGGTCGTTCGTCAGCCAACGGTTAAACAACGGGCGGAGCACGTAAGTTTTCAGCCAGGGGAAGCTGCCGGGCGTCACGTCTGCCTTTGTTGAGTCTTGCCTTCGGTCTATACACGCAGCGATGGCCTTCAGCCGTTCCTGCAAGACCTTCTCTTTGGTTTCGACCAGGTCGGGTTGGTCTGTATCAAAGCCGGGCAGGCAAACGTACGTGTTGCGCATCTGAACAGAGAAGACTGCTTGCAGCGGCCAGCCCTTTGCTGCCAGTCGCTGGCGAAGCAACGCGTCTGTGCGACCGATGTCGTCGCCGCAAGTCAAGACGCTGTAAACGTAGAGCGTCTGTTGAGCGGTAAAACCTCCGGGCAAGGAGGGAAGTCGGTCTATCCACTGTTCGACAGCAAGCGGAAGTCCCCAACCATAGACTGGGAAAATAAGACCGATGGAATTTAAGCTTTTCAAGTCTTCGATTTCGAGCAAAGCTTTCTCCATCTTACTTTCCTGCTCTCCCAGTCGTTCAGCCAGCACTTTGGCCACACGAGCTGAGTTCCCCGTGCCAGAAAACCAATAAATCATCGCAGCAGTTTTTCGGTGAAGACAAAATGATCCTTGAAAACTTCGTGGGCTTCCGCTACCGGACGATCGAAGAGACCAAAGAGGGTGCTGCCACTGCCGCTCATCGCCGCATAACGGGCCCCGAGGTCATAGAGCGTCTGTTTGATGGCGGGCAGTTCGGGGTGATTCGAAAAGACCGAAGCCTCAAAGTCGTTCACCACCGTTTCGCGCCAGCTGTCCATGTCTTGAGCCAGTGCCTCACGCAAGTCGTGGGCTGCGGGTTGCGGTCGCACCGCTGCATAAGCCTCTTTTGTCGAGATGAACACGTTGGGTTTCACTAACACAATGTACTTTCCTTGAAGGGAAAGGTTGAAGTTCTCCATCTGGTCGCCAATTCCCGTTGCAAATACCGGTCGATTGCGAACAAAGAAAGCACAGTCCGCTCCAAACTTGGCCATACGGCGTTCCATGTCGCTTTCACTTAAATTCAGCTGATACAATTCGTTGAGACCCGTCATCATGGCCGCCGCGTCGCTGCTGCCGCCGCCCAGACCGGCGCCCATCGGAATGTGTTTGCAGAGAAAAATCTCTGAAGGAGGTAAATCAAATTCTTCTCGGAGTGAAAGGTACACCTTGACCACTAAGTTGTCTGCTGGATTGCCTGCAATGGGTACACCGCTCAGGTGAAGCCGATAAGTCTCGTCCTTCGTTCCGTCTTTCCATTCCAGCAGCTCCAGGCTGTCACGCAACGGGATGGGATAGAAGACCGTTTCAAGATTGTGGTAGCCGTCGGGGCGTTTGGCGACAATGTTCAAGCCAAGGTTGATTTTGCAGTTGGGAAGAAAGATGTTTTGCATGCGTGTGAAGCTATTTGAAAAGGTGAAGAATGCGTGTGTATGCAGCGGTTGGTTCGTTTGCACTTGGGGTAATGTTACGTGAACCGCGTAGCGTCTGTGCTTGCGCAATACAGACCTGCGTAAGTGGGTGACAGGAATGCTGAAAATCGCATGAGATGTTCGAATTTGTTGATATAGACCTGTCGAAAACAGATAAAGAACGATTCATTAGTTAGAGCGTTACTTTAATTCGTTTTGCGAACTTCGCTGCCGTTGCCTTTGTCGCAAAGGTAGAAAGAAATATGCGATTGTTGGAAGTTTTAGCGGGTGTTGTCAGCTTGTCAATGCTGCCGTCAGGTCATTGAGGCTGCGATTGAGCTGTAAACGGATGGAGGTAGACAAGCGAATGGCGTTGTTTATTTGCCTCACAAGGGCAGAAAAAAGGGGAAACCCCAACTTCATTCACCGCCAAGACTCGAGATGAAAAAAAGAAGCAGTTTGGCGATCGGTGCAAGGTGTAGTAAATAGGGACAGGTTGCGTTCTCCTCTTTTTCAATCGCACGAAGGGGAATCGATGCCTGTTCTTGTTTCCTTACAGCTGAATCAAAAATAGATGCGTTCCTAATGGTAGATCAATAGAAAATATAATTCGATGAGAAATAGTTCTGCTATTTTGAAAAGAGCTTTATTTTCTATCTGAAATATAAAGTCTATTTGAAATCAGATAGCTATTTCCATGAGAAATAAATCTTCTATTTAAAATCAAACTACCATTTTGATGCGCAATTATGATTCTTTTTTCGAACAAAGAGGTATTTCCGAGGGAATTATTATCTTTGTCAGCAAACACCCTCACCCTGTGAGTTTAATTTTGAATACGCGTAGCTTGATTGGCTGATTCTCATGATCTTTTTAACGAGTGACAGCGATTCAATCCCCTCTCTTTGAGGCAGGCAGGCTGTTTGTCGGACCTGCTCCGCGTGTTGTTTCTCACTTGATTCCTTTTGCATATGAAACTTTCGCTTCTTTCTGTCAGCACTACTTTAAAGCGTCGCATGCCCAACGGTATGCACTTCAACTTTATGCGGTTGATACTCGATACCTTGCGTACTTATTCCACCCAAGTAGCAGCCTACGATGCGGCTCTTCAGCAGATGGAGCTGGCATTGCAGGCAGAAGGTCGTTTCATAGGTATACAGCGCGGCAGTGAATATCCCCCGGTGCTGAAAGAGGCACTGGCGGCGTGTGAATCGCTCTATACCCATTTGCGGCAGTTAGTCAGTGGCTATGCGGGACTTTCGCATCGCAACGAATACCAGGCGGCGGTACAATTGCAAGCTTTGTTTGTGCGCTGTCCGTTTAACCGAAAGTGGAAGTACGGTCTGAAAATGGGTTGTATGTCAGTACTTTTAACTCAGCTTCAATTGAAAGAGGTGCAGCCTCTTTTGCAGGCAGTAGGTGTAGAGGATGTGGTAGAGGAGCTTGCAGTTCAATTCGCCCGTGCTCAGCAAGTATTTCTGGCACGCACCCAAGAATATGCGGAGCGGAAACCTGCCGCTTTGCGTCGGGCACGCGAGGTGACCGATGCGGCTTATGAGGAATGTGTGCAACTTGCTCAGGCACTTTATCGCGTGACGGGCGACGAAACTTTGCGTCAAGTACTTGCCGTTTGCAACGAAGAAATCGAACGGACGTTGCAGGAGTTGTTGGGACGTAGGTCTTCGCGGGTGGAGGAAGTTGAGGCAGAAGCAGTTGGACGTGTTGCGGATGAATCTGTTGCCGATGAAGCGACGATTGAACACGCTGCCTCGGTTTCAACTACCGCAGTCGATGTACTGCAAGCAGAAGTTGAGGTTGCAGTACCCCAAATCGTTGATCGAACGGAGGATATAGTGCGTTCAACCGGCGGTGAAACGATGCCGTCAATTGGTGTGGAGCATGCAATCCCTAGTCAATTGGGCAGGGACGGGACTGAAGTGGTAGCTGAGTTCGGAGGTACGAAGGAACAGACCGATGTACGATGGGCAGCTATTGCTGAGGAGGAAAAGCCTTCGGATGACCCGTAGAACCCAGTGTCTGTCTCCTATTTGCTGAAGGCGGTAGGGTAGAGGAAGGTTAAAGGCAAGAGCATGCGCATTTTTTTGTTGGCCGAGCAAGTTGTAAAATGCGGCCTTTGGAAGTTTCTGTATTGAGGATTGCCGGGATTCGTGTGGGCTGTATGCGACCTGTAAAATAAGATGATTGTGTGCTATTGGGATGTTGTTGTCCTGTATGCCATCTCTTCTTATTTACAGTCGTTCTCATTGCTTTGTTTCGAGAAAGACTCTAACTCCTAACCGTCAGCTCCCTTTTGTTTATTCCACAAAGTTTACCTTGGCGTGCAACCTACTGTGGGCAGTTAGTACGTAGGTAATTCATGGTTCGTTTGTATGTTTGGTTGAGCCAGCAGGCATGACACCTTTTACATCCCTTTGCGTTGCTTCGGTTTTGTAGCTTTTATAAAGGACTAACGGGCTGAAGTTTACATTGTAGCTTTCAAAAACTGCCTGTTTTTTTTGGTCTTTCTCTCAGCACGTCTTATCTTTGCTTCGAAATTTTTTACAACATGGGATTCTTTAGTCAAATCTTCAAACATAAGAAAGAAGTCAACGAAACAGGTTGGCGTGTAGGCGGCGTGGAAGACTTCATGACGCTGATTCGAGTGTATTATCAAGCCGTAATGGCAGCAAATTTGGGCATCAGTAACTTGGCCGCTCTGCCTGACTTGCGTGTGTTTAAGCAAACCTTGCATGTACAGACCGTCAACAATAAGTTGGGCTTGGGCGAGAAGAACAAGTGCAAGAAGATGTTGATGGAAATCTATGGTTTAGAGGAGTTTTTCTTTAAAGAGATTGACCAGAGCATCAAGCGACACTGTCGCAACGTAAACGATGTGCGCAATTACCTCTTCCTATTCCAAGGTTTTTCGCAGGAGTTGATGATGCTGATGGGCAACCTGATGAAATGGAAGTTCCGCTTGCCTGGTATCTTTAAAGATGCCTTGCGCACGATGACGGCAAAGACTATCCAGGAAGTCTTAACCAAGAATACGTGGAAAGACGAAGGTGTGAGAAAGTCATGCTTGGCTGTTCGCCAGTACCAACAACAGTTGGGTTACAGTGCAGAATGGATGACGGCGTATGTATATAATATTGTTGTTCTTGCAAAGAAAGAGCCGAAGCCGGACGATAAGGATAAAGACGCGAAATAGTTAACATATAGTATAGTTTCTACCTAATACATGACCAGCGAACAGGAAATAACTCTACGTGATTTTGAGGCTCTTGTACGCCAACTGATGATGGCTTACAAGGATGAGCGTCGTGTGAATGAGAAACTACGCGAAGAGTTGGCTGCCTGTCAAGCAAAGCTTCAAGCAACCGATGAAAACTTGCTGCGGTTGAGTGATGAGTTTCAGAGACTCAAAACAGCTCGCATGATTGAGGTGAGCGGTGAAGACATAAAGATGTCGCGCGCACGTATTACCAAACTCATTCGCGAAGTAGACAAGTGTATAGCCCTGTTGGATATTTAGTTCTGTTTTCAGTACCAATAAATCGAAGGGGTGAACCTTTCTAAGCATAGCCTAATGGAAGAAAACTCCGATAAATTTGTTATACAATTGCTGATAGGTAAACAGGTGTACCCGATTACCGTCAGACGCGATCAGGAGGAAGTCTATCGGAAGGCTTCCCGCATGATTAACGAGAAATTAGCGCGTTACGAGCAGTCGTATCCGAACTTGGCTCCCGAGCGCTACTCGGCAGTTGCCCTGCTTGACTTTGCTGTGCAAGTGTTGCAAGTGCAGGGACAAAAGGATCAGACTCTTTATACCGAAACTGTAGAACGACTGAAGGGAGAAATCTCGCAGTTGCTTTCTGGTACAGCGGATGATAAGGAGTGATGTGTTCTTCTTGCACGACGTGCGGAAGGATGATGTGTGCCTTTTTTTAATCAGGTAATTTTTTTGGTCGGGTGAAGGGTGCGACTGCACGACTCACTTGATTGTTTATTTTCCATATCCATTTAAAAAAGTAATGAACGAAATTATATCGGTTCTTATTGGGTTGCTTGTAGGGGCGGCCGCCGGATATAGCTTCTTCCGCTATTTGATGAAGAAGAAGTATCTCCGTATGATAGATAATGCCAACCGCGAAGCGGAGGTCATTAAAGAGAAGAAACTCCTGGAAGTGAAGGAGAAGTTCTTAAACAAAAAGGCTGAACTCGAAAAAGAGGTGCAGCAGCGCAATCAGCGCATCTTGCAAGTCGAGAATAAGCTGAAGCAACGCGAGATTGGACTCAATCAGCGTCAAGACGAACTTGGCAAGCGCAAGCAGGAACTCGAAAACCAGCACAATCGCCTCAATAACCAACAGCAGGCGCTCGTGAAGAAGGAAGAAGAGCTCGCTAAGATGCAAATCAAAGAGCGTGAGAAGCTCGAAGAACTGAGTGGACTGTCGGCTGAAGAGGCTAAGAAACACTTGGTCGATGCCATGAAGGACGAGGCAAAGAGTGAAGCTCAAAGTTACATCAACGAAATCATGGATGATGCGAAGATGACTGCTACTAAGGAGGCAAAACGCATCGTTATCCAGACGATCCAACGTGTGGCAACTGAAACGGCTATCGAAAACAGTGTGACAGTCTTCCATATTGACAACGATGAGGTGAAGGGTCGCATTATCGGACGTGAAGGCCGCAACATTCGTGCACTCGAAGCTGCTACAGGTGTAGAAATTGTAGTAGATGATACGCCCGAAGCCATTGTAATCTCTGCTTTCGACCCCGTTCGTCGTGAAATCTGCCGTTTGGCCCTTCATCAGCTCATTGCAGATGGGCGTATTCACCCTGCACGCATCGAAGAAGTTGTTTCGAAGGTTAAGAAACAAGTGGAGGAAGAGGTTATTGAGACTGGTAAGCGTACTGCAATCGATCTCGGTATCCACGGTTTGCATCCCGAATTGGTTCGCATCGTCGGCAAGATGAAGTATCGTTCTTCATACGGCCAGAACCTCTTGCAACATGCTCGCGAAACCGCCAATCTTTGCTCTGTCATGGCAGCCGAACTGGGCTTGAACCCGAAGAAGGCGAAGCGCGCCGGTTTGTTACACGACATTGGTAAGGTGCCCGACGAAGAGAGCGAATTGCCACACGCACTTTATGGTGCCAAGTTGGCTGAGAAATACAAAGAGAAGCCCGATATCTGCAACGCCATCGGTGCGCACCACGATGAGGTCGAGATGACTTCACTGCTTGCGCCGATTGTTCAGGTTTGTGATGCAATTAGTGGTGCCCGTCCGGGTGCTCGTCGTGAAATCGTAGAGGCCTATATCAAGCGTTTGAATGATTTGGAGCAGATTGCTTCAAGTTATGAAGGTGTAACGAAGACTTATGCTATCCAGGCAGGTCGTGAATTGCGCGTGATTGTAGGTGCTGACAAGATTGATGACAAGCAAATCGAAACCTTGAGTGCCGATATCGCCCGCCGTATTCAAGACGAAATGACTTATCCGGGTCAGGTTAAGATTACGGTGATTCGCGAAACGCGTTCGATTAGTTACGCAAAGTAATTTGGCATGACTAATGGGGCTGAGTAGGCGTTTGGTTGCGTTTGCTTTACCCAGTTTTTGTTCGATTGCGCTCTACTTAGATTAGTCAATCCTATTAACCCCCTGTCCTTTTTCTATTCAGCTGTTTAGCAAATTGAATCGAAGGAGGCAGGGGCTTTTGTTTCATCTCCAGCGTTTCGCTTTCGTTGCAACTGCCACAGGGTTGCACAGACTTCCTGACCGAGGTAACGTGACGCTTTTATCCTTTGTATTCGTTTATGCATCAACTCAAAAAGGTGGTCAACAGTCCCTGGACGTGGATACCCTCCTTATACGTGGCTGAGGGACTTCCCTATGTGATCGTCATGTCGGTTGCAACCATCATGTACGATCGTTTAGGGTTAAGCAATGCAGAGATTGCGCTTTATACTTCGTGGTTGTATCTGCCCTGGGTTATCAAGCCATTCTGGAGTCCGATTGTCGAATTGCTCCGGACGAAACGGTGGTGGATTGTTGTCATGCAAAGCTTGATGGCTGTCGCTCTGGGCGGTTTAGCTTTGGGGTTACACGCGCCAGCCTATGTACAGTGGTCGTTGGTGATGTTGTGGTTGATGGCATTTAGCAGTGCCACGCACGATATTGCGGCTGACGGCTTTTATATGCTCGCTTTGTCTTCGCGCGAACAGGCTTTTTTCGTGGGAATCCGTTCCACGTTCTATCGTATAGCCAATATATTCGGTCAGGGGTTGCTCATCATGTTTGCAGGTACTTTGGAGTCGCGTTTCCGACCCGTGCAAGCCTGGTCTATGACCTTTAGTGTCTGTGCCATTCTTTTCATTCTCTTTTTTTTGTACCATTGTACCGTGTTGCCTCGTAGTTCGGCCGACCGTCCGGTTGAGAAGGTAGACTGGAAAGGGGTACTTAGTTCCTTCTTTGAGACCTTTGTAGACTTTTTCAAGAAACCTCAAATCGGTGTAGCCTTGTTGTTTATGCTGCTGTACCGTTTGCCTGAGGCCATGTTGGTCAAGATCTGCCCGCTCTTCTTGCTAAGTTCTACGGATCAAGGTGGGCTCGGGTTGTCAACGGGCGATATTGGTTTGGTTCAGGGTACGTTAGGTATTATCGGCCTTACTTTGGGCGGCATTTTGGGCGGTATTGCAGCTGAACGGGGTGGATTAAAGAAATGGTTGTGGCCCATGGTGCTTTGTATCACCCTGCCCGATGCCGTTTACATCGGTTTGGCTTATTTTCAACCCGATGGTTTGTTTTGGGTATCCATCAGTGTTTTTGTTGAGCAGTTTGGTTACGGCTTCGGCTTTACCGCTTACATGCTATACTTGATTTACTTTGCCCGCGGGGAATCCTCTACGGCGCATTACGCCTTCTGTACAGGCTTCATGGCCTTGGGTATGATGTTGCCTGGAATGGTGGCAGGCTATTTACAGGAGCTGGTTGGCTACCTCAACTTCTTCATCATCGCCATGGTGTTGTGTGTGTTGACCTTTCTGGTGGCTGGCATGATTCATATCAAGGAAGATTTCGGCGGATAAAGGTGGCTGGTTGGGACTGTGTGGCGAACGGGAACGAAACAAACCGTCAAATCCCAGGTGGTTTTTGTAGCTTTCTGCTGCATTTTGAGGAATCGAATCGCTTCTTTTGAAATTATTTCGGAGCATTGGCTGCAAGATTGGAAAGTTCTTTCGGTTTACCTAATATCCGAAGAAGAAAATCCCTTTCCTTGATACCGGCAAGGCCGACCTTGCTTAGACCGGATGCTTGTCAAGAGGAGGTAAGGAGTAGGGAAGCCGCTGTGGCTGCCTGAAGTAGCTTCTCCTTGAAAGTTTGATTTAAAACAACGCATGAATTATGAAACGATTGACCCTGTTACTGGCTTTTGTATTCTCTTTTCTAGTGAGTGCAAACGCGATGAGTTATCGCGAAGCGCGTGAACGCGCCTGGTTCTTGACGGACAAGATGGCTTATGAACTGAATCTTACTCCCGAACAGTATGACCGTGTCTACGAAATCAATCTGGACTATCTGATGAGTCTGCGTTCGCCGTCCGACTGCAGCGGGGCATATTGGCGTTACCGCAATGTCGACTTGCGTTACATTTTGTTCGACTGGCAGTATGACTTATACCGCTCGTTGTCTTATTTCTTCCGTCCCGTGGTGTGGGTACGTTCTTCATGGCACTATCCGGTGTGTCGTCATTACCGCTATGGTTACTATTACTTCGATCACCCGACTGTGTACGTTTCCTACCGCGGCCGTAACTGGCGCGGAAGAGGGCATCACGACCGCAGTCCTTATTATGGCATGAAGTTCCATCGTGGTAAGAGTTTGCGTGACCGCTATAAGGGAAAACCTTGGTATGGTGACCGTCCGGGACGTAAACATAAGGAGTGGGGACGCGATGATTGGGACGACGACGACGATGATCGCGACGATGATGATCGTGAACGTTACTTCAAACGCAGAAAGTCTTCGACTTATCCCTATAATCGCTATCAACAAAGACCTTCAGACCGCCGCCGTTACGATCGCGATGACGACGATGATGACGATGACCGCAAATCTTGGAGAGGTTTTATGCCCGCTGTGCAACAAAGCAGTTCGAGTCATTCTCGTTCCTTCGGCAATTCGGTGGGGCGTCCGCAGCGCAACGAGCGGGCACGTGGCAGTCAGCATTCAGTAAGACGGAGTGAACAAGGTGAGCGTTCCGGACGTTCAGAGCGCAGCAGTCGTTCATCTCACTCCCGTCGCGGAGAATAAACGGATGGGCTCATTGCCTTCCTGATTATGCGGCAAAGCTTTCTCTTGGTTGTGAAGGAAGGCTTGTTAGCAGAAAGAATCGCATAATCCCCCGAAGTAGCGCGCGGCGATGCTTCGGGGGATGTGGTTACTTGGGTCTCGATAAACTATGCTTGTAAGTAGCAAACTGGAAGTTGGCGTTTGGGGAAGGCAGTTTTGCATTCTACGTAGCCTCGAACGACAGGTGTATGTAAGTATTGATTTGCAGCCTTTTCCCGAATGGTAAAAGAAGTTCTTGATGGTTCTGAAAACAGGGGGAGATAGATGCCGAGTGCGTGTCCCACTGAAAAGGAGAGAACAGGGCTTCCTGTGAATTTTATATGAAGGCTTGCGGTTCTCTGCGTTAAATATTGTACCTTTGCGTGGTCAAACGAGAGGATACTTCGTTTGTATCTACATAGACGTTCTTGGTATTCAGAAGTGATTGCTTTAGAAACACCAAGGCTTGTTGCTGATACAGACAGTATAATTTGAATCATTGTCCTCATTTGGTAAAAGGAGCATCATGAAGTTGATATTAATGACTACCCCGTATTTTTTTGTAGAAGAGCATCAGATATTGAATGCTCTTTTTGACGAAGGGCTGGATATATTGCACCTTCGCAAACCGAATACGGAACCGGTCTACTCAGAGCGTTTGTTGACGCTGATTCCTGAGTGCTATCGCAAACGTATCGTTGTACATGATTTCTTTTACCTGAAGAATGAATACAAATTGAAGGGTATTCATTTGAATCATCGCAATCCAGAACTTCCCCCTAAATATAAAGGTCATATTTCCTGTTCGTGTCACACTCCCGAGGAGGTGATGTTACATAAAAAGAAATGTGATTACGTTTTTCTTTCTCCAATCTTCGATAGTATTTCGAAAGAAGATTATTCTTCGACCTTTACAAAGGCAGATTTGCAGGTCTTGGCGCGTCAGAAGGTAATTGATCGCAAAGTAATGGCTTTAGGAGGCGTAGATTTGGAGAATATGGCTACAATCAAAGCCTTGGGTTTTGGTGGAGCGGTTATTCTGGGCGATATCTGGAACCGTTTTAGCATATATTCTACAGAAAACTTCAAAGAGTTAATCGCTCATTTCCGTAGATTGCGAAAAGCGGCCGAATAATAAGGATATTCCAAAAGGGAATCTTCATCAATCATCATCTATTATACACAAATACAATGAACAATAGTTCTTTTATGGTCTTCTCGGGAACTGCTTCCCGTTACTTGGCTGAAAAGATTTGTGAGGAACTTGGCTGCCCGCTTGGCAACCTCACGGTGACGAAATTTGCCGATGGCGAATTCGAAGTCTCTTACGAAGAAAGCATTCGTGGACGCGATGTATTCCTTGTACAGAGCACATTCCCCAACTCAGATAACCTGATGGAGCTTCTCCTCATGGTTGATGCTGCCAAGCGTGCTTCTGCACGTAGTATCTGTGCAGTTGTGCCTTACTTCGGTTGGGCTCGTCAGGATCGCAAGAGCAAGCCTCGTGTAAGTATCGCAGCTAAGTTGGTTGCAGACCTCTTGAGCGTTGCAGGTATCGACCGTCTGATGACAATGGACCTCCATGCTGATCAGGAGCAGGGCTTCTTTGATGTACCCGTTGACCACTTGTATGCTTCTACGGTGATGTTGCCTTACATCAAGAGCTTGAATTTGCCCAACTTGTGTATTGCTACGCCCGACGTAGGTGGCTCTAAGCGCGCAGCTTCTTATGCGAAGTACTTGGATTGCCCGATGGTGCTTTGCAATAAGTCTCGCAAGAAGGCAAACGAAGTTGATACGATGCAAATCATTGGTGATGTGAAGGGTATGGACGTTGTCTTGGTTGACGATATCGTTGATACTGCTGGAACGATTACCAAGGCTGCTGACTTGATTATGTCGAATGGCGCAAACAGCGTGCGTGCCATTGCAAGCCACTGCATCATGTCGGGACCGGCTGATGACCGCGTAGAGGCTTCTGCTTTGAAGGAAATGGTATTTACTGACAGCATTCCTTACCGTGGTACTTGTGCAAAGGTGAAGGAATTGAGCGTTAGCAGCATGTTGGCTGAAACGATTCGTCGTGTGATGGAAAATGAAAGCATTTCATCACAGTACTTGATCTAATCATCGGAATCTGTTTTGAATTTCATGGGGACAATCCTTCCCTTTGAATCGTAAATAGGGGTCGCATTTCGGGGTAGAACCTCGAAATGCGACTTTCTTTCATTACTTTCCTCTGTATCGTAAGGTGTGAGTATTTCTTTCTTCGTATTTTTACCGCGCTTTCAGGTGGATGAGTGCAGAGTGACCTGCTTTTGAGCTCTTATCCATTGTTTTTCTCCTTGTGGAGGCAAGATATTCTTGATTTTTGTGTTGTTTCCTTAGTGTGTAGCTTTCTCACAGAGAAAATGCGCAAGGTGCTTATGAAATCATATTCTTTATGGCAATTGTACTGTTAGTCATTTCGCTTATTGGGCTTCTGCTCATTGCCACGGAGTCCGTAAACCATATAAACAAAGCCGCTGTCGCCATGTTTGCTGGCGTCAGTTGTTGGCTTCTTTATATTGCTTACGGAGTCGATTTTGTGGCAAGTGAACATCCGATGGAATTTTTGGCTTATGTCTCTTCTCATGCCATTACAGTTCATTCCATTAAGGATTTTATTTCGGATACCCTCTTTTTAAAGTATGTTGCTCAGGGAGCAAACGTCGTATTGTTCTTATTGGCTACTACGACCATTGTTGAAGTGCTGAGTAATAATGGTTGCTTTGACTTCGTGGCAGAATGGTTGCGCACACGTCGCCCCAAGAAGTTGATGTGGATGTTGGCGCTCTTTACTTTTATCCTTTCAGCCAACTTGGACAACCTGCTGACGGTAGTTTTGTTGTTGACCATTGTGCATCCCTTGTTACAAACGGATACGTTGCGGCGAATGTATGGTACGGTGGTGATACTGGCGGCCAATTGTGGTGGCGTCATTACGGTGATTGGCGATATGACTTCGCTAAAGTTGTGGACAGACGGCTTGATTGCCCCCAGTGAGTATTTCCTTACATTGGTTGTGCCTGTTGTAGCAGCGTTGTCAACCATATTGCTCTTGTTGCAACACAATCTTCCTTCGCGTATAGAGTTCACAACGACCACATTGCCTTATCGCGGGGACGACACCTTGTTGTCTCGCCCCCAACGCTTGCTGATGTTGTTTGTCGGCGTCGGCGGATTGTGGTTTATTCCGACCTTTCACCGCATCACTCAGATGCCGCCCTTTGTAGGAGCCTTGTGCGTATTGGCACTCCTATGGATTGTGGATGAAATCTGCAATCGTCAGTTGTTGAGTAGTGATACGATGGTGCGTCGGCGTCAACCTCAAGCTTTACAATATGCTAACTTGCAAAACCTCTTGTATTTCTTAGGGTTGATATTGATGTTTGGCGCATTGGCAGAAAGCGGATTGCTTCGTCAATTCCTTCATTGGCTTTTGTCATGGTGTGCTGACATCTATGCCATCAGTTTCGTCAGTGCTTTTATATCGGCTGTTTTAGGTAATGTGCCTACGCTGTTGGCAGGAGTGAGTGTCTTTAATCAGCCAGAGCAGTTGGCGTTTCCTGATTCGATGTTGGCAGAAGGTCAGTTTTGGCCATTGTTGAGCTATGCTACAGCTTTTGGTGGTTCTATGCTCTCCACGGGTACCATTGCGGGCATCTTGCTCATGCGAATGGAAGGGGTAAGCTTTTCTTGGTACTTTCGACACGTTACGCCTAAAGTAATTGCCGGTTTTTTGGTCGGCTTCTTGGTACTGGTGCTCATTCAATGGAGTTTATAAGCGATTGATAAGGGATAAGAAATTGTTTCCTTATTCAAATATATAATTGAAAGTGTGGATGCGCTTTGTCCACAGAAAAAAGTCGGCGATGTATTTCTTGCATACCTGACAGGGAGTAGGAGAGCATATCCTCGACTAACTTTGATACAACTAACAATAAAATATTTCTGCTATGGGAAAAATCAGATGTGTTGGTATACTTACCTCAGGAGGAGATGCTCCTGGTATGAATGCGGCTATTCGTGCCGTTACTCGAAGTGGTATCTGTAACGGATTTAAGATTAAAGGTATCTATCGAGGCTACGATGGCTTGATACACGACGAGGTAAAGACTTTTACGACGGAAGATGTCAGCAACATTGTCCAAACTGGCGGTACAATCCTTCGTACGGCACGTTCGCAGGAGTTTCAAACCGCAGCAGGCAGAAAAATGGCTTACGAAACGCTTCGTAAGGAGGCGATTGATGCATTGGTTGTAATCGGTGGTAACGGATCGCTGACAGGTGCCATGAAATTGGCTGAGGAATACGATTTTCCATGCATTGGCTTGCCCGGAACCATTGACAATGACTTGTATGGTACGGATAATACGATTGGTTACGATACCACTCTCAATACTATCGTTGAGTGTGTAGATAAAATTCGTGATACGGCGACTTCGCATGAACGAATCTTCTTTGTTGAAGTAATGGGACGAGATGCGGGCTTCTTGGCACAGAATAGTGCGATTGCAGTAGGAGCTGAGGCGGCCATTATTCCCGAAGATTCTACAGGTAGTGACCAGTTGATTGAATTTATGGAGCGCGGTATCCGTAAGAGTAAGAAAAGTTGCATCGTGATTGTAAGCGAAAGCCCTAAATGTGGTGCAATGTACTATGCGGAACGTGTGAACAAGGAATATCCAAACTTTGATGTACGTGTGTCTATCTTGGGACACTTGCAACGTGGCGGACGTCCTTCTGCCCGTGATCGTATCTTGGCCTCGCAAGTAGGCGTTGGTGCCATCGAAGCTTTGGTACAGGGACAACGCAATGTAATGGTCGGCGTTCGGAACAATGAAGTGGTGTATGTGCCCTTTATTGACGCTGTAGGAAAGCGCAAACCGATGGATAAGAAGTTGATCAAGGTGCTTGATGAATTGAGCATTTAACGAAGCTTTCTATTTCCGACTTTTCTGTATTCTCTGTTTCATACAGGCTTGCTATTGCGGTGTTTCTAAGTAAGGAAAGCGTTGCTCTTCGATGAAAACTGTTGGCAATGCCATTGTGATGAAGTTAAGAGAAAAGGACTTACAAGAAAGGTGATTTTGAGTAGACTCTCTCCCAAACACCTTAAGGCAACAAGATTTTTTGTATCTTTGCCAAATCTTGGTAGTCCAGTGTTGCAATTTATCTGAATAGATTCAAGGCAACGTCCTATACCAATCTTCCCCCTACTTTGTATTTGACAACATCGAATATAGCAAACTAATGGAACATTCAAAAGAACTCATGAATCTTGCAGCTGACAACATTCGTGTCTTGGCTGTAAGTATGGTAGAACGCGCAAAATCAGGTCATCCCGGCGGTGCTATGGGTGGTGCTGATTTTATTAATGTGCTCTATTCAGAATTTCTCAATTATGACCCTGATGCACCTACTTGGCGTTGCAGAGACCGCTTCTTCCTCGATCCGGGTCATATGTCGCCGATGCTATATTCACAATTGGCGCTTATCGGCAATTATACGATTGACGAATTGAAACAATTCCGTCAATGGGGTTCTCCGACACCGGGGCATCCCGAAGTATGTCCTGAACGTGGTATTGAAAACACGAGTGGCCCCTTAGGACAGGGACATACGTATGCTGTCGGAGCAGCTATCGCAGCAAAGGCTCTTTATGCACGCACAGGTAACCCTGGTTTCTTGAAAGAGAAGATTTATGCTTACATCTCTGACGGTGGTGTACAGGAAGAAATCTCACAAGGTGCAGGTCGCATGGCTGGACACTTAGGTCTGAATAACCTGATTATGTTCTTCGATGCCAATGAAATTCAGCTTTCAACGGAAACAGCTGCCGTTATTTCTGAGGATACGGGAATGAAGTATCGTGCTTGGAACTGGAACGTCTTGGAAGTTGATGGTAATGACTGTGAACAAATTCGTGCCGCACTGCAGGCCGCACAGGAGGAAGAAAGTCGTCCTACTTTGATTATCGGTCACTGCGTGATGGGTAAAGGTTGTCGCAAGGCAGACAATACTTCTTATGAGCATGATTGTAAAACGCACGGTGCTCCGTTGGGTGGCGATGCTTATGTAAATACGGTCAAGAATTTGGGTGCTGATCCTGAGAATCCTTTTGTAATTCGTCCGGAAGTAGCTCAAATGTATGAAGCACGCAAGGAAGAACTTCGTAAGATTGTTGCTGAACGCAAGGCTGAAGAGCAGGCATGGGAAGAAGCTAATCCTGAAAAGGCTGCACTCCTGAATGATTGGATGGCAGGTAAGCTCCCCGCAATTCCTTGGGAAACTGTAGAACAGAAACCTAATTCTCCGACGCGTAACGGTTCAGCTGTTTGCTTGTCTTTGCTGTCTGAGTACGTTCCCAATATGATTGTTTCGTCTGCTGACTTGTGTAATTCAGACAAGACAGATGGTTTCTTGAAGCATACGACCGAAATTACCCGTACTAACTTTGCAGGTGGTTTCTTGCAAGCTGGTGTTTCTGAGTTGACAATGGCTTGTGTATGTATTGGTATCATGCTCCATGGTGGTATGATTACTGCTATGGGTACATTCTTCGTCTTCTCTGATTACATGAAGCCTGCTATTCGTATGGCTGCCTTAATGGAAGTACCTGTGAAGTTCGTTTGGACGCACGATGCATTCCGTGTAGGTGAAGATGGTCCTACGCATGAACCTGTGGAACAAGAAGCGCAGATTCGCCTCATGGAAAAATTGAAGAATCATAGTGGCCTCGACAGTGTGCGCGTACTTCGTCCTTGCGATGTACATGCTGTAACAGCTTGCTGGAAGATGGCTATGGAGAATATGGATACTCCGACCGCTTTGATCTTCAGCCGTCAGAATGTAAATGATTTACCTGCAGGTACGGATTATGTCAATGGTGTAACTCGTGGTGCTTATGAAGTGCTTCCAGAAACAAATCCTGATGTAATTTTGGTTGCATCAGGTTCAGAGGTGAGTACTTTGGCAAGTACAGCAACGATGTTGAAGGCTGATGGCATTAAGGCACGTGTAGTAAGTTGTCCGAGTGAAGGCCTCTTCCGTCGCCAACCGAAGGAATATCAGGATGCTTTGCTTCCGAAGGATAAGAAAATATTTGGTCTTACGGCTGGTTTGCCCGTTCTTTTCGAAGGATTGGTAGGTAGCAATGGTAAGGTACATGGTTTGGAAAGCTTTGGCTTTAGCGCTCCTTATAAGGTTCTGGACGAAAAGTTGGGTTATACTCCGGAGAATATCTATCGTGAGGTGCTCGAATATCTCCAGGCATAGGCTGTACAATAATAAATATTCAAAGAATAATATATGCACAAGATAGGTCTTGCCAGTGATCATGCTGGTTTTGAACTCAAGCAATTTGTAAAGCAGTATTTGGAGGAAAAGGGAATGCCTTTCCACGATTATGGTACCTATACAACCGATAGCTGTGATTATCCTGATTTCGCTCATGCTTTGGCTCGCGGGATGGAAGCTGGTGAAGTGGAACAAGGTATCGCTATCTGCGGTAGCGGAGAAGGCATTTCGATGACGCTGAATAAGCATCAACACGTACGTGCTGCTTTGGTTTGGATTCCCGAAATTGCGCACATGACGCGCTTGCATAATGATGCGAATGTACTTGTTATGCCAGGTCGTTATATAGATACGGATACAGCTCGCCAGATTATGGATGAGTTTTTCCAGACAGCTTTTGAAGGCGGACGTCATATTCGCCGCGTAGAGAAGATTCCTCTTTGATTTTGTTATACCTGGTTGTAAATAGAGCTACCTAGTATCTAAAGGCAAAGATGTATTCTTTTTTTCAGAAGAAAGGAAGTGAGAAATGCAGTACAGTGTTTGTTGAGTAAAGAATGAAGATTAGCGAGTTACAAGCGAAGGCTGAAAAGCTTTCTAAAGTGCTTAGAAACTATCATTCTCATCAACTTTAACAACCGATTGTTTCTCTTAATCATCTGAAAATTATATCTTTGCAGCCGCTTTATGCAAAGAGGTACTTGGAAGAATGGTGCTGAACCTGCAAGAACCGCAGGGGAACGGTAGCTAAAATCAGTCTGAGTGGCTCAAATTGAAATTGAGTAACTACAAAATCATCAAAAGCTGGAATGACTAAATTAGAAATTATCAAGTCCGTAGCCAAACAAACGGGCGTTGACAAAGAAACAGTTTCAAGGGTTATCGATATGTATGTGGAGACCGTGAAAGATTCACTCATTCGTGGTGAAAATGTCAACTTCCGCAATTTCGGTACCTTCTATCTTAAGCATCGTGCTGCCAAGACTGCGCGCAATATTGCAAAGAATACAACGATGATTATTCCGGAGCATAACATTGCAGCATTCAAGCCTGCTAGAGAATTGGCAGATGCTATTCTGGAAGCCGATCAGAAATAAGAATTCCTTGAAGTTGTACTTCTGATTTTTCATTACAAAAGAATTCAACTAACATAATTAACCATAAAACGTAATAGGTATGCCTAACGGAAAGAAAAAGAAAAGACACAAGATGTCTACCCACAAGCGTAAGAAAAGACTGCGTAAGAATCGTCATAAGAGCAAGTAAGCTGACGATTTTTTAGAGTCATGAAAAGACGAGTAAACGAGTCGCAAATTGTTCCGGAAGGGGCAAATTCTCGTTTGCTCGTTTTCTTTAAATTATGCAGTTGGAATATCTGTTCTGACTGTGTTTATATTCAAATACAAACATCAAACCATGACAAGCGAAGTTATCGTAGATGTTTCTCCAAAGGAAATCTCGATTGCGTTACTCGAAGACAAACGTCTTGTAGAGTATCAGCGAGAGGGAAGAACTGAACATTTTTCAGTAGGAAACATTTATCTGGCGAAAGTAAAGAAGCTGATGCCGGGACTGAATGCTTGCTTCGTGAATGTCGGACATGAGCGTGATGCTTTCTTGCATTATTTGGACTTAGGCACACGCTATCATGCGGTTGAAAAATACCTTCAACTTGCTGGTGACGGCAAGAAAAATGTGCCGCTTGACAAAGTGCAACGGCAACCTGATCTGGATAAGGACGGAAGTATCCAAAATACCTTGAAAGTAGGGCAGGAGATACTTGTTCAGATTGTCAAAGAACCCATTAACACAAAAGGTCCTCGATTGACGGCAGAGCTTACTTTTGCTGGTCGTTATCTTGTACTTGAACCTTTTGGTGATAAGATTTCAGTTTCCTCTAAAATAAAATCAAGTGCAGAGCGTGCTCGCTTAAAGCAATTGATTCAGAGCATTAAGCCGAAGGGATTTGGCGTCATCGTGCGAACAGTTGCTGAGAAGAAGCGCGTAGCAGAATTAGATGCTGAGCTTCGCATCTTGATTTCTCGTTGGGAGAAAGTAATTGAAAAGGTTAGACAGACCCACGTGCAATCTTATAAGCTTCCACAAATAGCTTATGAAGAAACTAGTCGCACCGTAGCGTTATTACGTGATCTCTTTAATCCTTCTTACGAGAATATTTACGTCAATGATTCGGCTGTATTTAATGAGGTGCGTGATTACGTTTCACTCATTGCTCCTGAACGCAAGGAGATTGTCAAGCTCTATAAAGGAGCTGTGCCCATCTTTGATAACTTCTCAGTGACGAAGCAGATTAAGACATCTTTAGGACGTGCTGTAACCTATAAGCATGGAGCTTATTTAATTATCGAACAGACGGAGGCACTTCATGTGGTTGATGTCAATAGCGGTAATCGTTCCAAGAGTCCAGAAGGACAGGAAGTAAATGCCTTGGATGTTAATTTGGGAGCTGCTGATGAACTGGCGCGCCAGTTACGTTTGCGCGATATGGGCGGTATTATCGTAGTGGACTTCATTGATATGAAGGAGCCTGAGAACCGTCAGAAACTATATGAGCGCATGGTTGAGAATATGCGCAAGGATCGCGCCCGTCACGCCATCCTTCCTCTATCAAAATTTGGCTTAATGCAGATTACTCGTCAGCGTGTGCGTCCGGTAATGGATGTCAATGTAGATGAGACTTGTCCCACTTGTGGAGGCACCGGAAAGATTAGGCCCAGTATTCTTTTTACTGATTCGCTCGAAACGAAGATTGACACGTTGGTCAATCACATTGGTATCAAACAATTCCGATTGCATGTACATCCGTTTGTGGCAGCGTACATCAATCAGGGAATCTTCTCCATCAAACGTCGTTGGCAGATGAAGTATGGCTTGGGTGTAAAGATTATTCCCAGTCAAAATTTAGCTTATCTGCAATACGCATTCTATGGTATGGATGGTGAAGAAATTTCCATGAAACAACCGCACGACATGAAGTAGGCTTGGTATTTAAGTCTAATAATCTAAACAAACGAACTGCACTCCATTCTTCCGCGAAATGGAGTGCAGTCTTTGTATGCAGGCCGTGTGTAATTTTCTCGGCTCCTTCTGATTTATCGGGTGAGTCGTAGGTTGTCTTTTGTATAATTAGATTTTATCGCTACGACTATTGTAGCAGGAATACAAAAAAGGAAGCACTTCCTTGCGGAGGTGCTTCCTTTGTCTTTAAAAGCTTGTGCGAATGGATGCTTATTAAGCTTCAGCGGGTGCTTCTTCAGCAGGAGCTTCAGCTTCGGCAGCAGCGGCAGCGGCAGCAGCTTCGGCCTCAGCCTTAGCAGCAGCGGCAGCAGCCTTCTTTTCTGCAACCTTCTCAGCGATCTTTTCGTTAACCTTCTTCTCGGCTTCGAGGCGAGCTTCAACAGCAGCCTTCTTCTCAGCAGCCTTCTTCTCAGCAGCTGCGTTAGCCTTGTTTTCCTTTTCCTGCTTCCAAGCTTCAAACTTAGCCTTAGCAGTAGCTTCGTCGAATGCGCCGCGCTTTACACCGCCGTTGAGGTGATGCATCATCATAACGCCTTCGCGAGAAAGGATGTTGCGCACGGTGTCAGTCAACTGAGCACCCGTTTCAACCCAATAAAGTGCGCGTTCAAAATTCAAATCTACTGTGGCAGGATTGGTGTTAGGGTTGTACGTACCAATCTTTTCAGTAAACTTACCATCACGTGGTGCTCTTACGTCTGCGATCACGATGCTGTAGAAGGCATAGCCCTTACGGCCGTGACGCTGCAATCTCATTTTAGTTGCCATTTTTTTGTTTGATATTTAATAGGTTTGAATTATGCCGCTAACCCGTAACGGCGGTGCAAAAGTACGACATTTTCCCTTTTTAGCAAGACATTCCCCATACTTTTTTGCATGATAAAGACTGATATACAACAAAAACGGGAAGCTTGAGGGGCTTCCCGTTTTGTTTTGTTGCCTTTGTTCATGCTCATAGGAGCATTAATCAAAGTCTGTTATCAATGAACAGATAGGGGTATCGTTAAGCCTTAAGGCTAGCCTTCGTAAGGTAAATAATGAGTGCTGTGTAGGCTGCGAGTGAAACAATCTGCGAAATCGGAGCGCTGAGGTACTCTGCATTGGCAAAGTTAAAACCGCCAAATTGCATACCGGCACTGACGACACCCATCAGTGCACCACCAGCAATGAAGCCAGAAGCGAGGAGAGTACCTTTTTCGTTACGGCGACGGTTGAGTTCTACGTCAGTTGAACGGCTATTGATGTACCAGTTGACAAAGCCACCCACGATAAGTGGTAAGTTCAGCTGGAGGGGAATAAACATACCCAGTGCAAAGGCCAGAGCAGAAACACCGAAGAATGTCAGTACGATAGAGATGAGCGCACCGATACCATAGAGCAACCAGGGAGCCCCCTGTCCACTCATCAGCGGTTCGATTACAGCAGCCATGGCACGTGCCTGAGGAGCAGCCATCACATCTGCATTGTCGGGCGTAAAGCCGTAAGCCTTGTTCAAAATCATGATTACACCGCCTACTGTTGCGGCTGAAACAAGGATGCCGATGAACTTAAACGTCTCCTGCTTCTGCGGAGTAGCACCGAGCCAGTAACCAATCTTCAAGTCGGTAATAAAAGCACCGGCTGAAGCCAAGGCCGTGCAAACTACACCTCCCATAATCAGCGCGGCTACCATGCCACCCGTTCCTTTCAGTCCCACGAGCACCATGATAATTGAAGAAAGAATCAGTGTCTATTTGCGGAAGGGAATCAGGAACAGAATACCCAACACACCACCCAACAGTGAAGAGAGGAATACCTGCATAAAGTTCACCGTCAGTTCGGGATACTTGTGTTGCAAGATGTACAAGGCAGGCAAGGTAAAGATGGCACCTGCCACAATCATGCCCGAGCAGGCACCGATACTTTGGATAATGATGTTCTCGCCCAACGGGTCTTTGCGATGGGTTGCCCCACTCACGCCGACAGCAATGATAGTAATAGGAATAGCAGCTTCAAATACCTGGCCGACTTTCAAGCCCAGGTATGCCGTGGCGGCAGAGAAGATAATCGCCATCAGAATACCCCAGGTAATCGACCACGGAGTGACCTCGCGATAAGTCTGAGTGGGTTTCATCAGCGGTTCATACTCTTCGCCTTCCTTTAGCGGACGAAAAGCGTTTTCGGGAAGGGATACTTCTTCTTTCATTCGAATAAAATGTATGTGAGTTAATTGATTAGGTGTTTTCGCAGAAGGGGAGGGGAGTGGTCTATCCGTAAGGAGTTTACTCAGAACACAGAACCCAGTGCAACGAAAAGTTACACACCGGGATTCCCAAGCCGTACCAACTCCCCTTTCATGGAAGTCTTTACCAGATGTTTACACGCTGCTTCTTAGGTACAAAGAGCGGATCCTTCTTTGTGATGTGGAAAGCATCATACCATGCATCGATGTGAGGTAAAGCTCCGTTGACGCGCCAGCGTGAAGGCGAGTGCGGGTCAGTCATCACAAGTTGACGAATCATTTGTTCACGTGCATTGCTAGCCCAAATGAGTCCGTAGCTCAAGAAGAAACGCTGTTCGGGTGTAAAGCCCTCTTTCACCGTCAGCGGCTGCGTCTTCATGGCATTTTTCAGTGCTTGGTAAGCAATGTTCAGTCCACCGTGGTCAGCAATATTTTCGCCCAGGGTGAGTTGACCATTGGCGTGAAGTCCAGGTAATACCTCGATTTTGTCAAAGAAGTTACGCATCACGTCTGTACGCTTCTTGAATTGAGCCGCATCTTGCTCCGTCCACCAGTTCTTCAGATTACCATACTTGTCAAACTGAGCCCCTTGATCGTCGAATCCGTGCGTCATCTCGTGACCAATTACCACACCGATAGCTCCGTAGTTGCAAGCATCGTCAGCCTCAGCATTAAAGAAAGGAGGTTGCAGAATGCCGGCAGGGAAGCAAATTTCGTTGGTCGTCGGGTTGTAGTAAGCATTGATCGTCTGCGGAGTCAAGAGCCACTCCGTGCGGTCCGTGCGTTTATTGACACGCTTGTCCGTAAACTTGCGGCTCAAAAATTGCATGGCGCGTGTGCGGTTCTCGTAGAAGCTCAATTTCTCGTCGATGTCAAGGCCCGTGTAGTCCATCCATTCGTCAGGATAGCCAATTTTGACATAGAAACTGTTGAGCTTTTCATGCGCCATCTTCTTGGTTTCCTCGCTCATCCATTCCTGTTGGTCAATGCGTTCACCCAGTGCCGTTTGCAGGTTCTTGACCAATTGCGTCATGCGCAGCTTAGACGATTCAGGGAAGTGCTTTTCTACATAAAGTTTACCTACCGCCATACCCAACGCACTTTCCACGGCACTGATGGCACGCTTCCAACGCGGACGGTCGGTTTCAGCCCCTCCCATCGTGTGGTTATAGAAGTCGAATACTTCCTGGCGGAATCGGTCACTCAATGAGCTACCTGCATCGTCCACCACCTTAAAGTACAGGTAAGCTTTGAGTTGGTCAATAGGACATTCAGCGAGGATGCGCTCCACTTCGTGAATCGGTTCGGGTTGGTTCACCGTGATACTGTCGAAAGCCGGAATACCATTGAGCAGGAAGAGCGTACTCCAGTCAATACCCGGGAAGTCAGAGAGCAACTGTCTGTAACTCATCTTATGGTAGTTGCCTTCCACATCGCGCAGTTTAGTCGGAGAGTACGAAGCCTTGGCAATCTGTGTTTCGATAGCCAACACAGCCTCCATTTGTTGTTGGGCGGTCGCTTCGTCTTTTCCTGTCATAAGGAAGAGCTTCTTGACATATTCGCGGTAAGCTTCGCGAATAAGGCGAGTCGGTTCGTCATCGCGCAAGTAATAATCACTTTCGCCCATCGAGAGTCCACCCTGGTTTACTTGCATCAAGTTCCAACGGGCATCCTTCAAGTCAGCATCACATCCGATGCCAAAGAAGTTCTCAATGTTAAGTGCATGCAGGCGAGCCTGTGCGTGTTGCACATCCTGACGGGTACGGATTGATTCAATCTCGTTGAGCAAGGGACGGATGGGTTCATAGTCCTCGCGGTTACGGCGTACACTGTCCATATACAAACGGTAATACGCACCGATTTTTTGTTCGAGTGAGCCTTGGGCAAACTTACCGACAGCCAGTTCTTCAATGAGTTCGCGTAGCTGGCGGTTGTTGGTTTCACCCAGAGCCTCAAACTGTGAGTACCTAGAAAACTCCGGCGTAAGCGGATGAGCTGCATTCCAGCCGCCCGCAGCATATTCGAAGAAGTCGGTACCAGGCTTAGCCTTGAGGTTCATGTTTGCCTTGTCTATGCCCGAAGTCAGTGCGGGCTGTGCCATAGCTGTCGTAGCAGCAAAGGCCAAGGTTGAGAGTAGGGATTTGAACATATTCATAGTGTGTGAGATGAGGTGTTTCTAGACTTTCTACTTTGTGAAAGTGGTGGGGGCATAAGCCTAAAGGGATGATAGGAACTTAGCATAGGGTAGAACGTAATGTCCTTGGGGAATGCGAAATTACCTTTATCGGATTTCCTTTAGGAAGTTATTGCGATGGCAAGCTAATGGGTCGCGGCATGCCGCGACCGTACATCACCTTCACTGAGAGTTGCGTTGTACTTGGATTGCATTACTCAAACGCTTCGAGTGCTTCAATTGCCGTTTCCCAAGCCGTTTCTGCCTCTGCAAGTGCTTGTTGAAGTTTTCCGTATTGTTCGAAAAGTTTGGTGTCAGCTGCTCCTTCAGGTGTGGCAAGTTGTGCTTCGAGTGCCGCTTTCTCCTCCTCAAGTTTCATCACTTGTTTCTCGCAGGCCTCGACCTCACGTTCCGCCTTCTTGCGCAGTTTAGCCTGTTCCTTGCGTTCCTCGTAGGAGAGCTTTCCTGCTGAAGGTTCCGTCGTTTTCGCAGGGGGTGTTGCCGAAGTAGCCGAGGGAGAACCCGCCGTGTGAAGTTCGTCAAGCGTATCCATTTCCTTCTTTTGCAGGAAATCATAGATGCCGCCAATGTGCTCGCGCACTTGTCCACCGCCAAATTCGTAAACCTTCGTCACCAATCCATCGAGGAAATCACGATCGTGACTGACTACTACCACCGTACCGTCGAAAGCAAGAATAGCCTCCTTCAACACATCCTTCGTGCGCATATCGAGGTGGTTCGTCGGTTCGTCCAGAATGAGGAAATTAACCGGTTCGAGCAAGAGGCGAATCATTGCCAGGCGTGAACGTTCACCACCTGAGAGCACCTTAACCTTTTTGTCTGAAGCCTCACCGCCAAACATGAAGGCACCGAGAATGTCGCGTATCTTGAGGCGAATGTCACCTTTGGCCACACGGTCAATCGTGTCGAATACAGTCAATTCGCCATCAAGCAATTGCGCTTGATTTTGTGCGTAATAACCAATCTCCACATTATGCCCCACCTTGAGCGTACCCGTGTAAGGTATCTCGTTCATGATACATTTCACGAGAGTCGATTTACCCTCACCGTTTTTGCCGACAAAGGCCACCTTCTCACCGCGTTTGATAGTCAGGTTGACATCGTGAAAGACACAGTGTGCACCATAGTCTTTGCGTAAGTCGTCACAGATCACAGGGTAATCTCCCGAACGCGAACAGGGTGGAAACTTCAGGTGCAGGCAAGACGTGTCTACCTCATCAACTTCAATGGGAACAATCTTTTCCAGTTGCTTGATGCGGCTTTGCACCTGTACCGCCTTCGTAGGCTTGTAGCGGAAACGTTCAATGAAGTCCTTGATGTCAGCGATTTCCTTTTGCTGGTTTTCGTAAGCACGGAGCTGTTGTTCGCGACGTTCGGCACGCAGGCGCACAAACTCGTCGTACTTCACTTTGTAGTCTGTGATTTGTCCGCAAGATATTTCGAGTGTGCGGTTCGTCACATTGTTGATGAAGGCACGGTCGTGGCTGACCAGTACGACAGCTCCCGGCGAACGGCTCAAGAATTGTTCAAGCCAGCGGATGCTCTCAATGTCCAGGTGGTTGGTCGGCTCGTCGAGCAGGAGTACATCGGGACGGCGAAGCAAAAGCTTAGCCAACTCAATACGCATGCGCCAACCACCCGAGAACTCACGCGTCGGACGGTTGAAGTCTTCAGGTGCAAAGCCCAGACCTTGAAGGGTACGTTCCAACTCAGCATGGTAGTTCATGCCGCCCATCATTTGGAAACGTTCGCTTTCGTGAGTAAAGCGTTCGACCAGTGCCATGTAGTCCTCGCTTTCGTAGTCCGTGCGTTCCGCCAGCTGGTTATTCAGTTGTTCGATGCGTTCCTGCATTTCGCTGATGTGTTCGAAAGCCTTTTCAGCTTCTTCCATCACCGTATGTTCATCGCTGAGCACCATGACCTGCGGCAGGTAACCCAGTGTAATGTCATTTTGCACGGCAACTGTGCCCGAAGTGGGCGATTGCTGTCCAGCCAAAATCTTGAGCAAGGTCGATTTACCTGCACCGTTCTTTCCGACCAGCGCGATGCGGTCTTTTTTGTTGATGACAAAGGAAACTTCTGAGAAGAGCGGACGTGCGCTAAATTCTACTGAGAGATGTTCTACGGATATCATAGGGTTTGTAGAGGAATGGGGAATGGGGTAGAGGAACTTCTTGGCTTATTAATCAGGGTTAGAGGTGAGGGAGTTTTATCCTCTAAGCTCTAACCCAGATAACAAACGATGACGCCTCCTCCCCGATACAAGCGAAGAGTTTAGAAGTTGACGCTCGGGAGTTGTCAGCTAAATGCTTAGCTCCTAAACCTTCAACTTCTAAACTCTTCAACTTACGTTCGGGAAGGTTGAGTGCTCAGGAGTTTTAGATAATCACTCTACTCCTAAACTCTCAACTTCTAAACTATATCATTAGTAACTGCGTGCAACGATGACACGACACGTAGCCGGCTTACCGCTGACCATGTCCACACCGAGGTTTTCCTGGCTGTAGCCGTAGGGCACACAACGAATCGTAGCCTGCGTTTCAGCCTTAATCTGGGCTTCCGTTTCTTCCGTACCGTCCCAGGGGCAGAGGAAGAAGCCACCGTCCTTCACACGTTCCTTGAACTCCTCGTAGTTGTCGCAGGGGAAGATGTTCTCGTCCAAACGCTTCTTCGCCTTGTTGTAGATATTTGTCTGAATCTCTTCGAGCAAATTCTTAACATACTCTTCGATGCCCTCGAAGGGAAGCGTTTGCTTTTCGAGCGTATCGCGGCGCATCAGTTCGATCGTACCGTTTTCAAGGTCGCGTCCACCCATTACCAGACGAACGGGTACACCCTTGAGCTCGTAGTCTGCAAACTTAAAGCCCGGACGCTTGTTGTCCGCGTTGTCGTACTTCACGCGAATACCCATGCTGCGGAGCTTCTTTGTCAATTCACCCAGTTTCTCGTCGAAGGCGGCCAATTCTGCATCACCCTTGTAGATAGGAACAATTACAACCTGAATCGGAGCGAGGTGGGGAGGAAGTACCAAACCGTTGTCGTCAGAGTGCGTCATAATGAGTGCACCCATCAAGCGTGTGCTGACACCCCATGACGTAGCCCAAGCGTAGTCAAGTTTGTTTTCCTTGTCAACGAACTGCACGTTGAAAGCCTTACCAAAGTTCTGACCCAGGAAGTGGCTCGTACCGCTCTGCAGTGCCTTGCCATCCTGCATCATGGCTTCAATAGTATACGTATCGAGTGCACCCGCGAAACGTTCCGTTGCGCTCTTCACACCGCGTACCACGGGGATAGCCATCACGTCCTTTGCAAAGTCAGCATATACGTCGAGCATCTGGCGAGCACGTGCTTCAGCCTCCTCGCGGGTAGCGTGTGCCGTGTGACCTTCCTGCCAGAGGAATTCAGACGTACGGAGGAAGAGACGCGTACGCATTTCCCAACGCATCACGTTACACCACTGGTTGCAGCAGAGGGGCAGGTCACGCCAAGAGTGAATCCACTTGCGGTACGTGTTCCAAATCGTCGTTTCAGAAGTCGGACGGATAATCAACTCCTCTTCCAACTTGGCAGCCGGGTCAACCACCACGCCGTCACCGTCAGGATTAGCCTTCAAGCGGTAGTGCGTTACGACAGCACATTCCTTTGCAAAGCCTTCCACGTGTTCAGCTTCTTTTGAGAGGAAGCTCTTCGGGATAAGCATAGGGAAGTACACATTCTGCACACCCGTTTCCTTGAAGCGTTCGTCCAGGCTCTGTTGTATTTTTTCCCAGATGGCATAGCCATAAGGTTTGATGACCATACAACCGCGTACGTCAGCCTGTTCAGCGAGGTCAGCTTTGACCACGAGTTCATTATACCAGCGAGAGTAGTCCACGCTACGCTTGGTCAAGTCTTTCAATTCTTTTGCCATTATCGTATAGAGGATATTGAGGTTGCAGGAGAGTGGGTGAAGGGCGTGTAGAGAGTAGCTAGTCCGAGTGCCCGGTGCGTTTGCCCGTTTCTTGCGAAGCACAGCACAAGCTCCGTTGCGTAGACCTGTCAGGTAGAAAGAGCCATACCCCTCTTCCTTCGCGTCTTCAAGTCCCATGCCCTGCGGCTATAGTTAATAAATTGAGCGCAAAAGTACAAATAAAACCCTAATCGGTTTCGCCCCCTCCCCCTTTTTCCCTTCATTACTTGATAAGTACGGCATTTGAATCACCCGAAAGTCCCGAAAACCTCCTTCCTGGGCAGGTGCGTTTCCCGTGTTATTCGGCACCCCATCACCCGGTAGTTTTTGCACAGATAAGTGCCTGTATGAGAAAACCAAATGAGCAATTGGTACAAAAGGTTCCCTTACATCATGAAAAAACAGCGATAGTATTTTGTTGGAGACCGAATTGCGCTAACTTTGCCCGCTCAATCACTCAACAAATAATTTCTATTATGAAAAAAATGAAGTTTTCCGTATGCGCCATGAGCGTAGCCCTGTTGCTGAGCAGCTGTGGCGGAATGAGTAACACTGCCAAGGGCGGTTTGATCGGTGGTGCCAGCGGTGGCGCACTCGGTGCACTCGTAGGTCAGTTCATCGGTAAAGGTAAGGGTGCTGCTATTGGTGCAGCCGTAGGTACAGCCGTAGGTGCTGGTGCCGGTGTACTTATCGGTAACAAGATGGACAAGGCTAAGAAGGCAGCTGAGGCAGCACAGGCTGAGGCTGAAATCTTGACCGATGCTCAGGGAACGCAATACGTTAAGGCTACTTTCGATAGCGGTCTTCTCTTCCAGACCAGCTCTTCAGCACTCAACACGAACGCTAAGGCTGCCATCAACAAGTTCGTCAACGGTCTTTTGGCTGAGGACAACACCTTCGAACTTGCTGTAGCAGGTTTCACCGACAACGCAGGCTGGCGTAACTCTACTGCAGAGCAAAGCAAGGCCAAGAACCTCAACCTCTCTCAGCAGCGTGCTGACGCCGTGAAGGCTCAGATTGTAGGTGCAGGTTATCCCGCTGCTCGCCTCGTAAGCGTGAAGGGTTACGGTGAAGAGAATCCCGTAGCTGACAACTCAACGGCAGCAGGTAAGGCTCAGAACCGTCGTGTAGAGGTTTACATCCTCCCCAGCGCCGACATGATTAAGGCTGCCAACGCTCAGGCTGCGAAGTAATTTCGCCCTCGTGCAAATAAAAAATGACAACGTCTCGCAAGTAGTATAGGTTACTGCTTGCGGGACGTTTGCGTTGGGAGGGGAAGGGTGAGCCAAGACATTTCCGCTTCTCTTCTCATCCCTTTTCTGTTTCCGTCTCCTCTTCTTCTGTGAGGAGACTGTCGTTCAGCTCGCTTTCGCTCTCGTCCGCAGCCCTCTTTTTATGCTTCTTGAAGACTAATTTCATACGGTCTATGTCCTCATTTTGTACAGCTACCCATTGGCTGAAAGCTGCTGAGGGTGCAAGCACCAAGAGCGAGTTGATGACAGCTTCCAGTTCGGTATAGGCCTTGTCACATGCCACACGGGCTTCCTTCAATGCTCCTTGTTTTCTGGGACCGCGCTCTTCGGCTCTTTTCGCAATACACTGATTAAGCAGCTGGTTGACACTTTCCAGTTCGTCAACGAGCATCGTGAGATGAAGTTTCTCGATAGCCTCCTTCCCTTCAGTGCGCATATCGCGGACGATGCCCTGCAATTTTCCCGTCTCGTCGTCGAGTTGCGTTTTGGGATTCAGGTCATACCGGTCAATCACCTCAGCCAGCGTAACTGCAGCATCCGACTTTTCAATCAAAGCCTCCAAGTCGCTTGCCGAAGCTGTCGAAATGTTAGGTCGCATCTTACTCCAGCTCTTGACGGTCGTCTTCAATATCGCATAGAGCGTGTCACGTGCATAGTCAGCATCCTTGATGAGTTGCGTATGCGAACTTTTGACCATCACGCGGATATTGTTTTCGACCTCCTTTACAGCCTGCTCCAACGCGGCCGTTTTTTCGTTCAACATCACGTTGTCAATCTTCAATGCCTGCAACCGTTTCATAAAGGCTTGCATATACGACAAGTATTGCGCAGACCGCATGTTGAAGCGAATAGACGAAGATGTATGTAATTTCATAAGACCAGAAGATTAAATGTCTATGTATAGCTTCAAGGAATAGTCGGGAGACCAGCTCTTCCTTTCAACTACCTTGCTGCAAAAATACAAATACAGGTTGAAGGTTTCAACCGGCTTGAATCATTTCCGCGCATCGTGGTTGAAGGTTTTAACCGGCCTGAATCACTTCCGCGCATCGTGGTTGAAGGTTTCAACCGGCTTGAATCACTTCCGCACAATGTAGCTGAAGGTTTCAACCGGCCTGAATCACTTCCGCACAATGTAGTTGAATGGTCGCTGTCATGCTTGCAGACTGGCTTATTGAGGTGAACAGCGGGACAGGTACCGTTCCCCCTTTTTCGGACACGGGAGGGGGAACGGTACTTGTCCCGCTGTTCGCTTCTCTATGCCATAGACTGTGGCCGGCATCACCTCCTCTCACGATTGACAGAAAAACTGGCTGCCGTAGCGCTTGTCCATCTTCCAGTCGCCCTCACACAACAGCACACTTCCGGTAGGCATCTCCAGCAGGTTGCCCACCAGCGTCACCAGGTCGTCATAACCTTTGACCCTCATCACCGAATACCCATTCTCGGGATTCTGGTACGTGATCCGTTCTACTACGCACCGAATTTTTCGTAGGCAAATCGGGCGGCTCCTCCTCCGTGCATGCCGGCCAGATTGCTGCCGAAAACAAATATTTCATTGGGAGCCAGTTCTTGAATGAACTGTGGTGTATATTGATATTTCATACGGTTTGTTTTATTGCTGTTGTTCATACTATTTACTGTTTAATTTGGTTATACTAATGGAGTCTGCCGGTTTTCCCTATCTGCCCTTGCTGAAAGCATGCTTTTGCCTATTTCTACATTGAACGTATCTGTTGTAGAGATACGCTGAGGACACAGCCCGAATTTGGTGAGCAAATTGTCCTTGAGCTGGTCGCGCGACTGCTGCGCTTCGTTGTCTTGGTGAAACTGCCAGCCATCCACTTCAATCACTTCCATCGGTTGTTTGGTGAGAGTGTTGTAGATCAAGAAATCGACATGTGCCAGCGGACTCTCGGCAAAGGCTTTCTCCTTTTCACTCAAGATACTCCAATCTGCTATCAAGCGAGATAGCGGGTAGTGACAAAGCACCGCTACATTGTCCCACTGTAGCGCCTCAATGGCTTTATTCAGTGCATCATATACCAGATTTTCGGACAAGTGTTCAGAGATTTTCTCGTGCGAAGCTTCAAATGCCAGCCGCTCTGCTGTGTACGATTTGTAGAGCAGGTCGAATACCGAATGCAGTTTGCTTTGGGTCTCCTCGCAGTTGTTGTATTTCATGTAATCAATGAGCTGCCCCAAAATGGACTCTTGCGGCTTTTCATTCTCGTTTGTCACGACACACAGCCGGGTCTTGGCCCGTGAAATTGCTACGTTCAACAGGTTGGCATCATCCGAAAACTCCGTAGGTGCATTGTCCACCATGCTCAGAATGATGGCATCGCATTCCCGTCCTTGAAATTTATGTACCGTGCTGGCTATATCTTTACCCAGCGTCTTATTGATTTCCTCGGCTTGCTGCCGGTAAGGAGTGATGATACCTACACTCTCATTCTCGGAAAATTGCGGCATAACTTCTTCCTTTATCACATCAATTTCACGCTGATTCAAATGTCCCCGTGCATAGTTGCCTTTACCCGTATAAACCACCTCCAACACCTTCTCTTCATTCTTGTCAGTAGTCATGGCTACCAACTCTCTGTCATAGAATTTCCGGTTGCAGAATTCTATGATTTTGGGATGGCACCGGTAATGTTCGCGCAACAGCGTTACCGGGGCATTTCGGAAAATCTCCAGACAAGATTTCAGGAAACTATGGGTAATGGCATTGTAATATTCTTTTACCTGATAGGTTTCCTGAATGGCTTGTAGCGCTAGGACTTCTTCTTTACCGACGACATTAGGCAACTGCTTGTCATCACCTACAATCACCGCATGGGTGGCACACGACAATGCCAAAGCTCCGGTCTTGATGTCCACCTGTGAAGCTTCGTCCATGATGACATAATCAAATACATTATCCGGACTGATGCAGCTTTTGGCTGAATACGTGGTGCTCAGCACTACCGGATAAGCATCCAAGAAAGCCTCGCTTTGCCGATAAAGATCAGCAGGCTTGAATTGTCGGTGCTGCTTTCCGGTATATCGGCTGGCTATTGTATCTTTTAATAGTTGAAGCGAAGTGACACGTAGTTCTTTTACATGATGCGGAAGGTCGATGGCATCCAGTTCGGAACCAATCGTTTCCAATTCATTTTCAATTTCTCTCAGACGCGAGTCATAGTAAGCTGCTTCCAACTGAACGATGACTTCACTGCTGGGCTTCTTTAAGAAAGAGAACAAATTCATTCCCATCCGAAGGCTCCACTTTAGCTTGTACCACATGCTGACTGCCTGTTGCCTTTCGTTCAACAGCTGATACGAGTGAAGCATCTTCAGCAAGGAGGCCGAAGTCCGATTATGCAACCATCCTTCCGATTCATTGCTGGCACATAGCTTCTCATGGTGTTCTTTTTCCAGTTGCAATGCAGCATGTTCCGCCTGAAGTTTCGCTTGCTGCAGCTGTCCCTCAAAGCCTTTCGATACCTCGGACAGGGCTTTCATGCAGCCTTCTATTACTGCCGATTTATCTTCCAAGTGCCAATTGTTCATGGTAGGACAAGACGGCTGGTTATTGAAAAAAGTTTCCCTGTTTTGCGCACAGCCCAACTGAGCTACAATAAACCCCAGATTCTCTTTATCGAGTTTCTCCGCCACATTTTCTACGGCAGAATTGTTGTTCGAAACCACCAGCACTGTTTTGTTTTGCAGCAGCAGGTTAGCAATGATATTCAGAATCGTTTGCGTTTTACCCGTACCCGGAGGTCCTTGGATGATGCTTACCTGATGTGTCAGCGCAGCCTCTACAGCCGCCTTCTGACTGGCGTTGCAGCCAAACGGATAATAAAGGTGCTTGGGCATTTTATGCGCATCCAGTTTACTTTTACTACCCAGATATTGAGCCAGCGGAACGTTGTCTCTTTTCACGTCCACCTTCTCGTATTGTTTCGAAAGAATACTGTCGTTGTCGTCCGTCAGCAGACTTGTTTCGGCTGCCAGTTTATTCAAATAATCCCACGTCGAACCACCGTTCTGATCAATGGGGGTTCGGGTTACATACACCTGCTTTCCTTCTAAATTATCGTAATAACCATTCTGATAGACGATGTGATAGAATGTGTGTCTCTCATCCGAAAAGCGAAGTAGTTCTGCTGCCTGGGTGATATGTTTGTTGTTGATGTACAAGCCTTTCTCACCGAGGTCAATTCTTTCCGGATGAGTCAGGTATAGCAAGCGGGAAGGGTTGTAATGAAACCATCGCGTAGAGCCGTTAAATAGTACAGACCACAATCCCTTGCTGTTTTCTTTGATTGCGGCAATGCGCTCTGTAACAAACATATCCTTGCTTCCACGCTTGTCTAAATCGACAATCATACATTCTTTTCTATCCATGCCTCTTCTTTATTTAAGTATTCTCTTTTGTTGTATTCCAGAAATCGGTCTAATGCCTCTTTTATCTTATCAAACTGCTGATTCAAATCCAATGTCCTGACCATAAATCGATTCCCCTGACTGTTTTGGAAATGAAGATAGGGCTGAATATCGCTTTGAGTTTGAGCGTAGAGCAACATCCCGTCTACTTTGCCTTTAGCAGCATGATGCTGTTCGGCATTTATTACATAGGTGTGAATTTGGTAAAGGTTGCCGGACAATATGGTTTGCTTATCAAAATATTGGTGTCCGGTAAAACTTTTATGCCCCAATTGATATTTTAATTTTCTCGGACAGCCGATAAATCGAATGTGTAGAGAAGCTTCATTGGCACATACAAAACCATTAGAGTTGATTATTCAACCAAAAGTTTTCGATAACGACAAGTCCGCCGTTTTCCTCCATCTTATATTTTATGAGAAGGTATTTGGTATGCAACTTCCAGGGGCAATCTATTATTTCATTGATGTAGCTTCTAAAGGAACCAATGTCAAAGTTGGGAGATCCGATAAACGATTTCACTTCCAACCATCCATCGTTGGTCTGTTCCTTGTCAAGCCAGAAGTCAGGAGATGATTGCTTCTTGTTGTGAACGTTTTTCTATTCCTTGATTAGCTAACCATTTGGCTAACCATTCTTCTAGAATATTGCCAACTACATTATTCTGCTCAATTGTGATGTTGTAATGGCGTAAGTTAATTGAATTGATTCGATATAAATGCTTGGAAATGCAGTACTGATTCTATTCTTTCCCATACACCCTCATCACCTCTTCCCGAATACATTCAGGTACCATCTCCGTAATAGCAGCTCCTGATTGAACCGCTTGACGCACATCAGTAGAGGAGTAGGGGAAGAGGGGGGCTTGGATGAGATGAACGGAAGGGGGGAGGGCTTCGGGAGAAAGGGGATAACCCGGACGGGGATAGACGAGAAGGGGGAAGTTGGATAGAATGTCGTCGGGATGAGCCCAACGGTCGAAGAGAGCCCAGTTGTCGGCTCCGATGAGTAGGGAGAATTGACGGTCGGGATAGGCTTCACGGAGGGCACAGAGGGTATTCCACGTATAGGAGGGGCGCGGAAGGGTAAACTCGAAGTCGGAGGCTATGAGTTGAGGATCGGCGGCTAAGGCACGGCGGGTTAGCTCAAGGCGGATGGCTTCGGGTTGAAGAGATTGGTGCTGTTTGAGTGGGTTCTGGGGAGAAACCAAAAGCCACACCTCGTCGGCGTGACCTTCAGTGATTACCTGGCGCGCAAGACGGATGTGGCCGTTGTGTATCGGATTAAACGAACCTCCAAAGATGGCGGTGCGTATAGGAGATGATTTCAAGGTTGAAGAGTTGAGGGGTTGAAGAGATGAGGAGGGTTGGAGATGGGAGGTTGAAGGGATGAGAAGTTGAAGAGTTGAGGGATTGAGGAGATGAGGGATTGAAGGGAAATTTCTTTTTGTTGATTCAACTCATCAATCCCTAACCGCTAAACTTCTCATCTTCTCAACTCCTCAACTTCTCATCTTCCCTCTTTTACTTCTCCAGGAAATCCTTGATGATGCGGTAAGCTTCTGCCTGTGCCGTAGCGAGGTCGTCATTGACAACGACGGCATCAAACTGAGGGGCGAAGGAAAGCTCAAATTCAGCACGGGCAATGCGGTCGGCAATCACTTCGGGAGCATCGGTGCCTCGGTTTTCGAGACGCTGACGCAATACTTCAATCGAAGGAGGTTGGATGAAAACACTGAGGGCACGGTCGCCGTAGTGTTTCTTGATGTTGCAACCGCCGATAACGTCGACGTCGCAGACTACATTTTCACCTTGGTTAAGCTGATTGTCTACCTGGCTTTTCAGCGTGCCATAGAAGCGGTCAGCATAGACCTCTTGGTATTCCAAGAAGTTGCCGGTATCAATTTGCTGACGGAATTCTTCGGGAGTGAGGAAGAAGTATTCTACACCGTTTTGTTCCGTACCACGAGGGGGACGGCTGGTGGCAGAGATGGAGAAATGGAGGTTCAGTCCTTGCTCCATCAGGTAATTGATAATGGTGCTTTTACCGCTACCGCTGGGAGCGGAGAATATGATAACTTTCATAGGCGCAATCGGGGTTATAGGGTTATTGTTTGGGGAAGGGAGTGGATGGCGCTGGGGCTGTACTGCATAAGAAAGGGGTGGTTGTGAATTATCGCATTGCTGCAGCATGGCTTGTTAATAGATTAGGGCGAGGTGGGGGAAGTTACTTCTGCTATGGGTCGCGGCATGCCGCGACCCATAGCATAGCGTACCTCCTCAAAGCAGAAGTAACTTTATAACCTCTAATCTCTAACCCAAGACGCGTGGAAGCCTTAGAGTACGTTGAGAACCTGTTCCTTAATCTGTTCCAGCTCATCCTTCATTTTCACCACGATGTTTTGCATTTCAGCTTGGTTACTCTTAGAGCCAGTCGTATTGATTTCGCGACCCATTTCTTGCGCGATGAAGCCCAGCTTCTTGCCTTGTCCAGCTTTGCCGGCAAGGGTCTCGCGGAAGTAGTTGAGGTGGTTGGCAAGGCGTTGCTTCTCTTCGCTGATGTCCAATTTCTCAATGTAGTAAATCAGCTCCTGTTCGAGGCGATTCTTGTCGTAGTCAACTCCCGTCAGTTCCAGCAAGCGGTCTTCAAGACGTTGGCGAATCTTTTGTACACGTGTACTTTCGTACACCTCGATTTCACCCAAACGCTGTTCGATGTTGTCCACCTTCTCCAAGAACTTCTTGCCGAGGGCTTCGCCTTCTTGACGACGGAAGTCCGTTAAGTGCGCAATGGCATTGTCCACAGCCTGTGAAGCCATGGCCCATTCTTCGTCCGTCAGTTCCTCAACTTGCGTCGTTTGCGTTACTTCCGGCAGACGGAGCAAGGTTTCCCACAGGTTGGTAGGCATTTCTATGCCTAGGTCTTGACTGATGGTGTGAATTTGCTTCAAGTAATTGTTAACAGCTGCCGGGTTGATTGTACCGCCCGCCAACGTTTCGTCCTTTTCCACCCAAAGGGTAAAGTCCACCTTACCACGTTCGAGTTCTTGGGCAATGCGCTTGCGAATATCCATCTCCTTTTCGCGGTAGATAGGAGCAATACGCATATTTAAGTCAAGGCTCTTGCTATTGAGCGACTTGATTTCGGCATGGATTTTCTTGCCGTTATAAAGGATATCGGCTTTGCCGTATCCCGTCATTGAAAGAATCATAGAGTCAATATATTGAGTTGAGAAGTATAATCGAGTGAGAAGCTAAAGAATAGTTGGGTGAGAGCGTGGAGATAAGTTGAGCGCAGGGAGTCTTAGTTTGCTAAGCCCTTAGCCGCTTCCCTTAACCATTCAGATACATGCCTCTCCTTATTTCGTGTCGCCATCGTTCCACAGATAGAGCGGTCCGGTTCCAGCTCCCGTTTCGTATTCTGCTCCTTTAGTCAGAGCCTGTGTGAGAAAAGCCTTTGCTTTCTCTACAGCGAGCGGAAGTTCACACCCCTTTGCCACATAAGCCGCAATGGCCGAGGAGAGTACGCAGCCTGTACCGTGCGAGTTACGTGTATGAATGCGGGGAGCCTCGTAAGAGTAGAACTTACCTTGGTGATAAAGCACATCAACAGAAGTGTCTCCTGTAGCATGTCCCCCTTTGACCAACACCGAATGCTGGTCAATCAGGTCTGATAAGCGAGAAGCCAAACGTTCGGGGTCTCGGCTTTCGTCCTCCGTTAAAGCCTGCGCTTCGGGCAGATTGGGCGTGATGAGTGAGCATCTGCGCATGAGATTCTTGCGAATGAAGCGAATAGCCTCCGGTTCGATGAGTGGATGTCCCGAAGAAGAAATCATCACAGGGTCATACACCACGAAGGGAATCGGAAACATTTTGCATACGCGGTTAATGGCATCGGCACATCGCATGTTAGGCACCATCCCGATTTTTAAGGCATGAGGCATCCAGTCTTGCATGACTTCTACGGCCTGGTCATAAATAAGGCGGAAGTCAATCGGGTGACTTTCCTTGACGCCTTGGGTACTTTGAACAGTCAGTGCGGAAATGACGGCCTGTCCGTAGCACCCCAGGGCGGCAAAGGTCTTGAGGTCTGCTTGGATGCCTGCTCCTCCGGAAGGGTCAGAACCGGCAATGGTCATACAAACGGTGTAGTGCTTCATGGGGGTGGGGGATTGGGTTATCAGGTAATTCGGTTATTCGGTTATCAGCTTATTAGGTGATCAAGTTGCTTAGCTATCTTGCGACTCGTTCATGCGGCCGTACAGCCCAACAACCAGTGACACGATAAACTCTAGCTCCCATTGCTCTAACCTCCTTTTCTGCAAGATGTCGAACTTACCTTCTATGGCCAACCATGCGGAAGAACTCTTCGCGCAAATCAGCTTGCATGAAGTCACCGCAGTAGTCAGTAGTCGAGGTCACAGCGTGGTCCTTTTCGACCCCACGCATTTGCATACACATGTGTTGTGCCTCAATCAGCACCATGACACCGCGCGGTTGAAGGGCCTCGTTGATGCAGTCCTTAATCTGCATCGTCAAGCGTTCCTGTACCTGCAAGCGGTGAGAGAAGATGTCGACCACACGGGCTATTTTAGACAATCCCGTGATGTATCCGTTGGGAATATAAGCCACGTGCGCCTTGCCGTAGAAGGGCAGTATGTGGTGTTCACAGAGGGAGTAAAGTGGAATGTCCTTGACAAGAACCATCTTGTCGTAAGGTTCTTCAAACTTCGCCGAATTAAGCACCTCAATGGGGTTCATGGCATAACCGCGTGTCAGCGTCTGCATGGCCTTGGCTACGCGCAACGGCGTCTTGAGTAAACCTTCGCGTTCGGGATCTTCGCCCAGCAGGCGGAGTATTTCGTGATAGTGGTGTTGGAGTTCTTCGTTACGATCCATGTTTGTGGGGTAGGGAAGGGTTGAACTAGTAGGAAAACCTTTTCAGCCCAGTCAGAGCCATTGTTGGCACCGTGCGGCTTTAAGGATGAATTCCTGTGGCGGTTAATGAGGAAGGTTTACTTCGCTGGAAATAATGCGTGCTTCGTAAGTGAAACGGGCTCGGCGAATGAGGTCCACATACTTTTGTGCTTCGTGGCGCGAACTGAAGTCGCCTACATGCGTCACCCAGCGCGGTGAGCGAAACGTCGTGTAGGTAGAGAGTTCAGGAAACTTCTTCTTACAGATTTGTCCCATTTGAATCGCTTTCGTCTTGTCAGCCTTCGAGTTGCCGCCCGTGTAGATACAGATGCGGAATCCCTTGGCTTTGTGACGGGTGCGTGCTACATAGTTTTGGGGTGTTCGTTTCTCCTGCTTTTCGGTAGGATGAGGCACTTCTGCAGGTTTATGCGAAGTCGTTTCCACCTTTTTCGGATGCAACGGTAACGTGTTGTTAACCGCCTGTTCGATATCAGCCGAATGGTTGAGAATCACCGTACCTTGTCCGGCTTCCGACTGGCGCAGTTTCTCCGTGAGCGTCGATTGCGCCTGCGCTGAGCTAGCCAACAGGAAAGGAGCGAGAAGTAAGAGTGAAAGTTTCATGATGCGGTACCAAATTGTGAGTTTATGAGTGAAGGAGATGAAGCGTATCGGAGACTAAAAACGGATGAGCTACGGGGATGGGATGAGTACATGAAAAGTCTTCTATTCATGTCGTCAGTCCGCTGATCCTATTGATGCCCAACTTCAGATAGCTTGATTGGGATTCTCTTCAACCTTAATCTTTTCAACTTCTAATCAACGGTTGTCAGAGAGAAAAACATAAGTGCAGAAGGAGTTCGCTCGGTGAGCGCATTCCCCCCTCTGCCCTTATGTTCTTAGTGATAAAGGTATTTATCAGATACTGACATTCAGTAGCTTTACAATACGCTTCTGAAGTATGCAGTTAAGTATCTGATTAAGCCTTCCAAGCGTCGATGATACCCTTGAAGTCAGCAACCTTGAGTGCAGCACCACCGATGAGGCCACCGTCAACGTTCACCTTAGAGAAGATTTCCTTAGCGTTGCTGGGTTTGCAGCTACCACCGTAGAGGATAGATACATTTTCAGCAGCTTCAGCACCAAACTTCTCAGCGATAGTAGCGCGGATGAATGCGTGCATTTCCTCAGCCTGTTCAGCCGTAGCCGTCTTACCCGTACCGATAGCCCAAACGGGTTCGTAAGCGAGTACGATGTGAGCGAACTGTTCAGCAGTGAGGTCGAAGAGTGAACCTTCGAGCTGAGCCTTAACTACTTCGTTCTGCTTGCCAGCTTCGCGCTCTTCGAGCACTTCGCCGATGCAGAAGATAACTTCGAGGTTGTTCTCAAGAGCGAGGTTTACCTTCTCCTTGAGGATCTCGGGAGTTTCGTGGTAGTAAGCACGGCGTTCGCTGTGGCCAAGGATCACGTAGTTAGCACCCGTGCTCTTAACCATTTCAGCAGAAACTTCACCCGTGTAAGCACCGCTCACCTTGTCAGCGCAGTTTTCAGCACCGAGACCGATGAGGTTGCTGTCGATTACGTTAGCTACAGAAGCCAAGTGGATGAACGGCGTGCAGATTACTACGTCGCAGTTGGGCTTATCAGCCGTAAGTGCTTCGTTGAGTTCCTTAGCGAGGGCTACACCTTCTTGCAGGTTCTTGTTCATTTTCCAGTTACCTGCTACGATTTTCTTTCTCATGATTTTTTTGAGTTTAAAACGTTTGATGTAAATATGATGTCGATAAAATTTGTGTCCGATCCAGAGGGAGTCTGCCAGGATAAAGCAGAGCAGTGGCACTACAAACCACAGCAACAGTCGCCCGAGGGGCGAAGTGTGGTGATGGGGCATCCAGTCCTCAATGCGTGCTCCCGGTGTGTCAAGTTCGGGCAAGTCGTTGTTGCTCCATTTGCCCGCCACTTTGCCGTTGTGAAGCAGTAAGAGTCCCGGGTTCGAGCGTACCATGGCCTTGAGCTCCGTATTTTCAGCATAGACCACCGGATAAGCTGCTCCGGTTCGGTCGCCCCAGTCCGAGATGCCGGCACTGTCAGAAGCCGTAGCCATGTAGAAGGGCAACCGGTGTTCGGTACAATAGTCGTGAAGGTCGTTGATGCGGTCACAACAGCCGTCGTCAGCCGTTTGCGTGTGGGGAACAGTCAGCAGAAAGGTGTATCCCGTATCTGCCAAAAATTCAAACGTGCGGTCTTCACCTGTTTGAGGGTCAGACAAGTAGAAGTTGACCAGTTTTTCAACTTCTCCTTCTCCAGCTTTTCCTTCAAAGGCAGCTCGGATGTCCGCTCCCACCTTGTAAGGAGTAAACTCGATGATAGGCAGGTAGTGGAAGGAATAAAGCGTCAAAGCGATGGAGTAAATCCATGTATAGATTGAAACCAACCAGGCATTACGTTGCGAAATCAACCTGCGCGGACGGGTCGGAGAGTAGATGAGGTAAATGATGGCAGCCAGGAGAATGATATTCTTGACCAGCGTCTCCCCATTCGTCAGTATCACCGCTTCGCCAAAACAACCACAGTCAGCAACCGGACTTGCTACGTAAATCCACGCCGTGAGTGCCGTGAAGACCGACATAAAGAGCAGGAGAGCCATCTTCGTGAAGCGCGGGTGCATTTGTACCAAGAGGTAAATGCCCAATACCAATTCCGCAATGCCTAACGAAGCCGCTCCCAGTTTGAGCCAAAGTGAGTCGTCGGCCAGGGGAAGTTCCAGCGCGACGGCATAGGCATAAAGCTTATGCACCATCCCCATGGGGTCTGCCACCTTGACAAATCCCGAGAAGAGGAATACCCCGCTAACTAACAGACTTGCAAGCCCTGTCAGAAATCGGTGAACGTATTTACTCAGCTTCGTTTTCAAGGGTCAGTTTGATAAGGCCGAATACGGCGTAGTTCATCATGTCTTGGTAGTTGGCCGCTACTCCTTCGCTAACGAGCGTTTCGCCCCTTAGCTCTTCGATTTGTTTGGTACGGAAGAGCTTCATGAAGATGAGGTCCGCGTAGGAACTGACACGCATATCGCGCCAAGCCTCGTTGTAGTCATGATTTTTCTTGAGCATGAGTGCGAGTGCAGCCTCAGCCTGTTCGTCGTAGAGTCGAAGGGCTTCGTCTGCAGTCAGGTCGTCGTGGTTAGCCACGCCCTGTTTCAACTGAATGAGCGCAATGATGCTGTAATTGACAATGCCGATAAACTCAGGCACGATGCCTTCGTCCACTTTGGCACAGCCTTTCATTTGCAGCGAGCGAATACGTGCCGCTTTGATAAAAAGCTGGTCCGTCATGGTTTCCGGGCGCATCACGCGCCAAGCCGAACCGTAGTCATGCAATTTCTTTTCGAACAGCTTGCGGCAGGTTTGCATCACTTGCTTGAATTCTTCTTGGGTATTGAGGTGTGCCATAGGTCTTTTGCATTTAAACGGTGCAAAAGTACGAAAAAGAACGGTGTATTCGTGCTTGTAATTTATAAAAGGCGTGTTCGGTCGTAGGAAGGTAGCCTTCCTCATAGGGTCAGATTTGCTATAAACCCTTCGCTCCTTCGTTACGACCTATTCCCGTTGGCGGAATTGAATCACCCTGTCAAATTGCTTGCACAAAACACGCATTTTTAAGTATAACTAATTTTCAACACCTGCTTATCAGTTCCCATAATCAGTCATAAACATTCACCGTCAAATAGATTATTTTCTAAGGGATTTAAGCATTTTGGTAATGCAGCGTTTCTTCTGCTCCATATTAGGATGTACGTACAGATTCAGAGTTGTCGTTATATTGGCATGGCCGAGTAATACGCTGACTGTTTTGTAATCGCAGTTACTTTCAATACAACGGGTCGCAAAGCTGTGTCTCAGTCCATGGTACTTTAAACGAGGGATGTTCAAACGCTTCATCAAGCGATGATAATAATTACGGTAAGTTCTAGGCTCTGTTGGCTTCTCTTCATTTGTCAGTACATAGAACTCGTTGTTTACGACTTTCTTGAGAGGCTTAACCATAGCCAATAACTCTTTATTCATCGGAATCTCCCTGCAAGAATTTTTGGTTTTGGGTGTATTGATCACCAATTCGGTATGCTTGCAATCGTCTTCAACCATATAGATGCGTTCTATCGTACGTCTTACGGTGATAGTTCCGTTGCAAATATCTATATCCGACCATCTTAATCCACAGATTTCACCGATACGTAGCCCGGTAGTCAAGCTTATATAGATACCGAGATTACGAAACGTAAAATTCTCTTGGATGAAATCAAGGATCTTCTTATGGTGAGCTATAGTCAGTACTTCCAAACCTTTATGGGTTTCTGATGTCGGGTATTTGATATCCCATTCGCAATAGTTCATCCATTCATTTTTCACACCGAATTTCATTACCATTTTGAGAACGATGAGTATGTCCTTCACCGTTTTAACACTGAGTCCATTCTCCAATTTTTGCAGGACGAACTCCTGTACCAGTTTTTCACTGAGAGATTCATAATCACCAAATGATGGTAATAGATGGTTCTCTAGAATTAATACGTAAGCAGCATAAGTTGACTGCTTTACATAACGTTGCTTATCACTCTTCCAAGCTAACGCAATTTCTCTAATAGTTTTTGTTGTCATGTAATCCTTAATTATAGGGTTATATCTATAAATTAGAGAAAATCAAACTCTAACGTCCCAAATCTCAGATTTCCGGAGTTTGAGGGGGAATGGAAGAAATGTACTATTGCTGAATTAGCTACTAAAGTAGGTAGCGGAGTAACCCCAAGAGGCGGTGAAGCGGTGTATAAGACAGAGGGACATCCTTTTGTACGTAGTCAAAACGTAGGATTGGGACATCTTTTATTAGATGATATAGCCTACATAGATGAAGATACCCACCAATGCCAGAAGAATACAGAGTTACAATTGGATGATGTACTGCTTAACATCACAGGAGCTTCTATTGGTCGTAGTGCAATCGTGACTAAGGAAATCGTTAGGGGCAATGTGAATCAGCATGTTTGTATTATTCGCACAAAAGATAATCTTGTATCTTCTTTCCTCTGTAATTTTTTACTTTCAAACTATGGGCAAAAGCAAATAGATAGTTTTCAAGCAGGTGGAAATAGACAAGGCTTAAACTTTGAACAAATTAAATCAATCAAAATTGGGTTACCATCTATAGAAGAGCAAAAGAAAATAGCAGAATTATTACAGCTATTGGAACAACGTATTGTAACTCAAAACAAAATCATTGAGGACTTGAAGAAACTAAAGTCTGCGATTATTGAAAGGCATTATAACCAAGCCGAAAAACAGACAGTCTTTATTGCAGATTTGGGTAAACCTTTCAATGTTGGTAATTTGTCAAAGGATGATTTATCCGAAACTGGTAACCCCTGTATTATTTATGGAGAACTGTTTACAACCTATGGAGAAACCATATCCCAAGTAGAAAGCCATACCAACAAAAAAGAAGGCATGACATTGAGTAAGAAAGGGGATTTGTTGTTTCCTACTTCAACAACAGTTGATGCAATATCCTTAATTGCTCCATCTGTTATTAACGTAGATGGGGTTATATTGGGTGGTGATATGTTTGGAATTCACATCAGCACTAACTTTAATGCCCAATATTTAAGTTACTATTTCAATCATATCGCTAACAGACAATTGGCAAAATTTGCAAAGGGCAGCACCATAATTCATTTACATTATACTGATATTGAAAATGCCAAACTATTGTTGCCTTCTTTGGAAGAACAAAAAAAGATGGCCAACTGTTTAATTTCATTAGATGAAAAGATAAGAGTTGAGAAATCCTATCTTCAATTGCTCGATAAAGAAAAAGCGTATTTACTTCGTCAGATGTTTATATGAACATCTGACGAAGTAGGTATTGCCGTTGTGTAGTGTAACAATTCAATATGCGCTGTTCTCGTGCTATCTTTGATAACAATGCGCTCATGATCTGAGCTATTTGTTTCTGTTCATCCACAGATGGAATACAATGAATGGTATTAAAATAATCTATAACAGAGATATTAAGCAAACCATGATTTCTTGCACCCTCACCTGCTATATCTGCAACAGCTTTATGCCATTTCTTTGACTCAAAATAATAGACGAGAAAATCAGAATCCACTTTAGCAGAATCTGGGCGGAAACAAATATATAAAGGAGATAATACACCTTGTTCATAATTGTCCAAGCGTTTTACCGTCCCCCAAACATAATCACCTGAATAACTTTTATTATAAGCAAAATCTCCATTTTGTAAAAGATAATATCCTGACAAATTTTCACTAGCAACATTCTTGTTGAAAAATTCTTCTTGACTTACAAGCCCATATTGAGCTGCTATCGTCAAAACTCGCTTACATTGTTCTTCTGTGTTTTTACAACGAATTCTATGGCAAATTTCGGAAAGACGTATAATTTGCCAATTCTCGGAAAAACCATGTAACCTTACTTCCGGTTGCTTATCTTTTGGACTGCAAAAAAGTTTTTCAATAATCGCAGACCTACGAACTTCAAAATCCTTAATCAAGGGAATTAGTAGTAGAATTTTTACATCCATACAAGGAATTGAATATAGAATGGGTGATATAGTTACAATTACTAATGGAAATAATAATGTGCAAGATGCTGTTACACAATCAAAGGATGGTTTGTATCCTTTCTTTGATCGGTCTGAGGATATAAAATATTTGCCTACATTCTTGTTTGACAAAGAAGCTATTATATATCCAGGTGAAGGAACAGAATTTATGCCACGATATTTCAAAGGGAAATTCGCTTTACATCAAAGATGTTATGCCATTTTTGACTTCAACGAAATTATAAATGCTCGTTTCCTATATTTTTATCTAAAGACGCGAAATTCTTATTTCGTCAAAAATGCTGTGGGCTCAACAGTGCCTTCATTAAGACTTGACACGTTTCAAAAACTAAAAGTTATTATTCCATCGAAGAAAATACAACATAGTGTATCTTTATGTCTTTCTTCTATGGAGCAGAAGTGTAATGTTGAAAA
>OLDR01000085.1_pt1 | contig 35600 bp, 26 predicted proteins | sample 1609121 | NCBI WGS metagenome assembly OLDR01 (sample SAMN02675048, study PRJEB24791) | human gut metagenome, SKBSTL034 | isolation source: stool | host: Homo sapiens | place: USA
CACGAGGCCCAGAAGACGCCCGCCGCAGAGGACGGCGGCGCAGTTGTACAGCTTGCCCCGCACCAGCAGAGGCAGGCCCACGAGGGCCACGACGTCCAGCTCCCGGCTGGCGTCCAGCAGGGTCTGCAAGCCATCCAGTGCGCCCTGCTGCAACGTGCGCTGTAAGAACAGGTCGCCGCAGGTGTAGCCGGTGAGGCAGAATTCGGGAAAAACTGCCAGCCTGACGCCCCGGGCAACGGCATCCTTCAGCTGGGATAAGATCTGGGAAGTGTTATAAGCGCAGTCGGCCACCCGCAGAGAGGGCGAGAGGGCAGCTGCTTTCAAAAAACCATCATTCATCGGAGGATTTCACATCCTGTCTGTTTCATTGTGCCCCGGTAGAGCGATGCTCGGCGGGGTTTTGCTCAGTATACCACAAAACGGCTCAAACGAAAAGTGACAGTATGGGGAAAGAAAGAAAAAAACGCCGCCTGCACACCGCAGACAGCGCGTTCAAAGCTCAAAAGATGGAAAACGAGATAGACCGTAAGCCGGGTTCTGTATTAAACGACGATCTGTCTAGACCTGCCATTGCTGACAGGTTCGTGCCGCCTTCGGGACACGCGAGCAGCGCTGTACGTCCCATATAGGCGTTGCTTCCGGTAGGGTTTACAAAGCCGCATAGTCGCCCATGCGCTGGTGAGCTCTTACCTCGCCCTTTCATCCTTACCGCATTGCTGCGGCGGTTTCCTTTCTGTTGCACTTTCCCTGAGGTCACCCTCGGCTGCCGTTAGCAGTTACCGTGCTCTGTGAGGCCCGGACTTTCCTCAGAGCGGTCAAAGCCGCCCCGCCGCCGTATGTTCCACTCGTTTTCCGCTCCCAATCATACCATAAAAAAACAAGATTTGCAAGAGAAAGAGAATTTTGATATACTTATCCTATATATTGCCCGCGCTGGAGGTGGGAAGATGAAGCTCTATTTCAAGGTCCCGCCCGAGGCGGATGGGGCGCTGCTGCGCAGCTTTCTGCGCCGGTGCAGCGTCTCTGCCGACCTTTCCCGGGCCGTGAAGTTCCGGGGCAGCGGCTTTTTTGCCGACGGCGTGCCCATTCTGGCCAACCGCCGGGTCGAGGCCGGGCAGGTCGTCTCCTTCGAGCTGCCGCCGGAGGGGGAGGGCGTCGCGCCGCAGAGCGGCATCCCGGTGAACGTCGTCTATGAGGATGCCTTTGCCCTCGTGCTGGAAAAACCGCCCCGCCTCGCAGTGCACCCCACCCTGAACTACCCGCTGGGCACGCTGGCGAACGGCTATGCGGCATGGGCGGCTCAGCGGGGGAACAGCCCGGTCTTCCGCCCGGTGAACCGGATCGACAAGGATACCAGCGGCCTCGTGCTGGCGGCGCAGAACGGCTACGCCGCCCCGCTGCTGGCCGGACGGGTGGAAAAGCTCTACTACGCCGTCGTGGAGGGGGAGCTTCCCCTCGGCCCGGGCGTCATCGACGCGCCCATCGGACGGCAGGGCGGGAGCATCATCGGCCGCTGCGTCACGCCCGACGGCAAGCCCAGCCGGACGGAGTACACCATTTTAAAGGCAGAAAACGGCCTCAGCCTCGCGGCCTGCGTGCCGGTGACGGGCCGCACCCATCAGATCCGGGTGCATTTTGCTTCCATCGGCCACCCGCTGGCCGGGGATGACCTCTACGGCGGGAGCAGGGCACGCATCGGACGACAGGCCCTCCACTGCGCCCGCCAGACGTTCCGAGTGCCGCGCTGTGAGGCGCTGGAGGACGGCATCTGCATCGAAGCGCCGGTGGACGAGACGACCCTGCGCACGGTGACGGTGGAAAGCCCGCTGCCCGCCGATATGGCGCAATTCTTTCGCTGAATTTGTGAATTTCGTGAAAAGTAGGTGAAAGCTTGGCCCAAATTTTGTGTCAATGCTTGTTTCGGCGCGGGCAGGGTGTATAATAAATAGAGTATTCTTGTAAAAAAAGCTGCACTTATGCGGCAGCATGTCGATATGAGAGATAAATCAGAATCTCCTGAAGATACAGGAAGGAGCATCCTTTTTGCTGGAAGATAAAACAACTGAAACGCGGCAGGACGTGCCGACCGCCGCGCCGCAGCACAGCAGCTTCCGCGCAAGGCTGCGCTCACGATGGGCGCAGTTCCAGTGCGTCCGTCTGCTGCGCCGCCACCGGCGCTTCCGCCTCCGCCGCCATCGGCTGGACAGCGCAGCCAAGAAGCTGGGAGCTTTGCCGCTGGCGGCACGCATCGGCGCAGTGCTCTATGCACTGGGCTTTGGTGCAGAGTATGCTGCAGTGCGTGCCGGGCGAGGCGTCAAGCACTTGGCCCTCTTGGGCGTCCGGGGCATCTGCCGCTTTGCAAAAGACCTGACCGAAACGGCTTTCCCGGGTGCGGCACAGGTCGTCAAGGATCTGTTCGGCCCCTTTGTGCTGCTGGTGAAGGGCATAGTGGCCCTTCTCATCCACGCCCACCACATCCACCGGGAAAAAGGCCTTGGCGCGGCACTGAAGGCCAGCGCCCACTATCTCGCCAGCGGCGTCCGCCGTAACCTCCGGCTGCTGCCCCGGATGGCGATGTACATCCTGCCGGTCTGTGCGCTGGCGCTGGGCAGCATGGTGTTTGAATATGTCATCAACCAGCCCTACGCGCTGGCTGTGCAGGTCAACGGCGAGACCGTGGGCTATGTGGCCAACGAGGATGTCTTCGACACAGCCCGCGAGGACGTGATGGAGCGTATCAGCTACGCAGGCTCTGACAAGACGGAGCTGACCATCGAGCCGAGCTATACCATCGCCGTCGCCCATCATATGCTGGATGAGAACGAGATGGCCGACGCCATCATCCAGAGCGCAGGCGACCAGATCGGTGAGGGCACGGCCCTGTATCTGGACGGTGAGCTGACAGCGGTATGCAGCGACGGCGATGCACTGCGCGCGTACTTCACCAGCCGTCTGGAACCCTACGAAGTCCCCGATGACCCCAACGTGAGCGTGGGATTCAACAAGCAGGTCACACTGGAGGACGGCCTTTACTTCAAGGACAGCCTGCAGGATTATGCGGACGTCGAGAAGGAGCTTTCCGACGTCAAGCAGGCCCAGAAGGTGTACACGGTCAAGACCGGTGACACGCTCTGGGACATTGCCCATAAGAATGACCTGACCTTCCGGGAGCTGTGTGCGCTCAATACGAACTTCAAGGGCGGGCCGCTGAACGAAAAATCCAACATCCGTGAGGGCGATGAGCTGATCGTCACCAAGGAAGAAGCGGCCCTCGAGGTGCGGGTTACCCGCATCGAGACCCGGGAGGAGGAGGTCGCCTTCGCCATCGAAACGACCAAATCCAACGAATATACGAAGGGCACCACCAAGGTGCTGCAGGAAGGCCAGAACGGCCTGCGCCGCGTGACCTTCCAGAACGTCTACGATACAAACAATGTCCTCGTGGAGCAGACCATCCTCTCCACCGAGGTCATCAAGGAGCCGGTGAATAAAAAGGTGGTGCAGGGCACCAAGAAGGTGAAGTCCAGCACTAAATTCATCACCGGCAGCGGCCAGTTCATCTGGCCTGTGCCGAATTACCGCTACTGTTCGCGCTGGTATGGCGGACGCCACCGGGGCGTGGACATCTGTGCCCCGGCGGGTACGCCCATCTACGCCTCCGCAGGCGGCACCATCACCAAGGCGGGTTACAACAAGGCCGGTGCGGGCACGGGCTATGGCTACTCGGTCATCATCAACCACGGCGGCGGCTACAGCAGCGTGTATGCACACTGCCTGTCCCTGACCGTCAGCGCAGGCCAGACCGTCAAGCAGGGCCAGCTCATCGGCTATGTGGGCAGCACGGGCCGTTCCACCGGCAACCACTGCCACTTTGAGATCCGTCTCAATGGTTCGTACATTCCCCCGCAGAACGTGTTCCCGGGGAGAAAATAATTCTATAAAAAGGAGAAATTCATTATGGCTACTCCTCACATCGGCGCCGAAAAGGGCGATTTCGCAAAGACTGTCCTGATGCCGGGCGACCCCCTGCGCGCAAAATTCATTGCAGACACCTTCCTGAAGGATGTCCGTCAGGTGACGGGCGTGCGCGGGATGCTGGGCTTCACCGGTACCTACGAGGGCCGTCCCATCAGTGTGATGGGCAGCGGCATGGGAATGCCTTCCATCGGCATCTACTCCTATGAGCTGTTCAAGTTCTACGATGTGGACAACATCATCCGCATCGGCTCCGCCGGCAGCTACACCGACAGCGCCAAGCTGTTCGATACCGTGCTGGCCACCGGTGCGGTCAGCGAGTCCAACTATGCCCGCGTCCAGAGCGGCAACGACCACGACATCACCTTCCCCAGCGAGGAGCTGAACGACAAGCTGCGTGCCTCCGCCAAGAAGCAGGGCATCAAGCTCATCGAGGGCAACATCCACTCCTCCGATGTCTTCTATCGTCAGCCCTCCGACGCAAAGCCCGCTTACTGGGAGCTGCTGCGGGACGAGCGCGGCTGCCTCTGCGTGGAGATGGAGAGTTTTGCACTCTTCGCCAACGCTGAGGTGCTGGGCAAGAATGCCGCCTGCCTGCTGACCATCTCGGACAGCTTCGTCTCCCCGGAGATCACCACCGCAGAGCAGCGCCAGAAGAGCTTCACCGATATGATGAAGGTCGCGCTGGGAGCGGAGTACTAAGCGTTTTTGAACCAGAGAGGGTCGCTGTGTTTTGCAGCGGCCCTCTTTTTTGACGGAGGCTTTGCTTGCACTTCTGAAAAGAATGATTTATACTTAAATATACGACACAGAAGAATGTACGACACAGAAGGGAATGAGGCCGATGAACAGAGAAACGGTGAACATGGTGCGCAGTCCGATTTTTGTGGAGGGGAACGTCCGGCTTGTTCCGTATTATCCGGCCTACGATACAGCGCTTGCGTGGTATCAGGATGCACAGCTCTGCAAACAGGTAGATAACAGGGACTCCGTTTATAATTTGCCGCTGCTGAAGCGGATGTATCATTATCTGGACACACACGGGGAACTGTTTTATATCGAGTATCGGGGTGTGCTTTGTGGTGACGTCAGCCTGCGGACGACAGGTGAGCTGGCCATCGTCATCTGCAAGGAGTACCAGAATAAACACATCGGGCGGAAGGTCATCGAAAAAATGCTGGAGCTGGCTCGAGAAAGGGGCTTGGCGGAGTGCTTCGCGCACATCTATTCCTTCAATACCCAGTCGCAGAAAATGTTTGAATCCATTGGCTTCGTCCTACAGGACGAAGAACGCTATATCTACAAATTGCAAAAAGGAGAACCGACCATGACAAAACTGACTCTGGAAGAAAAGCAGGAGCTGATCCGAATGGCTCTTGCGGCCCGGGAAAAGGCCTATGCGCCCTACAGCGGCTTTATGGTGGGCGCAGCCCTGCGGGCCGAGGATGGCCGCATCTTCACCGGCTGCAATGTGGAAAACGCTGCCTTCACCCCTACCAGCTGCGCCGAGCGGACGGCACTGTTCAAGGCTGTGGCGGAGGGCGTGACCAAGTTCACCGACATCGCGGTGGTGGGCTCCCGCCGGGGCGAGGTCAACAAGCAGATCACCTCGCCCTGCGGCGTCTGCCGTCAGGCGCTGTTCGAGTTCGGCGGCCCGGAGCTGAATGTCATCATGGCAAGAAGCCCGGAGGACTTCATCGAGCGCAGTATGGACGAGCTGCTGCCCTTCGGCTTCGGCCCCTCCAATGTGGCGGGCAACAAGGCCGTGAAAGACTGAACGCAGCTGCGCGAAAAAGACCGGACGGAGCGGATTTTCCGGGATAAGTGTGATTTTTATACAATTTTGATAAAATATTTGTAAATGTTTTGTAATCGGAAAAGACTTGCATCTGTCACTTCTTCCCGCTATACTTGAGCCAGTAAATGTGCAGGTGCGCACATTTCGTCAATAAGACGCGATTATATTAAAATAAAAGGAGAGTTTTCATTATGATGATTTCTCGTCGTAACTTTCTGGCAGTGGCTGGCGCCGCTGCTGCTGCCGCTGCTCTGACTGCCTGCGGCGGTTCTTCCTCTTCCACCGCTTCCTCTGCAGCTGCTTCCACCAGCACTGCCGCTTCCACCGCTGAGGGCGGCGAGAAGATCGTGAAGGTCGCTCTGACCTGCGACACCGGCACCATCGACGATGAGAGCTTCAACCAGGCTTGCTGGACCGCTGTTTCCAGCTACATGGGCGATGACTGCCAGTACTACATCCCCGAGGCTGACGCTTCCGATGAGGACCGCGAGACCATGATCCGTCAGGCTGTCAACGACGGCGCTGATGTGATCGTCTGTGTCGGCTACCTGTACGGCGCTTCTCTGGCATGGGCTGCTGACCAGTACCCCGATGTCAAGTTCATCGCCGTCGACGTCACGCAGGGCGACATCGGCACCGATGCCATCCCCGCAAACTGCTACTGCATCACCTTCAAGGAGGAGCAGGCAGGCTATCTGGCAGGCTATGCCATCGTCAAGGACGGCAAGACCAAGCTGGGCTTCCTCGGCGGCATGGCTGTTCCCGCTGTTATCCGTTACGGCTACGGCTATGTTCAGGGCGCTGATGCTGCTGCTCAGGAGCTGGGCACCAACATCGACATCAACTACTTCTACGGCGGCCAGTTCTACGGCGATGCAAACATCACCTCCCGTATGGAGGGCTGGTACTCCAACGGCACTCAGGTCGTCTTCGCCTGCGGCGGCGGCATCTACACCTCCGCTGTTGAGGCTGCTCTGAAGAGCAACGGTTATGTCATCGGCGTTGACGTTGACCAGAACTACATCGGTGTCAACGGCGTGGCAGACGGCTCCTTCGCTTACAACCCCTTCATCACCTCTGCAATGAAGGGCCTGACCGAGGCTGTCAACACCGCTCTGTCCGACATTGAGGCAGGCGATTGGAACGACATCGCTGCTTCCAACGGCAACTTCGGTCTGGAGGACGGCGATTATATCGGCCTGCCCACCGATGCAGACAGCTGGAACTTCGAGTCCTTCACCACCGACGAGTACGAGGCTCTGAAGAGCAAGATCAAGAGCGGCGAGATCGTTGTGGACAACAACTCTGACGACAGCACCAAGCCCACCGTCAGCGAGTTCACCACCGTCAACTACATCCAGTAATCAAGGCTTTCCCGGGCGGGATGCTCTGCAAAGGGCATCCCGCCTTTTTGCGTTCTTTCGGGCAGCGGGAGAGGACTGTTTGGCAGAATGCACAAAAGTAATACTTATGATATGGCAAAACACTAAATTTTCAAAAAGAAGTGTGCAAAACGACAAAAATACGGTATAATGGTCATTAGAATAGTATAAGTGTCGCTTGGACACGAAAGGAGAGTGAGCAGATTGGCAGAGGATTTTGTGATCGAGATGCTCCATATCACCAAGGAGTTCCCGGGCATCAAGGCCAACGACGACATTACCCTGCAGCTGCGAAAGGGCGAGGTCCATGCCCTGCTGGGCGAGAACGGTGCAGGCAAGAGCACGCTGATGAGTGTGCTGTTCGGCCTGTATCAGCCGGAGGAGGGTAAGATCCTCAAGAACGGCAAGGAGGTCGCCATCCGCAACCCCAACGATGCGAACGCACTGGGCATCGGTATGGTCCACCAGCACTTCAAGCTGGTGGAGTGCTTCAGCGTGCTGGACAACATCATTCTGGGTGTGGAGCCGAACAGGATGGGCTTTTTGCAGAAGGCCGAGGCCCGCAAGAAGGTCATGGCCCTGAGCGAGAAGTACGGCCTGCGTGTTGACCCCGATGCCCTCATCAGCGACATCTCGGTGGGTATGCAGCAGCGCGTGGAGATCCTGAAGATGCTCTACCGCGACAACGAGATCCTGATCTTCGACGAGCCTACCGCTGTGCTGACCCCGCAGGAGATCGACGAGCTGATGGAGATCATGCGCGGGTTCAAGAAGGAGGGCAAGTCCATCCTTTTCATCACCCACAAGCTCAACGAGATCATGGCGGTCGCCGACCGCTGCACCGTCCTGCGCAAGGGCAAGTACATGGGCACCGTGGACATCAAGAACACCACCAAGGAGGAGCTTTCCCGCATGATGGTCGGCCGCGATGTCCAGCTTCAGGTCGATAAAAAGCCCGCCCACCCGGGCGAGGTCGTGCTGGATGTGGAGGGCGTCACCATCCACAACGACCAGCGCAAGAAGGACTCCGTCAAGGATGTCACCTTTCAGGTCCACGGCGGCGAGATCGTCTGTCTGGCGGGCATCGAGGGCAACGGCCAGACCGAGCTCGTCTACGGTCTCACCGGCCTCGAGAAGCTGTCGGGCGGCAAGATCACGCTGGACGGCAAGGACATCACCCACGCCAGCATCCGCCAGCGCTCCAAGGACGGCATGAGCCACATCCCCGAAGACCGCCACAAGCACGGTCTGGTGCTGGACTACAGCCTCGAGAACAACATGGTGCTCCAGCGCTACTGGCAGCCCGAGTTCCAGAAGGGCGGCTTCATCCGGTCCGAGAAGGTCCGCGAGTATTCCGATAAGCTCATCGCCCAGTATGACGTCCGCAGCGGTCAGGGCAGCGCCACCATCGTGCGCAGTATGTCCGGCGGCAACCAGCAGAAGGCCATCATCGCCCGCGAGATCGACAGAGACCCCAAGCTGCTGGTGGCTGTTCAGCCTACCCGCGGCCTTGATGTCGGCGCCATCGAATACATCCACAGACAGATCGTCGCCGAGCGCGACAAGGGCAAGGCAGTCCTGCTGGTCAGCCTCGAGCTGGATGAGGTCATGAACCTGTCCGACCGCATCCTCGTTATGTACGAGGGCGAGATCGTCGGCGAGTTCGACCCCAAGACCACCACTGTGCAGGAGCTGGGCCTCTACATGGCCGGCGCACGCAAGCAGGGAAAGGAGAACAACTAAATGAACAAGAAAAAACTTTCCCACAGCAACCTCAACAGCTCCATCACCAGTGTGCTGGCCGCGCTGCTGTGCATCGTCATCGGCATGGCTGTGGGCTTCCTCGTGCTGCTGGCCATCAATCCGGCCCACGCATGGGGTGACGGCTTTGTCCGCATCGTCAAGGGCGGCTTCCATGATGCGCCCTACGGCGTCGGCAAGGAGCTGGCCAACGCAGCCCCTCTCATCATGACCGGCCTGTCCGTGGCCTTCGCGTTCAAGACCGGCCTGTTCAATATCGGTGCAGCCGGTCAGTACACGCTGGGCGCTTACGGTGCCCTCTACTGCGCCATCATGCTCAAGATGCCATGGTTCGTCTGCCTCATCGCAGCAACCATCCTCGGCGGCATCTGGGGCGCGATCCCCGGCTTCTTCAAGGCCTACTTCAACATCAATGAGGTCATCACCTCCATCATGTTCAACTGGATCGGCCTCTATCTGGTCAACGAGCTCATCTACCAGAACGGCACCGGCCCCATGTACGATGTGCGCAACACCCGCACCCTGAACCTCGGAAAGAGCGCCGAGCTGTCCAAGTCCCTCATTCCGGACTTTGGCCTGAACAAGATGTTCCAGACCAACAGCACCACCATCGCCATCTTCCTCGCAGCTGCGGTGGCCGTCCTCATCTGGGTCATCCTGAACAAGACCACCTTCGGCTATGAGCTGAAGGCCGTCGGCCTGAACAAGAGCGCAGCCCGCTATGCCGGCATCAATGAGAAGAAGAACATCATCCTCTCGATGGCCATTGCAGGCGCACTGGCCGGTTTCGGCGCAGGCCTCTACTACCTGTCCAATGTGTCCCAGTGGAACCCGCTGAACTCCACCAGCCTGCCCACCATGGGCTTCAACGGCATTTCCGTGGCCCTGCTGGCAAGCTCCAACCCCATCGGAACCATCTTCTCTGCGATCTTCATCTCCCACATCTCGGTCGGCGGCTCGTTCCTGTCCACCAAGTACTATCCCACGGAGATCTCCGACCTCATCAGCGGCATCATCATCTATCTGTGTGCATTCTCCATGCTGTTCCGGGGCAAGATCCACGCCCTGCTGTTCAGGAATGCGGACAAGACCAACGTGAATGCAGAGCCTGCCCCTGCTGAGACCAAAACCAAGAAGGAGGGCAAGTGATATGCTGCTTCTCATCAAGTATACCCTGCTGTATGGCATCGTGCTGATGCTGGTCGCTCTGGGCGGTATGTTCAGTGAGCACTCCGGCATCATCAACATCGCACTGGAAGGCATCATGGTCATCGGCGGCGTGGCGGGTGTCCTCACCCTCACTATGCTGCCTGCAAGCCTGCCTGCGTTTGCTACGGTCCTCATCGCCGTGCTGGTGGCGGCTCTCGCCGGTATGGTCTACAGCCTGCTGCTGGCCTTTGCCTCCATCAACCTGAAGGCGGATCAGACCATCGGAGGCACAGCCTTGAACCTGCTGGCGACGGCCATCGCCGTGGTCATCGCCAAGTATTTCAGCACGAGCGGCAGTGCCAAGCTGAACTACTCCAACAAGCCTTTCCTGTTCAGCCTCGGCGGTTTGGAGCTGAGCATCTTTGTCCCGCTGGGCATCGTCCTGCTCATCGTCAGCTATGTCGTGCTGTACAAGACCCGCTTCGGCCTGCGTCTGCGCGCCTGCGGCGAGCATCCTCAGGCAGCGGACTCCGTGGGCATCAACGTCTACAAGATGCGCTATGCCGGTGTCGTCATCTCGGGCGCACTGGGTGCCATCGGCGGTCTGGCTTACATCGTGCCGCCCGTCCAGACGTGGAACTTCGAGGTCGGCGTAGCCGGCGCAGGCTTCCTTGCGATGGCCGTTATGATCTTCGGTCAGTGGAAGCCCTTCAACATCTGCGGCGCGGCCATGTTCTTTGCTGTTTTCAAGAGTCTGGCCAACATCGCTGACTCCACCTTCCTCGCACAGCTCCACTGGTCCAGCAACATCTACAACATGATGCCCTTCGTGGCATCGATGGTCATTCTGGCCTTCACCTCCAAGAACAGCATGGCCCCCAAGGCCGAGGGCATCCCCTACGATAAAGGTTCCCGCTGATCCGAGGGCGTTTTTTCGGGGCGCAGCTGCTTTCCGGGCGGCTGCGCCTTTTTCGTTCTTTTTTCAACAGATTCCACAAAACGATGCTTGCTTTTGCGGAAGGATTTGCTATACTTGAAGTGCAATGTCATACTTATTGCCGACGGAAGAGCGTTGGCGGAGAATACGATTTAGGAGCGTGAACTTATGCGCATTTACGATCTGATCGCAAAAAAGCGGGACGGCGGCACCCACAGCCGCGAAGAACTGGAAGCCATCGTCAACGGCTTCGTCAGCGGCGAGGTGGCCGATTACCAGATGGCGGCATGGATGATGGCCGTCTATCTGCGGGGCATGACCGACGAGGAGACTGCCGAGCTGACCGACGTGATGGCCCACAGCGGCGTCATGGTCGATCTTTCGCCCATTCCGGGCATCAAGGTGGACAAGCACTCCACCGGCGGCGTGGGCGACAAGACCACGCTGGTCATCGCGCCCATCGTCGCGGCCTGCGGCGTCAAGATCGCCAAGATGAGCGGCCGCGGCCTCGGCCACACCGGCGGCACCATCGACAAGATGGAGAGCGTCCCCGGCACCAAGACCGCCCTCTCGCAGGAGGAGTTCTTCGCGCAGGTGAACAAGATCGGCCTGTCGGTCATCGGCCAGAGCGAAGGCATCGCCGTGGCGGATAAGAAGATGTACGCCCTCCGGGACGTCACCGCCACCGTCAGCTGCATCCCCCTCATCGCGTCCAGCATCATGTCCAAGAAGCTGGCCTCCGGCTCGGACGCCATCCTGCTGGATGTCACCACCGGCACCGGCGCGTTCATGAAGACTGTGGAGCAGAGCATCGAGCTGGCCAAACTGATGGTCTCCATCGGCACCCATCACGGCCGCCGCGTCGCTGCCATGATCACCGACATGGACACTCCGCTGGGCCGCAACATCGGCAACAGCCTCGAGGTCATGGAGAGCATGGACGTGCTCAAGGGGCACGGCCCCGCCGACCTGACTGAGGTGTGCTTACAGCTGGCCACCAATATGCTGGTTCTGGCCGACAAGGGCACCCCTGCCGCGTGCCGCGCCATGGCCGAGGCCGTCCTCGCGGACGGCTCCGCCTATGCAAAGTGCAAGGAAATGTTCGCGGCACAGGGCGGCGACATCCGGGTGCTGGACGACTACAGCCTCTTCGAAAAGCCCGCTGCCAGCTATGAGCTGCTGGCCGAGGAGGACGGTTACATCATCGCCAACGACGCCGAGAAGATCGGCTCGGCCAGCGTGCTGCTGGGCGCAGGCCGTCAGAAGAAGGGCGACCCGCTGGACTTTGCCGCCGGCATCACCCTCCACAAGAAGCGCGGCGACTATGTCCATAAGGGCGAGAGCCTCGCTACCTTCTACGGCGTAGCCGACCGATTCGACGCTGCCGCAGCCGAGTACCGCAGCGGCCTCGTCTACGGCCCCGAAAAGCCCGAAGAGGCCCCGCTGGTCTACGCCCTCGTCACCAAGGACGGCGTGGAGCGGTACGAATAAAGCCTGCAAAAACACCTGACAGCCCCGGGGTGCGCGCACCCCGGGGCTGCTTTTTCCGCCGAAATGGTGCTTTGCAGTGGATAAAACCGACAGAAGGGCCGATTTTGTAGATATTTGGCCCGAGATATGCTATAATCTACTCAATAGCGCCCAAACGGCGCAGAAGAGAAAGGGTTATTCTATGAAGATCGTTTTGGTGGGCGGCGGCAAAGTCGGCACAGCGCTGGCGCGGCAGCTCAGTGAAGAGGGTCATAATGTGACCGTTGTCGATACGAACAAGGCCCGTGTGGAGCACATCGGCGAATCCTACGACGTGATGAGCATTCTCGGCAACGGCTCGTCCATCACCACCCTGTCTGAGGCGGGCGTGGAGGAGGCGGATGTCTTCATTGCAGTCACCGGCTCGGACGAGCTGAACCTGCTGTGCTGTATGTTCGCAAGAAAGGCGGGCCACTGCCACGCCATTGCCCGTGTGCGCAACCCGTCTTACAGCCATGAGCTGGACTTTATCAAAAAGCAGATCGGCATTTCGGCCATCATCAATCCGGAAATGGCTGCAGCAAAGGAGATCTCCCATCTGCTGCGCTTCCCGGGCGCAAGCAAGATCGACACCTTTGCGGACGGGCGCGTGCGGCTCATCAAGTTCGCCCTGACCGAGCAGCAGGGGCTGGACGGTGTGGCCATCCATGAGATCCCCACCCAGCTCAAGAGCGACATTCTGGTCTGCGCCGTGGAGCGTGACGGTGGGGTCATCATCCCCAACGGCAACTTCGTACTGAAGAACGGCGATCAGGTCACCTTCCTCGCTACGCAGGAGAAGGCCCACGAGTTCTTCCAGCGCATCCATATGCCGGTGCGGCCGGTGCGCAATGCCCTCATCGTGGGCGGCGGTGCCATCGCCTACTACCTGAGTCAGGAGCTGCTGGAAAACCACATCCGCGTCCGCATCGTGGAGCGCGACTCGGCCCGCTGCAATGTGCTGGCCGAGTCCCTGCCCGAGGCACAGATCCTCAACGAGGACGGCTCCAATCGCGACTTCCTGCTCTCGGAGGGACTGGAATCCACCGAGGCCTTCGTGGCCCTGACCAACATCGACGAGGAGAACGTGCTGCTGACCCTGTTTGCTAAAAAGCACTCCAAGGGCAAGCTGGTCACGAAGATCAACCGCCTCGAGTTCGACGATATTCTGGCCGGGCTGGATCTGGGCAGCATCGTCTACCCCAAATACATGACCTGCGATTACATCGTGCAGTACGTCCGTGCATTGCAGAACGAGGCCGGCAACAACATCAAGACCCTCTACCGCATCCTCGATGACCGCGTGGAGGCGCTGGAGTTCACCGTCCACGAGGAGAGCCGGGCCACCGGCGTGCCGCTGAGCCAGCTGCATCTGAAAAAGAACCTGCTGCTCTGCTGCATCACCCGCGGCGACCGCATCCTCATCCCCCGCGGCGGCGACCGCATTCAGGTGGGCGACAACGTCATCGTCGTCACGCTGGAGCACGGCCTGCACGACCTGCGGGACATCGTGGAAGGGTAACGGGGGACAGAACGTATGAATTATGCGATCGTCTTTCGTCTGCTGGGCTATATCCTGATGATCGAGGGCGTTTTGCTGCTGCTTCCGGCGGTGACGAGCCTCATTTACGCCGAGTGGGCTGTCATGGGCGTGTTCCTGCTGACAGCGGCCATCAGCGCGGCGCTGGGCCTCGGGCTGCGGACCATCAAGCCCCGCAGCAAGGTGTTCTATATGCGGGAGGGCTTCGCGGCCACGGCGCTGAGCTGGATCGCCATCAGTATCGTAGGCGCCGTGCCCTTCGTCCTCACCGGCTGCATCCCGAACCCGGTGGACGCCCTCTTTGAGACGGTGTCGGGCTTTACCACCACCGGTGCCAGCATCCTGCCCGCCGTGGAGAGCCTGCCCAACGGCATCCTGTTCTGGCGCAGCTTCACCCACTGGATCGGCGGCATGGGCGTTCTGGTCTTTCTGCTCTCGCTGCTGCCCCTGACCGGCGGCTCTCACGTCAACCTGATGAAAGCGGAAAGCCCCGGCCCGCAGGTGGACAAGCTGGTGCCGAAGGTGCAGTCCACGGCAAAGATCCTGTACGGCATCTATTTTGCACTGACGGTAGTGGAGTTCTGCTTCCTGCTGGCAGGCGGCATGAATGTATTCGACTCGATGCTCACGGCCTTCGGCACGGCGGGTACCGGCGGCTTTGGCTTCAAGAACGACAGCTTTGCCAGCTTCTCGCCCTACATCCAGTGGGTCGTGACCATCTTTATGATCCTCTTCGGCGTCAACTTCAACGCTTATTTCCTTCTGTTGCTGCGGAGGTTCCGCCGCGCAGCGTCCAGCGAGGAGGTCCGCGCCTATTTCGGCATCATTCTGGCGGCGGTGGCCGTCATCACGGTGAACATCCGCAGCCTCTACGGCACCTTCGGCGAGGCACTGCGCCACGCGGCCTTTCAGGTCGGCTCCATCATCACGACCACCGGCTTTTCCAGCTGTGACTTCGACCTCTGGCCCACGCTGGCCAAAGAGGTGCTGGTGCTGCTGATGTTCGTGGGTGCCTGTGCGGGCAGCACCGGCGGCGGCATCAAGGTCAGCCGTTTCCTGCTGCTGGGTAAGACGCTGGGCAAGGAGCTGAAACAGGCCCTTCACCCGCAGGTGGTGGCTCCCGTCCGGATGGACGGCAAGCTGGTCAACCACGAGACCATCCGCACCACCAACGTCTATATAGCGGCCTACATCTTCCTCTTTGGAGCGAGCCTGATGCTGGTGAGTCTGGACGGCTTTGACATGGTGACAAACTTTACCTCCGTCGCCGCCACCCTGAACAACATCGGCCCCGGCCTCAATCAGGTCGGCCCCATGATGAACTTCGGGGCTTATTCCAACTTCGCAAAGCTGGTGCTCATCTTTGATATGCTGGCCGGTCGTCTGGAGATCTTCCCGATGCTGGTGCTCTTCCTGCCCGATACATGGCGGAGATTCTAAGAAACTGCTATAGCAACGACAAAGCTCCCCCGGCTTGGACTGCCGGGGGAGCTTTTTGTGGTCTCAGAACGTCAGTTCGACCTTTTCCTGTGCGCGGTACTGCAGCGCTTCCAGCAGGGAATCCTCGTCGAGGAGACGCTTGCCTGCGAGGTCGGCCACAGTGCGGGCCACCCGGAGGATGCGGTCGTGGGCGCGGGCCGAGAGGCCCAGCGTCTCGTAGGAGGCCCGCAGGAGCTGCTCGGCGGCAGGGGTCATCCGGCAGATGCGCCGCACCTGCCCGGCGGTGAGCTGGGCGTTGCAGTGCACGCCCTCGTAGCCGGGGGCGGCGTACCGCTGGGTCTGAACGGCCCGCGCGGCAAGGACCTGCCTGCGCAGCTCGGCGCTGCTCTCGGAGGGAGAGACGCTGTGCAGCTCGTCAAAGGCGACGGGGTCCATCTCGACGCAGAGGTCGATGCGGTCCAGCAGCGGGCCGGACACCCGGCTGCGGTACTGCCGCACCGCGCTGGGGGAACAGGTGCAGGCCCGGGTGGGGTGGCCGTAGTAGCCGCACTTGCAGGGGTTCATGGCGGCAACGAGCTGGAAGCGGCTGGGGTAAGTGGCGCTGCCGGCGGCCCGGCTGACCGTGATGCAACCGTCCTCGAGGGGCTGGCGCAGCACCTCGAGGCTCTCGCGGGAAAACTCGGGCAGCTCATCGAGGAAGAGGACGCCGCAGTTGGCCAGACTGCACTCGCCGGGGCGGAAGAGTGCGCCGCCGCCCGCCAGTGCCGTCGAGCTGGCCGAGTGATGGGGACTGCGGAAGGGCCGGGCCGTCACGAGGCCCCGGCCTGCGGGCATCTGCCCGGCGATGGAATAGATCTTGGTGGTCTCCACAGCCTCCTCCCGGCTCAGCGGGGGCAGGATGCCGGGAAGACGCCGGGCCAGCATGGATTTGCCGGTGCCGGGTGCGCCGATGAGCAGGACGTTGTGCCCGCCTGCAGCGGCAATGACCATCGCCCGGCGGGCCAGCGGCTGACCGCAGACGTCGGAGAAATCGGGGACATGGTTCCATGCGTCGGCAGGGTCGAAGGGAACAGGAGCTGTAGGCGGGATGGGCTGGACGCCCCGCAGAGCGTCCACGACCTGACGGGCCGTTGCAGCGGGGAAGACCTGCATCTCGCTGCCGCCGGCCTCAGCGGCCTCGGCGGCGTTCTCCGCCGGGACGTAGAGCGCCCGCACCCCGCTGGCGGCGGCTTCCAGTGCCATCGGCAGCACGCCGGACACGGGCCGCAGGCTGCCGTCCAGCGCCAGCTCACCCAGAAAGGCGGTGTCCTTCGGCGGCGTTTCCAGCTGCCCGGAGGCCGCCAGCACGGCCAGCAGCAGGGGCAGGTCGTACACCGGGCCGGTCTTGCGGACATCGGCCGGGGCGAGGTTGATGGTGATGCGGCGGTCGGGCCACTTGAAGCCCAGATTCTTCAGGGCCGCATGAACGCGGTCGCCGCTCTCCCGGACGGCAGAGTCCGGCAGGCCGACGATGGAGAGGGCAGGCATCCCGCCCGAGATGTCGGCCTCGACCTCTACCGGGAAGCCGTTGAGGCCCTTGAGGCCGAAGCTCTTGAGGACTGCGTACATGGGGCGCTCCTTTCTGCCCGACAGGGGGCGGCAGGGCCATTAAAATTTTTGATTTGTGCTGTTGTATCCATTCCAAAAAAAGAATCACTGCATGATTCTACGTAGTGCCGATGTTTATTTTGAGATAACGTACGAAAAATGTAAAATCGTTGGATAAGAAACGACTAAGAAATGGAAAAAGCAGGGCATTGCCGTCCGGGTTCGACACAATTTTTTATCTGAATCTATTATATTAGAGGGCATGTGAGATGTCAACGAGACACGCGCGATGAGAACAGGCAAAAAACAAGATCGGAGGAAGGATCATATGGTTGCGAAAGAGTACTGCTGTTATACCCGGCCCTATTCGAATATCGAAGGCTATCAGCGCGCATACACGCTGTGCTATTACGCAAGCCTGGAGGAAGAGGGTGTCGTGTTGGCAGTGCAGCGGCAGCAGGGCGGGGAATGCACGACGGAACAGGTCATCTGCCCGACGGGCGACTTCGGGCGGCTGATGCCTTTGATGCGGTATCTGTGCGAAAATGGCGTTGGACTGGGCCATTGGATAGAAGTGCTGGACGACGCAGGGGGTGACCTACTGGCCCTGTATGGCAGCAGAGGGAGGCCGGCAAAGCGGAAAGCCGACGCGATTTGTAGCATTTGCTGGTTTTGAGGGGGAAAACTTGGTACATAATCCTGAATTGACACAAAGCGTTTAAAAGCTTATAGTATAAGTAGACTTGGATGAATTTGTCCATTATGGTCAAAAATAACAAAGGTAAGGTGTGCAATATGTATCAGGATGAGTATAAGCGCTGGCTGGCAGCAGATCTGGAAGACGCAGATCTGAAGCCGGAACTGGCCAAGATCGAGGGAAATGACGACGAGATCAAGGACCGCTTCGCCGTTGCGCTGAAGTTTGGCACCGCCGGCCTGCGCGGCGTGCTGGGCGCTGGCACCAACCGTATGAACATCTACGTCGTGCGTCAGGCCACGCAGGGTCTGGCAAACTGGGTCAAGACGCAGGGCGGCAATCAGACCGTGGCCATCAGCTACGACAGCCGCCTCAAGAGCGACATCTTTGCCAAGACGGCTGCCGGGGTCCTGGCAGCGAACGGCATCAAGGTGCGCATCTACGACGCGCTGATGCCGGTCCCCGCCCTGAGCTTTGCCACCCGTTACTACGAGTGCAACGCGGGCATCATGGTCACAGCTTCGCACAACCCCGCCAAGTACAACGGCTACAAGGCCTACGGCCCCGACGGCTGCCAGATGACCGATGACGCCGCCGCTATCGTCTACGATGAGATCCAGAAGACCGATGTCCTCACCGGCGCAAAGTACATCTCCTTTGCAGAGGGTGTCGAGCAGGGCCTCATCCGCTTTGTGGGCGACGACTGCAAGAACGCCCTCTACGCTGCCATCGAGGCACGTCAGGTGCGCCCGGGCCTGTGCAAGACGGCTGGCCTGAAGCTGGTCTACAGCCCCCTGAACGGCTCCGGTCTGGTGCCGGTCACCCACGTCCTGAACGATATGGGCATCACCGACATCACCATCGTGCCGGAGCAGGAGTATCCCAACGGCTACTTTACCACCTGCTCTTACCCCAACCCTGAGATCTTCGATGCCCTGAAGCTGGGCCTCGACCTCGCCACCAAGACCGGTGCAGACCTGATGCTGGCCACCGACCCCGACGCCGACCGCGTGGGCATCGCCATGAAGTGCCCGGACGGCAGCTATGAGCTGGTCTCCGGCAACGAGATGGGCGCTCTGCTGCTGGACTACATCTGCGCAGGCCGTATCGAGAAGGGCACCATGCCGAAGGACCCCGTCGCCGTCAAGTCCATCGTCTCCACCCCGCTGGCCGACGCCATTGCCGCTCATTATGGCGTGGAGATGCGCAGCGTGCTGACCGGCTTCAAGTGGATCGGCGATCAGATCGCAAATCTGGAGGCTGCCGGTGAGGTGGATCGCTTCATCTTCGGCTTCGAGGAGAGCTACGGCTACCTGGCTGGCCCCTATGTCCGCGATAAGGACGCCGTCATCGGCTCCATGCTCATCTGCGAGATGGCCGCTTACTACCGCAGCATCGGCTCCTCCATCAAGCAGCGTCTGGAAGAGATCTACAAGGAGTATGGCCGCTACCTGAACAAGGTGGACAGCTTCGAGTTCCCCGGCCTGACCGGCATGGAGAAGATGGCCTCCATCATGCAGAAGCTGCGTGACGAGCCGCTCACCGAGCTGGCCGGCCACAAGGTGGTCAAGGTCACCGACTACAAGAAGCCCGAGGAGACCGGCCTGCCTGCCGCAAATGTCCTCATCTACACTCTGGACAACGGCGCTACCGTGGTCGTCCGTCCCTCCGGCACTGAGCCGAAGATCAAGACCTACTTCACCACGCTGGGCAAGGACCTCGCCGAGGCACAGGCTCAGAAGGATGCTCTGGCTGCTGCCATTGAGCCCATCCTCGCATAACACGGAAATCCCATCAGAAATTTATGCCCCCGTTCAGCGCCAAAAGTGCTGCACGGGGGCATTTTTGATGGGTGTGGGCGGTTGCAGTTTGGGGCCTGATACGCTATAATATTCAATGAGTCATAATAAGCTCCGGGCAGTGTGACACGGGGCAGGAAAAAAATGGGGCAGGTGTAAGAAATTGGACTATCGTGTGACGGCTGTTCTGGTGGCGGCAGGCTCCTCCACCCGGATGGGATTTGATAAACTGAGCTTTGATCTGGGCGGCGAGACCGTGCTGGAGCGGAGCGTCCGGGCTTTCGACGAGTGCCCGGAGGTGGACGAGCTGGTTCTGGTGACTGGCGCGTCGGGCGAGAACGCAGAGCGGGCCGCAGCCCGGTGCAAAAAGCCGGTGCAGCTGGTGCGGGGCGGTGCGACCCGGGCCGAGAGCGCCCGGAACGGCGTAGCCGCTGCCCACGGGGCGCTGGTGGCCGTCCACGATGCGGCCCGGCCCTTCGTGAGCGGGGAGGTCATCGCCGCCGTGCTGAAGGCGGCTGCCCGCTGCGGGGCTGCCGCCCCGGCAGTGCCGGTGAAGGACACCATCAAGCAGGCAAAGGGCGGCAGCGGCAAGACGGTGCCCGCCGGCTGCATGGTGGAGGATACCCCCGACCGCAGCACCCTTTATGCGGTGCAGACGCCCCAGTGCTTCGACCGCGCAGCCTATCTGGCGGCGCTGGACGAGCTGGACGAGGCCCGCGCCCGCCTCGTCACTGACGATTGCAGCCTGTTCGAATTAACGGGCCGTCCGGTGGAGCTGGTGCAGGGCGACTACGCAAACATCAAGATCACGACCCGGGAAGACCTGCCCCGGGCGAAGAACGGAGGAAAGAAGATGCGCATTGGTCATGGTTACGACGTCCATCGTCTGGTGGAGGGCCGCAAGCTCATCCTTGGCGGCGTGGAGGTGCCCTATGAGAAGGGCCTGCTGGGCCACTCGGACGCCGATGTGCTGGCCCATGCGGTGATGGATGCCGTGCTGGGCGCGGCAGCGCTGGGCGACATCGGCCAGCACTTCCCCGATACGGCGGAGGAGTACGCCGGGGCGGACAGCCTCGTGCTGGCCCGCCGGGTGGCGGAGATCGTCGCCGCACAGGGCTGGCGCATCGAGAACATCGACGCCACCATCCTCTGCCAGCGCCCCAAGCTGGCCCCCTACATCCCGGTCATGCGGGAAAAGCTTGCCGCAGCCTTCGGGCTGCCGGTGGAGGCTGTGAGCGTTAAGGCGACCACCGAAGAGCATCTGGGCTTTACCGGCGAGGGGCTGGGCATCGCGGCCCACGCCGTCGCCCTCATCGAAGCTGTGTGAACGGGAGAGTGTGACCCATGACTCTGAACTCTATCGTAGCAAACTTTCAGACCTTCAAGCTGGTAGACCTGCTGGACATCCTCATCATCGCGTTCCTCATCTACCAGCTTCTGGGCATCGTCAACCGCACCCGGGCCGGTCAGCTGGCCAAGGGCGCGCTCATCGTGCTGGCGGTCTATCTGGTGGCCAACATCCTGAATATGCGCACCGTTACTTGGCTGTTGAACTCGCTGCTGCAGGTCGGTCTGCTGACGCTGGTGGTGCTGTTCCAGCCTGAGATACGGCGTGCGCTGGAACGGATGGGCCAGACCGACCAGTGGGCCTACCGCTTTTTCAACAAGAGCCGCTACAACGACACCAGCCTCAAGGGCGCGTGGCGCAGCGCCATCATCGCCATCTGCGATGCCGCCGAGCGCTTTTCGGAGACCAAGACCGGCGCCCTCATCGTGCTGGAACGGAACACCAACCTCTCGGAGATCGTCCGCACCGGCACGCCCGTGAACAGTGCGGTCAACCTTGAGGTGCTGGGCACCATCTTCTACGAGGGCACCCCCCTCCACGATGGAGCGGCCATCATCGAAGATGGCCGCATCAAAGCCGCAGGCTGCGTGCTGCCCCTTTCCAACAACCTGGATCTGGGCAAGGACATGGGTACCCGCCACCGCGCCTGCCTCGGCATCGCCGAGAACTCCGACGCCATCGCCATCGTGGTCAGCGAGGAGACCGGCATCATCTCGATGGCGAAGAACGGCGTCCTCATCCGCCACTTCGACCGCCAGACCCTCTACACCCGTCTGGTGGATGAGATGATCCCCAAGGAGACGGCCAGCGAGAAGAGCGCCGCCGAGGGCTGGAAGGCCCGGGGCAAGCGCCTGCTGAACTGGGTGAACGCCAAAGAGGAGGAAGAGCAGCAATGAGCACCGAGCAGAACAACGGCATGAAGCCTGCCGTGCCCCCTAAGCGCAGCCTGCTGAGCGACCGCCGTGTCCGGCTGCTGCTGTCGCTGCTGGGCGCGGTCATCGCGTGGATGGCTGTCACCATCGTGGTGCAGCCCGGCACGACGACCACCATCTATAATGTCCCGGTGGACTTTACCTACGATTCGTCCGCCTACACCTCCCGCGGCCTGAGCATCGTCGATGCGGAGGAAAAAACGGTCAATTTAAAGCTTTCCGGCGACGGCTACACCATCGGCAGCCTGTCGGCCAACGACTTCGTCGTTTATCCCGACTGGTCCAGCGTCCGCGACAGCGGCGAAAAGACCCTCCGCCTTCAGGTCCGCAGCCAGAGCACCCTGCTTACCGGCGTGGCCGTCTCCATCGACGGCAGCAACACGGTGGACGTGGTGTTCGATGTGGTGGAGGAGAAGACCCTGCCCATTCAGGTAACGACGAACTATCTGAAGATCGCCGACGGCTATATCCTCTACGGCACCGAAGTCTCCAAGGAGACCGTGACCCTCTCCGGCCCCAGCACCGAGCTGAGCAAGGTGGAGACCTGCACCGCCGAAGTGACCCACAACGGCGAGCTGACCAGCCCCGTCACGCTGGACACCGACCTGCGGTTCTACACCCGCAGCGGCAGCGAGGTGAAATTTGAGTATACTACCCTCGAGGCGGACAGCGTCGAGGTCACGCTGCAGGTGTACAAGCTGGCGACATTGCCGGTGAAGGTGAGCTTCATCAACGCCCCCCGGGACTTCGACCCCTCGGTGCTGGTCTACTCCCTGAGCAAGAAGACCCTCAACGTGGCCGGGCCGGAGTCGCAGATCGATAAGCTGTCCACTCTGTCGGTGGGCACCATCGACCTTTCCACCTTTGCGCTGGATAAGGTGTATGAGATGCCCATCGAGCTGCCCAGCGGCATCCGCCTGCTGGACAATATCTCCACCATCACGGTCAGCTTCGACAGCTCCCGTCTGGAGACCAAGACCATGAACCTGCCCGCCAGCTGTGTGCAGGTCGTCAACCTGCCCTCTACCTACACCCTGACCGTGGGGACCGAGCGGCTGATGAACGTCACCCTCTGCGGCCCGGCCGGTTCGCTGGAGGCCCTGACCCCGGAGCAGGTGGTCATCGAGATCGACGCCGACGACTTCTACGTTGCCATCGGCCAGCAGAACATCGCCTGCCGCCTCTATGTGCCCTCCAACGATAAGATCTTTGCGCTGGGCAGCTATGTGGTGCAGTGCAAGATAGAAAGTAACTGAGTATATGATCCTGATTCGTGATATTCGCCTGCCCCTCTCCGCCGGGGAGCAGCAGGCCTATGAAAAAGCCCTCCACCTCGCCCGGATCCCCCGCAGCAGAGTGAGCCATCTGGGCATCGCCAAACTCTCGGTGGATGCCCGCCACGGCCAGCCCAAGCTGGTCTACACCGTGGCGGCGTCCCTGAAGGAGGAAGGGGAGGAGCCTGCCTATGCAGGCGCCTCGCCCAGCGTCACCGTCCGGGGCAGGACCGACTTTTCGGTGGAGAACGGCACCCAGCCGCTGGCCCACCGGCCCGTGGTCTGCGGCCTCGGCCCGGCCGGACTTTTTGCAGCGCTGCTGCTGGCCCGTCAGGGCTACCGGCCCATCGTGCTGGAGCGCGGCCCGGCGCTGGAAGAGCGCGTCAAGGCTGTGGAGCATTTCTCTGCCACCGGTGAGCTGGACGAGAACGCCAACATCCAGTTCGGCGAGGGCGGCGCAGGCACCTTTTCGGACGGCAAGCTCACCACCCGCATCGGCGACGAGCTGTGCGGCTTCGTGACCGAGGTGTTCCTCGAGCACGGCGCCCCCAGGGAGATCGCATGGCAGCAGAAGCCTCATGTGGGCACCGACCTGCTCCGGGGCGTCATCACCTCCATCCGCAGGGAGATCGAGGCGCTGGGGGGCGAGGTCCACTTCAACACGGCCCTCACCGGCTTCGAGCGCCGGGACGGCCGCCTCGTCGGCATCCGGACCACGGGCGGTGCCTTCCCCTGTGAGGCACTGGTCTTTGCGGTGGGCCACTCGGCCCGCGATACCTTCGGGATGCTGATGGACAGCGGCCTCGTGCTGGAATGCAAGCCCTTCAGCGTCGGCTTCCGGGCCGAGCATCTCCAATCGGAGATCGAAAAGAGCCTTTACCACGAGGCAGCAGGCCACCCGGCCCTGCCGCGGGGCGAATATCAGCTTTCGCAACACGTTGAAAAACGGTGTGTCTATACTTTTTGTATGTGTCCCGGCGGTCAGGTGGTGGCTTCGGCCAGCGAAACAGGCCGCGTCGTGACCAACGGCATGAGCTACCACGCCCGCAGCGGCAAAAACGCCAATGCGGCGGTGGTGGTCAGCGTGGGCGGCGAGGACTTCGGCGGCGACCCCCGCAGGGCCATCGCCTTCCAGCGAGAGCTGGAAGCAAAGGCCTACGCGGCAGGCCGCAGCGCGGGCGAGTATGCCGCCCCGGCGGAGAACATCCAGAGCTTTTTGGAGGGCAGGGGGCAGCTGAGCATCGGCCGCGTCCAGCCCACCTATGACCGCGGCGTCCGGGCCGCCGACCTCGGCGCACTGCTGCCGACGGAGCTGGCTGACACGCTGCGGGCGGGACTGCGCGCCTACGAGCGGAAGATCGCAGGCTATACCGCCCCCGAGGCCATCCTGACAGGTCTTGAGACCCGCACCAGCAGCCCGGTGCGGCTGAAGCGGGAAGAAGACTTTGAATGTGCCCAGCTGGCGGGGCTTTACCCCTGCGGCGAGGGCGCAGGATATGCGGGCGGCATCATGAGCGCCGCCGTCGATGGCCTGCGGGTGGCCCGCGCCATCATCAGCCGGTACAGTCCGGCAGAAGGGTGAGAAGTTGAATGACTGATCGTGAAAACGATTTCCAGAATCGTTCCGGCCAGAGCGGGGCACAGGACAGCGAGGGCCGTCAGGTGCAGCAGGAGCTGGAACGCCAGCTTCGGGAGCTGGGCGATACCATGTCCGACGCCTTCCGCCACGGCTTTGAGGGCCGGGGGGAGGAACTCGGCGACCGTGTATGGGACGTGGGCCGCGCCGCTGCGAATGCCGCAAGCTACGGCATCTCGGAGGCAGGCCGGGCGTTTCAGGCCGGGAAGCAGCAGTATCAGAAGCGGGCTGAGGAGGCCCGGAACGCAGCCCCGAGCGGGGAGAACGCCGGCGGGATGCCGGGCTGGGCGCGGAGCTTTTTCGCAAAGAAGCCGGTGCCGACTCCCATCGATAATCTACGCACCAGCGCAAAAAAGCGCCACAACGCAGGCGCCGCCATGCTGGCGACCGGCATCACCTTCGCCGTCCTCTTCGGCATTACGGCCATCGCCTGCTTCGGCACGGCGGGGATGTTCACCTCCGGCAGCGCGGCGGGGGCGGCTGATATGACGGTCCTCGGTGCCATCGGCGAGTTTGCCATGAGCGCCACCCGGGCCACCGGATGGTGCTCGGCGGCGGTGACGGCCGTGTTCGGCTGGCTCACGGCGGCGGGCGCTTCCCGGATGAAGGCCGCGAAGACGCTGGAGCTGTATGCCGACACTGCCGAGGGCTTCGACTGGCACAAGGGCCTCTCCCTCTCGATGCTGGCCGAGCTGACCCATAAGAAAAAGGCCAAGGCCCTCCGGCTGCTGCGGAAGTTCATCCATAAAGGCTGGCTCAGCGCTTGGATGGACGAGAAGAACGACAAGCTCTACCTGACGGCGGAGGACTACCGCACTGCGCAGGAAAATCAGCCGGAGCCAGAACCGGAAAAAGCGCCGGAACAGGCCGAGGATGTTCCCCTGAACCTCGAGACGACCCGCCGCTTCGCGCAGGTGCTCGAGAAGGAGACCTCTCTCATGGAGGATGAGCGGGCGGTGGAGGAGCTGCAGCATATGCAGAAGACCACCGAGTCCATCGGTGCGTGGCTGGAAGCCCACCCCGAGAGCCTGCCCAAGGCCCGCCGCTTTGCGGAATACTATATCCCCACTACCCTCAAGCTCCTGCACACCTACAACGACGTGCAGGGCCAGCAGGGCGAGAACGCCGAGGCCATCCGCAGGGACATCGCGGGCATCCTGCATACCCTGAATCAGGCCTACGACAACCTTTACGATAAGCTTTTGTCGGACATGGCGCTGGACGTTTCCAGCGAGATCGCTGCGCTGCAGGGGATGCTGGCCAACGATGGTCTGGCCGGGGAGGAAATGCGATGACCTACCGGGCTTGGAACACCAAAAAAGTTGACCGTGCGGCCCTGAAGGAGCTGACCGCCGCCATCGCCCAGCAGAACACCGAAGAGCTGGAAAACCAGAGCATGGACGATGGGCCGTGGAGCGAGGAGAAATACCGCTCGGTCTTTGCGGCCCAGCAGAAGGAAGCCGGTCTGCTGGCCGGCATCCTCGCTGCCCGGGGCATCACCGACCCCGCCGAGGCGCTGACACTGCTGGCGGGCGAGGAGGAGCTGAGCGACCCCATGCTCCTGATCGACATGGACAAGGCCTGCGCGCGCATCCTGCGGGCCATCGACGAGGGCGAGACCATCGTGGTCTTCGGCGACTACGATGTGGACGGCGTGACCGCCACCGCCCTGCTCTATCAGCACCTCAAAGGGATGGGGGCCAGCGCCAAGTGTATGCTGCCCAGCCGGGAGGGCGACGGCTACGGCCTGTCGAAGAACGCCATCCAGTCCATCTACGATAAGGGATGCCGCCTCATCGTCACGGTGGACAACGGCATCTCGGCGGTGGAGGAAGCCGCCTTTGCGGCCAGTCTCGGCATCGACCTCATCATCACCGACCACCATCTGCCCCACGAGAGCCTGCCGCAGGCGGTGGCCATCGTAGACCCCCGCCGGGCAGATGACCACAGCCCCTTCAAGGGCCTGTGCGGCGCGGGCGTGGCCTTCAAGCTCTGCGCTGCGCTGGACGGATGCCCGCCGGAAGAGATGCTGGAATACTGCGGCGACCTCGCCGCTGTGGGCACGGTGGCCGACGTTATGCCCCTGACCGGCGAGAACCGCACCATCGTCAAAGCCGGTCTGCGCCAGCTCCAGAACACCGACCGGCCCGGCTTCTGCGCCCTGCTGGAAGAGGTGGGGCTTGCGGGCAGGCCGGTGACGGCGGAGAACGTCAGCTATGCCATCGCTCCCCGCATCAACGCGGCGGGCCGGATGGACAGCGCCGTCACAGCCCTGCAGCTGGTGCTCTGCGAGGACGAAGACCGGGCCGAGGAGCTGGCCCATAAGCTGACCGACATCAACAGCCAGCGGCAGGAGACCGAGATGGAGATCGTCCGGGCCGCGCAGGAGCTGCTGGATGCCGAGCCGGAGCGCCTCGAGGACCGGGTCATCCTGCTCTGGGGCAGGGACTGGCACCCCGGCGTCATCGGCATCGTGGCCTCCCGCCTCGTGGAAAAGACGGGACGCCCGGTCATCGTGGTGTCGGTGGATGAGCACGGCGAGGGCAAGGGCAGCGGCCGCAGCGTGCAGGGCTTCAACCTGCACGAGTGCATCGCCTCCTGCGCCGACATCCTGCTCCGCTTCGGCGGCCACGCCATGGCGGCGGGCCTCTCGGTGCGGGAGGAAGACCTGCCCACCCTCCGTCGGCGGCTCAACGACTGGGCGGCACGGGAGTGCCCCGTGCTGCGCACACCGCCGCTGGAATGTGACCTGTCCGTCCACCTCGACCGCCTTACGGTGGAGAGCGTCCGCCGCCTCGACCAGCTGGCCCCCTACGGTGCCGACAACCCCAGCCCGGTCTTCGTGCTGGAAAAGGCTGTCGTGGAAGGGGTGTACGCGGTCTCGGAGGGCAAGCACTCCCGCCTGCGGCTGCGGCAGGGGAACGCCAGCCTCTATGCGGTCTGGTTCGGGATGCATCCCGAGCAGGTGCCCTATGCCGCCGGCGATGTCGTGGATGCGGCAGTGAGCCTGTCGGTCTACGATTCGGCCCGGGGGCCGCAGCTGTCGGGCCGCATTCTGGAGCTGCACCCGGCGGGCCTCGGCAACATTGCGGCGGAGCAGGCGGCTCTGGTGCAGGCGCTGCGCCGGGGCGCGCCCCTGACGCCGGAGCAGAAGGAGGCTGTCGCCCCGGAGCGCAGCCATATCATCACCGTTTACCGGGAGCTGCAGGCGCGGCGCTGGCACGCCGAAGACCTGCAGCCCCTGTTCGCAAAGCTTGGCGAGGAGAACACCGGCAAGACGCTGGTGGCGGTCGCTGCGCTGGAACAGGTCGGCCTCATCACAGCGGCCGACCGGGGCGGGGCCAAGTTCTGGGAGCTTGTGCCAGCCACCGGCAAGAAGAACCTCGCCGATGCGCCCATCCTGAAATGTCTGGAGGATCGATAAAGATGCCTGAGGGAAAGAAAATCACCGCCCCTGTGCCCGCAGCACCGGCTGCGGCGGGAGAGGACAGCTATTCTGCAAAGACCCATCTCCACCAGCCCATGCCGGTGACGGAGATGGCGACCGTGGCCGCCACGGCCCTGCCGGCCAACGCCCCCGAGGGGACGCTGCCCTCGGAGGTGCGGCCCGAGATCGTGACGTGGGACAAGCTGGTGGAGGCCATCAAGGCCAGCGGTAAGGCCTACAACATGGCCATGATCGAAAAAGCCTACAATATGGCCAACGACGCCCACAAGGGCGTCTGCCGCCGCAGCGGGGAGCCCTATATCTGCCACCCGCTGGCCGTGGCCCGCCTCGTGCTGGACCTCGGCATGGACACCGAGAGCATCGCCGCCGCCCTGCTGCACGACGTGGTGGAGGATACCCCCACCACGCTGGCCGACCTGACCGCCGCCTTCGGCGAGGAGGTGGCCCTGCTGGTGGATGGTGTCACCAAGCTGACGAAGATCCAGTTCTCGAACATCGAGGAGCTGCAGGCCGAGAACCTGCGCAAGATGCTGCTGGCCATGAGCCGGGACGTCCGCGTCATGATCATCAAGCTCTGCGACCGTCTCCACAATATGCGCACCGGCGATGCATGGCCGGAGCAGAAGCGCCGCGACAAGGCCCGGGAGACCATGGAGGTCTATGCCCCCATTGCCAACCGGCTGGGCATCCTGAACGTCAAGGAGGAGCTGGAAGACCGCAGCCTCCACTACCTCGACCCCGTGGGCTACGGGGAGATCAACAAGATGCTCAGCGAGCGCGCCGGTGAGGAATTTCTTGCCAGAGTGTCCGGAGTCATTGAGCAGCGTCTGGTGGAAAGCGGCATCGAGGGTGCCACCATCAAACGCCGTGTCAAGAGCATCTACGGCATCTACCGCAAGACCATCATGCAGAACAAGTCCTTCGACGAAATTTATGACATCTATGCGGTGCGCATCATTCTGGATACGCTGGCCGAGTGCTACAGCACGCTGGGCCTCATCCATGATATGTACCACCCGCTGCCCAACCGCTTCAAGGACTATATCTCCACCCCTAAGCCCAACGGCTACCAGAGCCTCCACACCACGGTCATCGGCCACGAGGGCATCCCCTTCGAGGTGCAGATCCGCACCCGGAAGATGGATGAGCAGGCCGAGTACGGCGTCGCCGCCCACTGGAAGTACAAGGAGGGCCTCGACGGCCACGATAAGCTGGACGAGCGTCTGGCATGGGTGAGCCAGCTGCTGGAAAATCAGCGCGTCAGCGAGGATTCCGGCAACCTGCTCCACGACCTGAAGAGCGACCTGCTGCCGGAGGAGGTCTTTGCCTTCACCCCGAAGGGCGACGTCATCAACCTGCCTGCCGGTGCCAACTGCATCGACTTCGCCTATGCCATCCACTCCGCCGTCGGCAACCGGATGGTGGGCTGCAAGGTCAACAACCGCATCGTCCCCATCGACCATGTCGTGGCGACGGGCGAGATCATTGAGGTCATCCTCGGCCCGGCGGACAAAGGCCCCAGCCGCGATTGGCTCAAGATCGTGCGCACCAGCGAGGCCAAGAGCAAGATCCGCAACTGGTTCAAGAAGATGCGCCGGGAGGAGAACATCCAGCAGGGCCGCGACGCGCTGGCCAAGGAGCTGCGCCGGGAGATGATCTTCATCCCCGACGACCAGCTGGACGAGTTCGTGGGCAGCTGCAGCCGTCGCCTGCGCCAGAACAGTGCAGAGGAGATCTATGCCGCCATCGGCTACGGCGGCATGACCATCGCCAACTGCCTGCCCAAGCTGAAAGAGGAGTGGCAGAAGCTCAAGGCCGCCGAAGCCGCCGAGAACAAGACGATGGAAGACCTGCCGAAGGTGGACCTGAGCCGCGTCCACGCCACCGACGGCGTGGTGGTGGAGGGCTTCGACAACACCCCCATCAAGTTCGCCAAATGCTGCTCGCCCCTGCCCGGTGACCCCATCGTGGGCTTCATCACCCGGGGCTTCGGCGTCTCCATCCACAAGCAGAGCTGTGCCAACGCGGTGGCCAGCATGAAGGACCCCTCCAACGCCCCCCGCTGGGTCAAGGCCTACTGGGCCGACAGCGTCCGGGACAGCTACAAGGCGGGCCTCGAGATCATTGCGCTCAACCGCAACGAGCTGCTGTCCGATGTGCTGGCCGCGCTGGCGGACATCCGCGTCCCCATCTACGCCATGAACGCCCGTCAGGTGGAAAACAACTGCGCCATCATCAGCCTGACCATCGGCATCAACAACACCGAGCACCTCAACCGCGTGGTGGCCCGCCTGTCCAAGGTGCGGGATGTGCTCAAGGTAACAAGGAGCTAATATGCGTGCAGTCATTCAGGCCGTATCCTCGGCCAGCGTCCGGGTCAACGGCGGCGAGCCGCGCCCCATCGGCCCCGGCCTCGTCATTCTGCTGGGCGTCAAGGACACCGACACCCTCGACATCGTACCCAAGCTGGCCGAAAAATGTGCGGGCCTGCGCATCTTCAAGGACGAAAACGACAAGCTGAACCTCAGTGCGAAGGACCTCGGCTACTCGGCGCTGGTGGTGAGCCAGTTCACCCTTTACGGCGACACCAAAAAGGGGTTCCGCCCCAGCTTCATCAAGGCGGCAAAGCCGCCTCTCGCCGTGGACGCCTACGAGCTGTTCCTCGCCGAGATGAACAGGCAGGGCCTCAAGAGCGTCCAGCACGGCGAGTTCGGCGCAGATATGCAGGTGTCGCTGGTCAACGAGGGTCCCTGCACCATCGTTATCGACACCGACGAGTGGCACAAAGGAGAGAAGTAAACCATGAAGGCATTTCATCTGGTCGGCCCTGCGCCGTTTTATACCAACAGCTTCCTGCTCATCTCGGACGCGGGCCATGCAGTCGTCATCGACCCCGCCGCAGAGGTGCAGGAGTACGACAAGATCCTGAAAGAGCAGGGCGGAAAGCTGGCCCTCATCCTCTGCACCCATGGCCACTATGACCATGTGGGCAGCGCGGGGGTCCTCAGCCGCGAGTGGGGTGCAAAGCTCTACTGTGAGTCTGCCGACTGTCAGGGCACCCAGCTGCTGCCCCTCAAGGAGTCGGACAGCGGCTACGCGGAGGGGGGAGTCCTCACGCTGGACGAGCTGCGCTTCACCGTCTGGCACACCCCCGGCCACACCGAGGGCAGCGTGGTGCTGCTCTGCGAGAACTATTTCTTCGTGGGCGACACCGTGTTTCAGGGCAGCATCGGCCGCACAGACCTCGAGGGCGGCGACAGCCGGAAGATGGACGAGAGCCTGCGCAAGTTCGCAGCCCTGCCCGTCCCGCCCGAGGCGCAGATCCTGCCCGGCCACGGCGATTTCTCCACCTTCGGGCAGGAGACCGCCACCAACTTCTATATCCGAAATGCACTGAGAAACGCATAAAAAGGCGGGAACACACATGAATATCTATATCACGGGCCTCAGCTCGGGCTACGAGGTGGAGCACCTCGTCCGCCTGTTCTACCCGATGGCCCCGCTCACCCTCACTCCGCCCGAGGAGGGCACAGACTGCGTCTGGGCCGAGAAGCGGCCCGACAGCCTCTGGGCCATGGTACGGCAGGGCGGAAAGAGCCAGACCGCCGAAGCACCGCTGCCCGCCCCGGCAGAGGAGGGCGGCGAGACGCCGGAGTTCGCGCTGGCCAGCCTGACCTATGACCTGCTGCGGCGCTGGACGGGCATCCGCCCCCCTTGGGGCAAGATGACCGGCGTGCGGCCGGTGCGCCTCGTCCACGACAAGCGGGCCGCGGGCTGGACGGAGGAGCAGATCGACGACTTTTTCCTCGGGCGGTTCGACTGCTCGCCCGAAAAGTACGGGATGGCCAAGGCCATTGCCGACCTACAGGAGCCGATCCTGAAGGCGGGCAGCGCCCCCAAGACCTACAGCCTCTACATCGGCATCCCGTTCTGCCCCTCCCGGTGCAGCTACTGCAGCTTCGTCAGCTGCAACCTCGACCGGGACCGCAAGCTGGTGCAGCCCTATGTGGACTGTCTCTGCCGTGAGGTCGAGGCCATCCGGGAGGAGGCAGACAAGGCCGGGCTGAAGCTGTGCAGTATCTACATCGGCGGCGGCACCCCCACCAGCCTCTCGGCGGCGCAGCTGCGTCAGCTCATGGGAACAGTGCGGGACTGCTTCGACCTTTCCACTCTCGTGGAGTATACGGTGGAGGCCGGACGCCCCGACTGCACCGACGCCGAAAAGCTGGCGGTCATCAAGGAGTACGGCGCGACCCGCATCTCCATCAACCCCCAGACCTTCTCCGACGAGGTGCTGGCGAACATCGGCCGGAAGCATTCGGCGCAGGACATCCTCGACTGCTACGCCGAGGCCCGGGCCGCAGGCCATGACGACATCAACATGGATCTCATCGCGGGTCTGCCCGGCGACACGGTGGAGGGCTTCGAAAAAAGCCTGCGTCAGGCCATCGCCCTTGACCCCGAGAACATCACCGTCCACACCCTGACCCTCAAGCGGGCCTCCCGCATCGTCATCGAGGACCAGAAGGAGAACGACTACGCGGACGTTGCCGCCATGCTGGAAAAGTGTCATCTGCTGGCCGAGGCAGGCTACCGTCCCTATTACCTCTATCGTCAGAAAAACACCCTTCAGAATCTGGAAAATGTGGGCTGGTGCAAGCCGGGCCACGAGGGGTATTATAATATCTATATTATGGAAGAGGTCCAGACCATCCTCTCGGCCGGCGCAGGCGGCAGCACCAAGCTGGTGGCCGACGGCGGCAGGCGGATGCAGCGCATCTTTAATTTCAAGTATCCGACGGAATACATCCAGCGCTTCGATGAGGTGCTGGAGCGGAAAAAAGGAGTGGCTGATTTTTATGATCACGATTTGGGTACCGAAACGTCTGGTTGAGATCGACCTGTATAATGTTGCAGCCCAGAATCCGGCGGCGCTGGCGCAGATGAGCGAGCAGAGCTACCGCCAGCGGGTGGAGTATGCCGCCCGAAAGATCAGGGATTCCCGCGCCAAGATCGTCATGCTCACCGGCCCGTCGGCCAGCGGCAAGACCACCTCGGCGCACAAGGTGGCCGAGGCGCTGGAAGCCTCCGGCACGCCCGCCCACGTCATCAGTCTGGACAATTTCTTCAAGGGGGCGCAGTATTACCCCCGCCTGCCTGACGGCACGCTGGACTACGAGAACCCCGACACGCTGGATATGCCCCTCATCCGCCAGTGCCTCAGCGAGCTGAGCACCACCGGCAAGACCGTGCTGCCCATCTACGACTTTGCCACAGAGTCCCGCTCCTCCGAGACGGAGACACTGGACCTCGAGGGCGGCGTCTGCATCGTGGAGGGCATCCACGCCCTGAACCCGGAGCTGACGGGCCTCGTAAAAGGCGACGACGTCTACCGCATCTATGCCGGTCTGCGGGAGGAATACTGCATCGACGGCCGCCGGGTCATCAACACACAGGACATCCGCCTGTGCCGCCGTACCCTGCGGGATGCTGCCGCCCGGGGCCGCAGCCCCGCCAAGACCCTCGCCATGTGGGACCGGGTCCTCGACGGCGAGACGCGGTATATCAAGGGTTTCAAGACCACGGCAGATTTCCTGCTGGACACCTCCTTCACCTATGAGCTGGGCCTGATCGCCAAGCTGCTGCGGAAGGTCTGCCAGCGCTTCACGCTGGAAGGCCACAACGCCGAGCTTTGGGACGAGACGGCCCGCCGCTTCGAGCACGTCGCCCCGGTGGAGTTGGATCTGCTGCCCGCCGACAGTATGCTGCGGGAGTTCTACGCAGGCGAGCTTTAAAGGACGTCAGAACGCCGAAACTGGGAAAATTGCGAAAAAACTGTTTCCAAATCCGCACCATTCTGTAAAACTTGGGTGGGATTCGTTGCATTCCCCCGGGGAGTGCGCTATAATGAAAATAATCTCCGGCGGCACAGGGACAGCCTGAGCAGAAAACGCAGAGGAGTGCTGCCCACCCGGGCACAGACAAGTGAGGTGTCTTTTATGGACTTCAATAAGATCAAGGAAATGGGCCTCGAGTATGCCGAGAAAGGCAAAAATGCCGCGCTGGATCTGGCCGAAAAGGGCCGGACACAGGCCAAGATCGTGAACGCACAGGGCAAGCTGTACAAGGCGCAGCGCCAGCTGGGCGCTCTGGTGTATAGTCTGGCCAAGGGCAACGAGGAGAACCAGCCCCTTGTGGACAAATACATTGAGATGATCGCCAACATCGAGCAGGAGCTTGCCGACCTGAAAGCATCTCTCGAGCCGGATACCATCATCGAGACCACCTTCGAGGAGAAGGACGAGGCCGACGCCGACGTGACGGAGGATGCCCCCGCAGCGTCTGCCGAGGAAAAGCCTGAGGCCGACGAGGCCAAGACCTGCCCTCAGTGCGGCGCACCCGTCTCGGACGATGCGCTGTTCTGCAACAAGTGCGGCGCACAGCTGTAACAGACCTGCGCAGGGCGGTGTCCCCCGGGGGGATGCCGCCTTTTGTTGTGAATGAAATGAAAATTTTGCCGCAAAAAGCCGGAAAATAGGCTTCGGCCCTTGCATTCCGGTGGATTCTGCGGTACAATTTGAATCTGTTCGCAGATGCTTTCGGCACGCAGAAAGGAGACGGCCATGCAGGACTGGACGCCGCGTGAACACTATACGGCGGAGGACCTCGTGGAGATCATCCGCATCCTGCGGGACAGGGACACCGGCTGTCCGTGGGACAAGGTGCAGACCCATGCCTCCATCCGGAAAAACTTTCTAGAGGAGACCTGCGAGGCGCTGGAAGCCATCGACGCCGACGACCCAGCCATGATGCAGGAAGAGCTGGGCGACGTCCTGATGCAGGTGGTGTTCCACACCGTCATCGAGGAGGAGCGGGGGCGCTTCGATATGGAGAAGGTCTGCCGCGAGGTGTGCGAGAAGCTCGTATTCCGCCACCCGAACATCTTCGCTTCCTCGGCGGCGGAAAATGCTGGTATAAACGGCTGGGATGCGCTCAAGAATAAGGAAAAGGGCCGCACCACGCTGGCCGACGAGCTGGACACCGTGCCGCTGACCCTGCCCGCCCTGATGCGCGCCCAGAAGCTCCAGAAGCGGGCCGCGCGGTTCGGCTGCGGGCCGGAGGATGCCGCCGAGGCAGCCAGAGCGCTGGACAGCGCCAAAGCCGGGTGGGACGAAGCACAGACGCAGGAGAGCGCCGGTGAGCTGCTGCTTGCCGCTGCAGACGCCATGCGGCTGGCCGGTGTGGACGCCGAGGAGGCCCTGACCTTCGCGGCCAAGCGGTTCACCCAGAGGCTGGAAGCAGACGAAACGGAAACGGGTACCAGACGGATACACCGTCTGCTCGAATAGAAAATGTTGAGAATATTGTGGAGGCTTTTATTATGACCA
>OLDR01000127.1_pt1 | contig 27806 bp, 20 predicted proteins | sample 1609121 | NCBI WGS metagenome assembly OLDR01 (sample SAMN02675048, study PRJEB24791) | human gut metagenome, SKBSTL034 | isolation source: stool | host: Homo sapiens | place: USA
CAAGGAGGTACCTATGAAAACAGTTACAGAACGTTTTTTAACATACGTAAAGCATCACACCACTTCCGATGAAGCATCCGATACCTTTCCCAGCACCAAGCGACAGCTTGCCTTTGCCGCTTTTCTTGCAAAGGAATGTGAAGCGATTGGTCTGCAATCCGTTTCTGTGGATGCCTATGGCTATGTGACCGCACTTCTGCCTGGCAATACAGCAAACGCTCCCACCATCGGCTTTATTTCCCACATGGATACCAGCCCCGATGCAAGCGGTGAAAATGTCCTTTCAAATATTGTGGAAAATTATGACGGCAAAGCAATCCCCCTCAATGGTACCGTTCTTTCTCCCAAGGAATTTCCTTCCTTAAAGGAGTATATCGGGCAGACCCTCATCACCTCAGACGGAACCACAATCCTGGGTGCTGACGACAAGGCCGGCATTGCGGAGATTCTGACCGTCGTGGAGACCCTGCAGCAAAAGGGCCTGCCCCACGGCAGACTGTGCGTAGCCTTTACGCCGGACGAGGAGATCGGCGAGGGCGCAGAGCTGTTTGACATCTCCGGCTTCGGCGCAGACTTTGCCTACACTGTGGACGGCGGCGATGCCGGTTCCATTGAGTACGAAAACTTCAACGCCGCTTCTGCCACCGTGACCATCCACGGTTTCTCTGTCCACCCGGGCACTGCCAAGGACACCATGATCAACGCTTCCAATGTGGCCATGGAGTTCCATCAGGCGCTGCCCATCACCGCCCGCCCCGAAACGACCGAGGGCCGGCAGGGCTTCTACCACCTGTGCCAGATGTACGGCGACGTCACCGAGGCCAAGCTGGGCTATATCCTCCGCGACCACGACATCGGCAAGCTGCAGTTCAAGAAGGACAACCTTCTCCACATCGCCTGCTACCTCAACTGCAAGTATGGCCCCGGCACGGTGGAAGTCGAGATCAAGGACAGCTACCGCAATATGCTGGAGAAGATCAAGCCCCACTTCCACCTTGTGGAGACCGCCCGCAAGGCCATCACCAAGGCCGGCCTGACCCCGGAGGAGATCCCCGTCCGGGGCGGCACCGACGGCGCTGTTCTGAGCTGGAAGGGCCTGCCCTGCCCCAACCTCGGCACCGGCGGCTTCAACTTCCACGGCGTCTGCGAGTGTACCACCGTCGAACGGATGGACAAGGCCACCGAGATCCTGCTGAACATCGTAGAGCTTTACTCTAAGTAATAATACAAAATGATACAACAAAGGCCGCCCCGGGCAAGGGCGGCCTTTGTTGTGCGGGATCGAGGCTCTGCCTCCTCTTCCCGAAGAAGCATCTCCGGGCCATTTATCCCGTGGTCATATCCCAAGCAGACCATGCAGCCCAAGCCCGGCCACGCCGCACAGGCACATGGTCAGGATGGGGTTCCATTTGAGCTTCCACAGCGCAAAAAAAGCCGCGGCAAAACTGCCGATGCCGACCCAGTCCAGATGGGCGAGGATCTTTGCATCGCCGCCAAACGCCACCATCGACAGGATGGAAAGCCCTGCGCCAAAGATCAGTGCCACGATGACCGGCCGCAGGCAGGCCAGAACGCTTTGCAGCAGGGAAATGTCCTTGTACCTGCGGTAGATGTAGGACAGGAGCGATACAAAGAACAGCGCCGGGGTGATGCAGCCCAGCGTTGCGACGATGGCTCCGGACACCTGCGCGATCCGCAGTCCCACAAAGGTCGCCGCGTTGACTGCAATGGGGCCGGGGGTCATCTCCGCGATCGTGACAAGGTCGGTGAACTCCTGCATGGTCAGCCAGCCGTGCTGCTCCACCACCTGACTCTGGATCAGCGGAATGGCGGCGTAGCCGCCGCCCACACTGAACATCCCCACCTGCAAAAAGCTGAGAAAAAGCTGAACGTAGATCATTTTGCACCGCCTTTTTTCCACTGGGCCAGCGCCCGCACCGCGCCGAATGCCGCTGCGGCAAGGATGACCACGACCACATTGACATGAAGCACCGTATTGGCGATAAATGCCGCCGCCATCAGGGCAATATATCCCCGCGAGCGGGTCTTCAGCACCTTGCTGCCAAGGTCGAACACCACATCCAGAATGACCGCCGCCACACCGGCCTGCATCCCCTTGAGCAGCAGGGCAATATAGTGGTTGGAGGCAAAGGCGTTGTAGAACACCGAGACGACCGAGAGGATGACCATGGGCGGAATGATGGTCCCCAGCACCGCCACGAGCATCCCGACCAGCCCCTCTACCTGCCAGCCCACCAGAATCGCCGCATTGACGGCGATGGCACCCGGCGAGGACTGCGCCAGCGCGGTCATGTCCAGCATTTCCTGCTCATCGATCCAGTGCAGCTCATCCACAAATTTCTTCTTCATAAAGGTCACGATGACAAAGCCGCCGCCGAAGGTAAAGCTGCTGATGTACAATGTGCTTAAAAACAGCTTCCAAAGCCGTGCCGACCGCATACTGTATGTTTTATTTTCATCCATGCAAGTTTTCTGCTCCTTTTTTCATTTCTGACAACTATTTTGGTTTTATCGGTATTTCAAACAGCTTTTGTCCGTTACTGCTTGCGAAAGCCCGTGTTTTCCGGTATCCTTGTTTCAGGAAATGAAAAACACGGAGGGTATCCCTATGAAACACAATACATTCCTCGTCAAGCCAGCATCCAGTTTGTGCGACCTGCGCTGCCGATACTGCTTTTATGACGATGTTTCCAGCAGCCGGGCCTGCAAAAACATGGGGCTGCTCTCCCACGAAATGGCAAGAGAGCTGATCGAAAAGGCCTTCGCCGCCACCGAGGACGGCGGCAGCGTCCATTTTCTGTTTCAGGGCGGCGAACCGACCCTTGCCGGGCTGGAGTTTTTTCAGTTCTTTCTGGAGACGGAGCGCTCCTTGAAGCGCAGCCTCTCGGTGTTCCACAGCATCCAGACCAACGGCATCGGCCTGAATGAGGCGTGGGCCTCCTTTTTCAAAGCCAACTCTTTCCTCGTGGGCCTCTCTCTGGACGGCACACAGGAGGTCCACGACCTCTACCGGCTGGACGCTGCCGGACATGGCACATGGGACAGAGCGACTCATACCCTTGAGCTTCTGGATGCCTACGGGGTCGAAACGAACCTGCTCTGTGTCGTGACCGGCCAGCTGGCCAGAAAGCCCCAGCGCGCCTTCCAGAGCCTCTGCGCGCTGGGGCGGCACAATCTGCAGTTCATCCCCTGTCTCGACCCGCTCGACACCGTCGGCGGACAGGCCTATTCCCTGACGCCGGAGCTTTATGGCCGGTTTCTGTGCGGCGTTTTTGATGTCTGGTATCAGCAGCTGCAGCAGGGCAATTACGTCAGCGTCCGCAATTTTGAGGATTATCTGCGCATCCTGCTGGGAATGCCGCCTACCTCCTGCGCTTCCTCCGGCTCCTGCGGCCATTATCTCACGGTGGAAGGGGACGGAAGCCTTTATCCCTGCGACTTTTATGTTCTGGATGAGTGGAAGCTGGGCGACCTGAGCCGCTGCACCGTCGAAGCTGCACTTGCTTCTCCCACGAGCCAGACCTTTCTGGCGCAGGGCCGCAAACGTCCGACAGAATGCGCCGCCTGCCCTTACCGGCTGCTCTGCCGGGGCGGCTGCAAGCGTGACTGGGATGCCTCCGGGAGCAACCGCTTCTGCACAGCATACCGGCATTTCTTCGCCTACGCACTTCCACGCCTGCAGACTGCGGCACATTTTCTGGCACAACAGGGCCGATAAAGAGATTCTCCCGGAGAGCAGGACTGCCTCCGGGAGAATTTTTATTTTGCCTTCTGGATCTTCCGGATGGAATGGCCATCGTAGAGGATGGGCTTCATGACATAGGTATAGTTCCGGTCGTCGCATTCGCCGGTGGAGATCATCTCCATAAGGCGCAGCGCAAGCTGACGCCCCATCTCGAAGCCCTGCTCCACCGAGCAGGTGACATCCTCCTGCCGATAGGTTTCTTCGGAATAATCGAAACAGACCAGCGAATAATCTTCGGGCACGCTCTTCCCCATCTTCTGCAAAGTCTTGATGACCAGTCGATAGATGATGTAGTTGCAGCAGACGATCGCGGTGCATTTGGGGATGCTCTTCAGGAACCGTTCGATGGCGCGGACATAGCTTTCATTGTGGGCTTCGTCCGAAATGCACCACTTGATATAGTCATCGTTCAGCTCCAGCCCGCGGCTTCGCATCGCTTCCGCCATCCCCTGAAACTTCTCCACGCTCTGGTAGTTGTCGTACACGAAGATGCCAGCGATGTGGCTGTGCCCGGCATCCATCAGGCGCCCGATCAGCTGATGGGCACATTCTATATCGTTGATGGTCACCCGGGGGCAGCGCAGATTCCGATAGAAGTTGTTGTAGAAGATCACCGGGATCCTGCGCCGGTAGAGTTCCTTGTAGCAGTCGAGATTTGGGCTGAGGATGCTCGACTTCACGCCGTCCACGATAAAGCCGTGGAAGTTCTGGTGCACCACCGTTTCCAGACAGCGGCGCTCGTTGCAGAACTTGTTGTCGGTCAGGAAGACGTGAAGGTCTACCTGCTCCTGTGTCAGGACGCTGCGCACCCCTTCGATGAGGCCCGAGTTGGCGCTGGTATCCTGTCCCTGCAAAATAAGGCCGATCTTATAGAGCGCATCGTCGGTGTTCAGGTCCCGCGTCATCACCTTTTCCCGGTGGAAATAGGTCCCGCTGCCCTTGAGCTTGTAGACAAGGCCCTCTTTCACCAGATGGTCGATGGCCACCCGGATCGTTTCCCGGCTGACGCCCAGCTTTCGGCAGAGTGCATTTTCCGAGGGAAGGCGCTGGTTTCCGGAGAACTTGTTCTCGTCGATATAGGCCAGAAGCCAGCGGTAGACCTGATCGGATTTTTTCTCAACAGCCGAGAGCATGGGCAGGCGCTCCTTTTCAGTCGGTGATGGTGGGACGGACGCCCTCTGCGCGTTCGATCCAGTTCAGCAGGCGCTCCCGAAGCTCTGCCTTGACCGCAGCGTATGCGGGGTCTGCCACCACGTTGTTCAGCTGCCACGGATCCTTCTTCATGTCGTAGAGGAAATCATCCGCATAAACATCCGATGCCGCAGCCTCGCCGCCGTTGACGCCGGGGGCATAGACAGAGTACATATAGTCCGCCGTGCGGATGCAGCGTCCGCAGCGGCTCTCCGAGATCTGTGCAAAGACCTCGTTTGCTCTATTATCGTTCTTCTTTTCCACCACGTCAAGCAGATTTTCGCCGATCATCCTGTCGCCGACGTCCACGCCTGCCAGAGCCAGCAGGGTCTTGGGGATGCTCTCGGTGCTGACCAGCTCGGTCACTTCCCGGCCTCCCTTGAACGGGCCGCCGCAGATGACCAGCGGCACGTGCAGGCAGCCGTCGTGGCAGGAGCGCTTGTAGTCGTCGTAGCCGTTCAGGTGCGCGTCGCGGTTGCGGGTCTTGAAGTGGGAGCCGTGGTCAGAGGCGTAGAGGATGACGGTGTTGTCATACAGGCCCTTTTCCTTCAGCTTTGCCACCAGCCTGCCAAGGTTCTCGTCGAGGCTGGCGCACTGGCCCAGATAGTCCGGGTACTCCTCCGCTGCGTTGCCGCCCAGAGCCTTCAGATCCTCGGGCAGAACAAAATCGGCAAACCGCTGCTTGGAGCCGTCGGGGCCTTCGTAGTGGTTATGGTCGTTCTGATGGTGCGGCTCGATCTGCGACACCGTCATAAAGAAGGGCTTTTCGCCGGTGTACTGGTCGAGGTAGTCCAGCGCAAACTGGTTGATGCAGTCGGCGCGGTAGCCCTTGAAGTCGATGCGTTTGTTGTTCTCATCGAACACATAGCCGTCGTAGCCGTGGGAGGTGAATTCCAGCACGTCCGCAGCGCGCCAGTAGCCGGTATAGCCGCCGCGCAGTTCCAGCGGGACCGCCGTGATGGTGTGGTCGATGGTCGGCTTTTTCTCCAGCTCGCCGTCCGAGGCCAGATGCCACTTGCCGATGTAGGCCGTCTCATACCCGGCATCCTTTTCCATGTACTCGCCCAGTGTCTTGATCTGGGAGGGCAGCATCAGGTTGTTGCGGAAGCAGCCGGTCTCGGTGGGGTATTTGCCGGTCTGGAACAGGGCGCGGCAGGGTCCGCACACCGGCTGGGGCGAAAAGGCATTGTCAAACTTCACGCCCTCCGCTGCCAGCTCGTCCAGATTGGGCGTGATGTTCAGCGGCTGACCGAAGCAGCCGCAGGTGTCCCAGCGCTGCTGGTCACTGAAATAAAAAATGATGTTATATGCCACGGTTTTTCCCTTTCTTTACTGTTTCACTTTTGCTTCCTTCATCTTGCCGCGCAGGATGCCGAGGATGACCACCACGATCAGCGCAATGAAGATCCAGCAGTACACGCTGCCAAAGAAGATGCTGGGGCTTCCGTCCGAGATGAGCAGGGCGCGGCGGAAATTAGTCTCCGTCATATTGCCCAGCACCATGCCCAGCAGCACAGGGACTGCGGGCAGCTCCAGCTTACGCATGAACCACGCCATCACGCCGAACACCAGCGCAACGCTCAGGTCGAAATAGCTGCTGTTCACCGAGTAAGCACCGGCAAAGCAGAAGATGACGATGATGGGGGTCAGGATCTGCTGGGGGATGGAGACGACCTTTGCAAACAGGCTGGTCAGATACTTGCCCTGCAGGAACATGAAGATGTTCACGAGGATGAGGCCCAGCATGATGGCATACATGATGGGGCCGTCCGTGGTAAAGAGCGAGAGGCCGGGGTTCAGGCCGTTGATCATCAGAGCGGACAGCATAATGGCCACGCAGCCGTCGCCGGGGATGCCCAGCGTCAGCAGGGGGATGAGGGTCGCACCACAGACAGCGTTGTTGGCCGACTCAGCCGCAGCAACGCCCTCCACAGAACCGTGGCCGAACTCTTCCGGGTGCTTGGACATATTCTTTGCGGTGTTGTAGGAGAACCACGAGGCCTCCGAAGCACCGGTGCCGGGCACGATGCCCACGCAGGAGCCGATGAGAGAGCCGATGAGCACCGGGCGGAGCATCCGCTTGTACTCATCCTTTGTGATCTTGCCGTCGTCGTTGCCGATCTTTCCGGCGTGGAGGTTCAGCTCGCTCCGCTTCAGCTCCGCCTTGCCGATGATCTCCACCAGTGCGAACAGACCGATGAGGGTGACGGCAAGGTCGAGGCCCAGATACAAACGAGGGATACCGAAGGTGAAGCGGTCATAGCTGGTCATGGGGTCTGCGCCCACACAGGAGATGAGAAGGCCGAGGCAGGCGGCGATGATGCCCTTGACGAGGCTCTTGCCCGAGACGCCTGCGATAATGGTCATGCCGAACAGACAGACCATGAAGTACTCCGCCGTGCCCAGCTGTGCCGAAATTTTAGCCACCTGCGGGCCGAGGAAGAGCAGGACCAGCGCCGAGAAGATGCCGCCGAAGGTGGAGGCGTAGAGCGCGATCTTCAGCGCTGCTTTCGTGCGGCCCATCTTGGACAGCGGGTGGCCGTCCAGCATGGTAGCCGCTGCGTGGGGCGTGCCCGGCGTGTTGATGAGGATGGCCGACACCGAGCCGCCGTATCCGCCCGCACAGTAGATGCCCAGAAGGAACATCATGCCGGGGATCGCCCTCATGGTGTAGGTGACGGGCAGGAACAGGATGATGCAGAGGATAACGCTCAGGCCCGGGATGGCTGCGAACACGCAGCCGATAAAGACACCGAGGTTGATCCAGATGATATTTTCGAGGGTGAAGAGCAGCCCGGAGGCCGGGCCGATAAAATCAAACAAACCCATATTCTGCCTCCTCAGAAACTAACATTCAGAACAAAGTGGAACACGACCCAGATCAGCACGGCCATCGAGACGGTGATGGCGTAGTAGAGGGGCTTTTTGCAGCGGAAAAACAGCAGGAAGGCCAGTGCGCAGAACACGGCACCCACCACGAACAGCTCCGTGATCTCCGCCAGCAGATAGGTGACCACCAGAATGAGGGCGATGACCAGCGCTTTTGCTTCCACCAGGAGATTCAGCGTTTTCGTTTTGACCGGGCGGTGCATCACCATATTGTATGCCTCCCGGCCCACCAGAAGGGCGCTCATGGCCAGCATGAGCCAGACCAGCATCGTCGGGAAGGCGCGGCCGTTCACAACGTCCTTTTCCGAGATCTGCACCTGCTGGGGCATGATGAGCAGCAGCACGATGCCGATGACCAGAAACAGAATGCCGCAGATCAGGTCAACGGGGTACTCGATGTTCTTCTCCTCGAGCTTCGCGCCCCATCCGTCCAGCCTTGTTTCGATGCGTTCTATCAGATTTTTCACCTGTTTCCACTCCTTTTTGAAACACAAAAGCAGGGGGTCGGGGCTTTCCCCTCCCCCCTGCTTCAGCTTTTTCGCTATAGAGGGCCTGTTATCAGCCCGCCACGATGTCCTTATACTGCTCGACGATGCTCTTGACGTTCTCGATGTGAGCCTTCACATCGTCCTCGGTCATGGTGTCAACTTCCAGCAGCATGGTGTCGTTCAGCCACTCGACCATCTCCTGATCGGCGAGGATCTTGTCGTACAACTCCTTCAGCTCGGCCACCTTTGCCGCGTCGGTGCCCTTGCGAGCCATAACGAAGCAGCGGTTACGGAAGTAGGGATAGCCCTTGGCACCGACGCCCTCGACCCCTGCGAAGGGGCCGTTTTCGATGGCCTTGTCGTCGAATGCGCAGACCACGTCAACGCCGCCCTGCTGGTAGGTCTCGAGGATCTGGGACTGATGCGAGACTGCAAAGTTCGTCTCGCCCTTTGCCACAGCCTGTGCAGCCTCTGCGGCGGACTGATACGGGGTCAGCTTCAGCTGATCGCCGGCACCCATCGAGCCAAACAGCGCCGCTGCAAGGAAGGCCTCCGAGCCGGTAGCGCCGTTGACGGCCACAGACACGGGGTTGCCCGCCTTGACGTAGGCTTCCAGATCGTCCAGACTCTTCAGGTTCAGGGAAGAATCGGCAGACAGGACAAAGACGGAAGAATACAGGTTCTCCACAAACTCAAAATCGTCGTAGCTGAACTGCAGCTTGGCCGGGTCCAGCGTCTCGGTGATGGCGAACAGTCCCTCACCGGCAAAGACCAGTTCCTTGTCGTTTGCCTTGGTGCTGGCCACCCAAGTATTGACGGTGGCGGCGTCGCCCTTGACAGCCTCTGCCACCAGCGTGATCTTTTTCTCCGAGTAGTCCGGGGACTTGGCGGCTGCCTTCTGGCTGACCATCGCTGCCACACCAGACGGTGCCCACGGGCAGGTGACTTTCCAGCTCTCCTGCTTGCTTCCGCAGCCAGTGAGCATCGACAAAGCGAGGACACCGGCGGTGACCAACGCCGCAATACGCGTTTTCATCATTTTACTCTCCTTTTTGTTTGCCTTTTTTCGTGTAGTGGCTCGCACCTGACGGTGCTTTTGTTGACCCTAGGATAACATTCCGGATGATTTCAAGTCAACAGATTTTTTGATTTCATTGATAAAGTTGTCTGGCCTCAGAGCTAAATACCTACTTCTGTATTTTGTTGCGGAAAACTTATTGTGCATATTGCACATGGACTTCAATCTTCTTTGTGCAGCTTTCATTCTCTCAGGATGCAGGGGCATCGTGTGCTGTGTTCGAGTCCGGAAAGAGGCCGGCGAGCATCTGTTTGCCGGAAAGCAAAAAAAGACCTTGTAAACTTTAAAGGTTTACAAGGTCTTTTCAGAAGATGGTGCAGTTAAGCAATCCAAATCCGAACCAATTTCCCTTGTCACAGCCTCTGTGGCTTGGGCAAAGGAAACAGTCTCCGTCCCTTCCTTGTAGTTGAAGGTAATGAGCATTTTGTCATCGTACAGGTAGATGGCGTTGATGAAAGTATCAATCAGCGCCTGGCGCTGCTCCTTTTGAGAAAGGTCCAGCTTGCGGAACCGAGTCAGCCAGAACCGTACAAAGTCCTCGCTGAGCTTGGGCTTTGCCAGCCGCTCTTCGGCGATCTTGGCTTCCAGCTCTTTCTTCTGCGTTTCCAGGGTTTCCAGCCGTTCTTTGGTGGAACTGGTCAGAATGCCAGCCTGGATGGCGTTGAGCATATTCTGAATGCCCGTTTCCGTCTCCCTGAGCTGTTTCTCATAGAGGGGCAAACGAATGTTTTCTTTGTTTTGCAGCTCCATTACGCTGGAAACAAGGGAATCAATCACGGTATCATCCATGATAAGAGCTTTGGTTTTTGCAATCACCAAGTCTTCCAGCCACTGCTTCCGGACAGTCTTCTTTTGACAGGACTTTCTCTTTTTAACTGTCGCGCATTTATAGTACCGGTGCACGTCCCCGGAACGGCTGGTACCGCTCTCCCCGAACATCAAGGAACCACAGTAACCGCAGAACAGTTTGGTAGTCAGAAGATAGTCATCCTCTGCCTTGCGCCGGGCAGGGGCCTTTTTATTTTTGGCCATCTTGATTTGTACATCCTCGAATAGTTCCGGTGACACAATCGGTGGAATGGCATCTGGAATCAAGATATCCCGGTATTTCAGTTCACCTATATAGCGGCGATTCTTCAGCATATGTTGGACTGTATTATAGCTCATGGGACCGCCGCGAGGATTTTTAACCTGGTGTTCATTCAGCCAGTCCCGTACTTCGGTCATGGTAGCGCCTTCGTTATACATCCTGAAAGCTTCGGCAATGAGCGGGGCTGTCAAAGGATCGGTTTGAAAACGCTGGTTCTCATCAATCCGATAACCAACCGGAACCGCTCCTCCGGTAAACTTGCCCTTTAGAGCATTTTCTGTCATACCGCGAATGACTTTCTCCGAGAGGTCTGCCGAATAGTATTCGGCATATCCTTCCAGGACGGATTCCAGAATGATGCCCTCTGGTCCGTCTGAGATGATCTCTGTAGCCGACATCAGTTTAACGCCATTCTTCTTGAGCTGAGTCTTGTATCGGGCGCTGTCGTATCGGTTCCTGGCAAATCGATCCAGCTTCCAAACCAAAACCATATCAAACAGCTTCCGCTCGCTGTCCCTGATCATTTGCTGGAACTGGGGGCGATTATCCGTTTTGGCAGAAATGGCACGGTCAATATAGTGCTTCACTACGGTGATATCGTTCTTCTCAGCATAGGCCGTACATTCGCGGATCTGGCCTTCGATGGATTCCTCCCGCTGGTTGTCGGAGGAATAGCGGGCATAGATGACAGCGGTCATAGCAGCCTCCTTTCAGACAGCTGTGTCAAAATCAGTTTCGTATAATACATACCATATCTCCCGCTCATTCGCAAGGCAATTTTTATTATAAACTATATTTTAAGTGCTTTTACAACTCCAAGCTATTGCAGACTCTTTGGTAAAGACAAAAATCCAACAGAATGAGCATGTATCTGATATAAAAGACGCTGATCATTTAGATAAAATAGAACTGCAAAATATACATAATTTTGCAACTATCAAGAGGTTTATTCGGGCAAAAAATAAAAAAGGAGGAATTGTGTCGTAATGAAAGCAAAAAGGCTAGTGGCTGTTTTAACAGCCGTCTCCCTGATGGCGGGGCTTTGTGGCATGGCTGAACCGAATGCAGACCAGAAAATAAAACTGGAACAAAATTCGACCAGCACACCTGCTCTGGGAGGTAAACTGTTATATGACGGATATACTCTGCAGTGGGCAGACGATTTCAATGGTTCAGAACTAAACCGGGGTGACTGGAATATCGAACTGCATGCCCCTGGCTGGGTAAACAATGAGCTGCAGGCTTATGTGGATTCCCCCGAAAATATTTATCTTGAGAATGGAAGCCTGGTCATCAAACCTATAGAACAAAAGAATCCCGATGGGACAGTGTCCTATACATCCGGCCGGGTAAATACCCAAAACAAGCATGATTTCAAGTACGGTATCTTTGAAGCACGGATTAAGGTGCCTGAAGGCCAAGGGTTCCTGCCCGCCTTCTGGATGATGCCAACCAACGAGAATCTGTACGGGCAGTGGCCCCGCTGTGGCGAGATTGACATTATGGAGGTACTGGGTAACGACACCGACAAATCCTATGGCACCATCCATTACGGGAATCCTCACAGCGAGAGTCAGGGCAGTTATCAGCTGACGGCAGGCAGTTTTTCGGAGGAATACCACAACTTCGCAGTGGAATGGGAACCGGGCCGAATCAGTTGGTATGTGGACGGGTGTCTGATCCATACCGAGAACGACTGGTATTCTGCCACCGAGGGCCAGGGTGAAATCACATACCCCGCTCCTTTCGACCAGCCTTTCTATCTCATTCTCAATCTGGCTGTGGGCGGAAACTGGCCGGGCAACCCCGACGAAACCACTGACATTGCCAGCGCTGCTCTCTATGTGGACTATGTGAAAGTCTATCAGAAGGACAGCTACAGCGAGGATGTGGTTAAACCTGAAAAAACGGTGGTTCTGCGTGACCCGGACGCAGAGGGCAACTACATTATCAACGGTAATTTTGCAGTACCCGAGAGCCTGTCGGACCAGCAGGACTGGACTTTTCTCACCGCACTGGGCGGTGAGGCTCAGGCGGAAATCTCCGGCCATGAACTGCATATCATCACGTCCAGCGAGGGCACGGTGGACTACAGCGTCCAGTTGGTCCAGCCCAATTTGCCTCTGAAAGAGGGCGGCGTTTATCAGGTAACGTTTGACGCATCCGCCAATGCGCCGCGAACCATGAAAGTGGACATCTCTGCCCCAGACCGCTCCTATCAGCGGTACATGGAAGACACCGTCGTCCAGCTGACGCCCGAGGTCCAGACCTACACCTATACCTTCACTATGACCGCAGACGATGACGCCAACGGACGTCTGGAATTCAATCTGGGCGCGGCCGGGTCCACGGCTGGCGTTTCCCTCCGCAATGTCTCGTTGAAGAAGATCGGTCAGAATGATCCAGGCAAGAAAAAAAAGGTCGTCCTTGCTGACGGCAACTATGTATACAACGGCGGATTCCAGGAGGGCGAAAACCGCCTCGGTTACTGGAACATCTGGAAATTGGGCGATTCCCGCATCCGTGTTACCAACGACAACAACGTCCGTCGCCTGGAGATTACTGCCGGCAAGTGGACTTCTGCCTTGAACCCGGTTGTGGTGTATCAGAAAGATCTGGCGCTGACAGCCGGCGACTTTGAGCTGAGTTTTGACGCAGAAGGCCCTGCCGACAAAAACCTTTCCGTTTGGGCCGTTGGGCGTCGTTTCCAGGCCGTGCTCAACGGTTCCGACACCACTTATAGCTATAAGCTCTCTCTGGAGAAAGAGCCTGTTTGCCGGGATATTGCCTTTGTCATTTGTGGGCCGGGTGTATATTACATCGACAACGTACGAATGGAAGAGGACAGCCTCATCAAAAACGGCAGTTTCAATGCAGGTTTTGCAGGATACGAACTGTACGCTTACACAACATCCGATGTGAGCTATGTGGTGGACAGCCTTAACGAGGATACCGCTGCCGATATCACCATTCAGAATACCGGCGACGAAGCCTGGAAAATCCAACTCAAACAGAACAACATCGAGTTGGAGGAAGGCCAGTGGTATCGTTTGTCTTTCCAGGCCAAATCCTCTCTGAACCGTCCGCTGATGTTTGCGATTCAACGGGACGGCACGGCAGACAATGACTGGACCCCCTATTCGGGCGAAACCATCGTACAGCTGGGTCAGGAATATCAGACCTATGAGGTCTGCTTCCAGATGACTTATCCCACTGATATGAAAGCTGTGCTCAGTATCTCGATGGGAGCCGTGGGCGGAGAACAAATCGGTCAGCAGCACCGTATCTGCATCGACGAGATCCATCTGGACAAGATCGAAGCTCCTGCTGTTTAAAATTTCATTGCAGGCGACCTCAGCTGTTGTCCAACGGCTGAGGTCTTTTTAATCCGGAATTCCCTGCATAAAAATCCCACAACCCGAAACAAAATCAAGGAGGCAGACTCAAATGGAAGCTAAAACCACAAATCCGACCACTATTCCTGCAAAATGCGAAACGCTATCCTACGATGGATACACACTGCAATGGGAGGACGACTTTAATGGCCCGGAGCTGAATCGGGAAGATTGGAATGTGGAGCTGCACGAGCCCGGCTGGGTAAACCATGAACTACAGGCCTACATAGATTCCCCCCAGACCATCTACATCCAAAACAGCAGCCTGGTGCTGAAACCGGTGGAAAAGAAAAATCCAGACGGGACGGTGTCGTATATCTCCGGGCGGGTCAACACCCAGCACAAGCACGATTTCCTGTACGGCATTTTTGAGGCACGGATCAAGGTGCCGGCAGGCCGGGGGTTTCTGCCTGCTTTCTGGATGATGCCCACCGAGGAAGAACGGTATGGTCAGTGGCCCCGCTGCGGCGAAATTGATATCATGGAGGTGCTGGGACACGACACCACAAAAACCTACGGCACCATCCACTATGGCAACCCTCACCAGCAGAGCCAGGGCCATTTCGCCCTTCCATCCGGCGGTTTTGCAGAGGAGTACCACAACTATGCCGTTCAGTGGGAACCGGGCAAAATCAAATGGTATCTGGACGGGGAACTGTTCTTTACCGAGACGGAGTGGTATTCCTTCACCGATGGAAAAGGGAAAGTTCCCTACCCCGCCCCCTTCGATCAGCCTTTTTACATCATTCTGAACCTGGCGGTGGGAGGAGACTGGCCCGGAAGCCCTGATGTGACAACCGACATGGACCGCGCAGCCCTTTGGGTGGACTGGGTCAGAGTGTACCAGAAAGACGAATAAACGCTCATCATCAAAACACCCCCGGCTTTTGGTAGCCGGGGGCGTTTTGCTTCTATATTTTAACAGCGAAGATTAGCCGCGCAATCGCCGGGTCAAAGCCATCAGGCGTCCTGCACTGGTCCGGATGTCCGCCTCGGAGAGGTCGCCCCGAGCATAAGCAGCCCGGATATTGGCATCGTCATCGGGATTACCCGGCATAATAACGTCGTTGCCTGCCCAGGCACACTTCCAGGGAATGCTGCCATCGGCGGGGACTGTGGTGTTCCAGTCCGACATAATCAAGCCATCAAAGCCCCACTCCTGCCGGGCCACAACAGTACACAGATCCCGGTTATTGGCGGAATAAACACCGTTGATCCGATTATAAGAAGTCATGATCGCAGCAGGAGCGGACTCTTTTACCACAATCTCAAACCCGCGGAGATAAATCTCACGCAGGGCCCGCTCTGAAACCTGAACATCCACACCCATCCGGTTGTCCTCCTGGTTATTGCAGGCGAAGTGCTTGATGGTGACACCGCACCGGCCATCCTTCTGAACACCGCGGGTAACAGCGGCAGCCAGAAGGCCGGAGAGAACCGGATCCTCCGAATAATATTCAAAGTTGCGCCCACACAGAGGATTGCGATGGATGTTCATACCGGGCGCCAGCCACAGATCCACTCCGAGCTCCTTCATTTCACAGGCAATGGCCTGGCCGAATTCCTCCATCAGGCCGGTGTCCCAGCTCTGGGCCAAAGCAGTGCCCACTGGGAATGCTGTACAGAACTGGTACCATGTGTCGGCGTTCTCGTGCTGGACCGGCGTCTCCAAAAAACCGTTTTCCAGAGAGCCCAGTACCCCTACTCCATAGACCCGGCCAGTGGCCCGGTCGGTCTGATAGCTCTGCCGAAGCCGCAGACCCGCAGGGCCGTCGGCCATAATGAGGGAGGGAATGCCTCTGGTCTGCTCCAAAACCTCCGAGGTCTCTCCCGCCGAGCCGGGCACCCGGACGCCTGCCGAGCCCAGGGTGCTGGTCCCCTTGGTGATGTTGCCGTAGAGCAGCGGAATCAATTCCTCCACAGGGCCTTCTGCCCGGGGCGATTCGACCCAGACCGGCTGCGGCTCAGGCCGGGGTGCAAAGTCATAGACCGGCAAATCCTCTCCCGGGTCTGCAGCCTGCCGGGCCGCTTCGGCAGCCCCCAGCTCCTCCAAAGGAACCTGTACCGGGCAGATGGGGTGGGTCTTTTCGATGCAGACGTCTTCCCCTACCCGGATGACGGCGCAGGGCGTCAGCGCGGCGCTGCTGTTCCCGATCCAGATGCCATACAGTCCCTTTTCCACCATCCAGCCCTGCTTTTCCTCAGAGAAAGAGGCAAAGACTTTTTGGGGGATGGAAATGGTCAGGGTCTGGCTCTGTTCCGGCGCCAGCAGAAGGGTTTTGGCAAAACCGGCCAATCGGCGCAGCTCCCGGGCATCGCCCTTCTGGGGGCAGGACAGATAGACCTGCACCACCTCCCGGCCCGAGAAACAGAAGCCCACATTTTTTACCGAAGCACTTACTTCCACGGCTCCGGGCTGTACCTGCAGCCCGGTCATACGGATCTCAAAGCTGGTGTAGGACAAGCCGTATCCGAAGGGAAACAGAGGCTTTACACCAAAGCTGTCAAAATACCGGTAGCCCACATAGATGCCCTCCCGGTAGACTGATTTTGTCAGGTCGCCGCTGAGGATGCCGAAATGATCGGCTTCGGGATAGTCGCTGTACCGCCGGGCCCAGGTGGCGGTAAGTTTGCCCTCGGGGGTGACTTTTCCCAACAGGACATCCGCCACGGCTTCTCCGCCCTGCTGTCCCGGCTGGGAAATCTGCACCACTGCCTCAATATGGGTGGCCACATCCAGCAGACCGGCCAATTCAATGGGCCCGCCGGCATTGAGCAGCAGAACGATGGGCAGACCCACACTGTTCAGGCTGCGCAGCTCCTCCCATTCCTGGTCGCTAAGGTAGTAATCCCCTTTTTCCAGCCGGCGGTCCTTCCCTTCCCCCGAAATCCGGCTGAGGACATAGACCACCACCGAGGCGCCTTCCACGTCCTGGGGCAGGACGGGACGGCCCTGGGGGAGAACAAAGGGATGGGAAGCGTAGGCGTCAAAGGGATTTTCCACCTGTTTGGCTGCTTCCAGCACCTGGGCTTTCCAGGCAGCGCGGGCAGCTTTGTAGCGGGCTTCGTAGTCTGCGATCCAGCTTGTACTGGTGATGGTGAGGCCGGCCGCCTGCAGCCCCTGGAAAATCGATACATTGGCGCGGTTATTGACATCGCCCGAGCCGATGCCTCCCTTGACGGTCCGGCTGGCGCCGGTGCCGAACAGAGCTACGGAACAGGCCGGCTCCAACGGCAGAACACCGGTATTTTTCAGCAGGACGATTCCCGATGCCGCAGCCCGGCGGGCCAGGGCGGCATGGGCGCGTTCACGGGCAGACGGGGTTGGCTGATGCGTGCCGCTGTGGACAGAAATACAAGCCATAAAAACCTCCTGAACATGACACTGCACGAGAAAAGCCGCCATAGCAGAAATCTATGGCGGCTTTCCTCAGCACTGTGTGGAGAAATGATGAAGAAGATGAAGGAGAACGCGATGAGAAGCTTGTTACTCTTTGACGCCGCCGAGGGTAATGCCGGCAATGATGTACTTGGAAAGCAGCAGATAGACCAGGATGATGGGGACGATGGCCACCATGATCATCATGTAAATCTTGCCCATGTCAAAGTTCATGTAATCGGCGCCACGGAGGGTAGCGATCAGGATGGGGACAGTCATCTTGTCCTTGGACTGGATGATCAAAGCCGGGACGAAGTAGTTGTTCCAGGAGCCCACGAAGGAGAAGATGGCCTGGACTGCAATGGCCGGCTTCATGATGGGAAGGACAATTCGGTTGAAGGTGTGGAACTCGCCCGAGCCGTCGATCCGGGCCGCCTCCACCAGGGACAGCGGCAGAGAGGACTTCAAGTAGCTGTACATGAAGTAGAAGACCGCCGGCGATGCGATGGAAGGGATAATCAGGGGCCACAGGGTATCATACAGGCCCATGTTGGTCATCAACCGCAGGAAGCCCATGGCGGTGACCTGGGTGGGCATGACCAGAATGGCCATGATGAAGGTAAAGGCAAACTTTTTCAGCTTGAAATTGTAGGCGTACAGTCCGTAAGCCGTCAGAGCCGAAAAGTAGGTGCAAAGGGCCGCCGAGCTGGAGGACACGATCAGACTGTTGAGGATGCCCTTGAACATGGGGAAACTACCGTCGTTGGCCACGTTCTTCAAATTTTCCAGGAAGTAGTTTCCCGGCAGCCAGGAGAAGCCTTTCTGCAGGTCCGCGTGGGAGCGGGTGGAGTTGACAATCAGGATGTAGAAAAAGAATAGGCACAAAAAGGACAGGATGGCCAGAACGACATAAGCGAGGATGGTCTCACCGGTTTTGGTTCTGTGATGTCTCATGCCTTGGCGCCTCCTTTCTGTTTGGCGGGCTTGACAGCGGTGTCATCCTTGCCGTTGGTCATCCGGTAGACGAAGAAGCAGAGAATGCCGCTGACGATGAACAGGAACACCGACAGAGCGCCGGCCATGCCGTAGTTGCGGCTCTTGAGGTGGTTGTTCAGGAACATAATCAGGGTCATGGAGGTGCGGTCGGGAGCGCCCTGGCCGTTGGTGAGGATCTGGGGCACGTCGAACATCTGGAGGCCGCCGATGATGGAAGTGATCAGGGTGTAGGCCAGGATGGGGCGGATCAGGGGCAGGGTGATGGAGAAAAACCGCTTGACGCTGCCACAGCCGTCCAGCTCGGCGGCCTCGAAAATTTCGGGGCTGATGCCCATGATGGCGGCCATCAGCATGATGGTGGTGTTGCCGAACCACATCAGGAAGTTCATCAGCCCGATCAGGGCGCGGGTGCCGAAGGTTGTCCCCATGAAGTCAATGGGCGCATCGGTGATCCCCAGGCTCATCAGGATGGAGTTGATGGGGCCGCTGTTGGAGAACAGGGCGAAGAACAGCATGGCAAAGGCCGAAGCCATAATCAGGTTGGGCAGATAGATGACCACCTTGAAGAACTGTTTGCCCCGGATTTTCAGCCGCATATCGGTGAACCAGTTGGCCAGCAGCAGGGCGATGACGATCTGGGGCACAAAGCCGATCAGCCAGAGGATCAGGGTATTTCCTGCATATTTGAGCAGATCCGACTCCAGCAGACTCCTGTAGTTTTCCAGGCCCACAAAGTTGGGGCCGATCTCTTTGATGCCGGAGCGGTAGTACTCATAGAAGCTGTAGCGGATGGTATCCACCAGCGGGATCAGGGAAAAGATGAAAAAGCTCAGGAAGAACGGGATGATAAAGATATATCCCCATTTTGCATAGCTCGGGTATTTGCGTTTTGGTTGTTTCATAGGTCACCGTTCCTTTCTCGTAAAAGACCGCCGCCGCAAAAGTGCGCGGCGGCCGGCCTTCCAAAAGAGAGGCAGCTTACTCTGCCCACTCGACTGCGGTGATATCAGGATAGCGCTCCATGATGGCAGTCTCGAAGTTTTCCTTGGCCCGGTCGAAATCCACGTTGCCCTGGAAGTAATCGCTGAATGCGTTCTGAATCAGCTCGACGCAGCCCTGGTCGTAGGAAGACAGGGGGGCAATCTTGATGTTCTCAGCCACCGGTGCAAAGTACTCATAGGCATTCTGGCCGCCCAGGAAGCTGGAAGCAAAGCTGTCGTCGGTGGCAGCGTCCCGCATCCCGCTCATGGTATTGGTGAAGTCCAGATAGTCCTTGGAGATCTTCAGCAGGTTGTCTTTGTTGGAGGTCAAAGCCAGGATGATATCGCGGACATGCTCCAGGTTGTCGGTGCCGGTGCAGGCGTGGATGTAAGAGCCGCCCCAGTTGTATTCCTGGGGAGGATTGGTGACAGCCCAGGCTCCTTCGGGGCCGTCCCAGTTGGGGGCCAGGGTGAAGTCGATGCCCCAGGCCGGCAGCAGGAAGGCAAACACCTTGGAAGCAGAACCCATGGCCTTGTTCCAGTCGTCGTTGAACTGGCCCTTGACCGTCTTGTCCAGGTAGCCGGCGTCCAGCCATTCCTTGGAATCGCTGATCCAGTTCATGATCTGCTGGTCCACTTTGCAGACCGTCTCGCCGGGGGCCACCCAGGACTGGCTGATGCTGTTGCCGTACAGACGGAAGGTGTCGGCGTAGGAAGAGAAGGTGAAGTAGCCCTTGGCCTTCAGCTCTTCCGCGGTGGCTTTGAGGGTGTCCCAGTCTTTGACTTTTTCGCCCACCGTGGCCGGATCATCGGTACCAAAGACGTCCTTCGCAATATCCCGCCGGTAGACCAGAAGGCCCGGGCAGCACTGCCAGGTGGAGCCGCGCTGGACCCCGTTCTGGTCCGAAGCGGTGGTCTTGGTGAAGGGGTACTGGTCGGCCAGGTCGGTGTCGGGGTCGATGCCCAGGTCGGTCAGGGGCATGGCCACGTCGGCCTCGGCGTCGGTGTATTTGTAGACGTAGTCGGTCTCGGACAGGAAGATGTCCACCTTGTCGTCGGTGGAGCCGGATGCCTGGTTCAGCAAAGCTTCATCCAGCTTCTGCTGGTAGACGCCGTCCTGGTTGGGGTTGATGATCCAGTGGATCTCGGTGCCGTCTTTCAGGGTGGTGACGGTGCCGTCGGACGAAGTGCTGGCCACTTCCGAATAAACGGCTTCCAGACGGGTGCGGAACTCGTCGTTCCAGCTGTAGATATTGATCACTTTGCCTTCCGCCGCAGCCTCTGCGCCGCTGCCCGATGCAGCAGTGGAATTCCCGCCGCAAGCGGCCAAAACGCTGGCAGCGCCCACGGCGCCGGCGCCCTTCAGGAACGAGCGGCGGCTGATGGCGCAGGATTTCTTCTCATTCATAGTACGAACCTCCTCTGTAATCTCATGGCCCGGGCCTCGGTGCCCGGCGTCTTTTGTGCCCCTATTATAGCGAAAGAAATCCCGCCGGATATATAATTATTCCATAAAAAATATCAAATTCTTGACAACGTTTTGTGCTGATAGATAAATAGGGTCATGATTCTGACACTTTGATGCATGGTTTTGATTTTTGCCGCAGACGCCTTTCTATATAATAAAAACCGACATCCTACCATAGACCGACATCCTACCATAGAAAGGAGAAGTATCATGAACCATCTGCATTTCGTGGACAAGTACGGCAGCTTCACCATGGACAAGCCGGAAAATGTCAGTTATCTGTACTTTCCGCTGGCCTCCGAGACAGGGCTGAAAAGCTCCCTCACCCCCAATCTGGGAGGGGACGCCAAAATTGACCAGGAGACCTTTTTGCTGGAACCGGTCAGCGCCGAAAACCTCCACAGCAACCGCGGTGTGCGGAACTTCTGGCTGGTGGATGAGGACGGGCAGGCTTTTTCGGTGTCCGGCGCTTCGGCCCGGCAGGAGGCCGACCGCTTCACCCCGGCTCAGGATGACAGCCGGCTCACCGCCGGCCTGATGTGGCAGACGGTGGAGCGCACCGCCCAGGACCTGGGCCTCGATACCGAAGTGACCGCCTTTTGTCCCCGGCAGGACAATGTGGAAATCCTCTGCATCACGGTGCGCAACCAGCAGGAACAGCCCCGCTGGCTCACCCCCATCGCAGCCGTTCCCCTCTACGGCCGCAGCGCAGACAACATCCGGGACCACCGGAATGTGACTTCGATGCTCCACCGGATCTGGACCACCGAAAACGGCGTCATGGTCCGGCCCACCATATCCTTTGACGAGCGGGGCCACCGGCCCAACCACAAGGTATATTATGTAGAAGGCTTTGGGCCGGAGGGCCAGAAGCCGGAGGCTTTCTACCCCACCGTGGAGTCCTTCCTGGGCGAGGGCGGGACTTATCTCCATCCCCGGGCTGTTTATGAGCAGTATCCCGGGGTCAAAGCGGGCAGCCGGGCGGAAGGCCGGGAGGCCATGGGAGCATTCCGGTTCCCGGCCATCACCCTGGCCCCCGGACAGGAAGCCCATTATGTCCTGCTGCTGGGGGTGGAGGACAGCGAAGAGGCCGTCAACGCCATTTGGGACAAGTACCACAGCTGGGAACAGGTGCAGGCCGTGCTGGATGAGACCCGCAGCTACTGGAAAGAGAAGGTCAATGTCTCTTTCCGCACCGGAGACCCGGACTTTGACAACCTGATGAAATGGGTTTGTTTCCAGCCCTTCCTGCGGCGGCTCTTCGGCTGCTCCTTCCTCCCCCACCATGACTACGGCCGGGGCGGCCGGGGCTGGCGGGATCTGTGGCAGGACTGCCTGTCCCTGCTGCTGATGGAACCCGGGGACGTGGGCCGGATGATCGAGAAGAATTTCGGCGGCGTCCGGATTGACGGCACCAACGCCACCATCATTGGGGCCGGCGACGGCAATTTCATCGCCGACCGCAACGGCATCGCCCGGGTCTGGATGGACCACGCTCTCTGGCCCCAGATGACTACCAAGCTCTACATCGACCAGACCGGCGACGTGGAAATCCTCAACCGGCAGGCACCTTATTTTAAGGACGCTCAGGCTGTGCGCGGCACCCAAATCGACGCCGAATACCAGCCGGAGCAGGGCGGCTGGCAGCGGACCAGCCAGGGCGAAGTCTACACCGGCACCATCCTGGAGCATCTGCTGATCGAGCAGCTGGCCGCTTTCTATGAAGTCGGCGAACACAACATCTGCCGTCTTCGGGGCGCCGACTGGAACGACGCGCTGGACATGGCGGCTGAGCGGGGCGAAAGCGTCGCCTTCACCTGCGCCTATGCCGGCAACCTGCGGGAGCTGGCCGGGATGATTCGGCTTCTGGAAAAGACCACCGGGTCCAAAACCACCCAGGTGCTGGAAGAGCTGCTGGTTTTGTGCGGCGACCAGACCGAAACCTTTGACGACGCCCGGGCCAAGCAAACCATCCTGACCCAATACGCAGCCCGCTGCGCCCATCAGATCAGCGGCAAGCGGGTGGAAGTGTGCCTGTCGGATCTGGCCGACAGCCTGGAGCAAAAGGCAGACTGGCTCACCGGCTGGCTCCGGAAACACGAGTGGATTTGCGCCGGCACGGCGGAGGGCTGGTACAACAGCTACTATGACAATCACGGCCGTGCGGTGGAAGGCATCTTCCCCGAGGGCGTGCGGATGATGCTGACCGGCCAGGTCTTCGCCATCATGGGCGGCGTGGCCACCGACCAGCAGATCCGGCGGATCACAGCCAGCGCTGACCACTATCTCTACCGGAGGGAAATCGGCGGCTACCGGCTGAACACCGATTTTCATGAGCAGAAATTCGACCTAGGCCGGATGTTCGGCTTTGCCTACGGTGAAAAAGAAAACGGGGCGGTCTTCTCCCATATGGCGGTGATGTATGCCAACGCCCTGTACCGCCGGGGTTTTGTGCAGGAGGGCTGGAAGGCTCTCAAGACCCTGGCAGACACCGCTCTGGACTTCGACACCAGCCGCATCTATCCCGGCATCCCGGAATATTTCCGGGCCGACGGCCGGGGGATGTATCACTATTTGACCGGCGCCGCCAGCTGGTACATGATGACCATGATCACCCAGGTTTTCGGCGTCCGGGGCGAAGCAGGCGATCTCCTGCTCCAGCCCAAACTCACCGCGGCCCAGTTTGACGCCGAGGGCAGTGCCTCGGTCCATGTGACCTTTGCAGGGCGGCGGCTGGAAATCCGCTGTCAGAATCCCGGGCGGCTGGAATACGGGCAGTACCGGGTTCAGAAAGTCCTCTGCGGCGACGCCGAGCTGTGTGCAGGCAGCTGTGACAGCGTCATCATCCCCCGCCGGGTGATCGAGGCTCTGCCCGCCGAGCAGAAACAGGTTTTCACTGTATATCTGGGATAAAACAGGCAGGAATGATTTTTTGATAACGCCCAAAAGGCAGAAAGCAACGAGTATGAGATACGGATATTTTGATGACAAAGCCCGCGAATATGTGATCGACCGCCCCGACACCCCCGCCCCCTGGGTCAACTATCTGGGGTCGCCGGCCTACGGCGCCATCATCTCCAACAACGCCGGCGGCTACAGCTTCGAGCGGTCGGGTGCCAACGGCCGGATTCTCCGGTATGTGTTCAACCAGTTTGACCAGCCGGGCCGGTATATCTATCTGCGGGATGATGAGAGCGGAGATTTCTGGTCCGCTTCCTGGCAGCCGGTGGCTAAAGACCTGAACGACTACCAGGTCAAGTGCTGCCACGGCATGGGCTACACCCGGATGGAAGCCAGCTATGCAGGCATCTCCTCCAAGGCCGTCTACTATGTGCCCCAGGGCAAAGCTTATGAAGTCTGGGCCCTCACCGTCACCAATGACTCGGACCGGGACCGCAGCCTGACCCTGACAGGCTATGCTGAGTTCACCAACCACAGCAACTACGAGCAGGATCAGGTCAACCTCCAGTATTCCCTCTTCATCGGCCGGACTGTGTTTGAAGGCAACCGGATCACCCAGCAGATCCACGGCAACCTGGACGCCCTGGCCCAGGGAGAAGATGTGGATGACAAGACGGTAACCGAGCGGTTTTTCGGCCTGGCCGGTGCGCCGGTCTCCTCTTACTGCGGGGACAAGACGGCCTTTCTGGGGGCGTATCACGGCTATGGCAACCCCCAGGGGGTGGCAGCCGGGGATCTGGGCAATCTGGAAAGCTACAACGAGAACAGCTGCGGCGCCCTCTCCTGCAAGGTGAAGCTGGCTCCCGGCGAGAGCAAAACCATCCTGTTTGCAACCGGCATGAAACCCTCGGCCCAGGCTGCTGCCATCCTGGCGGGCTATACCGACCCCGCCGCTCAGGTGCAGCAGGAAGTGGACGCCCTCAAGGCGGAATGGTACAGCCGGTTCAGCCACCTGCAGGTGGAGACCCCTGACCCCGCCTTCAACACCATGCTGAACACCTGGAACGCCTATAACTGCTTTATCACCTTTATCTGGTCCCGGGCTGCCTCCCTGATTTACTGCGGCCTGCGGAACGGCTACGGCTACCGCGACACGGTGCAGGACATTCAGGGCATCATCCATCTGGAGCCGGAAATGGCCTGTGAGAAGATTCGCTTCATGCTGTCGGCCCAGGTGGACAATGGCGGCGGCCTGCCCCTGGTCAAGTTCACCCACAACCCCGGCCATGAGGACACCCCCGACGATCCCTCCTATGTGAAGGAAACCGGTCATCCTGCCTACCGGGCCGATGATGCTCTGTGGCTCTTCCCCACCGTCTACAAATATGTGGCTGAGAGCGGCAATCTCGCCTTCCTGGACGAGGTGATCCCCTTTGCCAACAAGGATCAAGGGACTGTCTACGAGCACCTCAAGCGGGCGGTGGAGTTTTCTCTGAACCATCTGGGCCCCCACGGCCTGCCCGCCGGCCTGTATGCCGACTGGAACGACTGTCTGCGGCTGGGCGCCAACGGCGAGTCGGCCTTTGTGGCCTTCCAGTTCTATTACGCCATGCGGATTCTGCGGCAGTTTGCCGCCCACCGCGGCGCCGACCAGGATGTCCGCTGGCTGGATGAAAAGCTGACCGAGTATCAGAGCCGCATCCAGGAGCTGTGCTGGGACGGCGACCGGTTCATCCGGGGCTTCACCGAGGCCGGCGAGCGGATCGGCGAAGCTGCCGCACCCGAGGCCAACTTCTGGCTGAACCCCCAGAGCTGGGCCGTCATCAGCGGTCTGGCGGATTCCCACCAGGCCGACACCATCATGGAAGGAGTCAGCCAGCGGCTGAACACTGCATACGGCGCCGTCCTGATGGACCCGCCCTACCATGCCCACGCTTTTGACGGCGCACTGGCCGTGATTTACAACCCCGGCACCAAGGAAAATGCCGGCATCTTCTCCCAGTCCCAGGGCTGGCTGATCCTGGCAGAGGCCCTGTGCGGTCACGGAGAGCGGGCTTTCGGCTACTTCACCGAGAACGCCCCTGCCGCCCAGAATGACCGGGCCGAAATCCGCCATCTGGAACCTTACTGCTACGGGCAGTTCACCGAAGGGCCGGCCAGCAAACACTTCGGCCGTTCTCAGGTCCACTGGCTCACCGGCACAGCCTCCACCGTGATGGTGGGCTGCGTGGAAGGCATTTTGGGCCTGCGGCCGGATCTGGACGGCCTGCGCCTGGCCCCCGCCATTCCCAAAGAGTGGGACAGCTTCACCATGGAAAAAGACTTCCGGGGCCATCGGCTTCACATCTGTGTGGAGAACCCCGGCCATCATGAATCCGGCTGCCGCAGCCTGACCCTCAATGGCCAGGCCATGCCGGACAACTACATTCCCGCCTCCGCCCTTCGGGACGAAAACGACATTATCCTCACCATGTGATCCACAAAAAAGACCGCCGGGTGCTGCCTCTGGGGAGAAGGCAGCACCCGGCGGTGCTTTTGTTTCCGGATTATCTAGACAGGCCGACGCCGTTCCCGGCGAGATCCGGGCGGGGAGACTCTGCCCCCCATTCCACCATATAGTAGGTGTCACGGTATTTCTTGGGGGTCATCCCCACCACCTCCCGGAATTGCTGGATAAAATGGCTCTGGGAGGAAAAAGAAAGCCGGTTGGCAATGTCAATCATGGAGTCGTTGCTGAACCGCAGCAGGTTTTTGGCCATATCAATTTTGCGGTTGCGGATGTAGGCGCTGACCGAAACCCCGGTCTCTTTTTTGAACAGCCGGGACAGATAGCTGGAAGACACCCCCAGCGCGTCCGCCAGATCCTCAATGGTGATCCGCTCCTTGATATGGGCGTAGATGTATTCCTTGCAGGCATTGATGTGCTTGGAGTTGGTGTTGCTGTGGTGGTAACGGCGCATCTTCTCGGTGTAGTCCATCACCATCTCGTCGTGCAGGTGCTTGATCTCGTCGGCGGTATGGATATCGTCCAGCTTCTGGATATAAAAATCGCTCAGCCGGAATGCCTGTTCCAGCTCCATGCCGTGCTGGCGGCACATCCGGGTCACCATGGCCGTGGTGACCACGAAATGATATTTCAGGTTGGTGATGGGGTCCCTGGACAAAACGCCAACCCCTTCTGTATCCATAAAACGGCCCTGCTCGCAATTTTTGCGGACAGCATCCACATCGCCGTTGGCCACGGCACGGTAGAACAAAAACTCCTCGCTGGGTTCACGGTGCTCCATCTCATCGATGTCATCGTTGGCCTCGATTACAAGCCATTCATCTTTGTAGCTCATTGCCGCATCTCCTTGAACCGCTTCTTGCTGTTCTGCTTAAAATCCCGCGTTCATGGAATCTTATTATGGTCAAATATACTATAACACAGCAGAGAAAACTTCTCAAGTTCTTAAAGATAGATCTTATCGCCGAATCTTGATTCGGTAAATACCTGAAAGCTGTTATGCGTTCACCAATGGAAGCCCAAAGTTTCTATTCTGTCCAACGGATTAAATCTATTCTTGTAGGATTTTCCAAATCGTTCGACAAATCGTTGACATTTGCGTTTTTCAGTGATACCCTGTTCCACAACAAAGCCGCTTTACTCAATGAAAGCTACTACATAACTTTGTTTGTCCGCTCCGCAGCTTCACCAAACTGTTTTGCCGCCATCCACCCACGACAAAATCTTTTGGTGCTGTGGAGCCTTTTTCTTTTCGAGAGACTTGCAGCCGGGCAACCGGTTTGCAATTCTTCATACACACATTGACAACTTCATCAGCCGTCCGGACTGGATACAGCGCCATGACTCCGCAGAAATGCGGACGAGCCTGACAACGCCGCTGCAAAACAGGGGCAGGAACTCGATCCGGGGTGAACGGCGAACAACCACCGACACTTCCATCCACATTCACACTCCCATGCCTGGTTTTGAAAACCTGTATCCACTTTTGAATCTGAATTTTCAAAACTTACGGAAAAAGCAGAAAGCAAGAACCGTCCCGTGGCCACAAATTTTCAATTCTTGAAAATGTTGTGCTCCACCGGGACTTCGCTTCTTCAATGCACCTGCATTTCCGAAGTGATCTTGTTGGGGCGTGCCTGCCCCAAACCCTGCTCATATTCGCACCTGACGGTGCGAAA
>OLDR01000163.1_pt1 | contig 23322 bp, 20 predicted proteins | sample 1609121 | NCBI WGS metagenome assembly OLDR01 (sample SAMN02675048, study PRJEB24791) | human gut metagenome, SKBSTL034 | isolation source: stool | host: Homo sapiens | place: USA
GATCTTACCTCCACCTTGGCAAGGTGGCGCTCTACCAGATGAGCTACGGCCGCAGATCCATTGTGGCGTGCCGGGCGTTCCCGGCGACGTCGATTATTATACCGCAGTTTTTTGCCCTTGTCAACCATAAATTTGCATTTTTCGAAAAAAGAGCCGTCGCCGTCCCCCTGCCGCGCACAAAACTGCGCCGTCATTCAAGTTTGTCCGGACTGACGCGAAGAAAATTTAATTGCTTTCCTATTTTAAAGCCGTTATAATTAAGGTTGTCAAATCGTTGCTGAACTTTCGCGCCTGCTGCTTCGGGCCGCACCGGGGATCAGGCGTGTTTTCATGCATGGGAATATGTCGTCAGAAAAAGGAGCAAACGCAATGTACAAGATCACGGAAAAGGTGGCGCTCAACCCCACCGTTACAAAGATGGTCATTGAAGCCCCCCTCATTGCCAAAAAGGCAAAGCCGGGCCAGTTTATCATTGTGCGCCCGCTCGAGGACAGCGAGCGCATCCCCCTCACCGTCGCAGGCTATGACCGGGAGAAGGGCACCGTGGACATCATCTTCCAGATCGTCGGTGGTACCACCATGGAGCTGAACAGCCTTGAGGCGGGCCAGAGCGTCCACGATTTCGTCGGTCCGCTGGGCCGCGCCACCGAGACCGAGGGCCTGAAAAAGGTCTGCGTCGTCGGCGGCGGCGTGGGCTGCGCCATTGCTCTGCCCATCGCCCGGGAGCTGCACGAGCAGGGCTGCGTCGTCCACAGCGTCGTGGGCTTCCGCAGCAAGGATCTGCTCATCCTCGAGGATGAGTTCAAAGCCTGCAGCGATGAGCTGCGCATCATGACCGACGACGGCAGCTACGGCACCAAGGGCGTTGTCACCGCCGCCCTCGATGAGCTGGTAGCCGCTGGCAACCAGTACGACCTCGTCATCACCATCGGCCCCCTCATCATGATGAAGTTCGTGGTCAAGACCTGCCAGAAGCACGGCCTCAAGAGCATCGTCTCCATGAACCCCATCATGATCGACGGCACCGGTATGTGCGGCGGCTGCCGCCTGACCGTGGGCGGCGAGACCAAGTTTGCCTGCGTGGACGGCCCCGACTTCGACGGCGACCTCGTGGATTTCGACGAGGCCATGGCCCGCGGCACCATGTACCGCCCCTTTGAGGCCAAGGCCCGCGAAAAGGCCTGCAACCTGTTCAAGACTCAGGAGGGAATGTAAGATGGCTTTCAATATGGACCCCAAAAAGTGCCCCATGCCCACTCAGGACCCCAACGTCCGCAACAAGAATTTTGAGGAAGTGGCTTTGGGCTACACCGCCGAAATGGCCGTGAACGAGGCCAAGCGCTGCATCCACTGCAAGAATAAGCCCTGCCAGACCGGCTGCCCCGTCGGCATCGACATCCCCGAGTTCATCGGCCATGTGGCCGAGGGCGACTTCGAGGCCGCCTATCAGGTCATCAACCGCTCCTCCTCCCTGCCCGCCGTCTGCGGCCGCGTCTGCCCGCAGGAGAGCCAGTGCGAGGGCAAGTGCACCCGCGGCATCAAGAATGAGCCGGTCGGCATCGGCCGTCTGGAGCGCTTCGTGGCCGACTGGCACCGCGAGAACGTCCACACCGCTCCCATCGTGCCCGCACCCAACGGCCACAAGGTCGCCATCATCGGCGCAGGCCCTGCCGGCCTGACCGCTGCCGGTGATCTGGCCAAGCTGGGCTATAAGGTCACAGTCTACGAGGCTCTGCACGTGGCTGGCGGCGTGCTGATGTACGGCATCCCCGAGTTCCGTCTGCCCAAGGCCATCGTCCAGCAGGAGATCGACGGCCTCCGGAAGATGGGCGTCGATTTCGAGTGCAACATGGTCATCGGCAAGGTGCTGACCATCGACGAACTGATGGGCGAGTACGGCTACGAGGCCGTCTTCGTGGGTTCCGGTGCCGGTCTGCCCCGCTTCATGGGCATCCCCGGCGAGAGTCTGAAGGGCGTCTACTCCGCCAACGAGTTCCTCACCCGCTCCAACCTGATGAAGGCCTATCTCCCCACCAGCAAGACCCCCATCCGCACCGGCAAAAAGGTGGCGGTCGTGGGCGGCGGCAATGTGGCAATGGACGCTGCCCGCAGCGCCCTCCGTCTGGGTGCTGAAACGGTCTACATCGTCTACCGCCGCGGCATGGCCGAGCTGCCCGCCCGTAAGGAGGAGGTCGAGCACGCCGAGGAGGAGGGCATCATCTTCAAGACCCTCTGCAACCCCGTGGAGATCCTGCCCGGCGAGGACGGCTTCGTCAAGGCCATCACCTGCATCGAGATGGAGCTGGGTGAGCCGGATGCCTCCGGCCGCCGCCGCCCCATCGAGAAGAAGGGCAGCGAGTTCACCATGGACGTGGACACCGTCATCATGAGTCTGGGCACCAGCCCCAATCCTCTCATCCGCTCCACCACGCCGGGCCTCGAGACCAACCGGCACGGCTGCATCGTCACCGAGGGCGACGAGGGCAAGACCAGCCGTGAGGGCGTGTATGCCGGCGGCGACGCCGTCACCGGCGCAGCCACCGTCATCAAGGCCATGGGTGCAGGCAAGGCTGCCGCCAAGGCCATCGACGAGTACATCCGGAACAAGTAATTTCAGATAACCAAAAAGCAGGGCATCCCGCCGGGATGCCCTGCTTTTTATTGATAAAATTTCGCCGCCTCGCTGTTTTCCAGCGTCAGCAGGCGCATCTTCTTTTCCACCCCGCCTGCATAGCCGGTCAGGCTGCCGCCGCTGCCCACCACCCGGTGGCAGGGCACGATGAGGGAGACGGGGTTGTGCCCCACAGCGCCGCCCACCGCCTGTGCCGAGACGCGCTTTCCGCTTTGCTCGGCCAGCTGTCCCGCCAGCGCGCCGTAAGTCGTGGTCTGGCCGTAAGGCATCTTCCGCAGCAGCGCCCACACCGCCTGCCGGAAGTCCGAGCCGACGAGATGGAGCTTCGGCGTGAAGTCCGGCTCCCGACCCGAAAAATAGACATCCAGCCAGCGGCAGGCGGCGTCCAGCGCCGGTGTCATCTTCTCCTCATGCTCCGGAGCAAGTTTTGCCGCAAAGTATTTCTGCGTCTCGAACCACAGCCCGGTCAGGCCCTCTTCGTCCGCTGCCAGTAGGATCCCACCCAGCGGCGAATCATAGTGCATCGTGTACGTCATCGCGGCTCACCCTGCCTTCTTTCGTTTCGCGGGCGCGTGATCTTTCAGGCCCGGCACCGCGCCGCCTGCCGCCGCCCAGAGATAGAGGCTCGCCACGCTGCAATAGGGGCTGAACCGGCGGCGGTACTTTTCGAACAGCTTCCGCTCGATTTTCCGGTGATGGTACACCATCCGCAGGCCCCGCTGGATCGCAAGGTCGTCGTAGCTGAACACGTTGGGCCGCTGCATACAGAAGAGCAGTATCATCTCCGCCGTCCAGACGCCGACCCCCTTCAGACCTCTTAGCTCCCGGATTGCCTCGTCATCGGGCTTTTCCCAGATGCCGTCAAGGTCAAATTCCCCGCTCTCGATCTTCCGGGCAAAGTCGGTGATGTACTCAGCTTTACGGAAGGTCATGCCGAAGCTCTGCATTTTCTCCACACCTGCCCCGAGGACGGCGGCAGCATCCACCGTCCCCAGCTCGTCCCGCATCCGCTTCCAGATGGTGGCCTGTGCCTTGGTGGAGATCTGCTGGCCGACGATGTGGTGTACCACCGCTGAAAAGAGGTCGGCATCCACCTCCCGCTCAATGTGCCCCACCTGCGCAATGACCGCCGCCATCCGCTCGTCCCTGCGGCTCAGGTATCCGGTCTCCGCTTCGCCGTATTGGAAATGCATATGGACGCCCCCTTCGTGCTACAACTTTTTGTTTGAGTTTCAGTTGTCGATTTGATTATAGCAGAAAATGAGCGTATCCGCAACACAAAAACCGCCCGCTGCACAGAGTTATGCCGTACAGCAAGCGGGTCATCTTTTCCACGGAGAGAAATGGGATGTGGTGCAAATATAGAGAAAATCAGCCGAAAATACAGCTCCCCGCATGAGAGACCTGAGATCAAGCGCCGTGCGTGGCGTGGGTACGCTTTTCGGCCAGCGTCCTGAGCAGGACACTCACCACAGCAAAACCGATGGCCATACCGAAGATAGCGCGGATGGTGGAGAGGAAATAGAGCTTGGCATTGAGCATATCGCCCGAGAAGACATAGAGCATCGTGTAGTAGAGGCTGCCACCGGGAATCATGGGCACGGTGGCGGGCATCTGGAGCACGACGGTAGGGACCTTGATGCGCCGGGCCAGAACTGCGGCCATTAGGCTGCAGAACATGGCCGACGCCATATTGCCTGCGAAGTCCCCGGCCAGCGCGTTCACTGCCAGATAGACGGCCCACGACAAGCCAGCATTGAGGGCGATGAGCACCATGTACTTTTTGCGCACACCGAAGACAATGGAGAAGCCGAGGCCTCCCAGCGCACCAGCTAATATCTGCCCCATTACAGCACCCCCTCTGCAAGGACGGTCGCAAGCAGGAAACCGCCCGCAATGCTGGCCGCAATGAGCAGGGATTCCACAAACCGGAACAGACCTGTGATGCTCTCGCCCAGCAGCATATCCCGCATCGCGTAGGTAATGGGGATGCCGGGAATGGTCAGCATGATGCATCCGATGAGAATTTTGTCCAGATGGACACCGATGCCCACCCGGACGAGGATGCAGCCCAGAAAGCCCGTCACGATGGAACAGACCAGATAAAACAGCAGCTGGTTCTCCTTTTTGTAGATGCCTTTCCGATCCATCCAGTTGATGAAACAGGCGAGGATGATCGTCGCCGGGACATCGGCCAGTCTGCCGCCGAAGAAGACAGTGAAGCTTCCTGCTGCCAGCATCGCGCCGACGTAGCTGATCCACGCCGCCTCCGGCTTCGGGTACTTGATGGCCTCTATACGGGAAATGATGTCCTGCGGCGGAGGGCAGGTGGCGCAAATTTCGCGGGAGAGGGCATTCAACTGTTCTACCCGGTCGAGGTTGGTGGCATAGCCTCCGGCGATGCGCCGGGCCTTGACGATCTCGTCGCCGTCCGGCGTGCGTGCCGTGACCTCAATAAGGGAGGTAATGGTAAACACACCCACCTTATGCATCCCATAGGCGTGGAGGATGCGGGTGATGGTGTCCTCCACCCGCGTCACCTCGCCGCCTGCTAGAAGCAGGGCTTTTCCCATATCAAGGCTGGCATCGACCAGCTGTTCTTCCGGTGTTCTCATCTTGCGTACTCTTTCGTGTGTTACTTGTTGTGGCTGTTCCTATCAGCTATTATAAACATTCATATCCACCTTGTCCAGTGGACGAGCGATGAGCGCAGATGTTGCCCAGAGGCAGGGTGAAGCCATAGATGTTTTCGGGGACACCCAGCTTCTCGCCGGCGACCTTGATGGAGATGGGCAGAGTGGCGGCAGAAGAAGTGATGGTGACAGCAACGATCATATACCCCAATAAGCAGCAAGAGCTCGTTTCTCGGCTGGAGGAACTGGCAGCCGTACAGGTCGGAAACGACTGCTCAAATTTGATGTCACTTGGCCAACTTGAAATAGGATGATGTCACAAGCCACATTTTGATGTCATGATGTCACAAAAGCCCCAAAAAGTTTCGATTTCTCGTTGCTTTCCGGGGCTTTCAAATTATTCTTCGATAATAAACCGTGCTACCATTTTCCTGCATATCCAGCAAGTGCTCTTTGCCGCAGGTGATGTCAAAGTGATGTCATTCTTCCGAAATTCATCATTTTTTCAGTCGTAGACACGTTTTATTTTCTCGTATTCCATTATTCGAGCTCGATCGTGGCCGGCGGCTTACCGGTGCAGTCATAGAACACGCGGTTCACATGCTTGACCTCATTGACGATACGGCTGGTGACTGTGCCCAGCACATCCCAAGGCATATTGTAGCTCTCGGCGGTCATGAAGTCGGTGGTGGTGACGGCGCGCAGGGCCACGGCGTAGTCGTAGGTGCGCTCGTCGCCCATGACGCCGACGCTGTGCATATTGGTCAGTGCGGCGTAGTACTGGCTGATTTCCTTATCGAGGCCCGCCTTGGCGATCTCCTCGCGCCAGATGGCGTCGGCATCCTGTACGATGGCGACCTTTTCGGGAGTCACTTCGCCGATGATGCGGATGCCCAGACCCGGGCCGGGGAAGGGCTGGCGGCTGACCAGATACTCGGGCAGACCCAGCTCACGGCCAGCCTGACGGACTTCGTCCTTGAACAGGTTGCGCAGAGGCTCCACCAGCTCCTTGAAGTCCACGGTGTCGGGCAGACCGCCGACGTTATGGTGGCTCTTGATGACGGTGGACTCACCGCCCAGACCACTCTCGACCACGTCGGGGTAGATGGTGCCCTGTGCGAGGAAATCGACCTTGCCGATCTGCTTGGCCTGCTCTTCGAAGACGCGGATGAACTCCTCGCCGATGATCTTGCGCTTGCGCTCCGGCTCGGTGACACCGGCCAGCTTTGCAAAGTAGCGCTCACGGGCGTCCACACAGATGAAGTTGATGTCAAAGCCGTTGGCGTTGCCGGGGCCGAAGACCGAGCAGACCTCTTCCTTCTCGTTCTTGCGCAGCAGGCCGTGATCCACAAAAACGCAGGTCAGCTGCTTGCCGATGGCCTTGGCCAGCATGGCGGCCAGCACCGAGGAATCGACGCCGCCGGACAGGGCGCAGAGCACCTTGCCGTCGCCGATGCGCTCCCGCAGGGCCTTGACATTGTTCTCCACGAAAGAGTCCATCTTCCAGTCGCCGGTGCAGCCGCAGACATTGTACACGAAGTTGCGCAGCATCTTCTTGCCCTCTGCGGTGTGGAGCACCTCGGGATGGAACTGGACAGCGTACAGACCCTTTTCCTCATTCTCGGCCGCTGCCACCGGGCAGTTGACGGTGTGGGCCGTGATCTTGAAGCCGGGCGCTGCCTGCTCGATGTAGTCGTTGTGGCTCATCCAACAGATGGTGGAAGGCTGCACATCGGTGAACATCTTGCTGCTGTTGTCCACGAAGACTTCGGTCTTGCCGTACTCGCGCTCCGGTGCGCGGCAGACATGACCACCCAGCAGGTGCATCATGAGCTGGCTGCCGTAGCAGATGCCCAGCACAGGCACGCCCCAGCGGAAGATCTCGGGGTCGATGGTGGGCGAATCCTCCAGATAGACGCTGTTGGGGCCTCCGGTGAAGATGATGCCTTTGGGGTTCTTTGCCTTGATGACGGAAAGATCTGTCTTATAGGAATAGATCTCACAGTAGACATTGTTCTCGCGGACGCGGCGCGCGATGAGCTGATTGTACTGGCCGCCAAAGTCCAGCACGATCACGGTTTCATGCTGCATGATGTTCTCCTCTCTGTTGTTCCTGGTGTGCTTTCTATAGCTGGATTTAGTATAGCACATTCCACAACCAAAAGCGACATCTTTTGTATATTTTCCTGTTTTTGTTTTTCATTTCGAATTGTAAACCTTTTTGTAAATCCTAAGTTGACGCCGCCGCCCCAGTCTGTCATACTGGGCGTATGGCCGCTTTGGGCCAGACACCGGCCCCCGGGGCCGCAAGTATAGGAGGAGCATTCATTATGAGTCAAACCACGCAGGCCGTTTCGGCCAGAAAGTCCAAGTTTTCCGTCCGCGACATCTGCTACGCGGGCCTGTTCGCCGCCGTCATCGCAGTGATGGCCCAGATCTCCATCCCGATGCCTCTGGGCGTCCCCATGACCATGCAGACCTTCGCTATCACGCTGGCTGCTGTGGTGCTGGGCTCCAAGCTTTCTGCCATCGCTACGCTGGTCTATCTGGCGCTGGGTGCCGTGGGCGTGCCGGTGCTGGCCAACTTCTCCGGCGGGTTTGATAAGTTCGTCGGCCCCACCGGCGGCTTCCTCATCTCCTTCCCCCTGATGGCCTACATCATCGGCCTCGGCGTCGAGCACCGCAACGCCTTCAAGGGCGCGTTCGTCACCGCTGTCGTGGTGGGCACTTTGGTCAACTATGTGGTGGGCGTTGCCCTCTTCGTGGTGGTGGCCCACAGCACCATCGCCGTCGGTATCTCTGCCTGCGTGCTGCCCTTCATCCCCACCGCCATCATCAAGGCTGTGCTGGCCTGCGCCATCGGTCTCAATCTGCGGAAGCGTATCCCGGGTCTGAAGGCATGAGCATCGTACTTCGTCCCCACCATCTGCTCTGCACACAGGGCTACTCCGGCAAGGGCTACGACAACGATTTTGTCGCCCACATGACCGATGTGGTGCACCAGCTCCGGGATGTTCCCGGCACCACCATCCGCCTCACCTTCTCCACCGACACGCTCTGCTCCTGCTGCCCCAACAAGCTGGGCGAGGATCTCTGCGACACGCAGGAAAAGGTCAAGCGCTACGACGCAAAGACAGTGGAATACTTCGGCCTCGAGGAAAAGGAATACGTCTATCAGGACCTCATCCGTGCCATCGACGCCAAGGCCACGCCCGAGATCCTCGCCGACATCTGCCGCGACTGCTGCTGGTTCCCCGTCAGCGCCTGCTGCAAGAACATCTGCGAAGGCCGGTATCTGAAGTAAGCTGCAAGCTCTGAAGTCCCATGTTCCCACGACAGTGTGAACACGGGACTTTTTTTGCATATAACAGAAGACCCGTGGTGCAGAGCTTTTCCGCACCACGGGTCTTTTTCCAATCTGATCAGGCGATGAACTTGTCGTACAGCCCGAACACGAAGATGAACAGGACGATGAGGGGCAGGCCATAGGTCAGATAACCGCGCATCCAGTCCTGCACCTTGAGGCCGTCGCCGGTGTTGACTTCCTTCTTGTAGTTGTCCCAGCCCCAGCCGTAGCGGGTGACGCAGAACAGCAGGTAGACGAGGGAGCCGAGAGGCAGGAAGAGGTTGCTGACGAGGAAGTCCTCCAGATCCAGCACTGCGCCGCCGAAGATGGCGAAGCCGTCCCATGCCCAGACATTGTAGCCCAGCACGCAGGGCAGTGAGAGGGCGATGATGAGGAAGAGGTTGACGAGGCTGGACTTCTGACGGCTCCAGCCGGTCAGCTCCATGCCGCAGCAGATGATGTTCTCAAAGACGGCCAGAACGGTGGAAAGGGCCGCAAAAGCCATGAACAGGAAGAACAGGCTGCCCCACAGACGGCCCATCGACATATTGGCGAAGATGTTGGGCAGGGTGATGAAGATGAGGCTGGGGCCGCTGGTCTGGTCCACGCCGTAGGTGAAGCAGGCCGGGAAGATGATGAGGCCGGAGGTCAGAGCCACGAAGGTGTCCAGCACCACGACACGGACGCTCTCCCCCAGCAGGGCGTGCTCCTTGCCGATGTAGCTGCCGAAGATGGCCATTGCGCCGACGCCGAGGCTCAGGGTGAAGAAGGCCTGATTCATGGCCCCCACCAGCGTGTTGACGACGCCCACCTCCTTCATGCGGCCAAAATCGGGCACAAGATAGAAGCGCAGGCCCTCTTTTGCGCCGGGCATGAACAGGCTGTTGACGGCCAGCACCACCATGATGACCAGCAGGGCGATCATCATCCCCTTCGTCACCTTCTCAAGGCCGTTCTGCAGGCCGCGAGCGCAGACAAAGATGCCGAACACCACGACCACCACCATCCAGAAGCCCATGATGAGCGGGCTTGCCAGCATCTCGGTGAAGGCATCTGCCACCTGACCGGCATCCAGACCGGAGAGCTTTCCGGCGGCGGTCATGTAGAAGTAGTGGAGCATCCAGCCCGCCACCGTGGTGTAGAACATCATCAGCAGATAGCAGCCGATGAGGGTGAAGTAGCCGTGGATGTGCCACTTCTGGCCGGACTTCTCGAGGGCCTGATAGGCGCGCACCGGGCTTTTGTGGCTGGCGCGGCCCACGGCAAACTCCATGCTCATGATGGGCAGGCCCAGGATAACGAGGAAGAGCAGGTAGAACAGCACGAACGCGCCGCCGCCGCCCTGACCTGCCATATAGGGGAACTTCCACACATTTCCGATGCCGATCGCGCAGCCGGCGGAAAGGAGGATGAACCCGAGTCTCGATTTGAGTTTTTCGCGTTCCATTGATTGTCTCCTTTATTGCACCATGCAAAGATCTGCGCCCGTCGTGCTTCGTACACGACGGGCGCACAGTGTATTGATTATATCACAGCTTGCAGCAAGTTTTCCAGAAGTCTCACTTGAATCTTTTTCATATTTTCTCGAAAAATCCAACTGTACCTTCACCCTTTGAGCAGCTCCGCCTGCATTTCGTCCAGCTGCTCGTAGCTGTAGAGGCGGTTGAGGGCCTCCACCAGTTCTTTTTTCGAGAGCCGGGGCGGCAGCCCGAGGGCTGAGAGCAGCTTCATCTTCCGCTCCGCCGAGCCTGCCGTGCCCGAAAGCCCCCACTCGTAGAGGTCGGTGTAGGTGATCTGCCGCCCCTCCGGCTTCACCGGGGCCGTATCGGCCTCTTCGCCCAGAGCATCCCGCAGCGCCTGCAGGACAAGGGCGTCGTCCACGCCCTCGACCCCCAGAAGCCCCTCCTTGCCGGGCTGAGTCTTCCGCTTTTCCTTGCCGTGGATAGCCGGGACATAGGCCTGTACGACATTCTTTTCCCCCACCAGATTCGTGATGTAGGTGCGGATGCGGAAGCCCGCTGCGTCGGAGTCCGTCAGCAGGATGAGGCCGTTCCTGCGGGCCAATGTCTTGAAAAGCTGCTGACGCTTCTTGTCCTTATAGATGCCGAAGCCGTCCGTCAGCAGGATCATGGCGTCCGTCAGATGAGACAGGCGGGCGGCGTCGTACTTGCCCTCTACGATGAGCACACGGTCGGTGTGCAGCAGTTCCTGTTTTTCGCTCATCTTCTTCCTCCTGCCATGGCCAAGCGGCAGAGCGCCGTTTCCAGAAGGGTCTGGGCGCTCACCGGCTGGCTTTTCAGACTCTTGTCCAGCTCCAAAAGGATCTGCATACAGGCTTCGAGCTGGGGCAGGGTGTAGTGGCTGGCCGTCTCCGCCGAGCGCTTGAGCCGGTAGTCGCTGCCCTTGTAGCCAAAGTCCTTGAACACGGTGTTATAGCTTTTCCGCTTGGCCGCGCCCAGCTTGACCCGGTACAGATCGACGTAGCTGCCGATCATGGCAGCAGTGATGGGGATCGGCTCCTGCTGTAAGCGCAGCAGGGTCTGGAGCTTTTTGCACGCGCCGGTAGCGTTTTTCGCCGTGATCATCCGTATCATCTCGAAGACATCGGCCTCAAGGCTCACGGTGCCCATCTCGGCCACCATCGCCGTGGTCACAGTCTGATAACCCGAGAGGGCGCAGAGCTTATCCACCTCGTTTTCCAGCAGGAAGGGGTCTTCGCCGCAGCGTTCCAGCAGGGCCGCCGCCGTGCCCTCGGAGAGGGTAGTGTCCTGCGCTTTGGCCCGGTCCATCATCATGACCTTCAGCTCGTAGGGCTTGGGCTTGGCCAGCTCCTCGGCAAAGCCGACCTTGGTGCACTGGGCGACGAGCTTCTGTGCCCGCTTGCCCAGCTTGAGCTTATTGCGTTCCAGCTCAAACACGCTGCCCAGCACCACCACAGCGTTTTCGAGGCTGGCCAGCGTAGCGCACAGCTCGTCGAGGTCTTTGTCGCTGTAGGCGGCAGGGTCCACCTCGGGCAGAAGCACCACCCGCCGCGTCCCGAAGAAGGAGATGGTGCCCGCCGCCATGATGAGCTGCTCGATTTCCGGCGTCGCGCCGTCCAGCACCGTCGTCTCCTCGTCCTCGCCCTCGGCCAGCAGCTTCGACGCCCGGGCCACGGCCTGCCGAACCAGATACCGCTCACTGGAATAAAAATAGTAGACCGGACAGCCCCCTTGGGCCAGCTGCCGGAGTTTCGTTTCCGTTGCCAAATCATCGGCTCCTTTTTCTATTAAGGTGATGGCCTTATTTTATCATACTCCGCCCGCTTTGAAAAGCGCTCACCCTGCGAGGCGCAAACGCAGGCGGGAGACGGGCACAGCGTCGCTCTCCCGCATCCAGCGGTACTTTCGGCTCAGGGTCAGGCAGTCGGTGTACCGGATGTTGTCCGGCCGCGCCATCGACGCCAGCAGCCACTCGGCCCGGATGGGCTTTGCCGGGCGGACGGTGCCGCTTACCGTGACAAAGCGCTGCCCGCCGATGGTCAGCCGGACGATGCAGCCCTGCCGGGTGCGGTAAAGCTCCAAGTCCACCCCGCCGCAGACGGCGCGGCGGGTGGTGTCCGCTGCCAATGCAGCGGCTTTGATGCGCGTTTCGGCTTTCAGATCGCAGGGCGTCTCCGGCTGCATCCGCAGGTCCACCAGCAGCTCCACCATTTTTATGCCCCGCTTTTCCAGCTGGGTCTCCACGGCCCGCTGGGTGATGCTGCTGCCCCGGAAGAGGACGACCGCCTGTTCCCGCCGGGTGATGATGACGGCGGGCGCAGCCTGCGTGCCCACAAGCTCAATGTTCACCACGTTCCAGCTCAGGGCCGTTTCAAGGCCGAAGGCCAGCGCCGTCAGTAAAACGACCGTAGGAAGTGCCGCCCGGAGGCGGACATTCCACCGCATCGCCGCTGCGCAGAGCAAGAACAGCACGAGGCACACCAGTGCGGCATACCCACCATCGAACCAGAGCGACGCCCCCGGCAGACCGGACACCCGGAAGGCCCACTCGTTCATCCCAAACGCCAGCCTCTCGGCACAGAAGGCTATGGGGCGGCGAAGAATTTCAAACAAGGGCAGGGATCCGAAATTCTGGGCCGCCAGACCCAGCAGTGCCGCGCCGAGGCTGAGGCCCAGCATCGGCCCCACCATCCAGAGGACCGCCACGCCCGACACCACGGCCCAGACCGTCGCGCTCATCCCCCGCAGCACCAGCACCGGGAAGGTCGCCGCCGAGGCGCAGAAGGAGACGCAGAGCGCATCCCACACGCCGCCCGCCAGACGGCGGAGGAGCAGCACCGGGCGGGAGGGCTTCTTCCCCTGCCTTTTCTTCTTATTATAGTAGGCTTTCCGACCTTGCTTTGCGCACGTTCCCCCGGCCAGCGTGCCCAGCACTGCCGCAAAGGACAGCTCGAAGCCCACGTCACAGACAGCGTACCCGTTGCCCAGACACATGAGGACGCCCGCCGCACCCAGCGAGGTGAGGGTGTCCGCCGGGCCTCCCAGCCAGACCCCGAGGGAGCTGATCCAGACCGCCACCGCCGCCCGGAGGACCGAGGGCGTCACACCGGTGATGCCCACCAGCAGGAGAGCCGTCCCGGCCCGGAGCAGAGACCTCGCCCGCCGATAGGCCCGGCTGCGCTCCCGGCGGGGCAGAGCGTCCAGCAGACCACAGAAGATGGTGACGTGCAGGCCGCTCACCACCAGCACATGGGAAAGTCCTGCGCCCCGGTAGGCGCTGCGGAGGGCGGAGGAAAGATGGCTCTTGTCTCCTGCGGCCATCGCGGCCAGAACACCGCCGGTGTTTTCTGCCATGCCGCCGCGCAAGGCGCGGCTCAGAGCCGCTTGGAGGCGGGCCGTCCGGGCACGGAAGCTTCGGCCCGGCCCAAGCCGCAGCATCCCCGACTGATACTCCGCGCTCAGGGCGATGCCGTCGGCGTAGTCACTGAGGCGCTGGGTGGCGTCCGGCAGGTCCAGCGCGAAGCGGCCCCGGATGCGGCCGCCTGCCTCGCATCGGGGCAGACTGACACACTCCACACGGAACCGGACAGCCTCTTCGTCTACCGTCTCCACCCGCAGCACAGCGCTCACCCGGCCCGCCCCATAGGCGCGGCCGATGCTCTCCACCTCTGCGGTCAGGACGGCTTCCTGTCCGGCGTATGACCCCTGTATTTTCGCCAGCTTAGCATCGGTGGTCTCCCGGATGCCGACGCCAACCAAAACGCCCAGCAGCAGACAGACCGCATAACCTCGTGCAGCCCCGCCCTTCCACCAGACCAGCAGGCAGAAGACAACAAAAATTGCCGCAGACGGCAGCAAAAGCCCCGTCTGCGGCAAAAATGAGCACAATGCCAACACACCCAGCGCACTCAGGCAGAACGCGCAGAGCGGGCGTCGCATCTCAGCTTAGTGGAAAAACAGCGGCAGCGGCTCAAGGAAGATGATGTCCTTGCGCTGTGCTGCATCGCCCTCGGCCAGAACGGCCGCCTGACCCACGATGGTGCACTGGGTCTGCTCGGCCAGCTCATCCAGAGCCTTCAGGGAGCCGCCGGTGGAGATGACGTCATCCACGACCAGCACCCGCTTGCCGCTCATCTTGTCCAGCTCCTTGCGGTCGATGACCAGCTTCTGCTTACCTGCCGTAGTGATGGACTGATCCTCGACGACGACGGGGTCGGGCATATACAGCTTGACGCCCTTGCGTGCGCAGACGTAGGGCTTGCCGCTCTGGCGGCTCATCTCGTGGGCCAGCGGGATGCCCTTGGCCTCAGCGGTCAGCAGGATGTCGAACTCCGGGCACTTCTTGAGCAGCTCGGCAGCAGCAGCCACGGTCAGCTCGGCGTCGCCCAGCATGATGAAGGCTGCGATGTCCAAGTGGTCGTTCACCTTGCAGATGGTCAGCTCACGGGTCAGGCCCGCGACGTTCAGGGTATAAGTCTTAGCCATATTCAACGATCTCCTTCATTTTCCGGAATCAGACAGGCAGCTTCTCGCCGCCCAGAACATGGAAGTGCAGATGCTTGACGGTCTGGCCGGCGTCCTCGCCCACATTGGAGATGACGCGGTAGCCGTTGTCGAGGCCCTGCTCCTTGGCGAGCTTTGCGATGACCGCGAACACATGGCCCAGCAGAGCGCCGTCAGTCTCGGTCAGCGCAGCGGCCGAGGGGATGTGCTTTTTCGGGATGACGAGGAAATGCACCTTGGCCTGCGGGGCGATGTCGTAGAATGCCACCACCTGCTCGTCCTCATAGAGCTTCTTCGAGGGGATCTCCCCCGCTGCAATTTTGCAAAACAGACAATCTTCCATGGGAATCGCTCCTTCCAATATTTTTAATGAGTCAACCTCTCAGTCTCGCATTCGCTCGACAAGGCCTCTCCTCGATAGGAGAGGTGGCACGCCGTCAGGCGTGACGGAGAGGTTATCCTTAGCCCAGCTGCTTCTCCACGATGCCCTTGACCGCAGCCAGAGCCTCGTCGATCTTGGTCTCCTCCTTCAGGCCGGCCATAGCGAAGTCGGGCTTGCCGCCGCCCTTGCCGCCTGCGATGGCAGAGATCTCCTTGACCAGATTGCCTGCCTTGAGGCCCTTTTCCTGTGCCAGCTTATTGACGGTGACAGCCATGGTGATCTTATCGTCCGTCTTGCCGACCAGAACCGCCACGCAGGGGTTCACGGCCTTGTCGCGGATGGAGTCGCACATACCGCGCAGGGTGTCGCCGGAGGTGCCGGTGAAGTATGCAGAAGCGATCTTCACGCCGCCGACTTCCTCGGCATTGTCGAACAGGCTGTCCACCTTGGAGGCGGCGACCTTGGCCTTGATCTCCTCCAGCTCCTTGCTCATGGCCTTGTTCTCGGCCATGACGGCCTCGGCACGGATGGGCAGAGAGGTGATGTTGTTGGCCTTCAGGGTGTTGGCCACGGTGTGCAGCATTGCCTCCTGCAGGTTTGCACGGATGAGCAGGTTGCGGCCGGTGACAGCCTCGATGCGGCGGATGCCCGCAGCAACGGAGGCCTCGCTCACGATCTTGAAACCGCCGATCTGGGCGGTGTTCTTGACGTGGGTGCCGCCGCAGAACTCAGTGGACCAGCCCTCGATGTCAACCACGCGGACGACCTTGCCGTACTTCTCGCCGAAGAGGGCCATTGCGCCCAGCTTCTTGGCCTCCTCGATGGGCATCTCCTTGACGGTGACGTTCATCGACTCGTAGATCTTATCGTTGACGATCTTCTGCACCCGGGCCAGCTCCTCGGGGGTGACTGCGCTGAAGTGGGTGAAGTCGAAGTGGGTGATCTCGGCGTCCTGATAAGAGCCTGCCTGATGGACATGGTCGCCCAGAACCTCGCGCAGAGCAGCCTGCAGCAGGTGGGTGGCGGTGTGGTTGCGGGCGATGGCCATACGGTATTCCTTATCCACGCAGGCGGTCAGGTGGTCGCCGACATGGACGATGCCGCTTTCGAGGGTGCAGGTGTGGACGTAGTAGCCCTTGGGGGTCTTCTTGACGTCCTGCACCCGCAGCACGCACTCAGGGCCGGTGATGACGCCGTGGTCTGCGGCCTGACCGCCCATCTCAGCGTAGAAGGGAGTCTTGTCCAGAACCACCAGCACGCCTTCCTTGGCCTGCTCGTCGGTGGCGATGGCATCGGTCAGGGTCTCCTCGTCGCTCAGAGCCACGACGACGCTGTCGCTCTTGAGGCTGTCGTAGCCCACGAACTCGGTGAGGTCAGCGGTCAGAGCGCCGAACAGGTCCTCGCTCCAGCCGGAGATGTTCTTCTTGAGGCGCTCGGCACGGGCACGCTCCTTCTGCTTGGTCATCTCGGCGTGGAAGCCCTCCTCGTCGATCTCGATGCCCTGCTCGGCGGCGATCTCCTTGGTCAGGTCGAGGGGGAAACCGAAGGTGTCGTTCAGCTTGAAGACATCCAGACCCTTCAGCAGGTGCTGGTGTGCCTTCTCCAGACCGTCGATCATGTTGTTCAGGATGTTCATGCCGGCATCGATGGTGCGGGCAAAGTTTGCCTCCTCGGTGCCGATGACCTTCTTGATATAGGCGTCGTGCTCACGCAGCTCGGGGTAAGCGGACTCGCTGGACTGGATGACCGTCTCCACCAGCTCCACGAGGAAGGGGCGGCTGATGCCCAGCATCCGGCCATGGCGGGCAGCGCGGCGGAGCAGGCGGCGCAGCACATAGCCGCGGCCCTCGTTGGAGGGCAGAATGCCGTCGGACACCATGAAGGTGCAGCTGCGGATGTGGTCGGTGATGACGCGGATGGAGATGTCCTCCTTGGGGTCAGCACCGTAGGTCTTGCCCGCGATGTGCTCCACGTGGTGCAGCACACTCTGGACGGTATCGACCTCGAACAGGTTGCCCACGCCCTGCATCACGCAGGCCAGACGCTCCAGACCCATGCCGGTATCGATGTTGGGGCGGGCCAGACGCTCGTAGTGGCCCTTGCCGTCGGCGTCGAACTGGCTGAACACGAGGTTCCAGATCTCCATATAGCGGTCGCAGTCGCAGCCCACGCCGCAGGTCGGCTTGCCGCAGCCGTACTCGGGGCCGCGGTCGAAATAGATCTCAGAGCAGGGGCCGCAGGGGCCGGAGCCGTGCTCCCAGAAGTTGTCCTCCTTGCCCAGACGGACCATGTGGTCGGGGGCGACGCCCACCTTCTTGGTCCAGATGTCGTAAGCCTCGTCGTCCTCCTTGTAGACCGAGATGTGGAGCTTGTCCTTCGGGATGGCCATCCACTCGTCGCTGGTCAGGAACTCCCAAGCCCAGGGAATGACCTCCTCCTTAAAGTAGTCCTGGAAGGAGAAGTTGCCCAGCATCTCGAAGAAGGTGCCGTGGCGGGCGGTGATGCCCACGCGCTCGATGTCAGGGGTGCGGATGCACTTCTGGCAGGTGGTCACGCGGTGGCGGGGAGGCTCCTCCTGAGCGAGGAACCACTTCTTCATGGGGGCCATGCCGCTGTTGATGAGCAGCAGGCTGGGGTCGTTCTTCGGGACGAGCGGGAAGCTGTCCAGACGCAGATGGCCCTTGCCCTCAAAGAAGGTAAGGTACTTGTCACGCAGTTCGTTCAAACCGGTCCATTGCATAGTTTTTATCTCTCCTCGTGTATCGGCGTCCTCCTCCGGACGCAGTTTGTTATGGCAGGCTGAAAAAAAACAAAAAACAGCCCTCATCCCGAAAAGGGACGAAGGCTGTCTGAAAAGCTCCGTGGTACCACCCAAATTGCAGAAAAGCCCGCCGGGCCTCTGCCGCTTTGTGCGCTGTAACGCTGCGCAGCGTCCGGTTCGTTTCGCCGGAAGCTCCGGGGTGGCGTAAAAAATGCTCTGCCGGAACGCCTTTCAGCCAAGGGCGTTCTCTCTGGGCGGCGGCACACATCCTTCTGGCCCCATCCTTGCCATTTGCCATAATTTCCGTTCACACGCAAAGGGGCACCCTGCTCCTCTGCGCTCATTTCAGATTATAGCATAGTCAGGCCATTTGTCAACGGGTTTTACAAAAAACTCCCCTTACGGCACCCAGATGCGGAGGATATTGCTCACCTTGCCGTCGGTCGTGGAGACGGTGGTGTTGTACTCCGTCCAGCTGTCCAGATCCGCACCGACGGCGCTGGCCACGCCGTTGGTGCCGTTGATCTCCACCGATGCAGCGTCCACACCGGAAGAGCTGTCACTGAGGGTGATGTTCTCATCCATCGGCAGGACAAGCTCGCCCACCATATAATAGACCGGGTAATCGTCGTAGGTGACGGTGCGGTAGACGTCATTGCTGCACCACAGGTCCACGCCGCCCTGCTCGATGCCGCCGTTGATGGAAACGATGCCTGTTTCCTCGTTCCGCTCGATGCTCTCGACGGTCAGGTCCTGTGCCTCCACGGCCCCGTCCGGATGGATGCGGATGGACTTGCCTGCTTCCAGCCCGTCGATGTCTTCGGCCCGGTAGCTGTCGTAGGCATAGACCGTCATGTCCATCTGGCGCTTTTTGGCATCCACATTCGTGATGTCCGCCGCGAACTGATAGGAGCCGGTCTTTATCTCTTCCAGACTGCCTTGAGCGATGGGCAGGACGACGCCCTCCGCCGTTTCGGGCTGGGAGACGACCTCACTGCTGGCGGCAGGGCTGGCCGCAGCCATCGAAGCGGCCATACTGCTGGTGGCGCTGGCCGCGCTGGCAGAGCTGCAGCCGGTCAGAACACTCAGCGCCAGAACGCCTGCAAGGAGCATCCGTTTCTTATCGTTCTTCATATCGATACCTTCTTCCCTCTCTATAATAGGTATTTCATGCCTAACTTGTTTTGCACTGGCACAGTATACACTTGTTTTGGGAAAAAGTAAACTCCCAACTTGACGCAGGAAGTTGGATTCGCTACAATAAAAGCAAATCTTAACTCATTCTTAACCTTAGAGAGGAAACTTCCGTGAAAATATTGAAAGTAAAATGTCTCGCCCCCACCCGGCTGGACAACTATCTGATGCAGCAGTTCCCTGCGCTGAACCCCGGTCGGCTGAACAAGGCCCTGCGCGAAAACAAGATCAAGCTCAACGGCAAAAAGCAGCCCCTCTCCACCCGTGTCATGGCGGGCGATGAGATCAAGCTGTTCATCCTCGACGATGTGCTGGACGCCGACAAGCGGGTGGAAGGCCCAGCGTGGAAGAACGCCCGCGGCCCGGCACAGGTGGTCTACGACTGCCCTCAGATCCTCATCGTCAACAAGCCCGCCGGCCTCGCTGTGGACGGCCCGGACGACGACACCCTGCTCAACCGCGCTCTGCTCTACCTCAGCCAGCAGGGCGAGTATAAGGAGAACGACATCTACACCCCCGCCCTCTGCCACCGTCTCGACACCGGCACCAGCGGCCTTGTCATCATCGCCAAGACCCCCGAGGCCGAGGAGCTGTTCCTCGCCGCCATTAAGAGCCGCGAGGTGAAAAAGACCTACCTCTGCGTCACCTTTGGCCGTCCTACGCCCCCGGACGCCACCCTCGGCGGCTATCTGCTCAAGGACGCCGACCGCGGCATCGTCAAGATCGTGGAGGACAAGCAGCCCGGCGCGAAGGATGTGGAGACCCAGTATGAGACCATCGCCGTCTCGGGCCGTCTGGCCCTGCTGAAGGTGCGGCTCATCACCGGCCGCACCCACCAGATCCGCGCCCACATGGCCAGCATCGGCTGCCCCATCCTCGGCGACAGCAAGTACGGCAACAACACCGCCAACCGCGAGCTGAAGCTGAAGTATCAGGCCCTCTGCGCGTGGGAGCTGACCATGCCTCACTTCAATCAGCCCGATTTCGAGTTCCTCAGCGGCAAGACCTTCCATGCCCCGAAACCGTGGTACTATCAGCAGGTGCTGGATGGGACGCTGAAGTAAACTTGAACCGCAAAGCGGCATCTTCCTGTTTGGATGGAAGATGCCGCTTTTTCTTACTTATTTTCCCGAAAAGTATTCATCGCAGAACGCAAACCAGAGCTTTTCATAATCTCTATGTTTTACTTCAATCAGTTGATAAGGGGATACAATATTTCGCCTGATAGCTTCTGCCGCAAAATCTCTGACATAATCGTCCGCCTTTGTATAAAATCCATACACATTTTGGATTCCTTTTTCAGCCGCCACAAACAACCGGGTATGACCATCCACAGAAACATTGCGACCTTCCCACTTCACAAGCGGAATCACCAAATCTTCTTCTGTGTAAACAAAATCACTTACGGCTCGCTTCTTGATTTCATCCACATAAAATTGTGAAGGCTGAATTTCTGCCATGGAAATTCTTACCAATTCTACCGTAGGATATGTTTTCACAAGATTATTCGATTCATCCCAAAAGTTCGTAATATGCTCAGCGTAGAATCGAAAATTTTCTATTACACTCTCATAGAAATTTGGGTTCTTTCCTCTTATAATTGCATCTGTTTTTGATACAATTTCCACTTCATACGGTTCATCTTCAATAAGAAATGCTCCATGTTGATTCAGAACTTTTTTCGAAAATCGAGAATCCGTATATGTATTTATTCGATTTACTCCGGGCATGTATTCTTCTTTTTTCATCGTCTTACATCTTTATCCCTTTTATAAAATCTTAAAGGGCCTTATCTTTCCGAATCTCAAACTCCATGCCAAGGATTTGTTCTTCCTTATTTGTATATTGTTTTAATGTAATCATGATAGATTCCTCTATAATTTCAGTTATCCCCGCCTTCGCTGACCACCACCGATTTCATCATATCATATTTCATCTACTTTTGCAATAAACCGCAGAATCTTCTGTTTCGGCAGCGCCGCAAATCAACAAACCCCTGAAAAATCGGAAAGAGATCTTCACGCCGCAGGCGGGAATCTCCCGATTTTCAGGGGTTTGTCTACTTCTTTGGGGTTCCAAGGGGCGAGCAGCCCCTTGGCCGTGCCTCCCGCGCTTCGGAAGCAGCGGGCGCTTTTCTGGTACTCTTTTGGCGCGCAAAAGAGTATAGTTTTCCCTTTAGATGCGCACCATCTCGCGGGTGATCTCCTCGATGGAGTGCGCACCGCACATCTGCATGGTGTCGGCCAGCTCACCGGCCAGCTTGTCGATGTAGCACTTGACGCCTTCCTCGCCGCCGCCGTAGACAGCCGTGACGAAGGGGCGGCAGATGAGGACGCCGTCGGCCCCCAGAGCCAGCGCCTTGAAGACATCGACGCCGGTGCGGATGCCGCCGTCCACGAGGACCTTGACGCCGGTGCCCTTGAGGGCGGCGGCGATCTCAGGCAGGACCTCGGCGGTAGCGGGGCACTGGTCGAGGACGCGGCCGCCGTGGTTGGACACCACGATGGCAGCGGCACCGGCCTCCTTGGCCTTCAGCGCGCCCTTGACAGTCATGACGCCCTTGACGATGAAGGGCCGCTCGGCCAGCTTAACGATCTCGGCCAGCTCGGCCACGCTCTTGCTGCCCGCGGGAGGGGTCATGTTCTTGAGGAAGGGCAGGCCGGCGGCGTCCACGTCCATGGCCACGGCAAAGCAGCCGCTGGCCTTGGCCTGCGCCATCTTCTCCTTGATGGTGTCGATGTTCCACGGCTTGATGGTGGGCACGCCGCAGCCGTCGGCATTGCCGATGGCCTTGGTGGCCATGGTCATGACGTCGGGGTTGGTGCCGTCGCCGGTGAAGGCGGCGATGCCGCTCTCGGCGCAGGCCCGCACCAGCACGTCGTTGTAGGTCATGTCGGTGTAGGTATCGGAGTAGTGGAGGTTCACCGCGCCCACCGGGCCGGCGAAGAAGGGATACTTAAAGCTGCGGCCAAACAGCTCGACGTGGGTGTCGGGGGTGCCGTTCTCGCACAGGGTGTCCATGTTCACCCGGATGTCGGCCCACTTATTATAATTGCGGATGGCCGTGTCGCCCACGCCCTTTGCACCGGGGCCGGGGATCTGGTTCTTGCAGGCCACGCCGTTGCACACCGGGCAGGCCTTGCAGTATTTGCCGATGCACTGGCGGGCATTGGCTAAAACATCTGAATAATTCATCTGTTTTTCCTCCTGATTTTCCTTGTCTTTCGCGGAGCTTCTGCGCCCTGCATACTCTCTGCCCTCATCATAGTCCCGTTTCGCGCCTGCGTCAAGAGCTTTTTCGACGCTCTCGGCTCCACCGCATTCGCTGCTTCGTCATTTTTGAAAAAATACAAACTTTTTTGAAAAAAAGCTTGACAAAAGACCTTCTTTCAGGTATTATAGTGGAGCGCTGAGGGCCACGGCCTGAAGCGGTGAAAACTGAAGATGTGGAAAGATGGCTGAGTTGGTCTAAGGCGCACGACTGGAAATCGTGTAACGTGTCAAAAGCGTTCTGGGGTTCGAATCCCCATCTTTCCGCCACAAAACCCAGAACCGATGGTTCTGGGTTTTTGTTTTGTTCCGAGAAAGGCTCTCCCAGAGGGAGAGGACAGAAAGGATAGTCTATATGTCTATCAGCATCGCCATGCCCCGGATGAGCACCGACCCGGAGCTTACCACCGCGCAGTCGAAATATCTGGAAAGTCTGGCCCGGGCCGGGGCCGAGGTGCACTGGGTAGAGCTTTCTGACCCGGACGCCGCCGTGGCCGAGGCGCTGACCTGTGACGGCCTGCTGCTCCCGGGCGGCGGTGACATGGACCCCGCTTTTTACGGGCAGGAGCGCATCCCCGCCTGCGGTGAGCCGAATCTTCTGCGGGACGCCGCCGAACCGAAGCTGCTGCGGGCTTTCCTCGCCGCAGACAAGCCGGTGCTGGGCATCTGCCGAGGCATTCAGGTGATGAACGCCGTGCTGGGCGGCACCCTGTATCAGGACATCAAGCCCTTCGAGCACGTCCCCCACAACGACCACTGGGCGAAAGTCCACACCGTCACGGTGCGGCGGGGTACTCTGCTCTCCCGTCTGCTGAGGCAGGACACCGTCCTCGTGAACAGCCAGCATCATCAGGCCGCCGACCGCATTGCCCCCGGATTGGAGGTCGCCGCCCTCAGCGAGGACGGCATCGTGGAAGCGCTGGAAAAGCCGGACGCACGCTTCTGCCTCGGCGTCCAGTGGCATCCGGAGTGGCTCAGCGATGCAGACCCGGCGCAGCAGGGGTTGTTTGATGCGTTTGTGGAGGCTTGCAGAGGGTAACGGCTTCTCGCGCTGGTGGCGCGGGGGATGTTTTTTCTTACGGTCAAGTGGCTTGCGCTCCGCGCGGGCCAGAGGCAGGGA
>OLDR01000170.1_pt1 | contig 22601 bp, 15 predicted proteins | sample 1609121 | NCBI WGS metagenome assembly OLDR01 (sample SAMN02675048, study PRJEB24791) | human gut metagenome, SKBSTL034 | isolation source: stool | host: Homo sapiens | place: USA
TGCAGCAAGCGTAAGAAGGAAGGACAGTAAGCTCGACAAGTCGTTAAGTCGACTTCATTCGCAGAGTCGATTTAAATCGATTTATGTCGACATAATTCGATATAAATCGACTCGCGGCACAAAGCCCCTAAGCTTCACCAGCGGCTCATCGACTCGCGGCAAAGGGCTCTGTAGCCTCTTCCCCCGCATTCCTCTAAAATATCAACCCCCTAATAATATCACACCATGAATGAAATTGCCAACCTGCAACCGCAGGCTATCTGGAAGAATTTCGATCTTCTTACTCAAGTTCCCCGTCCGTCTGGTTACCTAGTGAAGGTACAACAGTTCTTGCTCGATTGGGCTAAAGAAAAAGGCGTAGAAGCCTTCCAGGACGAGGCCGGTAACATCATCATGCGCAAGCCCGCAACTCCCGGTATGGAAGACCGCAAATGCGTAACCCTACAGGGACACATGGATATGGTGCCTCAGAAAACACTCGAGAGCACACACAACTTTGAAACAGACCCCATCGAAACCTACATCGACGGCGAATGGGTGAAGGCTAAAGGCACTACACTCGGAGCTGACGACGGTATGGCTGTGGCTACCATCATGGCTATCATGGAGGACGACACGTTAAAGCACGGTCCCATCGAAGGCTTTATTACAGCCGATGAGGAAACGACTATGCACGGCGTGAACCACATGAAGGCAGATGTGCTCGAAGGTGACATTTTGCTGAACCTTGACAACGAAACCGAGGGTGAAATGATCATCGGTTCGGCGGGTGGTGTCAACATGAACGCTACCTTGGAATACCAGGAGGAAGCAACCGACGCAAGCGACGTGGCTGTAAAGGTTACGCTCCATAACCTGCTCGGTGGTCACTCTGGATTGGAAATCAACGAAGGTCGTTGCAACGCCAACAAGGCGATGGCACGCCTTGTACAGGATGCAATTGCTAACTTCGAAGCTCGCTTGGCTTCATGGAAGGGTGGCAACATGCGCAATGCTATTCCCCGCGAAGCTGAGGTGGTTCTCACACTCCCGAAGGAAAACGTGGCCGCATTCTGCGAAGTGGTAGACGAATGGCGCGAAACGCTGAAGGGTGAATATGGCTTTGTTGAAAAGGAATTGACGCTCGACTGCGAAGAGGTGGCTCTGCCCGCCATGCTTGTACCCGAAGAAATCCAAGACAACTTGGTCAATGCACTGTGTGCTGCCCACAACGGTGTACTCCGCTTCATCCCCGAGGTGCCGAGCATTGTGGAAACTTCTTCGAACTTGGCTATCGTTGAAATCGGTGGCGGCAAAGCGAAGTTCCTCATCTTAATTCGTTCTTCACGCGACTCGATGCGTGAATGCTGCGCAGAAACACTGGAAAGTGCTTTCGCTATGGCAGGCATGAAGGTGGAATTGAGTGGTGACTATCCCGCTTGGCAACCTAACCCGCAGAGCGAAATTGTGGAACTCATGAAGGGCATCTACCACGAACTCTTCAACGCAGAAAACCGCGTTCAGGTCATTCACGCCGGTTTGGAATGTGGTGTGATCGGTGCGCTCCGTCCGGCTATGGACTTGGTAAGCTTCGGTCCCACGCTCCGCTCACCGCATACGCCTAACGAACGTTGCCACATCCCCAGTGTGCAGAAGTATTGGGACTTTGTGAAGGTTATCCTTGAACGCATCCCTAAGAAATAAGGAGTTGTCGAAAAAAAGTCTGCCCGTTTCCTATAGGAAAGGACAGTGCAATAACAATAGAAAAAGGTTCTCCTCTTTAGCGAGGAGAACCTTTTTCGTTTCATAGTAAGCCCATCTAAAGAGGTTAGCAACTTAGCAGGCTTAGCACGCTATCAATTGAGCGGTATCGGCGTGGTTACCGAACCATATCCGCTCCAATACCCTGCCCCGCCACGGATATTGGTAGGCAGGTTGAGAAAGGTGGAAAAAAAGAGGGCGGTAATCCAGTAAAGCGAGGTCTCGAAAGCAGGCTGTACGATACGCGGTGCAGTATGGGTGAAAGCTCCCCCTTCGACTTGCGAATATTGGGGAACGATCCAATGGCCTGCGGCCTCGACTCCAGCCTGCCATCGGCCGTAACGAAAACGTCCTTTGTATCCAAAGTCGGTGATAGAAGAAGGAAGTTTTCCCCAAAGTCCTTCCATCTTCAACCGGAATCGGTTGGAGTAATGCGTCAAATAAAGGTTATTCAGGACTTCCATGCCCTCGGCATTTTTATAATGATGGTGGATGGCTCCTAAATAAATGTATTGATAATCGCTGCTACCAGATACTTTTTCCCGCTGTTCGGAAGTGCCGAGTGATTTTTTCAAACTATTCCATACGTCACGTCCCCATCTTTCGACTGCGTTCCATTGATAAACCTCATCATTGTAGGTCGCATCAATATGATGCATAAAGTCTGCCATGGCCTGAAAGTCTGCCGCAGACGTCAGCTACATAAACTTCATAGCGACCTTGTCCAGACGCTCTTTTTGCTGCGCTTGATTCAGTGCTTCTCCTTTATCTGGAGTTTCGGGCTGAACGGGGGGATTGGGATTAGGTTCAGTACCTTCGTTATCATCACCACAGGCGGTAAGGGTTAAGGCACCGGTAAAGAGCAATGCCAAGAGTTTGCTTGATTCATAAAACTTCATGTGACTGTGTGTGTTAGTTGTCTGTTGCTTCTTCCAGACAGTGAATAATTATAGGTAAGTAAGGAGAAGATAAGGTCAGAAGCTCATAGGCTCGACTTCACTTTCTACCCCATCATGGAAGAAAGTGTAGGAACAGACCTTACCCCATTAAAGAAAAAAATACAATTGTTATGTAATAACGCCGCTATATAACACTTAATCAATTCAACATAACATCTCATCCTTAAAAATTACACTTCTATCCTATTACAACTACCAAAATCAGTAGTAAAAGGTTCCTCTATACCTTTCTAACAATTAGCAAAGTGAACTAACAGGAGATATTACAACCTGAAGGAAAAGAAGGGTGAATCATGAACAGAATGAATATAAAATGGTAGTTTTGCGCCTGTCTTAAAAAAGCAGTCCACTTGCTACAACAGTGACAGGAAGCCCAAGAGTTCCATCGCCAATTATCAGCCTTGGTTTTCCCCGAGCTATGGGATAGCAGGGTACATTTTGCCCGCTTATTTTCTCCCCCTCTTGGAAACAATCATTTTTAAACGCACGTCAATTTCCTAAGGAAGCTACCAATCCTCCTTTATTTCCCAACTCCTAATTCCACTCTGATTAACCGCATGGCAAACTTCGGATTTATCACCGCGCTTCGCTTTCCACTGGCATTACTTGTGGTGTTCATTCATGCTTACAATGCACCGTGGCAAACCGTTGAGGGAGAAACGCTACAACGCTTTGCGACCTTCTTCTCCCATACGGTGCCTGCCTTTTCCGTTCCCTTGTTCTTTGCCATTTCGGGCTTTCTCTTTTTTCGACGCACTCCTTCCCTTACGCCTTCGCTTTATGGCGACAAGCTCCGGCGCAGAGTACATACACTCCTTATTCCTTACCTGGTATGGAACCTGATTGCCTTTGCCCTCTATGCCCTGAAGGATATGGCGGCGGGAAGCCCCCTCAGTCTAGATATAAGTCCCGATATTTTCTGGGGATGCAAGGTACGCGGCTCGACGGGTGAAAATCTTTTCGGTCTTCCCTATGCTGCCGCGACAGCTCCCATTCAACTTCAACTATGGTTCGTGCGCGACCTGCTCGTGCTCACCCTCCTGGCTCCGCTCTTTTCCTTTCTTATCCGACGTATGAATTGGGGCGCGCTACTCCTCTTGGGGGGCATTTATTATACCCATTTATGGGGCAACCCCGGGGGACTTTCTTTCGAAGGTTTTTGGTACTTCGGACTCGGAGCATGGTGTGGTATTAAACATATAGATGTGGCCGGATTGGCACGCAGACTGTTTCCACTCAGTCTCACGCTTACGCTCCTCACACTACTTCTTTCGCCCAGTCTTATCGGAAGTTCCCTTCCTCCCACCCTACGCCTGCTGGTGGCTGAAGTCTACAACTATGCTGCGATACTGACCGCCATCGGCTTGGCAACTCGCTACGCAGCCTGCCGACAAACGCCGCCACTTTTAGCAGACAGTAGCTTTTTCCTCTATGCTTCGCACACCATTGTGTTGTTGCCCCTTACAACTGCGGCAGTTTCGTTCGGAAGCGCACAAGGGGAAGCCATCCAATTGTTACTCTTCCTTACTTGCCCAATCGTAGCGGTAGCCATCTGTTTGACTGCTTTTGCATTCCTAACCTGCTATCTGCCGAAACTGAGTGCACCCCTTTGTGGAAAACCTATCCGGTAAGCCTCCTTCATTTCCGAATCTGACTGACGCGATTGAAACTAAACCTTGCACTTCATCCTACATAAAAACAAATAAGAATATGAAACCATCAACCCTTTGCGTACAAGGCGGCTGGCAACCCAAGAAGGGCGAGCCGCGTGTGCTTCCCATTTACCAAAGCACAACCTTCAAATACGATAACAGCGAACAAATGGCTCGCCTCTTTGATCTCAAGGATACGGGCTACTTCTATACCCGTCTGCAAAACCCCACCAACGATGCGGTTGCAGCAAAGATTGCCGCACTCGAAGGCGGTGTAGCCGCTATGCTCACTTCAAGCGGTCAAGCAGCCAGCTTCTATGCCGTATTTAACATCTGCGAAGCTGGCGACCACTTTATCTCCTCTTCAACCATCTACGGAGGTACGTACAACCTCTTTGGCGTTACCATGAAGAAGATGGGCATTGAGTGCACCTTTATTGATCCCGATGCAAGTGACGAGGAAATTGAAAAAGCTTTCCGTCCCAATACGAAATGTTTCTTTGGTGAAACCATCTCGAACCCGGGCGGCGTCGTTTTCGACATTGAACGCTTTGCACGCATCGCTCATAGCCATGGTGTTCCCCTCATTGTAGATAACACTTTTGCCACCCCGATTAACTGTCGCCCCTTCGAATGGGGAGCTGACATTGTAACGCACTCTACCACTAAATACATGGACGGACATGCTACCGCCGTGGGTGGTTGCATTGTAGACAGCGGTAACTTTGACTGGAGTGCTTATCCCGACAAGTTCCCCGGACTCTGCGCACCCGATGAAAGCTATCATGGACTTGCCTACGCAGAGAGCTTTGGTAAAATGGCTTATATCACGAAGGCTACGGCACAACTCATGCGCGACCTCGGAAGCATCCAAAGTCCAGAGAATGCGTTCCTGCTGAATCTCGGACTCGAAACACTCCATCTGCGTATGAAACAGCACTGTGCCAACGCGCAGCGCGTAGCTGAGTTTCTCCAAGCAGACCCGCGTGTGGCTTGGGTCAACTACGCCGGACTGCCGAATAACAAATACCACGCTTTGGCTCAGAAATACCTTCCCAATGGAGGTTGTGGCGTAATTGCATTCGGACTGAAGGGTTCACGTGAAGAGGCCATTCGCTTCATGGATTCACTCCGGATGATTTGCATCGTAACCCATGTTGCTGATGCCCGCACCTGTGTGCTCCATCCCGCCAGCCATACCCACCGTCAACTTTCTGACGAGCAGCTTCGCGAAGCAGGTGTCGCTCCCGACCTCATCCGTTTGAGCGTCGGTATTGAAGATGTAGAGGACATCTTAGCTGACATCCGTCAAGCACTCGATGCTTAATGGATGATGTTCTCTGACAGACCATTGTTATAAGGTCAGGCAAACGGTGTAGAAACCCGTTTGCCTGACCTTATTTTTTGAATGGAAAACCTCGCTTATCACGGAATTTACGGTCAATCTACGCGTGGAGCCCTCGTGTATTCACACTCTGTAACGATAAAATCGTACCTTTGCAACGCAATTTTAATTTATCCAACTAAACTTTTAATGAGTCATTCTACTTTTGCGCCGCGTCTATTTAGCGAATTGCGGCATTACAACAAGGAGAAGTTGGCAGCAGACTTAATGGCCGGACTGATAGTCGGCATCGTAGCGCTGCCACTCGCCATTGCCTTTGGTATCGCCTCAGGCGTATCCCCTTCACAAGGCATTCTGACTGCCATCATTGGTGGTTTTTTAGTGTCCGTACTGGGCGGTAGCCGTGTTCAGATCGGCGGTCCAACGGGTGCCTTTATCGTCATCATCTACGGCATTGTCAGCAACCCCGAGCTGGGACTTTCTGGCCTGATGATTGCCACCATGCTAGCAGGTATCTTCCTCATTGTACTGGGTGTCTGCCGACTGGGTACGATTATTAAGTTCATTCCTTACCCGATTGTCGTCGGCTTTACGAGCGGTATTGCAGTAACCATCTTTACCACGCAGATTAAAGACCTGTTCGGTCTGACCATCGAAGGCAGTCTGCCGGGTGACTTCATTTCCAAATGGGTTGTTTACTTCAGCCACTTCCAAACGATTGATTGGATCACGACAGCTGTGGGCATCTTGAGTGTCTTGGTCATCATACTTACGCCGAAGGTATCGCGCAAGATTCCGGGTTCACTCGTTGCAATCATTATCATGACGGTAGCTGTCTATTTCTTGAACAGTCACACTTCTCTTCACGTCAATACCATCGGCGATCAGTTTGGCGAAATCAAAGCCGCCATTCCGGAGCTTCAGATTCCTAACTTGACTTGGGAAAACGTCAAGAGCCTCTTCCCGACCGCAATGGTTATTGCCGTACTCGGCGCCATTGAGTCTTTGCTCTCTGCTACCGTAGCCGACGGTGTTTGCGGTGACCACCACAACTCCAACCAAGAGTTAATTGGTCAAGGTGTTGCCAACCTCTGCACACCGCTCTTCGGCGGTATTCCCTGTACCGGTGCCATTGCCCGCACAATGACCAATATCAACAACGGCGGTCGTACCCCGGTTGCAGGCGTGGTTCATGCCCTGGTATTGCTGGTCATCTTCCTCGTACTGATGCCTTTGGCCGCTTACATCCCGATGGCTTGTCTCGCTGGTGTACTGGTCATCGTTTCGTACAACATGAGCGGTTGGCGTACCTTCATGCAGCTGATGAAGAATCCGAAGAGCGATGTCATCGTGCTGTTCATCACTTTCTTCCTGACGGTCATCTTCGACCTCACCGTAGCCATTGAGGTGGGTTTGCTCATTGCTTGTCTTCTCTTTATGAAGCGTATGGCTGAAACCACGCAGATTAAGGTGTTGGAAGACGAAATCGACCCGAACGATGAGACGGATGCGCTGGTTCACGAAGAAGCCCTCGCTATTCCCGATGGAGTGGAAGTATACGAAATCAATGGTCCTTACTTCTTCGGTATTGCCAACAAGTTTGAAGAACTGATGGCGGCCATGGACGACCATCCCAAGGTACGCGTCATTCGTATGCGCCGTGTACCCTTCATCGATTCAACGGGTATTCACAATCTGCAAAACCTCTGCGAAATCAGTCACCGCGAAGGTACACACATCGTTCTCTCGGGCGTAACCCCCAACGTTTACAACGTCCTTGAGCACAACGGCTTCTGCCAGCTTTTAGGCAAGGACCACATCTGTCCCAACATTAACGTAGCACTCGACCGTGCAGCTTCCATCGTGAAGCGTAGCGAAGGTAAGGCTTAAAACATAGCTACCTATACCACAAACAAAGCCCTGGAAGGAATGAGCATCATTCACTTCCAGGGCTTTTTCTTTATCCCTAAGCTTCACTACTTAGCGCGAAGCTTTCATACTATTTGCCAATAATGATTTTCTGACCGTTGCAAATGTAAACACCTTGACGAGGTTGCTTCACTTCGCGTCCGCTCAAATCGTAGGTTTTACCATCGGTAACCTGCAATTCATACTGAGGAGTTGTTATACCGGTAGAACCAGAAGCATCCTTGACATTCAACAGCTTGAAGATATAGCTGTCAGCCTCAGCCGCCTTACCATTTTGCACCGTATTATTAGAGATCGTCCAGAATTCATGTCCGGCCCTCTCATCGTTTTGGATGCAGAATAAGCCACCCATTTCCTGCAATCTGTAGGTGTTCCAGGTAGCATCGTAAGCATTCGTACCAAACTTACCCAACTCATTAACGTAGCGGTTATCCTTGGCACTGACAAGCTTATAACGATGAGTCGTGTCTACAGTAAACTTCCAAGCTTGCGTATTTGATTTGTCGCTTGCCTTCTTCTTCTGGAATACGGGAGTATTATCACCCACATTCGTCAAGTAAGTATCATTAGCAGGATTGATGATGTAATAATTCTCACCCACCTTGACTACAGGATGCTCAACCGTTTCACCATCAAGAGAAACAAAGTCAAACTTGAAGTTTTCAGGTGCATATTTGTTTGATCCGCTTTGGCTAATCTGCGTATCGTTAGCGGTCCAATACTTATCACCTGAACGCCCTGCATTCTGAATAGAGTACTTACCATTCATGCGTGCAATGAAATACGTATGCCATACAGCTTCGTAAGGATTGGTTGATTCGTTAGCACTAAATTTTCCGTACTCATTAAGGTAACGGTTATCTTGTGCATTGACAATCTTGAAGCGGTTCGTATCATAGTCTACGCTGACAACCCACTCTTGACGCTGCGGATTGATTTCATCCTTGTTGCTCACAAAGGTCGGATAGGAACTTCCGCTTACATTGGTCAAGTACTTACCATTATACTTAATGTAATACTTACCATCTTCGAGTACCACAGCCGGGAAGTTTTCCCAACCTTCCTGGTAACGGGCTTTGTATTCTCGAATGAGAACGCTCGTATATTCCTTCATAAACGGAGTAACGACTTCAGCTGCTACCGTCGGATTGGGACTCTTGATAGAACCAGGGAAATCACGTGAACGAACTGCCTTCTGTTGTTGCTCCAACTCAATCATTTGCTTGTATTGTTGGATAAACTCTTCAGGCTTATCTTCCTCTAAGGACGCATAAAGCTGGCACATGAGCTGACCACGCTGTCCCATCAGCTTCATTACCTGAAGCCAAGGAGTAATTTCCTTCACCAACGGATCGTCTGCCGTACCAGGAGCCAATAATTCGTCGCAGGAAGTAACAAACTCATCAAACATCGGCTTCACTTTCTCAAAGGCTTCTACAGTCAAGCCATCTTGCGTTGCCGCCTTAAACGTGGCAATGGCTTCGGCAAAACGCTTTGACTCATCCTTACGGCGCAAGCCGTGCGTCGTGTTACCCAAGTCGATGTTGTTCTCACAGAACACCTTAAAGGCAGCAGCATGTTCGGGCATCAAATAGTTGATGGCACGTTCCCAAGATGCATTTTCATCATACGCCTGCATATTCCAAGTATAGTCGGCAATGCTGTAAAGCGATACTTTGGAAGCTTCAGCGTATTCCATGGGGTTAGCTGTAAAGCCACTCAACTGACCTGCAATGTTCTTACCATTTCCATAGGTCGGCCCCATCAACATGCGGTCAATGCAATAGTCATTAACAGGATAGTTCAACCAGATGTAAGCGTTGCGCTTGATGCGTGCGTTAATCCAGTCCATATCCTCCTTGGTAATCAAGTCGACTACAGAATTACCCGTCCACATGATGCGCACATCCTTGTCAGCGTTCGTACCCAAGACATCCAGGTAATCTCCGCTGGTCCAACCCTTATTATACTGTGTCGGACAGAACACAAGAGGCGGCAATTCAGGATGCGCCTTGATGAAATTCTCGGTCACATAGTTAATGAGTTCAGCCTGCTTGTCAGCTTTCGTTCCCTCACCACCAATATCGTCGAAGAACAAGGAGAAGGCACGTACGCCCATGTCATACATGAGTTCCAACTTCTTCACCACATTTTTGCGGTCGGCCTCCGTCCATTTGATATCGTTACCGGGGTGTAATGCCCAAACGAACTGTACCTTATTCTCATGAGCGGCTTGAATCAATTCCTTCAACACAGCGGCCTGTGCAGCAGGATAAGGTTCACGCCATTTCGCACGGTGATACGGATCGTCCTTCGGACCATAAATATAGACATTCATCTTATTGGCAGCATAGAACTCAAACTGACGTTTGCGATCAGTTGTGCTCCATGGGTTACCGTAGAATCCTTCTACCACACCACGATCTAACACATCGGGATAGTCCTTGACCTCCACCTGCATCACCTCTGGCTGCGAAGCAAGCTGAAGAAAGGTTTGAACACCATAGAAGGTACCAGTCTCATCGTTACCAGCAATAATCACTTGATTAGGAGTAACCTTCAGATAATAACCTTCTTTCTTTTGAGGAATGAGGTTTTGAACATCAGCCACAGCCGCATCACCTCGTTCACCGATGACAATGTTTACTTTAGTACCCGTACCTGATGCCAATTTGTTTTTCAATGTTTTGACAGCTACAGCATCAGCATCCTGCTCACCCGTAAGCGTATAGGAGAAGCCTTTATCGAAGGCTTTGGTACTCCAATTTATCTCCTGCGGAATCGGCGAGACGGTTACTTGCTGAGCCATCATCTTGTCTGCTGCACCGGCACACACCAACGCTAACAGAGGAACAATTTTTGATTTCATGGAATAATCAGTATTAGTTACAAATAGAATGTTGCAAAAGTACAAAAAAGTTTGGAAGCTTTTAGTTCTTAACACAGAAAGGCATAAGAAGCGAGGATATCTTACTAAAATTATAACCTAAACTAAGAATAAGTCTATGCCCTTATGCAAAGTGGAACGCTTAACGGAGCTACTTAATTCCACTCCAACCACTCCCCGTTACGAGTCAATCCACGTACTGAAATATCGAGCGTTTGCTGTTCACGCGCGTTGGTAAAGAAGATGAGGTGGTACTCACCGTTCTCATCTGTAAACGCATTGGGTGTCCAGTGCAACGTACGGCGAATGTCGCTGGCTGAAGGAAGATCAAACTGGCGGTAGTTGGGCGAATAAAAATGAACCCGGGGCATAAAACCCGAAATATGACGGTATTCCCGTCCTTTCTTGTTACGCGCAAGCCAAGCTTTCGGCTTCTCATAGATGTAAAGCGAATAGTTGGCTACACTGGTACGCTTCCGTTCCCCGGTCAATGCATCCTGTTGCTGGTTATCCTCTACAAAGGCAGCAGAACGAATATTGTCACAGTCAAGCAAGCCCATGTCCTTATATTCCTGTAACTCCTGGCTTGTCACTTTGCGATTGTTCAGATAAATCGTAAGGGCACGTCCTTTAAACTCAACAGGTTGTTCCTCTTCCGCTTCACTGCCCGGAGTGTTTCGGTCCTGGTTCAATTGCGAATGGACATCGGCCTGCTGTTCTTTAGCCTCTTCGTGCTGAAGTTGCTCTATCAGGCGTGAGTCATCAAGCAGGTTATAACGGTCGTATTCCACTCGGCTATTAAGTATACCGAGCATTTCGAAGAAGTCCATCTTCCCTCCGTATCCCAAATCTTTGAAGTGTTCCAATTCTTTCTCGATGTTATAATAACGTGAAGTACGGCTGATTCCGTTTGCTTCACCGCCTCCCCAGCTATACTTATTCCCCGTAAATCCTTTGTACTTCTTCACCTTGGCCTTCACCTCTGCTGTACCCAGCACGGAGAGTTTGAAATCGGGCAAGGTGTCTTTCCACTCAAAGAGTCCATCGTCAGTAGATTGGGACGAACTGGTTACGCGATTCCAGGGATTCTCTGTTCCGTCATAAGGTGACAAGTTGAGTTCGGGAGCAAAGAAAGGACGTAAACGAGGCTCAAACCAACGATCAACGGCCAAACGGCTCCACGTACGCTTGTCCTTCTCACCCGTACGCATCGTAAACTGAGCCAAGTATTCGCCTTCAAAGTCAACCTGCGACTCGAAGGCAAAACGTCCCTCTGCATCTGTTTGCATCGCTCCTTCGATGGCTTCGGGCTTAATCGAATCGTTTTCGAAACGATAGGCACGTAAGTCGAGGTTGACGTAGGGATAAGGCTTGCGGCTATCGTTGTCCTTATAGACTGTACCACGCAGAATAAGTTTATCCTCAATGGGTTGAATCAAGTCAAAGGTATCCGTACCACACATCACGTCAAAGCTATTGGCACGCCATCCTTGTACTTGAAGGAGCAAATCGAGCATACGGCGGTGGGCTGCATCCTGGCTTTCAAAATAGAGGTCGGGACGATGAATATAGCCCTTCAACTCAGAGGCTAATAATAAAGTAGCTTCGATACCGCCGTCACGCGTAGCAAGTATGTTACCAGCCTCATCACGCACGGCAATCGACAAGGCGGCATTCGGCACGGGGCGGCCGTAAGCATCGGTGGTCTTGACTTTGACAACTGCAGGCGAAAAGGCTGCATAGCTCGGCTGGTTGCGACTGACCGCTACATGCACCCGGCGCAGACTATCCTGTTGATTCAACGGGGCCCAAATGAAACGGGTTGCCAAACCGCGTCCTGACGCATCGAAGAGTTCCAAACGATTGACTCCACCACGCAAGGCACGTTGCGGCACAAACAGCTCGATGGGTTCGCTACCAACAGTCAGTGTGTCGAAGTAGCACACATTTTCGCGATTGAACACAGCCATGCCTAACAGATTGCGAACGGCAGCAATGGAATCGTTGGCTGTTACCCGCACAAAGAGACCATCGGTCTCGCACTGGGCTGTCAATGCATACGATGCACTGATTTCTGGCAATGGGAAACGGCGGTTACCAGCCCGTACACCTAAAGCTGTTCCACCTGAAACCACTTGAGCATAGCCCCGCTCGACATAAGCGGGCAACAGGAACTCACCCATTCCTTCGTGTATGGCTACAGCGGTGGCACAAAGCTTGCCCTCATCGTCAAATACCTGAACGGTATCCTCGACAGGATAGCCTTTACCATCAGTCAACTTGAAAGCGATGCGCTGTTCCACACCTCGTACACGTCCACCTCCTTCGGGATAGAAATCGAGAAGACGTTCTTTTGAACCTTTCATTGCATAGGGACGAGGACGTCCCAAAGTTACTTCTTCGTTGCGTTCGGGATAAGGAATGGACAGTTGGGAGAGGTCGGTTTCCAAACTACGTTTTTCCCGATTCATCGGGTCTGCACTGTCAAAAATGGGAAGCACACGCGAGAAACAGGCTTCGCCACCCCAGTTGACCATTTCACGGGTAAAGGCTCGCACTTCGTGGTAGCCGGCATGAACTGGGCTGTTCAAGAAGAAGGCACCACTTGCCATACCGAGGCTGTCTAACTTCAGTGTCTGCTTCTCAACCTGTTGGCCGTCAGCATTGAGTAATTCCACATAGAGTACACGGCTCAAAGCGGTCGGTTTAAGAGAGGAAGCCCGCACAACATAGGCTTTATACCAAATAGTATCGCCCAGGAGGTAGGCAGAATTATCAAAATGGAGATAAACTTTCTCACGCGGATAACGATAGTCAAACCTTGCAGCCGACTTAAACTTTTCGAACAAGGCTTCCGTCTCACTTGATTGAGCTAAAAGGGAAGTCGGAAGGGTTATAAGAAGAATGAAAAGCGATAGAAGGTATTTCATGTTCAGTGTTTTACGATTAAATCAGTCGCAAAGGTAGAAAATGCAGAATGATATTGACGCACATCCTTTCATCAATGCATCATAGGGTATGACCTACGAACCACTTTTTGGTATTATACAACCCATCCATTTTTTACAGACACCGAAACCTATTAATCAGAACGCGATTATTCACACACTTATCGCACAAGGAAGGAGGATAAAAATAAGAGGTATGACCGCTACAAGGACGATCATACCTCTTTCTTATTCGATGAGTCTCTTGTCTAAATTACATAGAGCCCCACCAATGAAGTGTATATACAACCTTTTCCCCACTAAAGGGAAATGGTTTTAGCGTTTGGGACAAGCCTTTGTTTTCGGACAAGCCTGCTTGCAATCCTTACGATTCGGGCAGTTCTTGCAGTCCTTTGCCTTGGGACATTCCTGCTTGCAGTTCTTACGGTTCGGACAGTTCTTGCAGTCCTTTGCCTTGGGACAAGCCTGCTTACAATCCTTACGGTTCGGGCAGTTCTTGCAATCCTTAACCTTAGGACATTCCTGCTTGCAGTCCTTACGGTTCGGGCAACTCTTCTCACAACGCTTTTCGCAACGTTCCTTGCAGGGCTTTTGATTGCAAGAACGCTTCTGAGGACATTGAGCACTCAGTTGCAAAGAGAAGAGGGCTGTCAAGAGGACAATGAAAATACGATTGATCATAAAAATAAATTTGTTACGTGAATAAAATGTGAGAACCAGAAGCAAGCGATGTTACATCATCGGACGCCCCATGGGCATCATCGGCATGCCGTGCATCCCACCGGGACCGCCCATGCGTTCCTTCGATTTGCTTCCATCCTTGCTTTTGCCGCCAAAGATATTCAATTTGTAGATAAAATGTACCATGAAGTAGGAATTGATGGCATTGTTCCAAGAGTCTACACGCTGCGTAGCGGTCAATCGACGGCTGACATTACTCTGCTTTTGCAAGATATCATAGAACTGAATGCTGATGGTAGCGGCACGATTGCGGAGGAAGGACTGTGCAATTTGCGCGTTCCAGAGCAATTCGTTGGTATTCATCGAAGCATCGGAGTAACCACGGCGAGAACTCATGCGGATATCTGTAGAAATACTGAGTCCAAAGTCAAAGTTAAAGTTGGCATTGGCACCGTAAGAGAAGTTCCACGTATCCATATTGGCATTTTCTTGAATCGTAGCACGTGCATGCTCGTATTTCAATCTGCCGATAAAGCCGATATCAAACCATGAAGCACGGTAAGAGGCACGCAAGTGTTCGTCTATGCCAAGTGTACGCGTAGTGTTCTTCTCTGAAGCAGCGTTAGCAAAGATTCCGTTGTAATAATCATAGGTACGTTCGTTGGTCTTGCTTTCGTTGAGCGGGAGTGCCAACAACGTGCCTTGTGAGGCAGCTTGACGCTTGCTCTGCATACGACTTACATAACCAACAGAATTGTCGAAGTTGAGCGAAGTGAACGAACTGATGTTGAAGAGCTTCTGCTTACCCAGTGCTGAATTGATCATAAACATACCGCGACCATTCCAGTTGCCGTTGATATTTTCGGGACGCATGTAGCGCACACCGGTCGTTTCGTCATAGACCATACGGTTAGAAACGGCATTGCGTGTTTGCGAGAAGTGGAATCCTCCCATCATCCCCTGTTGGTGTGCAGGGTCATAACCATTATAACGAACAAAAAGATTATTGTTCCACGAAGGCTTCAAACCAGGATTACCCATTGAAATGTTGAGCGGGTCGGCATCATCTACCACGGCAAGTAAGTCTGTCATCGAGGGTTGAGAAGAACTGCCTCGGTAACGGATATCGAGCTGGTTCGTCTTAGAGAACTTATAACGGAAACGCAACGAAGGCGACACGTTGAACACCTTGCGCGTAATAAGTGTATCGATGTGCTGTCCCGGACGATTGTATGCCATCTTCGTCTTCTCAGGATTGAAGTCGGCTCCGACATTGAAACGAATCTTCTCTGAGTTGTAACGCACACCGAGGTTAGCTGTATGGTCGTAGTACTTATAAGTAGCATACTGCGAATTGTTCAGGTCGCGTACAGCCTGTAGAGCTTCAGCTTCCGTAGGCAGGCTACCGATGGGATAATAATCATCAGGATTACCAAAGCGGTCATAACCTGGGAAGAGAGTCTTGTAAGGATCGTAAGCCAACGAGTCAAGATTAAAGCGAGAGCGGTCGGAGTCGCTATACTTATAGCTAAACTCATAACGAGCTTCGGCAAACCAGTTTTTGGCAAACGGTTCGACATAACCCAAGCGCGCGCTATAATTGTAATTCTTCGAAGGCGTTGTGCTGTATTGATTGAGGAAGCTGGGCTTCTTGTCAGAATTCTCGTTGTAATTGATACGTGAAATGGAGTAAGAATTACTCTCAGACTTGGTGTAACCTCCCTGCAAACGGAGCGAAAGGTTACGGCCCTTAGCGTTCAAACGACGCACCAGATTCAACGAAGCATTGACATTGTGGCTCTTGTTGTCACCCAATGAAAGTCGGCGGTTGGTGTTCACCATCAGGGCATAAAGTGCCGGATTGGTAAACTTGATATTGTCGGCAAAGATGCTGTCGAGCGGATTCTTCATGCCGTCAAATTGGTAGGGATCGTCATTGAAGGTAGCGGAGAGCGAATTGCCAGCATTGTGTCCTTCTGAATAAGAATAGGAGGGACGGAAAGTGATATTGGTCATCGAGTCCGGATTCCACTGCAAACGGAAACTACTATACACATTGGTACTCTTCGTACCACTCTTATTCCATGAATTGGCAAACGAGGAGGTAGTTCCTGAGGTCAGGAAGGTCTCTGAATTAGACGAAGAAACCAAGTCGTTGTTTGAATGGCGATAACGCACATTACCGCCTACCTCCAAGCGTCCGGCCTCACGTTTCTGTTTACCATTTTCCCAAGAGAAATCCAAGCCAGCATGTTTGGTAGCAATCAGTCCCTGACCACCGCCAAAGCCGTGCGGACCACCGAAGCCACGATTGTTCGTATTGTTCATCGAACCAAATACGGAAACACGCGTGCGGTCTGTAAAACGAGTGGCAAAGACACGTCCCGTATACCGATCGTGATTACCATAAGCTACGTCGACATTCGTAATCCAAGATTCCTTCATGGCGCGTTTAGTCGAAATATCGAGTACGGTCGTTTCTTCTCCATCGTCAATACCCGTCTGTTCGGTATATTCACTTTGCTTGTCATACGCCTTGATTTTGCTCACCAGGTCGGTCGGCAGATTCTTCATAGCAGTCTCCGTGTCGCCCTTGAAGAAGTCCTTACCGTTAACGAGAAACTCCTTAACCGTCTTGCCATTCCACTTAATGGTACCGTCGTCACTGATTTCAACACCGGGCAACTGCTTAATCAGTGCTTCCAGGGTTGAACCTTCAGGCACACGGTAAGCCGCAGCATTGAAGAGGGTCGTATCCTCTTTCTGTTCCACCCGCGAGGCGGCAACCGAAACGGTGGCAGTACCGAGCATGTTGTCGGTACTTCCCATTTGCAAAAGCCCCAGGTTCACAGAGTCGCGTTGTGCGGTCAGTTCGACTTGCTTTGTCAACGTAGAAAATCCGATGTAGGAAACCTTCACGATGTATTTACCAGGTCCCTTGGCTTTAAGTTTGAAATTTCCCTGTTCGTCAGTTGTTCCTGCTAACACAGCCGTACTGTCTGTTTGCATCAGAACGGCCGAAGCAAACTCCACAGGATTTTGAGTTTTTGCCTCCTTCACCTGTCCGGTAACCACGTAATTTTGGCTCCAGGCAACCAAAGCGAAAGTCCAGGAGAGGAGCGTGAGTAAGAAAAAGCGTTTCATGCTTGTTGATAAGATGGATGGATAGATAATACTTGAATAATTCTTTCCTTAAGTTGCCTACACAAAGACATTCGGACAACCCTTTGCAGGAAGTGCACACGCGATTGAGATGCAAAAGTACGCCGAAGGTTTAAGGCCATTCGCCTTAAATACTCAAAAAGTCTGCGAACTGTCTCTTTTTGTCAAGTAAACAACACGAATACTTGGCATTGCAAAACAAAAGTCACTACATTTGCGTGCAAACGACAGCGTGGAGAGACCATGCTTATCACGCCTGACTACGCATGGTCTATTATCCTCTACCGCTCATCCCTCAACTTTTTAAATTATCCCACTATGATCGCTCAATTCATCCGACGTATCGAAATCAACAGCCTCTGGGCAGGACACAAGCACATCGTTTGGGAGCTTCGTCCGGATGTCAATGTACTCAGTGGCAAAAACGGTGCCGGCAAAAGCACCATCCTTAACAAGTTAGTGCAACACCTTCGCTCCATGCCTACTACGGGCGAAATACCAAGCGGTACCCGACAAGGCGTGCGCGTAGAATTTAGTCCTTCTGAAGCTACAAGCATCCAGTATGACGTACTTCGCAGTTTTGACCGCAAAATCATTTCAACTGAACCTATCGGGGCACTCAGTGACGCACGTATCGTGACCGAACTCGACTGGCAATTGTACCTCGTACAACGCCGCTACCTCGACTATCAAGTCAACGTAGGTAACCGCATGATTGCCCTCCTGACAGGAGGCGACCCCCAAGCAAAGGAGAAAGCAGAAGCGGTAGCGAAACTCAAAACGCGCTTTCTTGACATCGTCGACGAACTCTTTGCCGAAACGGGCAAACGCATTGACCGCGACAGCAACGAGCTTTCTTTCCTGCAATACGACGAAAAGCTTTCACCCTATTGCCTCTCCAGCGGTGAGAAACAGATGTTGCTCATTCTACTCACCGTGCTAACCGAAGACCAGCAACCCCATGTGCTCTTTATGGATGAACCCGAAGCAAGCCTCCACTTCGAATGGCAGAAGAATCTGATTGCCCTCGTACGTGAACTCAATCCCAATGCACAAATCATCCTGACAACCCACTCGCCCGCCCTCATTATGGATGGTTGGGAGGACGCGGTGACCGAAGTCAGTGACATTACCATCTAAAGTCTACACGCCATGAAAAAGCTCAAGCAAAACCTGAATAGTGCTTACATCGAGGCCATGAACCGCCTCGGTGGAAAGCGCAGCCGACAGCGCATCGTGGCGTATGTGGAAAGCTATGACGATGTCTTCTTCTGGAGCAATCTGCTACGCCCGCTCGAAACTCCACACTATTATTTTGAAGTGATGCTTCCTTCACGCACATCGCTCTGTAAGGGAAAGAAAATAGCGATTGCCAACGAACTCGGTAACCGCCTCGGCAAATGTATGATTGCCTGTGTGGATGCCGATTACGACTACCTCATGCAAGGGGCAACACTGACCTCGGCAGCAGTCTGCCAGAATCCGTACATCTTTCATACGTATGTCTATGCCATTGAAAATTTCCAGTGTTATGCACCTGCCCTGCAAAACATCTGTGTCATGGCAACGCTCAATGACCGCCACCTCTTCGACTTTGAGAACTTCCTACGTCTCTACTCCGAAACCATTTGGCCGCTCTTCGTGTGGAACGTGTGGTGTTATCGTTACGGCACGTACAAATCATTCTCGATGTTGGACTTTTACCACATCGTCCAGTTGACCCAGCTGAATTATTACCATCCCGAGCAGACGCTCGACCGCTTGCGTCATTTGGTCAATGCCAAGATAGGCCGCTTGCAACGTCAATTTCCCCAAGGAAAATCTACGTATAAACCGCTGCGAAACGAACTGTTAGCTCTGGGACTTACGCCTCAAACAACTTACCTCTATATGCGAGGTCACGATTTGTTTGACGGTATTATAGTTCCCCTCTTAGGAGGTATCTGCGAAATTCTTCGTCGCGAACGCGAAAAGGAAATTCGCCGTTTGGCTGAACACCAGGTACAAATGCAAAACGAACTCTCTGCCTATCAGAATGCCATCGGTTCTCTCGAAGAAATGCTCCGTAAACATACTTCCTATATGGACTGCCCGCAATACCGCAAAGTACAAGACGACGTAAAAGCCTTACTTTATCAATTAGAAAACGGGAAAAAAGAGGAACAACCTAACGCTTCTAAACAAAATCCAGCACACCAATCCCAGGTTGGACCAACATCCATAGCCACTCCCTCTGCCCCACACCTTCCGGCTGACATGGAGTCTGTTTAAGGTACGTGCAAATGTTTACGCACGCATGACTTTGCCCTCTATTCGTTCGTTCATTCCAAACCTCTGCCGTATATTTGCACCGTCAATGCGGCAGTAGCTCAGTTGGTAGAGCATTGGCTTCCCAAGCCAAGGGTCGCGGGTTCGAGCCCCGTTTGCCGCTCTCATTTATTTATCACTTAGCTTATAGGCTATTCGATTCAACCACAAAGGAATCCCCGTAGCACATCCTTTCAAGGCGTGTACTACGGGGATTCTTTATGCTCATCAGGCGGCTGATAAAGGCGGCTGATTAAAGGAAAAACAGAACGTTAAAGGAGCGAGAGCACATCATCGTTGTACAGCCTCCCCCTTATAGCCACCTCACCTTATAACCCGACAACCTAATACGAACGGTGTTCTACACTGACACCTATCACGGCATTTTCTCCTATCTTAAACTCTGCTGCAGCACCAATACGAGTTTGCGGACGATCTATCCCAAAGGGGAATGGTTCGCGCCAACGGCTACGAAAGAGCGTTTCTTGTCGCGGCAAGAAAGAGGTTGCTGCATAACCATACAGGTTGATGTGATCGGTAGCTCGATATACCGCCATTGCAGAAAGCCCCACATCAGTTGTATGCCAACGTCCCCAATCGAAGTTTTGAGCATAGATACCGGCACCAATGGCCCAACGCGCATTGAGTGGAAGCAGGTAAGCAAAGGCGGCTGTCTGACCAAAACCAACTCCACGAGGAGCACGCTTACCTAAACCCGCAGTCATACTCAATGAAAACTGGGCATTAAAACCTTTATGAAGTCGCCACGAACTGCCCCACGCACTATAAGGATAGTCACCGACACCGTCAAATCCAAAGCCCCCGGGTAAAAACGTATTTTGCCAAGGAAGCGAAAGAGTTAGACTATCGTCTGTAAGAAGCTGGGAGGATTCTTGCACAGATTGGGATGACGCTGTACGCATACTATCAACGGGCAACGCGACTTCAGAACGGGAAATGTCCTGTTGCATCGGATTCTCGGTTTGAGCCTGAATGGGAAGAACACTTATACTGAGTAAGAGGAAGAAAAGAAGCTGTTTCATAACCTTATCTATTTGTCAAGAGAATAACCCCTTGCTTACCAAAAACTTGCCTGACAGCTCCTTCTATTGACAGAAGCAAAAGAAGAGGTGTCTGCGTGCAAAAATAAAGAGTTTTCTGCAGGAGAAACCCAACAGGCTTCTTAAGGGATGATAAATCATACCCATTAATGGGATTAGACGAAGTGAATACTTGGTACTCATATTATTCTCTAAAAAATATCACCCACTTCATGGAGCAGGTAAACCTTCATTTTTTACTTGTACATTTGCAAGGCCTATCGAGAGTGGAGTCATCGTACCAAGTGCTTTCCCCTTATGGTCAATCTCCTTGAAGGTTGCTCATCTCATCCCCTCACACTACTCATACATTATTATCCCCATAGCCCTATGAAGAAAATTCTCTTATACCTCTTTACCTTACTCCTTCTACCCTATCACCTCGCTGCACAAGCAACTGCTGACTACCTTACAGCACCCTTGCGCTTTATCAAAGCGAACGATGTAATAACATGGAGCTACCATGGTACAGATTTTCGTGAGCAAGCTCTTGAGGTATGTCCTCAAGCCAAACACGACTCGCTCGTTGTAAATCAAGAAATATGGAACAATCGCCAACAATACGTTGACAGCTGCAATAATGTGCTGAAAGAGCTCAACGTGGTTGGCGGAGGTGATAACGAATGTACCGATAAACAGGGATTTCCAGCCTGGGTCGGCAGTTTATCGGCTGCCGCAGGATTCCTGCTGACTGGTGAAGCTACCTACATGGACATAATTGAGCGAAGCCTTTACAATGCCGTTGCGCACAGTTTAGCAGACAGCACACTCAAAACTGATCCGCTTGATCTTGTTGCTGTCGCTCATTTCCTGATGAACATTCCGACTTACCTGTATGCAACCTCTGATAGTGGTAAGGATCTGTACGTCAATCTTTACACAAATGCCACAGCTAATCTTTCGGTTGAAAACGACCAGTTTACCCTCGACCAGATTACAGATATGCCGCGCACCAACCAAGTCAAGTTGCGTCTGACTAAACTTGATCAAGAAACACCCCTGCGCGTACATTTGCGCATTCCGGACTGGGCGATCGGACGAAACAGTCCCCATGCCCGCTTCACTTACGTCCCCCAACCCGAACAGACTCATCGTAAAATCAGTTCAGAGGAAAGTAATGAAGTGGAAATCTATGTCAATGGACACCGATGGACACGTACCAAGGTGAACGCAGCGGGTTATGTGGTCATTGACCGTCGATGGAAAAGCCGTGACGAAATATTCATCACCTTCCCGAAGTCATTCCGTTACCTGCGTCAAACTAACGCGAAAGGACAACCCGTACGTGGCGCATTAGCGGGGCAGTATGGTCCGATCGTCTATACCGTTAAAAATTTCCCCCGAGATCATTATAGTTCTTCAAATCTACTTCCGAGCATGGCGCCTGAATCTGCCGAACGTGAATTCCCTTTGTTTATGCTCCCGACCTTCCTCCGCTCTGCTCCCCAAGATGCAAAAGCACCTCGCACCGACCTGCCTGCCCTCCCCTATGCTGAAGTACAGGATGGAAATGTGTGGTGGAATGAAATAAAGTAAAGCCTCAACAACTCCCAATACCCAACACATAAAAGCACCCGCCCCTAAAAAGGACGGGTGCTTTTATTGATATAAAGGGACGGCAATGTGCCGAACCTAAAAAACACAATGGAGGACATATATCGGCAATGTGCCGAACTGGAAAAGCACTATGGATTGCATACTTCGGCTATGTGCCGAACTGGAAAAACACTATGGATTGCATACTTCGGCTATGTGCCGAACTAGAAAAACACTATGGATTGCGTACTTCGGCAATGTGCCGAACTAGAAAAACACTATGGATTGCGTACTTCGGCAATGTGCCGAACTAGAAAAACACTATGGATTGCGTACTTCGGCAATGTGCCGAACT
>OLDR01000178.1_pt1 | contig 22334 bp, 20 predicted proteins | sample 1609121 | NCBI WGS metagenome assembly OLDR01 (sample SAMN02675048, study PRJEB24791) | human gut metagenome, SKBSTL034 | isolation source: stool | host: Homo sapiens | place: USA
CGAGCGGATGATATCCCCTTCGCTCACCTCGACACTGTCGAGTTCCGCCTGGTGCAGAAAGAGCTTGTTGATAGCAATTTGTTCGGGAATGGTACAATAAGGATTTTCAACGGGAGTACCCATCAGTTCCGAACTGATACGCATTTCCTCAACGTCCGAGAGCAGAATAGGTTCGTCACCAACGACCCAGATGATTTCGTCCACCACGTTGTGTTTACTGAAGTCCGTGTGCTTCTGTGCGGAAGTTGTCGTTTGTGCCAGAGTTGCCGTCGAGAAGGAGGCAAGAAGGGAGCACAAAAACAGAGGGAGTTTTGTCATTGCGGAGTATTTGTGTGAGTAAAATGAAGAGTCTTTGAGTAGAGAAGTCTATGAGCTGAGAAGTTTATGAGTTTTGAGGTTTAGGAGTGTAGTAGTTTGCTGTTAACTACGAATCTCTAAACTCCTCAACTCCTTCACTCTTAGACTCCTCAACTCCTCATTTATCGGATGGTCTTCAAGACTGCGTCGTTCACGTTAAACGTGAATTTCTTGCGGAGTCCTTCCACCCATTCTTTTTCTTTAGCAGCCTGGTAGTCAGCCGTTACTTGAGCCTTTACGTCCCATACAGACTTGGGCTTCTTCTGCACCTTGCCGCAGACGTTTGTCAGCGTGTAGCCAGTCATGGTCTTCTTTTCGCCCGAGCGGAAAGCATAGGCATCGACATAAGGATTCTCGCCCTGTTGGCAGAGGTAAGGACCGCTGATAACGACCGTGACCGAATCCTTATTAAATTGCTGTTTCAGTTGCTTGCGCCATTCGATGGTCTGTTCACCGTATTTTTTGAGCATTTTCTTGACCGCCTTTTCGTCCTTTGCCTGCTTGCAGTGGAACACGAAGCCCTTAAAGCGCGGCTGTTTCCAAGCATATTGCTTCTTGTGAGCCTTATACCACTTTTCGAGTCCCGTTGTATCCGTAGCCGCAACGTCCCATACCTGGCGTTTGCTAGCTTCGTAAAGGAGCAGACCGTCGTGGTATTCCTGAATGAGGTAACGCAGGTCGCTGTTTCCCTTGATTTCCGCATTCATGACACTGTCAAGAACCGCTTCGCGAGTCAGTTTACCCTTTGAAGCCTCTACGATTTTGCGAATACGGTATTCACTCGAAGCCTCCTCAATGTTTTGCTTCTTCAGCATCTCCATGATTTCGGGCAACACCTTCTCGTACGGATCGAGCGGTTTGCGATTGGTCATCTTGATAATGTGATAGCCAAAGGGAGAGAGTATAGGCTTTGACATTTCGCCCTTCTTCAGCGCATAGGCTGCCTCCTCGTATTCCTTGACAAAAGCTCCCGGACCCACCAAGGGCAACTGACCACCCTTCACGGCACTTCCCGGATCGCCCGAGAACTTCTTGGCCATTTCGGCAAAGTCCGCACCGTTGAGCAATGCCTGGTAGATAGAGTCCGCTTTTTCTTTCGCAGCAGCTTGTGCTTTGCTGTCTGCCTTTTGGTTGAGGTGGATGAGAATGTGAGCCGTCTCGATGAGATCCTTTCCGCCCAAATTCTTTACCGTGTTGTCGTAGACCAAATGGCAGATAGAGTCGATAAACGACTGATCGACCATGTACGGCGTGAGCTGCATATCACGGTAAGTAAGGAATTCCTTTCGGAAGGAAGACAGCGTGTCAAGACCCACCGCTTCAGCCGCTGCCACTTTCAACTTGTAGTTGATAAACATCTGTGCGTATTCTTCGACAGACTTCTTTTCGACAGCACCTTCTACGCTACCGTTTTTGTGGAAGGAGTATTCAAATTCCGCCTTGGTCACCGGTTTTCCGTTGATAGTCATCAAAACGGGGTCGTTGGCAACCTGTGCGCCAGCAGTGAGTGCCAAGGCAAAGAGTGAGGGGAGAACGAATTTTCTTTTCATTGGTAATGAGTAGGTAAACCGTGGGCACGTAACACGGGAAGGGTGTATACGTGTCCACGGTTTTGTGAGGTAAGTATCAAGAGTGGAGGATATTATTCTCCACGGCGGCTATAGTTGGGAGCCTCGCTCGTAATGGTAATATCGTGCGGGTGGCTCTCCATGACGCCAGCACCCGTGATGCGAGTAAATTTAGCGTTGTGGAGCAAATCAATCGTCGCTGCGCCGCAGTAACCCATACCCGAACGCAGACCGCCGACCATCTGGTAAATAACTTCCTGAACTGAGCCCTTGTAAGGAACGCGTCCGGCGATACCCTCGGGAACGAGTTTCTTCACGTCGTTTACTGCGCCCTGGAAGTAACGGTCCTTTGAACCATTTTCCATAGCTTCGAGTGAACCCATACCGCGATAGGTCTTAAACTTACGGCCGTTGAAGATAATCGTTTCGCCCGGACTTTCTTCCGTACCGGCAACGAGTGAACCAATCATGACACAGTTACCACCGGCAGCCAAAGCCTTGACAATATCGCCTGAATAGCGCAAGCCACCGTCAGCGATGAGGGGTACACCCGTGCCCTTCAGTGCGCAAGCCACGTCGTAAACAGCAGAAAGCTGCGGAACGCCCACACCTGCTACCACGCGTGTCGTACAGATAGAACCCGGACCGATACCTACCTTAATCGCATCAGCACCAGCTTCTACGAGCATACGAGCGGCATCGCCCGTTGCCACATTGCCCACTACGATATCAACTCCCGTGAAGCATGACTTTGCTTCGCGGAGCTTTTCAATCACAGACTTAGAGTGTCCGTGAGCCGTGTCAATGATGATGGCATCAGCACCAGCCTGAATCAAAGCCTCCATACGCTGCAAGGTGTCAGCCGTTACGCCTACACCAGCGGCAACGCGAAGACGACCCTTGGCGTCCTTACATGCCATGGGTTTATCTTTAGCTTTGGTAATGTCTTTGTAAGTGATAAGTCCGACCAAACGGTTGTCGCTGTCTACAACAGGCAACTTTTCAATCTTGTTCTTCTGAAGAATTTGTGCAGCTGCATGCAGGTCGGTTTGCTGCGTCGTTGTAACAAGGTTTTCACGAGTCATTACTTCGTCAATGCGCTTGTCCATTTGCGTTTCAAAGCGCAAGTCACGGTTGGTAACGATACCTACCAAGTGCATATCATCGTCTACTACGGGGATACCGCCAATATGGTATTCACTCATCAGTGAGAGGGCATCCTGCACCGTCTTATAACGCTTGATGGTCACGGGGTCGTAAATCATACCATTCTCGGCACGCTTTACGATGGCTACTTGGCGAGCCTGGTCTTCGATACTCATGTTCTTGTGAATCACACCGATACCACCTTCGCGTGCAATGGCAATGGCCATGCGAGCTTCGGTAACAGTGTCCATGGCTGCTGTCACGAAGGGAATCTGCAAGTCAATGTTGCGAGAGAACTTCGTGGCCAAGGATACTTCACGGGGAAGAACTTCAGAGTAAGCGGGAACTAAAAGGACGTCATCAAACGTGAGACCGTCCATAACGATTTTGTCTGCAATAAAATCAGAAGTCATAACAAGTCGGGATTTTAATTGCGCGCAAAATTAAGCATTTCTTTTTTACGTACCAATCTGCGTTTCCCTTTTTTGGTGCGCTCCATTGGTCTATAACGATGCTTAATGATTGGTTTATAAGAGGGGCTTGCGCGTTTTATAAAGTAATTAGGAGGAGGGAGTAGGGGAAGGTTGGGGAGTCACTCCGGTCGGACTTCCAACCTTATTTAGAACGTTCAGGTTCGAGCGTCATTCGGTCGATTTCGGGACACCAGGCAGCTGCGTTGCTAAGGCGGATGACATTCTTTCCTTTTTTCAGTACAATCGGCACCTTGACCGACTGTATTTGCCCTTTGGCACCACCCGTTACCTGGATGGGAAACTCTTTCCCATCGTTGATACGGCAGTAGACCTCTCCCGCTTCTTCCGTCAGATAGTCCAAGGTCATCGTGTACGAACCGCCTTTTAGGCTATATACATTGCGCCATTCCAAGTAATTGTCAGGGTGATTGCCCAACCAGCTCACTTTGCCGCCACCCGAACAGTTGGGTGCATCCTGGTAGGCGGCATGCCCCAGTCGATGATTGATGCCTAAACACTGAAAACGTTCCAACCAGGCCGTTTCAGCCTCGTAGACGGTGCGTTCCTGGCGTCCCTCTGCCTGAAGAATGAAAATACGTGTGTCATGTTTGGGAACTTCGACCGTAAGTTTTCCCGTAGTGACTTCCTGCAGATTCTTTTGGGCAAAGACATCGCGCACAGTGACATTTCCCGTTAGGTCAACATCAGCCATGTTCAGCATAAACGACCGGGATTGTTCCGTTGGATTGTAGATGGCTACGGCGCGTCGGGTACCTTGCAGCGTCTGTACATCTTTTACGTATAGATATACGCCTCCTACGACCTTCACCACATACGCTTGTAAGGCCAACGGGTCTTGGTTGATGGCGATGAGCTCGCGGTTTTTGAGTAATGCCAAAGAGGAGGGAGCAATTGTTGTCAAGTCACAGCCAATCAGCAACGGCGAACTTTGTATGCACCACATTCCCAGGTGAGTGCGTTCTTCAGCTTCCGATAGTCCACGTCCGATCTCCAACATGTCCATATCGTTGTAATGCCCTTCGGTAGCATAGGCCGAGAGGTAACGGTTCTTGCTGATGATGCGTTTCACGGCATCCCAATCGGCTGTAATGTCCGCATCAATTCGCCAGGACGAACCGATTTGGTGTACCCAGGTACCCGGGAAATTCCATCGACACACGTTGACGCGCACATCCTTGCGCCCCGTTTGGTCGATGGCTTTGCGAATCGCCGTGTACCGTTCGCGTTCGTCCAAATCCAAGTGCTCGGCGTTTTGACGCGCATCGCCACCGCAGAAGTCTATTTTGATAAAGTCAAAATCATGTTGTTTGAAGAAAAAGTCAGCGTCCTGTTGGTCGTGACCGTAAAAGCCAACATCCCTCCCCAGTTTGTCTTGATCCCAATAATGCCCGCAAGTGTTTCGTCCGGCATCGGAATAAATGCCCGCTTTCAACCCTAAGTGGTGAATGCGGTCAATGAGGGGCTGGAGTCCTTGGGGGAAGCGTTCGGGATGCACACGCAGTTTGCCTTGCGCATCACGTCCACCAAAGAATCCATCGTCTATGTTGATGTATTGGTAGCCCACCTCCTTAAGGCCTTGGCTGACCATCGCCTCGGCCTGTTTCAGAATGAGGTCGGCATGAATATTGACGCGATAGGTATTCCAAGAACTCCATCCCATGGTGGGGCGTTCGTATGACAGAGCGGCAAGGCTGAGTGAAAGCGCAGCCGATAAAGCCAGCAATGCGTATCGTTTGGGAAACATAAGTATCTAAAGGGAGCTATGAATTATAGTTTAGGAGTAAAGAGTTTATCCATCAAGCAAGGACTTTCAACACCTACTTAAGCTTTTTAGCCTTCAACTCCTCAACACTTATTTATTGTCGTGGCGTAATGGCCACCTTAATCACGCCGTCTTCCTTGGCTTCAAACAAGCGGTAGGCTTCTTCGATGCGGTCGAGGGGAAAGCGATGGGTGATGAGTGGCGTAGTGTCAATCTTACCTTCAGCAATCAGTTGGAGTATTTCGGCACAGTCGCAACCGTCTACACCGCCTGTCTTAAAGGTCAGATTTTTTCCGTACATATCGGGCAGGGGTAATTGTTGAGGCTGGTCATAAAGTGCCACAACCGTGACGAGGGCATTGGGGCGGGCGCATTCCCAGGCCAGACGGAATGTCGTGGGGGCACCTGCCACCTCAATGACCACGTCTGCTCCACCGTGGTCGCTGTGCTTGCAGACAAAGTCACGACAGTCATCGGGTGTTACCGTCAACACCGACGGGTAGTGTTCGTTGACAAAGCGGCGGCGTTCGGCAGACGCTTCGCAGACGATGATGCGGCGCGGCTTTTGAAGCAATGTGCAGAGTAGGGTACAGATGCCCGTCGGTCCGGCACCGATAATCAGCACCGTGTCTTCGGGTGTTATTTCAGAAATGCGTGTTGCCCAAAATCCCGTGGCCAACACATCGCCCACCAAGAGAGCTTGTTCGTTGCTCACCGTGTCGGGAATGCGGTTTAATCCCTGGTCTGCATAGGGCACGCGTACATATTCTGTCTGTCCGCCGTCAATGCGGCATCCCAAAGCCCAACCGCCGTGCGGGTCGGTACAGTTATTGACATAGCCGTGTTGGCAGAAGAAGCATTCGCCACAGAAAGTTTCCACGTTCACCGTCACGCGGTCACCAGGTTTCACGGTCTTCACCGCTTCGCCCACCTCCTCGACCACACCTACCATTTCGTGGCCTACCGTAATGCCCGGCACAGCGCGGGGTACACTGCCGTGCTTTATATGTAGGTCACTGCTGCAGATGCTGCTCAAAGTGACACGGACAAGGGCATCCTTCGGATCAATGAGTTGTGGCTTAGGTTTTTCCGTCATTTCAAATACGCCTTGACGGATGTAAGTATATGCTAACATAGAAATAAGATGAGTTGGAGATGAATCAAATGGGAAGAGCCGAACTCGCAGCCGTTCTTCCCTTTACTAATACAGAAACCAACAAGAGGCTTACTTTATTGTATAAAGGACAGTTTGTAAGTGTTTTTGTGGAAAGCAGATGCTAATCGAGTCTCCCCATAGTCCCCAAAGTATTCTTTCCATCCCTTCTGTGATTTCTGGCCTGGGTCATCTCCGTGTGCCATGCCGTTCGATTTCGAATCGGACGTAGGGTGCAGGTCTGCAAATAGGTTTCGATTGAGAATCGACCGTAGGGTGCAGTGGTGTAATGCCGTTCGATTTCGAATCGGACGTGGGGTGCAGGTCTGCAAGTAGGTTTCGATTGAGAATCGACCGTAGGGTGCAGTGGTGCAATGCCGTTCGATTTAGAATCGGACGTGGGGGTGTAGTTGTGCAAGTGTGTTTCGATTGAGAATCGACCGTAGGGGGCAGGTAGAATACTTCGATGTAGTCTGGCTTTACTGGCGTTCGATTTTTGTTCCTCCTGCCCCAGCTTCTTAAAGGCTTTGTCGTCTCCTTTGTTAAACGCTTCCTCTTTCAGTCGCCGGGTTTCCTCCAGTTTATTTTTGAGGTTGTCAATGTTCTTGCTCGCTTGTGAGGTGTTAAGGAGCAGGACTACTTCTTTGATTTCTTTTGAGTTCATAAAAAAACAGCGTGTGTAGTTTGGATTTGCTCCAAAGGTACACACGCTGTTTGCGTAGAGAAAGGACATTTTTTAGTATCCGTAGTAGCGCCATGACTTAGGGCGGAAGGTTCCCCTCGGTCTTTTCTTGAGTGCAGCTTCGCGCCGATATTCTTCGGCCTTTTTATCGCTCCACTCTCTAAAGTCTTTATGGAAAGCATAAAAAAGGAAGGAAGTGACGAACCCGGCACCTCCAAAAATGAGGATAAAAGCAATGATGAAAGAAAACATAACAGGCTCTTTTATAGGTTTGACACCGCAAAGATACTTATTTCCCCTCTTTCGCGGTGTCGCTCTCGGTGTCTTTTTCGTTCCCAGTTTTTGCGGCGCGGGGCGCGTGCGTCGGTCATTCGCCCGACAGCGAGGCGACAATCTCCCGTTCGCGCTCCGAGAGTGGGAGCACCTGTATTTCACGAGCCGCCAGCCGTTCAGCCGCCAGCCGTTCAGCCGCCCGCCGTTCAGCCGCCAGCCGTTCAGAGAGCAGGAAGCCCGAGCCGAACAATCCTTTTCCGCAGTCCAGCTTTCGGGCAAACATCGTTTCACAGCGCGGAGCCTTCCATTCAATGCCACGCGTCGCGAGCTTCCCGAGGACGGATGCCACTGCGACATGGGCAGGATAGCCCAGCAGCGGACGCGCTTTCGGTTTCTTCTCCGCCAATGCTTCTCTGTCGGCCTCTTCGATGAGCTTACACAAATCGCCTGCCACGACGAAGGCGGGCGCGCCCGGGTAGCAGTTTGTAATAAACGAGGTGCTGACCTTCGCCCCATTCGCGTACGTGACGCGGGCGTTGCACACGATGCCCGTCACCTCTTCGCGGTTACAATAATTGAAGAGGGTCAGCTGCGGCGCGAAGAGGAAGAAGCGGATGCCGTGCAGGATGTACCAGTCCACGATGCTGGCAAGGATCGAGAACGGCGGGTTGTCCAGCACCAGGCAGCCCTCGGGGTAGGCTTCGGCCTGATAGTCGCCGCCCGGGCGGAAGGGGCGGACGATTTCCACGCCTTCCGCCAGGGGCATGATATTGTCGCCCACCCACTGCCGTACCGCTTCGTAGACTTCGGGCGGGGTGTAACAGTCGTCGGTGGTCTTTTTGGGTTTGAATTTGTCGACAAACTCTTCGTAGGTTTCTCCGTGTGCCATAGGTAGGTATGAAATTGTTAGTTAGGATTCAAAGAATAGAAATGGGGGCGCCATGCCGCCTTTTTTCTTCAACCACGGAATACACGGAAATCACGGAATTTTTCCGTGACTTTCCGTGCCATTCCGTGGTTCAGTTTCCGCCGTCCGCGTTAAGCAGGCTGCACGGGTGTCACCACACCGCCGCCCGTCGAGCCCGAGCCTTCGCCGCCGTCACCGGGTGCAGGGTTCTTGTCCGCCCCGCCGCCTTCGCCGCCTTCGGGCGCAGGTGCAGGATTCTTGTCGTCGCCTTCGCCGGGCTTCGGTTGGCTGACCATGTGCTGCTTCGTGTAGCGCACCAGTTCGTTCACCTTCGCCGCCAGCGCGGGGAGCGTCTCTTCGCCAAACATCGTAATCACCGCGTCGGCCACAAAGAGCAACTCCTTCAACGCCTCGTCCGTCTTGAGGCGCGCGTTAGCCAATGCTTCGGGCGTGAGCGCAGCGCGTTCCTCGTTACGCTGGAGCATCGCCGCCTGGAGCGCGGTCGCACCCTGCTTCATTTGCGCTACAAACTGCGTCGCACCGATGGCCGTCACGTGGGGCTTCATCGCCTCTTTTTCTCTGAAGGTTGGGTTTCTGCTGCTGCGCGGCTCTCATTGTTTATTTGCCGGAGTTCCTGTCGGGCGTCGCGCAGTTTGGCAGTGAGTTCCTGCCATTCCTGTGAGTTGCGTTCCACGTTGCCGCTGTTGAGCGCGGCATTGATTTCCTTGATGACCTTTTTCAGTTCCTTGGGTGTGGCCTTGTCCAGGTTGCGCAGGGCGCGGTCGATGATTTGCGTGCGCGACATCATGCGGTCGAGTGCCTGCTTGGCGCGTGCTTCTTCGGCTTTGGCGCGTCGCATGCCTTCCTGGTCTCCTCTGCGTAGTGCGTCGAGGTAATTCTGATGAGCTTTAATCCGTTGTTCATCGTACTTTTTGCGAGTCTGCGTTGCCTGGTTCGCGTCGAGTATGATTTTGATGATTCTGGTGTCCTTATCCATAATTCGTGCTTTAAAAATTATGGAGCAAAGGTATTTCAAGCGTGACGGATGATAAAAGACAAAAGGCTGGGACGAGTAGTAACCTCGCTCCAGCCTTTTGTCATCTCAGCCAGTCTTGGAATGTCATGTCAGAGGGTATGGTTCCCATCCGCTGGCCGGCTCTGAATATTTCGTACTCATTGCGCATCCATTTCTGTCTTTTCTCTTCGAGTTTTTGCTTTTGCCTAGCTTTTTGTTTGAAATCGAAATCATCAACGAATTTCCGGCATTTTTCATCGTATTCCTTGTCGATTGCAGAACGTATGGCAACATACACAGAAGCGGCGAGAAGAGCACCTTCTCCGATAAAAATCAAAATGAAAATCGTATGAAGAGTCATGGCTTTGAGTATTTCTAGGTTTGACACCGCAAAGATACCTATTTCTCCCCTTTCGCGGTGTCGCTCTCGGTGTCTTTAAGGAGGGTTGCATCCCGTTGGTGATATGAAGCGGGAGGCAACCTTTCAACCTTAACCCTTTCTTCAAAATTCCGACACAGCCCCGACACAGCCTCCTTGTACTTTTGCACCCGGAAACAAGACATAACATACTCAATGCAGATTATTAAGCATTCCTTGGCGTTAGCATTGCTCGCGTCAGGATTACCTATGAGTGTACAGGCTGACGAACGGCCTGACCACGATGTGCCCGAACAAGTGGCACGAACGAAAACAGACCCCACTGCTACCGTGATAAAGGGTAGGGTGGTTGATGCCAAGAGTGGCGAGTACATTATCGGGGCGCGTGTTTCGTTCAAAGAGAACAAACAAATCTTTACCATCTCGGGATTGGACGGCTCGTTTACACTGCAAACGAACGGTCAGACGGGAACGCTCGTGTACAGCAGTCTCGGGTACAAGCAAGGGGAGTTCGTCCTTTCAGAAGATTGTGCAGACACAGAGCTATCCCTTCCTCTCGAAGAACAAAATGTAGCCCTCGGCGAAGCGGTCATCATGGCGCATAACCCCGGACGCACTGAGGCGGGTGCACGCAGCATGGAGCGCAAGGCGATGAACGTGATGAACGTCATGAGTGCTAAAGCCATCGAACTTTCGCCCGACCTCACCGTAGCCAACGCTTTGGGACGCATCTCGGGGATTACGCTCGAACGCAGTGCCAGCGGTGAAGGGCAGTATGCCATTTTGCGCGGCATGGACAAACGTTACAACTATACGTTGGTCAATGGGGTGAAGATTCCTTCGCCCGATAACAAAAATCGCTTCGTGCCGCTTGACATCTTTCCGGCTGAAATGCTCGATCGGCTTGAAGTGAGCAAGTCGCTGACGGCCGACCTCGAAGGCGACGGCATCGGGGGGGCAGTCAATATGGTCATGAAGGATGCGCCCGACAGCCGACAATTTACGGGTAACTTTTCGATGGGTTACAGTGCGCTCTACTTTGACCGCGATTTTACCTCGTTTCGCACCTCTGGCATTCAGAAGCATTCGCCCAACGAACGTCACGGACTCGACCACAGTGTCACGATGAGCGATTTTACCACGCGCAACTTGGCATTGAAGGAGAAGCAGTTTGTGCCCGACCTGACGTTGGGACTTTCCTATGGCGACCGCTTCTTCAATCGTCGACTGGGACTCATGTTGGCAGTCAGTGCGCAAAATATTCATCGCGGCAAGGAAAGCAAAATCTATGCGCAAAGCGGTACGACCAACCTCGACGGCACGCTGACTACGCGCGACTATTCCGAAGAGCAGTCCCGACTGGGTGCTCACCTCAAACTCGACTTCCTTCCTGCAGCCGATAGTGACCGCCACAAGCTGGCGTGGTACAACGGTTATATGTTCCTGCGCAACCAGCAGGTGCGCGACACCCGCGAAAGCCGCAAGGAGGCCGTTCGTATGCGCCTCAATCAGCAGGGCATTTTCAACTCGACCCTCTTGGGTGAACATGCTTTTCTCGACGACGGTGCGTTGCGACTGAACTGGCGTGGAGTCTATTCGAAGGCAACCAATCGCACTCCCGATAATGCCGAAATCTTCCTCACCACAGCCGCAACCGGCGTACAGACTGTCAGCATCAATCCCGGTGCCGTGCGCCGTTGGGAACACAATGACGACGAGGACTGGGCGGGTTATGCCGACCTTAGTCACCGTCTCGACCTGTCGTCACAGACTACGCTTACCATCAGTGCCGGCGGTATGTTTCGAGACAAAAAGCGTAGTTCCTTCTTCAACGAATATACCTTCAAGCCCACTGCCGAACAGCGTACCCTGGTGCGTGGCAAGGACTGGTTCAACTTTGACGAAATCCAATTTGCCGCTCCGCGCTTCGGTAATCTGAGCGATCCGCTCAATTACGACGCGACCGAACAGGTAGGTGCGGCTTACGCAATGGGTAAATTAGAAACTGGCGCCTGGGAACTGACGGCTGGTCTGCGTGCCGAACACACGAACCAAGGCTACACGCTACTCTTCCCCACAGAAGGTGCGCGCAACCGTGGACATCAGAAGTATTGGGACTGGCTTCCCGACTTCCATGCCAAATATCGCGTGCATACGGATGCCAACTTGCGCTTCTCGTATGCCCGCTCTATCAACCGCCCGAGCTTCTTCGAAATTGTGCCTTACAAACTGCTGGGCGAGGACTATAACGAACGCGGTAATCCAGATGTACGTCACACCGTGGCAGACAACTTCGACTTGCGCTACGAGTGGTTCCCTACTGCTTCCGAGCAGTTGATGGCAGGCGTATTCTACAAGCGCATCGACGACCCCATCGAGTACGGCATGGAGACCAGCGGACAGGATACGTACTACACGCCTGCCAACTTTGGTACGGCGCACAACATGGGTGTCGAAATCGACGTGACGAAGTATTTCCGTTGCTTTGGCATCCGTGCCAACTACACCTATACGTATTCACGCATACGTACGCAGAAGACGGTCGAACTGAAGAACCCCGACCCCAACGGCGAAACGACCACCATCACACAGACGGTTAGTCAGACGCGTCCGCTCTTTGGTCAGGCTGCCCACGTGGCCAACGTATCGCTCCTTTACAAAGATGCAACTCACGGTTGGGACGCTCAGTTGGCACTCAACTACACCGGCAAGCGTCTGTGCATCGTGTCCCGCTTCCTCGACAACGACTCTTGGCAAGACGGTTACACACAGTTGGATGCTTCGGTTGAGAAGAATTTTGGCAACACCGGTTGGAGCCTTTTTGCCAAAGCCAACAACTTGCTCAACCTTCCGCTGGTGCAGTACGTAAAGCGCAATGTCCGCAACGAAAATCTCGGTCCCGAAGTGGAACGTCACAAGGGCGGACTGCTCGAACGAAAGGAAAAGCATGGTCAGAGTTTCTTGATCGGCGTAAGGTTTAAGCTGCTGTAAGTTCGGTGATTCGAAACATAGACCTATCGAAACATCGACAGCACGATTGCAAAGAAAAGTCCCCGCCGCCTCTCAGCGACTCCACCAACCTTTTCCCATCTCTTTCATCAAACAATTCCATCAACCCCATAACATTTCATTCAATGAACACCAAACATTTCGTGTTGGCTGCCCTTTGTCTGGCAGCAGGAACTTTCACCGCTTGCAGCGATGACGACGAACCCGCAGGCAATCCCAATCCTCAGCCTCAGCCCAATCAGCCCTCTCCCGAGGTCGTGCTCCAGGGCGATACCGTCAGCGGTGTATGGACCAAGAACTCTGTCATTAAGGTCAAAGGTCACCACCTCACCGTGCCCGAAGGCAAGTCCTTGACCATCGAACCGGGTGTGACCGTAGAATTCGACATCGACGGTGTAGGCACTAGCCACACGCCGATCGAAATGATTGTCGATGGTTCACTCTACAGTAAGGGTTCTGCCGAAGCTCCCATTCGTTTCACCGTAGCTGAGGCCAGCCGTACGGAAGCCAATGCCTTCGCCGGACTTTGGGGCGGTATTATCGCTACGGAGAAGTGTCCCGAAATGCTTTTCGATCATACCATCATCGAGTACACCGGTGGTGCAGTTTCACAAGATTCTCCCTCTGCCCTCAAGGGCATCTATACCCCGGGTGAAGACTATGCGCCGCAGATTACGACCAACAACATCCACGGCCGTTATGTCATCACCAACTCCACGCTCCGCAACGGTATCAGCGATGCCATCTACATGATGGGCGGACAGGCCATCATCCAGCACAACACCTTTGCCGGTAACGGTGAAACGGGGGGTGAAGCCATCAACATCAAGGCGGGTTGCAAGGTCGACGCTGCGTTCAACCTCATCTATTCGCCCAACACGAACGGTCTCAAGCTTTCTTCTTCAGGTCAGAACGACGAAGCTGGCCGTCACCAGGCACTCGTTCGTGCGTACAACAACACCATTGTCAATGCCGGTTGGCGTCGTGACGGCGTAAAGGGTGGTTCCGTCTATTTGGAAAAGAATGCCCTCGCCTCGGTCTTCAACAACCTCATGGTCAACTGCAAGTTCAAGGCGATGACCCCGAAGTGGGGCAATGCTGCCATCGATGCCGGTTGCTCTACCGACTGTGTCGTTGACTACAACTTCTACGCTGCCGGTAAGGTTACCTCCTCCCTGCCTCAGGATGTCGAGGACGGTACGACAGACCCCTTCCTCAGTCTGACGAAGAAGAACAAGAACATCTTTGCCGAGTTTGTCGACGTGCACAGCATCGTTTCAGCCAAGGCTGGCGATGAGGCTACCGATCCGCTCTTTGTCAACTACGACCTCAACGCCACTTCGCTGACCGCCTTCACCATCCATCCTGCATGGGACTTCCACGTAGCCACGACGTCACCCGTCTTCCAGGGTGCTTATAGCGGAACAGACGCGAAGATGCTGCCTTACTTCGGCACCAACGGCATCACCGTCAATGGTCAGACCTACAAGACCGATGCTCCCGTAGTCCGCTTCGGTGCATTCGGAAGCAAGTAAGAATAAAAACAGTTTAGGAGTTGAAGAGTTCGGGAGTTAAGAGGACGCATTTTGCTAAATGAATGCCTTACGCTACCACTAAACTCTCAACTCCTCAACTCCTTTTTTTATATTAAACCTCCCAACTCAGTATTCCATTTATGCGAATCCTTTCCTCCTTATTCCTCTTCCTCTTTGCCTTTTCCCTTCAGGCACAAACGCCCGCAGATTGGGCAAAACTTACAGGCGACATCAACTTCTATCTGTGCAACGACATGGGTCGTAACGGGTATTACGACCAAAAGCCCATAGCCGAACTCATGGGACGCATGGCCGAAGAGATTGACCCCGAATGCGTCTTTGCCGCTGGCGATGTTCACCACTTCTTTGGTGTCGAAAGCACCACCGACCCCTTGTGGCAGACCAACTACGAGCTTGTTTATTCTCACCCCGATCTCATGTTGCCCTGGTACCCCGTGCTCGGCAATCACGAATATCGTGGCAACACGCAGGCCGTTCTCGACTATGCCCAAGTGTCACGCCGCTGGATGATGCCCGCCCGCTACTATTCCAAGTCCTTCAGCGATAACGGTGTGAGCATTCGTTTCGTCCTCATCGACACAGCTCCTCTCATCGAACATTACCGCAAGGACATCGCGAAATATCCCGATGCACACAAGCAGGACATCGACCGCCAATTGGCTTGGATAGACAGCACCCTGACCGCCGCCAACGAAGATTGGGTTGTCGTCATCGGTCACCATCCCGTCTTTGCTGAAACAGGCAAGACCGTGACCGAACGTCAGGACATGCAACGCTTGCTCGACCCCATCCTTCGCAAGCACAAGGTTGACGTGTATGCCTGCGGCCACATCCACAACTTCCAGCACCTGCGTTTTGCCGGCAATTTGACCGACTATGTAGTTAACTCTGCTGCCGCACTGAGCCGCAAGGTGAAGCCCGTCGAAGGCACCCAGTTCTGTTCACCCGCAACCGGCTTCAGTGTCATCAGCGTAACCAAGCAGGCACTCGACTTCCACTTTATCGACAAAGAAGGCAAGGCGATTTACACCGTGCACCACACCAAGTAACCGTCCGTTCCCCCTCTTCTGGCTTCCTATTACGTAAAAATGAGGCTCGACACCGTAACAAGTGTCGAGCCTCATTATTGTTTTCTGGGCCTCTCCCGAAGGAGTCGCAGCAAGGAAGAATCATGCGCGATCTCAAGTTTCTTCAGTCCGTGCAGGCAGTCCGCCACCTCCACTCCAGGCAAGAGCGTCTGACTATTCGTATTTCTCCATGTAAAAGAACAATTCATTTTGGGTCGCAGTAGTAATTATGGAGGGAAGATTCTTCTGCTTCGGTTCGCAGTGGTAGTACGGTCGCGGCATGCCGCGACCGTACTACACTATCAGCAACTTCGTTAGCTCACATCTACCTTGCCCGTTACGACATCGCTGATAAGGCGTTGCTTGTATTCCTTGAGTTTCTCAATTTGGGAACGCTCGGACTGACAAAGGCGGTCGATTTGGGCGGTTTGGTGTCGAGGTAGGCAACAATGGCTTGTTGCTCGGGGAGGGGAGGAACGGGGATTTGTTGTTTCTTTAATTCAGCAAATGATAATGTCAATCTGATGCCTGTCCCCATTCCATGAAATAACTTCTTGCTATCCATTGCTTTAAACAAGTAGTTGTAATATGTAGCTTCAACTCCTTTTCTGGGGGTAACAATCAGATAAGCAGATGTAATAATTCCCTTTTGTGGTGCTATTGCAATTCTCTGAGAAATAAAGTCGTAATTTAAGTTCAGACAGTTGATAGCAAGGTCGTTCTTGTTGATGATAGTATATCCGATGTACGTATCCTTTAGAGATGAAACGTCTCCTATTTCATTTTTGGGAACTAATCTACCATAGTTGAATTTCAAAGCGTGGTCGAACTCATAATCAGAGTTCTTTTTCTTATTCTCAGAAAAGAGCATGGCAATACGTTTAACCTCCCAATGCTCCGGCACCCTTCCAACCCACTTTATCCCCGACTCCTTCATGGGCACATTCGGATTGATTCCCCGTGTCACGGCCTCGGCAATGAGGCTTTGTTTTAATTCCTCCAAGGCCGCAATCTTCTTCTCAGCTGCTGAAATGTATTCGTCAATCTTCGAAACTTTGGAGTCTAAGTAGGAGACGATGGCTTGCTGCTCGGAGAGGGGAGGATAAGTCACTCTAAATGTTTTAATGGACTCCGCGCTTAACCCTTCTCTGTCTCCTTTTTGATAAAACCATACTTGGGATTGCCCTGCATTCGATTGTAGAAAGTATGAGAGGTATTGATGGTTGATAGATTTTGGTCTTATGATACAAACATGTTGGTTTACATTAGCCTTACCTAAAGTTTTATCAACATAGTAACATCTACCAATTGAACCGCCAGTAATGTTTAAAAGGACATCGTTGGGTTGAACTTGAGTATTCTTCATCTTGTCATTGATGGATTCAGAGATGTAAACAACTCCGTCCAATTCCAAACCTTCAAAGTGTATATTCTGACTTCTAAGAAACTTGATGCCTTCTTTACAATAAACTTCTGCACCACCTTTGGGTGTGCTACCACTACCAACTTTAGAAACTACTCTGTTCAATTTAGGAACCTTCCAATGCCCCGGAATCTCCCCGATCCACTTCACCCCGCTATCCTTATATTCCTTATATCTTTTCATGATTAGTCATTTAAAATAGCGTTCAACAATCCGTCGGTGGTAGCTTCGAGTTCGCGAATCTCCGCTGCAATCGTTTCGCGCGAACGGAGTTCAACGGGACGGTAGAAGTATTTGGTAAAGGAGAGTTCGTAACCAATGACCGTCTTGTCCTCGTCAACAAAGGCGTCGGGCGCGTAGGGAAGTACCTCGTTCTCCATAAAGGCAGCGATGCCGCCCGGGTAGAGCAAGGGAATCTGCTCCGTGTCGCGCAACGCAGGGTCGGTCTCGCAAAGGTGCAGCTGTTTGCTGTCGCGGACGATGTTGGCTGCGGGGTCGGCAACGGTGATGAGCGGACGCAACTTCTTGAGCAACGCGGCCTTCAGATGGAGGGCACTGGCGTAGAGGGTCCAGTTGGTGAGAGGCACCTCGGGCGCAACGTTCGCTATCGCCTCGCGACAGAGAGCAATTTCAGCCTCCTTGAGTTTGCCGGCTGACAAATCGGCATCGGGCACGACACGCAGACGGAGCGGACGGTCGACCGTCACTTGCCAGTAACCAAACTCGCGATTGTCGAAGATGCGGCTCTGCTCGTTCTCCTCGAAGCGCATCAGGAGGTCGACGATGGCGCGGCGGTCGGCCTCGTTGGTCTCGCAGTTCTTGTTGCCCAGGTTTTTGCGCAGGGGCGTCTTGATGGCGATGGCGTCGATGAGTTGCACCTTGCCGCGGCGGCGTGCCTCCTTGCGGTTGGTGACAATCCAGACGAAGGTGCCGATGCCCGTATTATAAAACATATTCTCGGGCATGGCGACAATGGCTTCGAGCAAGTCGTTCTCGATGATGTAGCGGCGCAAGTTGCTCTCACCGCCGTCGGCATTGCCCGTGAAGAGGGAGGAACCGTTGTGAATCTCGACAATGCGCGTGCCCTGCTCGTCGTCCATCATGCGGCTCACGTTGTTGGCGAGGAAGAGCATCTGCGGGTCGCCAATGCCGGGCACGAAGCTCAGCGTGCGGCCGTCGAGCTTGCCAAAGAAGCGCGGGTCGGTTATGCGGCTCTTGTCTGTGCCGCAACCCATGGTGGCGAGGTCGTTCTTCCACGGTGTGCCAAAGGGCGGGTTGGAGATGCAGAAGTGAAACTTGCGACCCGGGTGGCCGTCGTGGCTGATGGTGCTGGCGTTGGCAAAGCGCATGCGGCCGATGCCGTCCTGCTGGTAAGTGAAGCTCGTGGCATTGCCCGAGAGCATGAGGTCGGCCTTACAGGTGGCGAAGGTTTCGGGCTGTAGCTCTTGGCCGAAAAGTTCGGTCGTCCAGCGGCGGTGGTGAACGGCGGCGAGTTCCTTGATGCGGTCTTGCACAATCGAGAGGATGCCGCCCGTGCCACACGTGCCGTCGTAGATGCTGTAACGCTGGTTGCGCAAGGTATCGGCCACGGGGAGGATGGCGAGGTCGGCCAGGAGGTTGACGTAATCGCGCGGGGTGTAGTGTTCACCCGCCTCGGTTACGCTGAAATCTTCATTGAACTTACGGAGCAACTCTTCGAAGAGGGTACCCATCGTGTGGTTGTCGAGTGCGGGGAGCTTCTCGCGGGTGATTTCTTTGCCCGTCTCTTCGTCAGTGACGGTCTCCAGGATGGGCGTGTTGCCGAGGTTGATGTTTTCATCGGTCATCTTCTCAATCATATCACCGAGACGGCCGACAGAGGAGAGCTTTTCGACAAAATGGCGCAGGTCGAACTTCGTGATGATGTCCTGCACATGGAGGCTGAAGCCGTCGAGGTAGGCCTCGAAGTTTTGGCGTTGGCGTGTGCTGTCGCTCTCAGCGCGGAGTGTCTTCATGGTAAAGGCGGAGGTGTTGTAGAAGGGGAAGCGCGTGAGCATGCAGAGCTGTTGTTCCTGACTCACCTCGGGCATGAGCTGGAATTCCTCCGTCTGGCAGAACTTCATCACCGCCTCTTTGGTCGGCTCGAGCAGGAGGTCGAGACGGCGCAGCACGATAAACGGCAAGATGATTTTCTTGTAGTCGCCCTTCTCAAACGCCTGAACGAGCACGTCGTTGGCAATATTGAATAGGAAGGAGAAGAGGCGGGAGTATTGGGCTTAATTCATGAATGTCGTAATGAATGATAGTGGGATATGTAAATTCTTAACAGGTGCAAATGTACGAATAAAAGAAAACGGTGCAACAGCTTTGTGGGCGGTTGCACCGAGATTGTGGAAGAAAGGAGGTTGGGAATAATAAAGTGCGTGCTTTGCAGCTTGATTAAGTGATGTGGCAGGTCTTCCTTCAGTGGGAGATGCAGAACGGGGAAGGAGAAGCCGATTGCCTGGTCCGTTGATTGCATCGTGCTCGGGGAAGTCTGGGACTTATAGAAAGCTTGCCACCCGATAAAGTAAGGATTTAGGGGTCTCGCTACCAACAGTCTCCAATGAGCGCGCCCTGCTTCCCTTGATTTATCGGGTGAGCCCAACGAGCCGGCTCCCCGTTTAGTTCAGTTTGTTGACCTTCCCTCTTGTCGCTTCCTGTATTTGGTGGATAGGCGAGCGTTTATCTTAGAAAACAAAAAGGTGTGAAACCCGTGAGTTTCACACCTTTTATTGTAGATGAAGTCCGTTACTTACTTGACTTCCTCAAGATTACCGCCATTGAATATCAATGAATTATATTCTTATGGTACAAATATGGATATTTATAACGATAAGCAAAAGTAGATAAAGATAAACAAATCTATGGTTTGATATGTCGAATTTTCTTTCTTATTGAGGTCCACCATGTTGAAACCTTTCGCACATACAAAATTTGAGAGTTCATGTCAAATCCCAATAATAGCAAACAAATTCCTAACCAAGCAATAGCAAATACTGTTGAAAATCGTAGCAGCCAAACTGGTAAAGAAACAAATGTCATAGAACAGAGAATTACAAGCACAAAGAAAACACCTATTGAAACAAACCTCGTCTGAAACGCATATTGCTTAATATAAACCTCATGCATATATAAATCATTCTCTATTGGCTGGTAAATATTAACATAAAGGTCTCCTGAAATATCAGATATTAATCTGATGCATATCGCATTTGACAAATAAACTGGATTGATTTCGCTTATCTCTTTCCGAACAAACTCCTCTTGAAAAGCAACGCTTTTGTCAAATTGAAGACGACATGGGTTCATCTTGTCATGCCAATACCATAGGTTATTAATGTCATTTGCTATATTATCAATTTGACTGGCAGTAAAGCTACCTGCCCTATAATTCTTGCCAGACATTATAAGCCTACTTCCATATTTACTTAACTTATCAACTATTGATTTGAAATTTTCCTCTTTCTCGTCTATATCACTTGGATACTTGATATGCGTTTGACACCAACTAATCATTCGTAAATAGGACGACAATTTCTTCATGAACGGATCTGCACTTTGGTAGAAAGAGTCCATCTCTCGATTCTTGCGGTTGCCGATTTCCACAAAAACCAAGATAAAACCGCCCGTAATGATTGCAGTAAGAATGGCAACAACTGTAGAATACAATATTTCGTACGTCATAAGATTTTACTATCAATAACTAAAGTTTCCCCCCCCCCCCAATAAAGAGGGGGGAAAGTAAAAGAAATTCAAATTTTCTTCGTAAATTAGAGGTGCCGAATCAACTGATTTACAATGGAAAATAAGAATACTGTTATAGATGCAAAAATAGGTGATTTGAACGAACTTACCTAGGTTTTATCCGTTAAAGAACAAGCCCAAGAGCAACTTTTAGTCGTCATGAAGGCATTGGGAATCGGTAAAATCGTTCGGAATCTAAAGTTTGAGAAGACTCAGGGCTATACCTTGACCTCTCTCTTCATCTCGCTCCTCATCATGCGTTTGTGGGGAAAGACGATTGCAAGTGCCACTTCCAATCATTTTCATGGACTTTGCGCCGTGTCAAAGAATACGCTGTATCGCGCACTTTTGAACGCCCGCATCGACTGGCGAATGCTTCTTACCAAAATCATCCTTCGCTTCCATGCCATTCTTCGGGAGCATCAGGTGAATACCGACGAGCATGACACTTGTGCCATCCTTGATGATACAACCTTTCAGAAGAGCGGCATTCGAATCGAAGGAGTCAGCAAGGTGTTCGACCATGTCACCCACAGCTTCATTTATGGAATGAAATGCCTGACACTGGCTCTCTCTGACGGGAAAAGCTGCTATCCCATAGACTTCTCCCTTCATCGTGAAAAAGGAAAGAAGAAGGACTACGGCTTGACCTTGAAACAGCGGAAGGAGCAGTTCAAGGAAAAGCGGAACGTAAAAATCCGGACTATGCACGCAAAGCGGAATGTGATGAGAGCAAACTCGAAATGGCCAGACGCGTGCTTTGTCATGCCGTGGGGCATGGTATCAACTTCAAGTATGTGCTTGCTGACAGTTGGTTTACATGCGAATCGCTCATACAGGCAGTCCGCGAGCTATGCCGTGGTTATCTTGGACTGGGAAAATGTCAGAGTCGGAGCTACAACGCTCAGATTGCAGACACCACCTTGTGTTTCATGATGTATCAGATGCTCTCCTTGATCAAACGCTTTTCAGAATACGAAACCCTGGGAGCACTATTCCGTTCCGAGCATGACCGGCTGCAAGTGCTCACCCAGTGGAGCAGGACTTTGGAAGAAGTCAGGCATCTGTTGGAAGTTTTGTCGCGTGAAGCAGGAGTGGATCTGTTGGCATGCCTTTCAACTGTAGCCGCACGGCAAATGGCAGACTTTTCCACACAGGTTTGGGCACATCTTCTGTGCGATTCGGACGATTATGCCATGCCCGATTTGGACTAAATATTTTTTAGGCGTGCGTTAAATCGTTCGGAAAACATTTGATTTTTAGACCACCCACCGAAGGAAACTATTACTCAAATAGTTGATATGAAGGGGTGGAAACTTCAGATAGTAAGTGCTAACAGCCTCATTCTCGCCAACCTGTTTGGCACCATAACGAATAATATGGATAGGGTGCAAATAAGCCTTGAATAGCCTTATTATGCGATAAAAATTGTCACATAGAAATCTATAAACAAAAATAGGAATAGCGAGAAAATCAATGGTTTTCTCGCTATTCCTATTTTATTGTTTACTATCGATTGTTATCGATGTTTATACTTACTTTACCTCCTCAAAACTAAACAATATTGATAATCAGACACTTTACTATACCATGGTACAAATATGGTAATTTTATGAAGGGTATTTCTGATACCATGCAATAGAGAACTTGAGGTATTTATTTGCCCATAAAGATACCTATAGGACTACTCTCTTCTGAAAATTTATAAATAATTAACTGTTCATCTTTTATCTTTCACTTGTTTGCACTGACTTGGCATTGATTTCACTTGTTCATAT
>OLDR01000250.1_pt1 | contig 16848 bp, 13 predicted proteins | sample 1609121 | NCBI WGS metagenome assembly OLDR01 (sample SAMN02675048, study PRJEB24791) | human gut metagenome, SKBSTL034 | isolation source: stool | host: Homo sapiens | place: USA
CTTCCTGTGCAACCTCGACGAGAGCCGCCCGACGGTCTGGTACGACCTGCAGCAGATCTTCCTGCGGGAGCATCCCCGCAAAGAGGGCGAGGGGATGAAGCTGGAGAGCGTCGTCACCCGGATGGGCATCCCGATGGAGCGACCCTTCCACGATGCCCTGTCTGACACCCTCTACACTGCCGACATCTGCCGCAGGCTGGACCTGCGGGCCGGGCTGGCCGCTTACCCTACCGAGGACGAGACGCTGCACCAGAACCTTTGCCCGACACCGGGCGACTACCGGGATTTCAAGGTGTTCCGGGGCTATCTGGAACAGTCCACATGGAAGCTGGACCCGGTCATCGGCACGATGGCCTGCCCGGTCTGCGGCACGGCCCTGCAGCCGGACGACGTCTGGCTGAAAAAGGGGAGCAGCGGCTGGTATACCCTGTCCCAGTGCCCCGTCTGTGCGGGCAAGGGCGGCGAGGCAGGCCGGGGCGTGTTCCAGAAATACCGGATGTCCCGCCGGGACGGCCTGCACTGGGCCTTCGCCCGCTGCATCCAGATGCCGGACGATGCCTCTCTGGCCAACTGGAAAAGGCAGCGCGCCCAATATCTGGAACGCCAGCGCATTAAGGCCGAAAAGCAGGCCGCCGAAGCGGCCCAGAACACTTGAAAAAGAAAATATCGTGCAGGAAAACGAGGGCCTGTTCCGTTGTTATAGGAGAGATGAGGCTGTAAAATGGCAAAATTGCTCAGATTTTGTTCATCTCCCGGTCATAGATGATGGATATACTATGACTCAATAATGGGCGGAAGCGAAAGGAAGGGTACGGGCACGATGGGAACGATGTTCATCGACGGGATACATCAGCTGGGTACGCTGGAATTCTGGAAGACATTGCTGGACAGCTTTGAGGGGCTGGGGCCGGTGGCACCTATCCTTCTGGCAATGGTGGAGTCCATCTTCCCGCCGCTGCCCCTCATCGCCATCGTGGCCCTCAACGTCGCAGCCCACGGTGGGCTGCTGGGCTTTGTCTACAGCTGGGTCGGCGTCGCTGCCGGAGGCACGGTGGTGTTCCTGTTCTGGCGGCGGGTGGTCAAGCGCTTTTTCTGGAAGCTGGCCTCCCGCTCCGAAAAGCTGAAAAAGGCCCAGCAGTGGGTCAGCCATGTGGACACCGCCACCCTCTTCATGCTGGCGGTCCTGCCCTTCACGCCCACAGCGTTTCTGCATCTGGCTTTCGGAATCTCGGATTTTGACGAGAAGCGCTATCTGCTCACCCTTCTGGTCGGCAAGGCCGTGATGGTGGCAATGATGGCCCTCTTCGGCCAGTCGCTGGTCAGCTCGCTGCGGAACCCGGTGTACCTCATCCTCGCCATCGCCATCTGGGCTGGGATGTACTGGGTGAGCAAGAAGCTCTGCAAAAAGCACGATCTGAACTGATAAAAATGCGAAGCACTTGACTTTTTTGCAGAGAGAGCATATAATAAAACCATAAAGGAACGGATGAGTATTCCATGTGCTCACCTGAAACTCAGCAAACAGAAGCCCCACGGTATTGCAGTACCGCGGGGCTTCTGTTTTGCGGGGATCAGTGCTTACCGGCCTTGAACCATCCGCCAAGCCACTTGCAACGACGACGACCGCCGCCAGTGGCGGAAACAGGGAGGAGTTGTTGGGGCCGCGGCCAGCAGGATGCGAGCGGTAGCGAAGCAGACGCTGGGAGCCGCAACCCGGGTTCCATTAGAATTCGACGAAACACAAGAAAAGCCGCTGTACAGCTGTGAAAGGCTGCACGGCGGCTTTTGTGGTAGTGTGCTTAGTTTTCGGCCAGATTGCCGGTGTAGAGCTGGTAATACTTGCCTTTTTTGGCGATCAGCTCGTCGTGGCTGCCGCGTTCAATGATGCGGCCCTGCTCGAGCACCACGATGCAGTCCGCGTTGCGGACGGTGGAGAGGCGGTGGGCGATGACGAAGCTGGTGCGGCCATACATGAGGCCGTCCATGCCGCGCTGCACCAGAGCCTCGGTACGGGTGTCGATGGAAGAAGTAGCCTCGTCGAGGATGAGCACCGGCGGGTCAGCGACCGCTGCGCGGGCGATGGCCAGCAACTGACGCTGGCCCTGCGACAGGTTCGCGCCGTCGCCGGTCAGCATGGTGTTGTAGCCGTCGGGCAGACGCTTGATAAAGCCATCGGCGTTGGCCAGACGGGCGGCGGCGATGCACTCCTCATCAGAGGCATCCAGCCGACCATAGCGGATGTTCTCCATGACCGTGCCGGTGAACAGGTGGGTGTCCTGCAGCACGATGCCCAGAGAGCGGCGGAGGTCGGATTTCCGGATCTTCTGGATGTTGATGCCGTCGTACCGGATCTTGCCGTCCTGAATGTCGTAGAAGCGGTTGATGAGGTTGGTGATGGTGGTCTTGCCGGCACCGGTGGAGCCGACAAAGGCGATCTTCTGGCCCGGACGGCCATAGAGGTTGATGTCATGGAGGACGGTCTTGTCCGGCAGATAGCCGAAATCGACGTCGGTGAAGGTGATGTCACCCTCCAGCTTGTGGTAGGTGGTGGTGCCGTCGTGGTGGGGGTGCTTCCACGCCCAGATACCGGTGCGTTCGCTGGTCTCCACGAGGGTGTCGTCCTTATCGTATTTGGCGTTGACAAGGGTGATATAGCCCTCGTCGGCCTCGCTGGGTTCATCCATCATCTTGAAGATGCGCTCTGCACCGGCCAGCGCCATGATGATACTGTTGGCCTGCATGGATACCTGACTGATGGGCATATTGAAGCTCTTGTTCAGGGCGAGGAAGGCCATGACGGTGCCCAGCGTCACGCTGCCGATGCCGCTGACGGCCATGGCTGCGCCCGCCAGAGCGCAGATGGCATAGCTGATGTTGCCCAGCTGGGCAGTGACGGGCATGATGATGTTGGCAAAGCTGTTGGCCTGCTTGGCGCTGTCCTTGAGCTTATCGTTCAGCTCGCGGAAGCCCTCGAGGGTCTTCTGCTCGTGGGTAAAGACCTTGACGACCTTCTGGCCCTCCATCATCTCTTCGATGTAGCCGTTCACCTTGCCGAGGTCGCGCTGCTGGGCGATGAAGAACTTGCCGCTCTGCTGGGTGATCTTCTTGGAGCAGAACATCATCAGGGCCACCATCAGCATGGTGACGATGGTGAGCTGCCAGCTCAGCATACACATACTGGCAAAGACGGAAACGATGGTGATGGCGCTGGACACCAGCTGGGGGATGCTCTGGCTGAGCATCTGGCGGAGGGTATCCACGTCGTTGGTGTAGACGGACATGATGTCGCCGTGGGGGTGGGTATCAAAGTAGCGGATGGGCAGGCTCTCCATGTGGGTGAAGAGCTGGATGCGCAGGTTGCGCAGGGTGCCCTGCGTGACGTTGACCATGATGCGGGCATTGAGCCATGCGGCGAGGATGCCCACCACATAGATGCAGCCCACCTGCATCAGTGCACCGGCCAGCGGCGCAAAGCTGGGATCCTGCTGCTGGGTCATGGGGATGATATAGTCGTCGATGAGGGTCTGGAGGAACAGGCTGGCCTGCACGTTGGCCAGTGCGCTGACCACGATGCAGATGAGCACGAGGATGCAGTGGGGCAGATAGTGCTGGAACACCTCAGCCATGATGCGTTTGAGCAGTCTGCCCGGGTTTTCGACCTTCGGACGCGGGCCTCCCATGCCGCGGGGGCCGGGGCCGTGGACGACCTTTGCTTTCTGTTCTGCCATTACTGCTCACCTCCCTGCTTGTCGAAGTCGCCGCTGCCGCCCTGTGTCTGGCTGTTGTAGACTTCCTGATAGATCGTGTTGGTCTTCAGCAGCTCCTCGTGGGTGCCCAGACCGTTGATCTGGCCATTGTCCAGCACAAGGATGCGGTCGGCATCCTGCACCGAGGAGATGCGCTGTGCGATGATGATCTTGGTGGTGCCGGGGATCTCCTCCCGGAACGCCTTCCGGATCTTTGCGTCGGTGGCGGTATCCACGGCGCTGGTAGAGTCGTCGAGGATCAGGATCTTCGGCTTGCGCAGCAGGGCGCGGGCGATGGTCAGGCGCTGCTTCTGGCCGCCGGACACGTTGGAGCCGCCCTGCTCGATCCAAGTATTGTACTTGTCCGGGAAGCGCTCAATGAACTCATCGGCGCAGGCCAGCTTGGCCATCCGGATGCATTCTTCCTCGCTGGCGTTCTCGTCGCCCCAGCGCAGGTTGTCCAGAATGGTGCCGCTGAACAGCACGTTCTTCTGCAGCACCATGGATACCTCGCGGCGCAGCACGTCGAGATTGTAGTCCCGCACATCCACGCCGCCCACGCGCACGGTGCCGCTCTCGGCATCGTACAGGCGGGGAATCAGTTGCACCAGACTGGATTTTGCGCTGCCGGTGCCGCCGATGATGCCCAGCGTCTCGCCGGGCCGGATGTCGAAGGTGATGTCGTTCAGGACGGGCTGGCCTGCACCATGCTTATACTTGAAGGAGACATGGTCGAAGCGGATGCTGCCGTCCTTGACCTCCTGCACCGGGGCCTTGGCCGGGGGCAGGTCGGTCTTTTCGTCCAGGACCTCGACGATACGCTTGGCGGAGGCAGCGGACATGGAGATCATGACGAAAGCCATGCTCAGCATCATCAGGGCCATCAGGATGTTCATGATGTAGCCGAACAGGGCGTTCAGCTGGCCGGTGGTCAGTGCGCCGTGGAGGATGTACTTTGCGCCGAACCAGCTCAGGGCGATGTTGCAGCCATAGATGGCTGTCAGCATGGCGGGGTTGTTGAAGCTCAGGCGGCTCTCGGCGTTGACGAACTGCTGGTACAGACCCTCGCAGGCCTTGGTGTACTTCTCGTTCTCAAAGCCCTCGCGGACGAAGCTCTTGACCACGCGGATGGCAGAGACATTCTCCTGCACCGAGGCGTTCAGGTTGTCGTAGTTCTTGAAGACCCGGTCGAAGATCTTGAAGGTGGGCACCATGATGCTGGCCAGTACAGCCAGAAGGAAGGCGATAGCCACCACGAAGATGAGGGTCAGCGGGCCGCCGATGGAAAAGGCCATGATGAGGGCGAACACCAGATGGACCGGGGCGCGCACACACATACGCTCCATCATCTGGAAGGCATTCTGCAAGTTGGTCACGTCGGTGGTCATGCGGGTGACGAGGCCGGCGGTGGAGAATTTGTCGATGTTGGAGAAGGAGTAGTGCTGGATGTTCTCGTACATCGCATCGCGCAGGTTGCCGGCGAAGCCGGTGGATGCCTCGGCGGCATACTTGCCCGCCAGAATGCCCAGCAGCAGAGCGATGGCCGCCACTGCGAAGGTGAGCAGGCCATACTTGAGGATGGCGTTCATATCGCCCTTTGCGATGCCAAGGTCGATGATGAAGGCCATGATGGTGGGCAGCAGGATGTCCATGACGGCTTCCAGCGCGGAAAACATCGGTGTCAGGATCGCGGCGCGCTTATACTCGCCCAGATGAGACACAAGTTTTTTTATCATCTGTGGAACCTCCTTTGAATAATTGTTTGGTACGGAACAATTTTATACAAAACAATTTTAATGTCAATGCTTTTTTCAAAGTTTCGGAAAAAGTTCATATTTGTTTCACTTCAAGCCCAGATATAGTTTATTCAGCAGCCGCAGCAGCTCGGTGTTCTCTTCTTCCGTCAGCAGGCTGGCGACGTATTCGTCGGTCTGGTGGAGGGCGAGCATGGTATTTTCGTGGAACTGGCGGCCCTTTTCGGTGAGCACCAGCTGCTTGAGGCGGGCGTCCTGCGCGACGCTCTGACGAGCGATGTAGCCCTTGCGCTCCATGAGCTGTAAAATATTGGTGACGGTGGAGCGGGTGATGGAGAACTCCCGCTCGATGTCCCGCTGGAACACGGGGGTGTCGGAGTTTCGGTAGAGGTACTCCATGATCCAGCCGTGCATGGGGGTCACGGCCTCCACGCCGTTGGCGCGGGAGATCTGGCCGATCCTGCGGAAGATGAGATTGTTCACCCGGCGCAGCTGGGCCGGGATGACCTGCGGAGTCTCCCAAGGCGGTGCGACAGGAGTGCAGCAAGGCTCGATTTCTTTACACATAGTTATCATCCTTCTGTTCGTTATATGGCAGAGCTGTGAATGTTCGGAGGTCGAACTGTTTCACATAAAACTGTTTGATACAGGACTATTATGGACCAAAAAAAGAGGGCTGTCAACCCTCTTTTGCGCCTAGTCCCACCGGCCCAGCCCTGTCAGGATGGCGATGGCGACTTCGGGCTTGTTTGTGACCACGAGTTCCGGGTCGAGCCGGAACAGCTGGCGCAGGTCATCCCGGCTGTCGTTGCCCACCGGCCACGGCGCGACCTTGAAGCCGTGGGCGTGGGCGTTGGAGATCAGGTCTTTGTCCCGGAAAAAGGCGTGGTACTCCGGCCCGATGTAGTCCACCGGAAAGCTGAACTGTGCGACGTAATTCACGAAATCGGTCTGGTAGTAATACTGCTGTAAGATCTGAGCCAGATTCATGCCGGGGAAGATGGAGTAGAGGAAATCAAGGCGGTCTTTCAGATAATAAAGAAGGATGCTGTTCTCCTCGTCGAGGCTGTTGGGGTCTTCCAGCAGGGCTGCCGCTTCGCTGACGGCCTGCGGGCTGGAAAGCTTCTCTGCGAGAGGGTCGGTCTTCTTGAGGCCCAGCTTTTCCCAGAAGGTGGCGGGCTGGACGAGGACGGACTCGGGGCTGGAGGTCATGGCACAGATGGCCATCTGGGGCATCCGCTCCTTCACCCGGCGGAGAGCGCTGTACTCGAAGGCCGTGATGACGGCCTTTTCTTCCAGTCCCGCGTCGAGGACGGCGTCGATGACCCGGTCTGCGATCTCCTCGTCCCGGTCGAAGTAGGGCTTCAGCTCGATGTGGATCATCTGGAAGCCCTGCGCGACTTCCAGCACCTCTTCGAGGGTGGGGATCTGCTCGCCTGCATACTCGGGGCTTTTCCAGCTGCCGAAATCCAGCTTCCGCAGTTCGTCGAAGGTCATGTCCGGGATGTTGCCGTGGACGCCGGCCTTGAGGTCGGTGAAGTAGTCATGGGCCACCACAAGGTGACGGTCCTTGGTGAGCTGGACGTCGCACTCGAAGCCGTCTGCGCCCAGCGTCTTGGCCAGACGGAAGGACGTCAGCGTGTTTTCGGGGGCCAGATGGGACGCGCCGCGATGGGCGATGATGAGAGGGCGCATGGGCAAAGCTCCTTAGAAGACAGATTGTTGAAAAAATACTACCGTACATGATACACGTTTTCACAAATTCCGTCAATGACGGCGCTTCACAGGGAAAAAGAGGGGCGAAAGTACGACTTTTATCGTCAAAACGCCGAAAAAGTAAGCTGGATTTTAGCACTTTTCACGAGAAAAAACCAAAAATCGGCCCATTTCTCTCCTATCTGTTTCTTCCCAACGGACAATTCCTATGGTAAGATTATAGTGTAATAAATCAAACCTCTCCGTCAGCGCTGACGCGCTGCCCCCCCTGAAGAGGGGAGCGAGACTGAGAGGTTATCCCAAACGAAAAGATACCTACGGAATAAGGGAAATGGAGAGTTTTGCTATGACTGAGTTCAAGCCCATCAAGGAAGGCAAGGTCCGCGAGATCTACGACAACGGCGACAGCCTCATCATGGTCGCCACCGACCGCATCTCTGCATTTGATGTTATCTTAAAGAATAAAGTCACCAACAAGGGCAAGGTGCTCACCCAGATGAGCAAGTTCTGGTTCGACTACACCCGCGACCTGCTGCCCAACCATATGCTGAGCGTGGACGTGAAGGAGATGCCGGAGTTCTTCCAGCAGCCTCAGTACGAGGGCCGCAGCATGATGTGCCGCAAGCTGACCATGCTGCCCGTCGAGTGCATCGTCCGCGGCTACATCACCGGCAGCGGCTGGGCCAGCTATCAGAAGACCGGCAAGGTCTGCGGCATCCAGCTGCCCGAGGGCCTGCAGGAGTCCGAGAAGCTGCCTGAGCCGATCTACACCCCCTCCACCAAGGCCGAGATCGGCGATCACGACGAGAACATCTCCTACGAGCAGAGCATCGATGTGCTGGAAAAGCAGTTCCCCGGCCACGGCGAGGAGTACGCCACCAAGCTGCGCGACTACACCATCGCCCTGTATAAGAAGTGCGCCGAGTACGCCCTCTCCCGCGGCATCATCATCGCCGATACCAAGTTCGAGTTCGGTCTGGACGAGGACGGCAATGTCATCCTCGGCGACGAGATGCTGACCCCCGATTCCTCCCGCTTCTGGCCGCTGGAGGGCTACGAGGCAGGCCACGGACAGCCCTCGTTCGACAAGCAGTTTGTCCGCAACTGGCTCAAGGCCAACCCCGACAGCGATTACGACCTGCCGCAGGACGTCATCGACAAGACCATCGCCAAATATGAGGAAGCCTACGAGATGCTGACCGGCAAGAAGCTGTAAGGCTCCCGGAAATTCCGACCACCGCCCGCTTTGGGGAAGACCAGAGCGGGCGGTTTTTGCGTTGCGGTGTTTTACCTCTTGAACAGGGCGGTGGGTGGTGTTACAATAGCACAAGAAACGGGCACATTTTCGGCCCTTTGGTGTAAGAAAAAGGAAGCCGTGCGGACGGCGAAAGGAAACAGTCAAATGGAGATCAGCACGCGGGAGAAACTCTTGCAGACCATCAGCAGGTACATCATCATCACCCTGAGCATCAGCATCATGACCATCGGCGTATACTTCTTCAAATTCCCCAACAACTTCGTCTTCGGCGGCGTGACCGGCGGCGCAGCCCTTGTGGCAAAGCTCACCCCCCTGTCGGCCTCGGCCTTCTCGTCGTGGGCAAACGTCATCCTGCTCGTTCTGGGCTGGATCTTTCTCGGCAGGAATTTTGCCATCAGCACCGGCTGGGCCACCGTCGTTATGAACGTGGAGCTGGCTGTGTTCGAAAAATATGTTCCCCTCAGCGGCCCCCTGTCCGACCAGCCCATGCTGGATCTGGTCTTCGCCATCGCCCTGCCTGCCATCGCGTCGGCACTGCTCTTCAATGTGGGCGCCTCCTCCGGCGGCACCGATGTCATCGCCCTTATCCTGAAAAAATATACCCATATGCAGAACACCGGCGAGGCTCTCTTCATCACCGACCTTGCCATGGTGCTGGCAGCCTGCTTCGTGTTCGACCTCTACACCGCCCTTTACTCCTTCGTGGGTCTGACGGTGAAGAGCCTTGTCGTCGATGCCGTGCTGGAGCAGATGAAGATGTGCAAGGCCATCCTCATCATCTGTGACGACAAGGACCCCATCTGCGACTTCGTCATGCGCAAGCTGGTGCGCGGTGCCACCTACACCCCCTGCTACGGTGCCTACACCGACCGCCCCCACTACATGATCTATACCACCCTTACCCACCGCGAGGCCCTGCAGCTGCAGGCCTTTATCCACAAAGAGAACCTCAACGCCTTCATCTCGATGCTCAGCACCACCGAGGTGTTCGGCAAGGGCTTCAATCACGCATAAAAAATAATCAGCAGGATAAGCACATCTGTGTCATTCCTCGGAGAGGAATGATGCAGGTGCGCTTTTTTCTTTGTTCTGCTTATTCAGCTCCACCCGCAGCAGCTTGGTGTCCTTGCCGCTGAGGACATCCTGTTATCTTAACGGCATTGCCTGCAAAAGAGGGCTTTTTTGTTTGCGCTCAAATGTGCTATAATAAGAAAAGTGTCGTTATTTGGTGAGGAGGCTGGAATCGAATGGACTTAAAGGAGCAAAAGTACGTCTGCACCCTTGCGGAGTGCAAGAGCCTGACCCGCGCCTCGGAGCGGCTGTATATCTCGCAGCCCGCACTGAGCCTGTACATCAATAATGTGGAAAAGAATCTGGGTGCGCCGCTGTTCGAGCGGAATGGCCGGAAATTCGAGCTGACGTGGCTGGGCAAGCAGTATGTGGAAAAGGCTTCTCAGATGCTGGAGCTGGAGCGGCAGTTCGAGGCGGTGATGCGGCAGACGGAGCAGGAGAGTGCCGGGCAAGTGCGTATCGGTATCGCACAGCGGCGCGCCATCTGGTTTCTGCCTGCGGTGCTGTCGGTGTACGAGCGGGAGTGGCCGCAGGTGGATGTGGTCATCCGGGAAGGAAATCTGGCCGATTTGACCATCATGCTGAAAAACCGGGAGCTTGACCTTGTGGTGCTGAGCCAGAGCGATGTAACGTCCGAGATGGAGACTATCCCACTGGGCATGGAAGATTTTCTGCTGATGGTGTCCGGAGACCATCCGCTGAACGAAAAGGCGGTTCCCGTCGAAGGCTCAAAGCTCGACTTCCTTGACCCGCACCTTCTGAGCGGTGAGACGATATTTCTGAACACCGAGATGCAGAGCGCCCGGCGGGTGGAAGAGAAGATCCTGAAAGATTACAAGGTCAAGCCGGGACGCATCCGGGTGGTACGCAATATGGAGCTTGGCGCACAGCTGGTGGCCGAGGGTCTGGGTGTGGGCTTTATCCGGCAGGGCTATCAGAAGAACATCCACTATCCGAAGCCGGTGAAATACTACACCATCGATAGTTCCAAGTACGGACAGGATGTTGTGGTAGCCTACCGTCAGGATGTGGAGCTGACCAAACCCATGCGAGCTATGATCATGCAGATGAAGGATGCGGCAGAGGAGTATTTGGAGTTCTGATAAACTGAACATAAGAATTCCAAAATGAAGATATAATTTTTTCAAAATGTACAAAGCGCCTCCGATTTGGTAAACTGAAAGTACCAAAAATGGAGGTGCTTATTATGTTGGAGGAAAAACTGGAGCGAAGCGTCGAGCAGAGCACAGCTGCCCTGACTGCAATGGCAGACGACTTCTTCGACCACCCGGAAGTGGGTCAGCAGGAGTTTCATGCATTTGAGACCCTGACCGGCTGGCTGGAAAAAGAAGGCTTCACCGTGGAGCGTGGTATTGCTGGCATGAAGACGGCGTTCCGCGCCGTCTGGAAGCACGGCGAGGGCGGCCCGAACATCGGCCTGCTCTGCGAGTACGACGCTCTGGCCGGTCTGGGCCACGCCTGCGGCCACCATATGCAGGGGCCGGCCATTCTGGGCGCAGCCAAGGCACTGAAAGATGCAGCCATCGACGCACCGTATACCATCACGGTCTACGGCACACCTGCTGAAGAGACCATCAGCGGCAAGGTCGTGATGCTGGAAAACGGCTGCACCTTTGAGGAGCTGGATGTGGCGCTCATGATGCACGGCGGCCCGGCTACGCAGGTGGATGTCAAGTCGCTGGCGCTCAACAAGCTCAAAATCATCTACCACGGTGTCTGCTCTCACGCAGCGCTCAAGCCCGAAAAAGGTCGCAGCGCACTGGACGGCCTGATTCTGGCTTGTCAGGGCGTCGAGTTCCTACGGGAGCATGTTCCCTCGGACGTTCGGATGCACTACACCATCGTCAACTGCGGCGGCACGGCGGCAAATGTGGTGCCCGGCTATGCAGAAGCGAGTATGTATGTCCGCTCCTACAACCGCACGGAGCTGGACGGCGTGGTGGCCCGCGTCAAGAAGGTATTGCAGGGTGCGGCCATGATGACAGAGACGGAAGTGGAGATCATCGAGGAAAAGAGCCTCGACAACAAGATCCCGGTGCTGTCCCTCAACGAACTGGTGATGGAGCAGGCCGAGAAGGTCAAGGCTCCCTGCATCCGTCCGGCCCGCCAGAAGACCGGTTCCACCGACTTCGGCAACGTGATGCGCCATGTGCCCGGCACCTGCATCCGCGTGGCCTTTGTCCCGGAGGGTGCAGCAGCTCACTCGCAGGAGTATCTGGATGCCGGCAAGACCGAAGCGGCCCACAATGCGGTGGTCTACGGCGCAAAGATTCTGGCTCTGACGGGCGCACAGCTCATTGAGAACCCGGAAAAGCTGGAAGCCATCAAGAAGGAGTTCCATGAGAATCTGGCCAAAGAACTGCACGGCCAGAGCTGACGCTTTGGCGCGTCAAAAGAGAGGAGAAAATTATGGAAACGAAAAAGAAGCAATTCAAGATGCCGCATACCTTCGTCATCATCGGCATCATCATCCTGTTTGCGGTCCTGCTGACCTGGATCATCCCGGCAGGCTCCTACACCCGCTTCGAGAACGAAGCAGGCATTAAGGTCATCGACCCCAACGATTTCAACTACATTGATAAGACTCCCGTTAACCCGCTCGAAATTCCTCTGTACATCGTCAAAGCCTTCATCAAGCGCATTGATCTGATGCTGGTCATCATGTTCGCAGGCGGTGCCTTCCACATCCTGACCAAGACCGGCGCACTCCACGCCGTGGTTGCCAAGATGGCAAAGATCTTCTCCACCCGCATCTATCTGTTCCTGCCTATCCTGACGCTGGTGTTCGGCCTCATCTGCACCACGCAGGGCGTCAACCTGTTCATTGCCTTTGCACCGATCATGGTCATGATGGCTTTTGCGATGGGTCTGGACTCCATCACCGGTGCATCCATCATCCTGCTGGGCGGCGCCATCGGTTTCTCCACTGGCCCTCTGAACATCAACACCACCATCGTGGCTCAGAAAATTGCCGGTCTGCCGCTGTATTCCGGCGTGGGATACCGCTTTATCTGCTTTGCTGTGTTCTATGTTATCACGAACATCTACCTCATCCGCTACGCACTGAAGATCCAGAAGCATCCCGAACTCAGCCCCATGTACGAGATCGACAAGACCAGTGAGTTCCGCAATGCTGCTGACCTCGACTCCTTCGGCAAGCTGGACGCCCGCAAGATCCTCATCATGCTGGTCTTCTTCGCATCCCTTATCCTCATCGTCTACGGCGGCATCAAGCTCGACTGGGATATGGCTGAGACTGCATCTGTCTTCCTCGCACTGGCTGTCATCGAAGGCGTGCTGGGCGGCTTTGGCCCCTCCGCGATTTCCAAAGAGTTCCTTGAGGGCTGCAAGAAGATGCTGGGCGCTGCCTTCATCATCGGCATGGCACAGGCGATCAGCAGCATCATGAACGCCGGTCACATCACCGATACCGTTGTCCACGCACTGGCAAACGGCCTGAACTTCGTCCCCACCATCCTGCTCGGACCCGCCATGCTGCTGGCAAACACCATTATCAACGTCTTCCTGACTTCCGGCAGCGGTCAGGCCGCAGCTGTCATCCCCATTCTGGCACCTCTGGCCGACCTCGTGGGCGTTACCCGTCAGACCGCAATTCTTTCCTTCAACTTCGGCGACGGCTTCTGCAACTACGTCCTGCCCACTTCCACCGCTCTGATGGGTATCATCAGCGCTGTGAACATTCCCTATGACCGTTGGATGAAGTTCATGTGGAAGCTGTTCCTCATCTGGCTGGCCGTCGGTTCTGTGCTGCTGATGATCGCACAGGCGATCCACCTTGGCCCCATGTGAACTGGAAGGCGGCAAAAAATCAGACTATGGCGTCAACAATAAAGGAAATCAAAAATCCCTGGATCCGGACGCTGGCTGAGTATGGTCTCATCACGGTCAGCATCTGGATCATGGTCATCGGCATCTACTTTTTCAAATTCCCAAACCACTTTGCCTTCGGCGGCGTGACCGGCTTTTCCACCGTGTTCAGCCAGCTGCTCCACTGCTCGGCAAGTACCTTCACCACCGCTGCCAACTATGCGCTGCTGGTGCTGGGCTTCATCTTTCTGGGCAAGAGCGTCGGCATCCGCACCGTTTATGCGACCATCGTTATGTCGGTGAGCTTGCAGGCACTGGACGCTCTGGTGCCGATGCACGGTACTCTGACCGACCAGCCTATGCTGGAGCTGGTATTTGCCATTATGCTCCCGGCTATCGGTTCGGCGATCCTGTTCAACATCGGCGCATCCTCGGGCGGCACGGATGTCATCGCCATGATTCTGAAAAAGTACACCAGCATGAACATCGGTTCTGCCCTGATGGCAGCGGATGTGGCGGCTGTGGGCCTCTCGTTTGCAATGTACGGCCCCTCCACCGGTCTGTTCTCCATCATGGGTCTGGTGGCCAAGTCGATGGTGGTGGATAACGTCATCGAAAATATGAACCTCTGCAAGTGCTTCAACATCGTGTGTGAGCACCCGCAGGCCATCTGCGACTTCATCATCCACGATTTGAACCGGAGCGCGACCACCTTTGAAGCGCGCGGCGCGTACTCTGACGCCCACAAGACGGTCATCATGACCACCATGCGGCGCAGTCAGGCCATCCGCCTGCGCAGCTTCATCCGCCAGCAGGAGCCGACGGCCTTTATCATGATAGAAAATTCCAGCGAGATCATCGGTAAGGGCTTCAGCCCCGTGTAAAAAAGGATTTTTCCGCAGCAGGCAAAACGCACAGCCAGTGGTTTTGCCTGTTTTGCACTACCCGGCCAGATGACATTCCGTACAGGAAAACGGGTGAAGCGGAAGAGAAAATGCAAGGCTTCCATGACCAAATGGAATAAATCTTGTGTACAAGAGAAATTTTTGGCGATTCTTAACGAATATTAAGACGGAAGCTATGCCTTTTGTAAGATTGTCCGATTATGATAGAACCATCAGGAGCGGTGCGGAAGAGCGCCGCCCCGCAAGAACGGTATAATGAATGAAGAAACCACCTGCCAAGGAGGAAAAAAGCATGGAGATCAAGAAAGCAGCCACGGCTGGTACTCTGGAATCCAGCGACTGCATGGTGACCGTGGAGCCGGGCGAGGGCAAGATCGATTTCTCCCTCGAAAGCTCCGTCATCCACCAGTACGGCAACCAGCTGCGCAAGGTCGCGCTGGAGACCCTGAAGAATCTGGACATCGATAACGTCCGCATCACCATCGTGGACAAAGGCGCACTGGACTGCACCCTGAAGGCCCGCATCGAGGGCGCTGTTTATCGCTCTGTTGACCAGTATGAGGATCTGCCTTGGGGAGGTGCCATTCGATGAATAATCCGAACAAGAAGCGCCTGCGCCGCACCATGATGTTCCTGAATGCGCAGAAGCCCGGCCTCATCAAGGACCCCTACATCTATAAGGCCGATTCCCTGATGCTGGATCTCGAGGATGCTGTCGCTGAGAACCAGAAGGATGTCGCCCGCTTCAGCCTGTACCACGCCCTGAAGACCGTGGATTACCGCGGCGCCGAGCGGGTCGTCCGCATCAACGGTCTGGACACTCCCTACTGGCGGGAAGACATCCGTGCCTGTGTGGCCGGCGGCTGCGACTCCATCCGCATCCCCAAGACCGAGCACGCCGAGGATGTCCACCGCGTGGCTGCTGCCATCGCCGAGGACGAGAAGACCTATGGCCGTCCTGAGGGCGAAGTCCTCATCATCGCTGCACTGGAGTCTGCCCGCGGCGTCATGAACGCTCTGGAGATCTGCGAGAGCGATGAGCGCCTGTTCGGCATCGCACTGTCCGGCGGCGACTACACCAAGGACCTGCAGACCCACATCACCGGCACCGGCATCGAGCTGATGGGTGCCCGTCAGCAGATGATCATTGCAGCCCGCGCAGCAGGCGTGCAGTGCTTCGACACCGTCTACACCGACCTGAAGGATATGGACGGCTTCCGCAAGGACGTGGAGAACATCCACCTGATGGGCTTCGATGGCAAATCCATCATCAACCCCCGTCAGATCCCCATCGTCCACGAGATCTTTACGCCTACCCAGAAAGACATCATCTTCGCCGAGAAGGTCGTCAAGGAGATCGACAGCAAGAAGGCACTGGGCATCGGCGTCTTCACCGTCGATGGCAAGATGATCGACATCGCCTTCTACGACGGCGCAAAGCGCACCATCGATCTGGCCAAGGCATCCGGCGTGTATAAGGGGGATTTGTGATTATGTTGAACGCAGTAGGCAGAGAAATTCCCGAAGAGATCCTCGAGCGCACCGGCAAAGAGGTCTTTCAGGGCAACAACTATAAGGACGGCAAGGCTTTCCAGAAGGCCAGCCCGAAAGTCACCCCCGTGATGCGCAACGACCACGATAAGATGGTCCAGAACATCCACGAGGCCCTCGTCAAGTGCAATGCCCACGACGGCATGACCGTCTCCTTCCACCACCACTTCCGCGAGGGCGACCTCGTGGTCTGCATGGTCATGGAGGAGATCCACAAGATGGGCTTCAAGAACATCACCCTGAGCGCAAGCTCTCTGGGCAAGGCCCATGACGCCCTCGTCCCCATGATCGAGGACGGCACCATCGTCAACATCGAGTCCTCCGGCGTCCGCGGCAAGATCGGCGATGCCATCTCCCACGGCAAGCTGAAGGGGCTGGCCACCATGCGCAGCCACGGCGGCCGCGTCCGCGCCATCGAGACCGGCGAGACCCATGTGGACATCGCCTTCATCGGTGCACCCTCCTGCGATGAGTACGGCAACTGCTCCGGCATGGGCGGCAAGACCAACTGCGGCGTGCTGAGCTACGCCTATGTGGACGCCGAGATGGCCGACTATGTGGTGGCCATCACCGATTGCCTCGTCGCTTACCCCAACTATCCCGCTGAGATCAACCAGACCAAGGTGGATTACGTCTGCGTCGTGGATCAGATCGGCATCCCCGAGAAGATCGCTACCGGCGCTGCAAAGCCCACCACCGACCAGCGCAAGATTCTGATGGCTGAGTACTGCACGCAGGTCGTGGCCAACACCCCGTACTTCAAGGACGGCTTCTCTTATCAGACCGGTGTCGGCGGCGCATCCATCGCCTCCACCATCTCTCTGTCCAAGATTATGGAAGAGAAGAACATCCACATGGGTCTGGGTGTCGGCGGCCTGACCAAGCCCATGTGCGAGCTGCTGGACCGCGGCCTGGCACGCAAGCTGGTGGATACCCAGGACTTTGACCTGGACGCTGTCAATAACGTCCGCTCCAACCCCAACCATTTCCCCATCTCT
>OLDR01000307.1_pt1 | contig 13978 bp, 11 predicted proteins | sample 1609121 | NCBI WGS metagenome assembly OLDR01 (sample SAMN02675048, study PRJEB24791) | human gut metagenome, SKBSTL034 | isolation source: stool | host: Homo sapiens | place: USA
TCCTCGGGCAGCGCGGCGCTGCTTTGCCCGTACTGGAACAGCACGGCCTTTTCTGCGCTGAAGGGGTACACGTCGATCTCGCAGCGGCGGTCGGCGAAGACGAAGCGGTACTTGGTCTTGCGCACGGGCGAGAGCGCCGTGTCGCGCTCTAAGAGGTATTTTTCATACTGCTTTCGCGAGATGGGGCGCTCGGTGTCCCATTTTTCGCCGTTTTCCATGCGATGCTTTTCGGTGTAGAAGTACAGCGTCTCCGCGCCGCTTTTCTGCATGCGCACGCGGCGCTCGATGTTCGGGTTCGTCAGCGCGAGATACGTCTGCGTCATGTCGATGGCCGCGGCGCGGTATTTGTGGGAAAACGCCGCCATGTCGGGCATGGCGATGAGGTACTTGCGTTTTTGCGCCATCGGCTCGACCTCGCCCACGGCGCGGTAAATTTCGCGCAGGGCGCGCTCGATTTTATTGTTGAAATTCGCGTCATTGTCGATGATGCGCAGATTCGGGTGCGCGCTCCACGCGCGCAGCGTGCGGTCGTCCATCTCGCGCGCGAATTCGATGGATTCCGTGCGCGCGTTGTTGCCGAGGTCATAGGCGAACTCCGCGCCCTTGGCGCAGGTGATGAGATGGAGCACCATGTCGTAATTGGCGAGCACACGCTCTTCGGTGCGGCCGTCAAAGCGCGCGATGACCTGCGCGAACTCCTCATCCGACACGTAGGCCTTGTCGTCCATCAGCGCGCGGTCGTAGAGAATGAGAATATTGTCCTCCGGCACGAGCTGCGCAGCGTCCAGCGCGAGCTTTTCCTTGTGGATCTGATCGCCGACGACAAAGTCCTGAAATTGCAGCATCGACATACAGTTGTCAAAGGGCTTGATGCCAAAGCCCGAAATGAGCTCAGTTGCCGTCTCGGGGATCGTGATGACGCGCCAGCCGTCCTCCTGCTTGAATTCCTTGAGCACACGGCTCACGAGCGTGGTTTTACCCGCCGCGGGGCCGCCCGTGAGGACGATCTTTGTGATGCGCTTTGCCATAGTTACGCTTCCTTTCCGTGCAGAAGATAGTCGCCGAACGTTTCGACGGTCTTAAAGTACAGGTCGCAGTTTTGACGCATGAACGCCTCGATCTCTGGGATGTCGTTCGACCAGCCCGCGGCGGCGAAGCGCACATTCGCGGCCTTTGCCATGTCATATCCGGGCTTTAAGTCGTCGAGCACGAGCATCTGCTCGGCGGTGAAGCCGAGCTTTTCCATGATATCATAGAGCGCGTGCGGCTGGGGCTTGCGCTGGTCCTTTGGCACCTCCCAGCCGTAGACGAGCTTCGGCTCGGGGAGCTTATTTTCGCGGTAGTCGCGCAGAATGTTCGGCGAGAGCGAGTGCGATACGACGCAGATCGTGCCGCCCGCGTGCACGTAGTCCCACAGAATATCGCGCATCCCGTCGTAAACCTGCGGCACGTGGTGCTGGACATATTCGTGCCAGTACGCCTGCTCGTGCTTCATATCCTCCTCGGTCATGCCGACCTCGCCGTGGAAAAAGTCATAGACGCCGGGGTCAAAGTTTTTGAGGACGTATTCCTCCAGCGTGTAGCGCTTCGCCTTGGGGAAAAACTTCGCCGTGTACTCGGCAAAGCAGGGATAGTGCACCGTCGCGGTGGAGTTGACCACAGTGTCGTCATGGTCGAGCACAAGGCAGGGGTAGGTCATAAAAGGGACTCCTTTTTGATACTTTTTATAAAAGTATAGCATATTAAGTGTCCGCCCTGCAAGGGCGGGAAAAAGCAGCGCCGAAGGCGCTTCGTCTTGATTCCCTGCACCGTGCAGGGGAACGGGCAAAGGGGACCATTCTCTCACGTGAGAGAATGGCCCCCTTTAGATCCCCCAAGAGAACGCAAGGGGCCTTGCCCCTTGACCCCGCACATTGGCAGTTTTTATCTTGAAGAACTGCACGCGCTGCGCATTGCACAGCCGTTGGCAGCTCTGCTGCCTTACGGATGTGGCATACCCCTTGCGGGTAATCAGGTGCGGTGTACGTGGCTTCGCCACGAGTCTCTGCGAGTCGGTTCATTCAGCAACCGCGCCTTACTATCGTGAGGCGCGAGTGACGGTGGACCGGCGGCAGACTGCCTGCGGGCGCGGCATTGCTGCGCTCGCCGCGCTGTTTAGTCTTCTGCTGGGTGGGAGCTGCTGACGGGTTCGTCGGGGATGATGTCGTGGGAAATGACTTGGTCTTCTGCGTCCAACAGGGCTTTTTTCAGACCTTCGCGGGCGAGAATGCCCTTTCCCTCGTCGTAGAGGTCGATGGCTTCGCTCATACTGCGAACCAGGGAGCAATAAAGGTTTTTGTAGGTCAGCATAATCATATCCTCCTTTGAAATACTATATAAATAGTAACTATAAATAAGCGAATAGTCAAGATGTTACTATCACCATAGTATACCGTTGAGGTGAAAAATATGGCTGACAGCGGTATCATCACAATGGAAGAGTATGGAAACGTGCGGCTCAAGTTAAAGGAGCGCATGGACAGTGACGGCATCAACCGCAACACGCTGGCAAGAAGGATCGGTGTGCGCTTTGAGGTCGTCGACAAGTGGTATCGCGGTGACGTTGAAAAACTTGACCTTGACATTCTGGCCCGCATCTGCTGCGTGCTGCACTGCACCGTCGGCGATCTGCTGGAATATCACCGCTGACATAACCGCGGCGAGCGCAGCAATGCCGCCTTGGCAGGCACTATCGAAACGGAATCATCCCAAGTAGGCGCAATGCTTACCGGAAGTGCCATGGGGTGGATAATCCAAAAAGGAGGGGCAAGGCCCCTCCTTTTTGGTCGTTAGGGGTGCAGGGGCGAGATCGAAACGCCCCTGCCGTTCTCTTGGGGGTTCAAGGGGGCCATTCTCTCACGTGAGAGAATGGCCCCCTTGCCTTGTGCAGCGCCTTTGGCGCTGCAATCCCCGCGGCCGAAGTGCCGCATAGTGCTTCGCACCCGCGCGAAAAGGAATCGCAACTTCTTTACAATCTCTTAACACTCTGCCCATTCCATTTTCAAATGACCTGCGGTATATTGAAAATAGCAAACTGCATAGGAGTGAGCTTCTTGAAGCACATTTTTATCATCAACCCCGCAGCGGGGAAGAAGGACAGCCGTCAGCGCGTCTACACGATGGCCGAGGCGCTGAAAAAGAACCACAATTTGGACGTTGAGTGCATGCTCACCAAGTCGCGCGGGCACGCGACGGCTTTGACGCGCGCGATCGCGGAGACGGGCGACTATGTCCGCTTTTACGCCTGCGGCGGCGACGGCACGGTCAACGAGATCGCCAACGGCATCGCGGGCTTTCCCAACGCCGCGATGACCTGCATCCCCATCGGCACGGGCAACGATTTCCTTAAAAACTTCGGTAAGGACGCCGAGCCGCTGTTCCTCGACGCGGAAAACCTGTGGAACGGCGACGTGACACCGCTCGACCTCATCGACTGCAACGGCAAATACTGCCTGACGATCGCCTGCACAGGCATCGACGCGCGCATCGCCGAGAGCGTACACGAGTTCGGCGCGTCGCCGATGCTCTCGGGCCGCGGGAGCTATTTAGCCAGCGTCGCGGTGAACTTCCTTTTCCGCAAAATCGGCCGCAGATGGCGCGTCACGCTCGACGACGAGGTGATCGAGGACACGTTCGCCCTCGTTTCGATGTGCAACGGCCGCTACTACGGCGGCGGCTCTACCCCCGTGCCCGAGGCGCGCATGACCGACGGCGTCTTACATACGGTGCTCGTCAAGAACGTCAGCAAGGCACGCTTTGCGACGCTTTTCGGCGGCTACAGCGCGGGCGACTACAAAAAGCTGCCGCAGGACATCATCCGCGTCTCGACAGCGAAGGTCGTGCGCATCGAGGCGCTCGAGGGCGACCTCACGACCTGCCTTGACGGCGAGAGCATGCACTCCCAGTGCGTGACGCTCAAGCTCGCGGACAAGAAGGTCAATTTCTTCGCGCCCAAGGGCTGCGATCCGGACGCGACGGCGCGGTAACGCGGCAGCTCAATAACGAAATAAATGGCAAAAGAGGTCGAATGCTGCGGCATTCGACCTCTTTCGCCTTTCCGGTGGAAAAGCGGACGCAAGCGGGCGGAGGAGATTTTGAATAAGCTGTGAATTTTTGAAAAAATCCCAAATACCCCTTGCAAATGCCTTGACAGTGCGCTATGATAGCACCGTTGGTTAGCACTCATCAAGTTTGAGTGCTAACCCGCCTGAAACCGTTAAAATTTTTAAAATATACAAGGAGGCACCAAGCCATGAAACTCACACCGCTTGCTGACCGCGTCATCCTCAAGATGGTCGAGGTCGAAGAGACCACCAAGGGCGGCATCATCCTGACCGCCAGCGCCAAGGAGAAGCCCTCCGTTGCCGAAGTCATTTCCGTCGGCCCCGGCGGCATGGTGGACGGTCACGATGTCGTGATGACCGTCAAGCCCGGTGACAAGGTCATCACCAGCAAGTATGCCGGCACCGAGGTCAAGCTCGATGACGAAGAGTACGTCGTCGTCTGCCAGAGCGATATCCTGGCCATCGTCGAGTAAGACTTCTGCGCTGTCATTGTGAGACCGGTCCGCAGGCTGGTCGTGGCAATCCGTTCTCCCCGGCCTTATAGAAAGGGTATTACGGATTCCCACGGTCGCTTTGCTCCCTCGGAATGACATTTTTGTAAAATCATTATCTGCAATATAGGAGGCAATCATTATGTCCAAGATCATCAAGCGTGGCGACGAGGCCCGCAAGGCGCTGGAGTCCGGCGTCAATCAGCTGGCGGATACCGTAAAGGTCACTCTGGGCCCCAAGGGCCGCAATGTGGTGCTGGGCAAAAAGTTCGGTGCACCGGTCATCACCAACGATGGCGTGACCATTGCCAAGGAGTTCGAGCTGAAGGACGAGTTTGAGAACATGGGCGCACAGCTGGTGCGTGAAGTCGCTACCAAGACCAACGACGCAGCAGGCGACGGTACCACCACCGCAACCGTTCTGGCACAGGCCATGGTCACCGAGGGCATGAAGAATGTCACCGCCGGTGCAAACCCGATGGACATCCGCCGCGGCATGAGCAAGGCTGTCGCCAAGGCTGTCGAGACCATCAAGGCCCACAGCCAGAAGGTCAAGGACTCCAATGACATCGCCCGCGTCGGCACCATTTCTGCCGGTGATCCCGAGATCGGCCGCCTCATCGCAGAGGCCATGGAGAAGGTCACCTCCGACGGCGTCATCACCATCGAGGAGAACAAGACCACGGCTGAGACCTACAACGAGATCGTGGAAGGCATGCAGTTTGACCGCGGCTACCTGACCCCGTATATGGTCACCGATACCGATAAGATGGAGGCTGTTCTGGACAATGCCGCCATCCTGATCACCGATAAGAAGATCAGCGTGATTCAGGATCTGGTTCCCCTGCTGGAGCAGGTGATGCAGAACGGCATGAAGCTGCTGATCGTGGCAGAGGACATCGAGGGCGAGGCTCTGTCCACCCTGATCGTCAACCGCCTGCGCGGCACCCTGAACGTCTGCGCCGTCAAGGCCCCCGGCTTCGGCGACCGCCGCAAGGAAATGCTGCAGGATATCGCCATCCTGACCGGCGGCACCGTCGTGTCTGCTGACCTCGGCTACGAGCTGAAGGACGTTACCGTCGATATGCTGGGTCACGCCCGTCAGGTCAAGGTCACCAAGGAGAACACCACCATCGTGGGCGGCGCAGGCGACAAGGACGCCATCGCATCCCGCATCGCACAGATCCGCAACCAGATCGAGGCTGCTACCAGCGACTTTGACCGCGAGAAGCTGCAGGAGCGTCTGGCCAAGCTGGCCGGCGGTGTGGCTGTCATCAAGGTCGGTGCTGCTACCGAAGTCGAGATGAAAGATAAGAAGCTCCGCATTGAGGACGCTCTGAACGCAACCAAGGCTGCTGTTCAGGAAGGCGTCGTTGCCGGCGGCGGTACTGCTCCCATCAATGCGATTCCCGCTGTGCGTGAGCTGTGCGACACGCTGGAAGGCGACGAGCGCACCGGTGCCAAGATCGTCCTGAAGGCTCTGGAAGCTCCTCTGCGCCAGATCGCCAAGAACGCCGGCCTCGAGGGCAGCGTCATCATCGACAAGATCGTCTCTGCCAACAAGCCCAACTACGGCTTCGACGCCCAGAATGAGGTCTACGTGGAGGATATGATCGCCGCAGGCATCGTTGACCCCACCAAGGTCACCCGCTCCGCTCTGGAGAACGCAGCTTCCGTCGCTGAGATGGTGCTGACCACCGAGAGCCTCGTGGCCGACCTGCCCGAACCCCCGGCTGCTCCTGCTGCCGGCGGCGATATGGGCGGCATGGGCGGTATATACTAATAACTGCCTAAAAACTGCATGAATCCTTGATTTTTGGAGCGCGCAAAAGCGGATTTACGCCAAACTTACGCCACTTACGCCAAAAATCAAAGCGCGCTATAGGGTAACAAAATCGGCACTCGCTGAAAAGTGGGTGCCGATTTTTTGTGTCACGAAAAGCTGATGGATGCTGCACATCTGCTGCAGAGAAGCGGTGTGGATGTACTGACTTTTCCGGATTCCCCTTCGGGACGTACCAGAGCAGATTCCATTCTCATGGCTGAGAAGGTGGCAAGAGAGACCGGTATGTGTGTCATGCCCCATATCTGTTGCCGGGATAAAAATGCCATTGCCATGCGTTCCCAACTGCTGGGAGCCTATATCAATGGTATTCAGAATTTCCTGGTGATCACGGGAGACCCCATTCCTTCCATGGTGCGGACCACGGTGAAGAGTGTGTTCAACTTTGATTCTGTGGGACTGATGCAGATTCTGGCGGATATGAACGAGGAGCAGTTCACGCAGGCTCCGGCCAGCTACGGCGGAGCCATCAATCAGGCCGGCTCTGTCAAGGGCAAGCAGAGCGCCAAGCACGCCGTGTCCGACTGGATGGACATTGAGAAGCAGCGCGGCATCTCCGTCACCTCCTCTGTCCTGCAGTTCAACTACGCCGGAAAGTGCGTCAACATTCTGGACACCCCGGGCCATCAGGACTTCTCGGAGGATACCTACCGCACCCTGATGGCAGCCGACTCGGCGGTCATGGTCATTGACGCCGCCAAGGGCGTCGAGGCTCAGACCATCAAGCTGTTCAAGGTCTGCACCCTGCGCCACATCCCCATCTTCACCTTCATCAACAAGATGGACCGCGAGGCCCGCGACCCCTTCGAGCTGATGGAGAACATCGAAGAGATCCTTGGCATCAAGACCTACCCCATGAACTGGCCCATCGGCTGCGGCAAGGAGTTCAAGGGCGTGTTCGACCGCAACACCCGCAAGGTGCTGGCTTTCTCCAGCGACGGCCGCGCCAACGGCGTCAAGAAGGTCGAGGAGACCGAGGCCGAGCTGGGCGATACCGCACTGGACGAGCTGCTGACCCCCTACCTGCACCAGCAGCTCGTGGACGAGATCGAGCTGCTGGACGGCGCTGCCGAGGAATTTGACCTCGACCGGGTGCTGCGCGGCGAGCTGAGTCCCGTCTTCTTCGGTTCTGCGCTGACCAACTTCGGCGTCGAGCCCTTCCTCGAAAACTTCCTCCGCCTCACCCCCACCCCGCTGGCCCGCGTGGACAGCCTGACCGGTGAGGCCGTTGACCCCTGCCGGGACGAGTTCTCAGCCTTCATCTTCAAAATTCAGGCCAACATGAACAAGGCACACCGCGACCGCATCGCCTTTATGCGCATCTGCTCGGGCAAGTTCGAGCGCGGCATGGAAGCCTACCATGTGCAGGAGGGCAAGAACATCAAGCTGGCCACCGGCACCCAGCTGATGGCGCAGGACCGCGCCATCGTGGACGAGGCCTATGCAGGCGACATCATCGGCCTGTTCGACCCGGGCATCTTCTCCATCGGCGACACCCTGTGCACCGGCAAGAAGAAGGTCGAGTTCGCCGGCATCCCCACCTTCTCTCCCGAGCACTTTGCCCGCATCGAGCAGAAGGACACCATGAAGCGCAAGCAGTTCGTGAAGGGCATGGAGCAGATCGCTCAGGAGGGCGCTATCCAGATCTTCCGCGAAGTGGGCGGCGGCATGGAGGAAGTCGTGGTCGGCGTCGTGGGCGTGCTGCAGCTGGAAGTGCTGGAGTACCGTCTGAACACCGAGTACAACGTGGAGATCCGGATGCAGCAGCTTCCCTTTGAGCAGCTGCGCTGGATCCAGAACGACCCCGACACCTACGTTCTGCGCGACCTCGACCTCACCAGTGACACCAAGGCCGTGGAGGACATGAAGGGCAACCGCCTGCTCCTGTTCACCTCCGATTGGGCCATCCGCTGGGCCGAAACGCACAATGAGACGTTAAAGCTGAGCGAATTTGGCAATATTTAAGTTACAGGTTTCCAAGAGCTGCTGTGCAGAGCACCTGCGCAGCAGCTCTTTTTGGAATACATTAGAAATACAACAATGAGTCCCAGCAGCCCCCTCTCGGGGGCACCGCTGGCAAAGAAGGTAATGGATCTATGGAAAAACGTAATATTGGCAAAAGCGGCCTTTCCGCCCCCTTTCTGGGGCTGGGCACATGGGCCATCGGCGGCGGACGCTGGTGGGGCGACAACGACGATGCCCTGTCGGTAAAGGCCATCGAGACTGCCGTGGAGCAGGGCATCGTCTGGATCGACACTGCCCCCATCTACGGCCTTTACCACAGCGAAGAGGTGGTGGGCGAGGCTTTGCGCCACATCGACCGGGACAAGGTCATCCTCTCCACCAAGTGCGGCCTCGAGTGGCGGCACGAAAGCCCTGTTCTCCACAAGGTCGTGGATGGTGTGCAGACCTACCGCGACCTCTCCGCCAAGAGCATCATCGAGGATGTGGAAGACAGCCTGCGCCGCCTCGGCACCGACCATCTGGACGTGCTGTACACCCACTGGCAGACGCCGGACCTCTCCATCTTCCCGCTGGAAGAGACTGTCGAGGCCATGATGAAGCTCAAAGAGCAGGGCAAGATCCGGGCCATCGGCGCATCCAACACCACCGCCGACCTCATCCGCGGCTACTGCAAGTACGGCCAACTGGACGTCATTCAGGAGAAGTACAGCCTGTTGACCCGCCGCATCGAAAAGCAGCTGCTGCCCACCTGCAAGGAGCTGGGCGTGTCCATTCAGGCCTACTCTCCCTTGGAGCAGGGCCTGCTCACCGGCAAGGTGACGATGGACACCACCTATCCCGAGGGCAGCACCCGGAACACGAACCCCTGCTTCCAGCCTGCCCGCCGGGCACAGGCCATCCATCTGCTGGACAGCTGGGGCGACCTCTGCGAGAAGTACCACTGCACCAAGGCGCAGCTGGTCATCGCCCTGACGGCCCGGATGATCCCCGGCCTGCACGTCCTGTGCGGCGCACGGACGCCCGAGCAGGCCATCGACAACGCCGGTGCGCTCCACATCACGCTGGAGGGCGCCGACGCCGTCCAGATGAAGTGGGACGTGGACGCCATCTCCTGAAGCTTTTCTATAACAAAAGGGACTGCTGCGCTGCAGCAGTCCCTTTTGTATTTTCTTCACCCGTTCTCTTTCCAGAACAGCCCCCCGCTGGTCTGGAACAGGGGCCACGGGTTCACGCTCTTGCTGCCGAGCTTGAAATCCATCGTCATCTCCTCGCCCAGCGCACCCACAGCCTGCCCCCGCTCGACGCGCTGGCCAGCGCTGACCGAGAGGGCGTCCAGCCCGTAGAGGTAGCTGCGCAGTCCGCAGCCGTGGTCGATGACGACGGTGTTTCCGGTGAGGGCGAGATGTTTCGCCAGCACCACGACGCCCGCCGCCGGGGCGCGGCAGGGTTCGCCCGGGATGGTGTAGAGTTTCGTAGAGTTGGACTTACTGCCCTGCTTGCCGCCGGTGACTTTCACCTGCCCGAAATCCACGAGGGTCATGTAGTTCTCCGCCGGGCAGACGAAGCCGCCGCTCCACAGCTTTTCGCGGGCGGGCTGCTCGTAGAGAGGCCAGACGATGTTGCGGAACTCGGCGTTGGCCTCCTCGGAGGCCTCCGGCCCGGCTTCCACTTCGACGGTGCCGAAATCCTTCGGGATGACGGTGATGTTCTTCGTCACCGTCTCGCCGCCCACCGTAAAGGTCACTTCGTGGGCACCGGCGGAGGCGTTGTAGGCCGCCGGGATGTAGGCACGCCACCCGCTGCCCAAGCGAACAGCCTGCACGCTGCCGAGGTCTGTTTCCACGGCAGGGGCGGTGTCGCCCACCATGCCGGTGAAGGCCGCCGCTATCGTGCCGCCCTGCTCCACCCGGTCGGCAGAAAGCTCCACTCCGGCGCTGGCCTGCAAGGTGAACCGGAAGGAGTAATAGTACCAGCCTGTGGGCTTTGCGGGCTTCTCCAGCCGGGGATTTCGCCGGAGCTGGCCGGTGCTGCCGCCCTCGAACTGGGTGGCCAGCATCGTCTCCGGCATCCGCCAGAGCGTCAGCTCGGCTTTGTAGTCTCCGTTGGCCGGGAAGAGGAAGTCCTCGTAGGCGGACACCGTGCCCGTGAAGACCACATTGCCCGCGCCGTCGGTGATGGTCAGAGGACCGTAGCTGAACCAGTCGGGCAGGGTGAAGGCCGGATGGGCGTCGTAGAGGACACCCAGCTTCTGCACCGTGAGGGTGCGGGGGCTGGCGAACACCTTGTCCAGCTGACCGCCCAGCAGCGGCACCTGCCAGCACCAGCCGTTGGGTTCCAGCTCCTGCCCGGCGAACTGCACCGCAGAGGCAGGCTTCGCTCCCTCCGAGGTGAACGAGTAGCTCACGCTCATCACCGCCGCCAGCAGCACCGCGACGCCCAGCGCCACGCCGATGAGCCATAATAAAAGTCGTTTCATGCCATGTACCCCTTTTCTGCGCAGCACTCCTCTATTTGGCTCCCCTCGATAGGGGAGCTGTCCGCGCCAAAGCGCGGACTGAGAGGTTTTCTTTCAAATCCTGTGCTGCGGGTAAGAAAAGGGCGCACCGACACAGCCCTGTTACAGACTGCCGGTGCGCCCTCTGGTGTTTTGTTCTGTTTCGGCCCGCGTTATTCGGCAGTATCCTCAGCGGGAGCTGCCTCTTCTTCGGCCTCGGCAGGCTCTTCCTCAGCGGGGGCGGCGGTATCCTCGCCGAACAGCAGGCGCTCGTACTCGTCCAGCTCCTTCTCACGGCGGCGCAGATAAACAGCCACAGCGGCCAGCGCACCCGCCACAGCGGCCAGCGTTGCGACAACAGCGATCAGACAAGATTTCTTCATAGGTTCAGCACACTCCTTTTTGGTCGAACCAGCGGTCCAGCCATTCTCAGCGGTCATTCCGCGGCACAGACTCGGTCTATTCTGCAACTATTATACCCGTACTGCGCGAAAATTACAACCAAAAAGGCAAAATTTTGCTTTTTCAGATCCCCATCCGCTTTCTGTAGGCCTTGAATGCGCCGGGCAGGGTATATTCGTCCTGCATCTGTTCCCGGCTGGCCCAGACGCAGCCTGCCGGGGCATAAACTGTGCCGACGCGGACGGCATATCCCTTCATCCGCCACTCGATGTGGCTGAAGATGTGCTTTGCCTCCGGCAGGGCTTCGGCACCCGCACAGCCGAGGCCCAGTCCTTCCAGACGGGCGAGCACTTCCCCGGCGCTGAGGGCCTCGCCCTCCCATAAAAGGGGCTGCCACAGCCCGGCCAGCAGACCCTTCCCGGGCCGCTGCTGTAAGAGGAACCGTCCCTCGGCATCCTCGGCCAGCACCACCGTCACCGGCTCCACCCGCCGGGCCTTGGGCGCGGCCTTGCGGGGCAGTTCCAGCGCCGTGCCAGCCGCCCGGGCGGCGCACAGCGCTGCCAGCGGGCATTGTCCGCACAGCGGCGCACCGTTCGGCAGGCAGACCAGCGCCCCCAGCTCCATCAGGGCCTGATTGTAGTCGCCCGCCTTTTCCGGGGGCTGATGCTCCATGACCCGGGCTGTAAAGGCCTTTTTCACCCCCGGTTCTGTAATAATACCCGAGTCATTATACAATCTGGAAAACACCCGCAGCACATTTCCGTCCACGGCAGGCACGGCCAGCCCGAAGCTGATGGACGCGATGGCTCCCGCCGTGTAGTCCCCGATGCCGGGCAGGGCGCGGAGGGCGTCGTAGTCGGCCGGAAGCTCGCCGCCGTACTCCTCGCAGACGATGCGGGCGGCTTTCTGGAGGTTGCGCACTCGGCTGTAGTAGCCCAGACCCTCCCAGAGCTTGTGCAGCTTTTCTTCCTCACAGGCCGCCAGCGCCGGGATGTCCGGCAGCGCCGCCAGAAAGCGCTCGTAATACGGCAGCGCCGCCGAGACGCGGGTCTGCTGCAGCATGATCTCGCTCAGCCAGACGTGGTAAGGGCTGGGGTCGGTGCGGAAGGGCAGGATGCGCTGGTTCCGGTAAAACCATTCCAGCAGGGCCGGGGCGATGTTTTCCACTTGTTTGGGCCTCCTTGTTGAAAAAAAACAAAGAAACCTCTCCGTCATTGCTTCGCAATGCCACCTCTCCTACCGAGGAGAGGCCTTGGCAAAATGGGAAACTTTCCCTCTTCGCCAGAGGCTCCCCTCGATAGGGGAGCTGGCAAAGCCGACAGGCTTTGACTGAGAGGTTTTTACTACTTAGAATCCGTAAGCCGTGCGGGGGAAGGGCAGCACGTCACGGATGTTCTGGATGCCCGTGAGGTACATGATCATCCGCTCGAAGCCCAGACCATAGCCTGCGTGCTCCACGCCGCCGAACTTGCGGAGGTTCAGATACCAGTCGTAGCTGGACTTGTCCAGACCCAGCTCGTCCATACGGGTCACGAGCTTGTCGTAGTCCTCCTCACGCTGGCTGCCGCCGATCAGCTCGCCGATGCCGGGCACCAGCATATCGGCTGCGGCCACGGTCTTGCCGTCGGCGTTCTGCTTCATGTAGAAGCTCTTGATCTCCTTCGGGTAGTCGGTGACGAAGACGGGCTTCTTGAACACCACCTCGGTCAGGTAGCGCTCGTGCTCGGTCTGGATGTCCACACCCCACTCCACGGGGAACTGGAACTTCTTGTTGTTCTTCTTCAAAATCTCGATGGCATCGGTGTAGCTGATGCGGCCGAACTCGCTGCCTGCCACCAGCTCGAGGCGCTCGATGAGGCCCTTGTCGATGAACTGGTTGAAGAAGGCCATCTCATCGGGGCAGTTGTCCAGCACATAGCGGATGACGTACTTGGTCATGGCCTCGGCGGTATCCATGTAGCCGTTCAGGTCGCAGAAGGCCATCTCCGGCTCGATCATCCAGAACTCAGCTGCATGACGTGTGGTGTTGGAGTTCTCAGCACGGAAAGTTGGTCCAAATGTATATACATTACGGAATGCCTGTGCAAATGTCTCACAGTTCAGCTGACCGCTTACAGTCAGATTTGTCTCCTTGCCAAAGAAATCCTGAGAGTAATCAATATTTCCCTTATCATCTGTAGGAATGTTATTCAGATCCATGGTTGTAACCTGGAACATCTCCCCTGCACCCTCGCAGTCACTTCCTGTGATCAGTGGTGTATGCACATAGACAAATCCTCTCTCCTGGAAGAACTGATGAATTGCATATGCTGCCAGAGAACGTACACGAAATACTGCCTGGAATGTATTTGTTCTCGGACGAAGATGCGAAATAGTTCTAAGATACTCAAAGCTGTGACGCTTCTTCTGCAGCGGGTAATCCGGTCCGCATGCACCTTCCACTACAACCTCGTCTGCCTGCATCTCAAAGGGCTGTTTTGCACCGGGCGTCTCTAAAATCGTACCTGTTACAATGACAGCTGCTCCGACGCCGATTTTGGCAATATCGGCATAATTATCCAGCTTGTCTGCTGCGTATACAACCTGCAGCGGTTCAAAAAAGGTACCGTCATTTACAACCAGGAATCCAAAATTTTTAGAATCCCGGTTGCTTCTTACCCAGCCGCCTACTGTCACCTTC
>OLDR01000322.1_pt1 | contig 13467 bp, 11 predicted proteins | sample 1609121 | NCBI WGS metagenome assembly OLDR01 (sample SAMN02675048, study PRJEB24791) | human gut metagenome, SKBSTL034 | isolation source: stool | host: Homo sapiens | place: USA
CGGCCACAAGGCGGCGGCTCTGGTGGAAGATGGCCTTTTCCAGCGTGTTGCGGGCGAGGCGTCCGTTGCCCGCCGTGCGGGCGTCCTGCGCCTGACGGCGCTGGTAGTAGCCCAGAAGCGGCGCATTGCAGCTCTCGTCCAGCTGGTAACCCCTGCCCTCGGCCAGCCGGTATGTGATGTCCAGCAGCTCGGCGGCGGTGTAGTCCGGAAACTCGATCCGGTTCGGGAAGCGGCTGGCAAGGCCGCTGTTGGCGGTGAGGAAGTGTTCCATCTCCCGCGTATAGCCCGCGAGGATGACCACCAGCTCGTCCCGATGGTCCTCCATCCCCTTCACCAGCGTGTCGATGGCCTCGAGGCCGAAGCTGTCCTGCTCGCCCCGGTAGAGGCTGTAGGCCTCGTCGATGAAGAGGACGCCGCCCAGCGCGCTCTCGATGACGCTGTTGGTCAGGGGGGCGGTGTGGCCGGTGTACCGGCCCACGAGGTCGCCCCGGCTCACCTCCACCAGCTGCCCGCCCTTGAGGGCACCGATGGCTTTGAGGTACTTTGCCACCAGCCGGGCGATGGTGGTCTTGCCGGTGCCGGGGTTGCCGGTGAAGATCATATGCATCGAGAGGCTGGCGGTCTTGCGTCCCGCCGCCGCCCGGCGCTGCTGCACCTCGAGGTTGTCGGCGAGGCCGAAGACGTATTCCTTCACCGGCCCGAGGCCCACGAGGCTGTTCAGCTCTTTTTTGATCTCCTCCACCGCGCCGGTGTAGGCGGCGGGCAGCAGGTCGAAAAGCTTCTGCGCTTCGCCGCCGTTGAGGGCGAAGTCGATGCCCCCCTCCCGGGCGGTCAGGGACACCGTGCCGGTGAGGGCCGCGTCGGTCTGCAAACAATACTCGCTGAGGGCGCGGAACATCCGGTCACAGCAGGCGGTCAGCCCCGCCACGCCCTGCTGCGGGCTGCACTGGTCGGCCACATAGTCCCGCACGTCCGCCCCTGCCGCGAGGGTCAGCCCGAGGCGGGCTTTCACCTTCGCAGCCAGCGCGTTGAGCTGCTGGGCCGCCAGCGCGGCGAGGTCCTCCCGGGCAAAGGGGGCCGTCTCGCAGACATCGCCCAGCGCCGAGACGAAGGGCGCACCGAACCTGTCAGCCAGCGCCGCCCGGCCCTTCCGGGAGAAGAAGACGAGGTACTTGCCGCAGGGGGTGATGCGGCTCACCGCCCCGGGGGCAAGGGCGGTCCCGGCGTCCACCAGAATGCCCTCCTTGTTGACGAGATACCGGCTGGACAGGGGCGCACTGCCCCTGACGGCGAGGTCGGCCAGCGTCTTTAAAAAGCCCGGGCAGCAGCTCTCGTAGTGCTCGAAGACCACGATCTCGCCCGGCGCGTGGAGGGCGGCGTACAGGTCCTGCAAAAAGAGCTTCTCGGCCCCGGAGCCGGGGTAGAGGGCAAGGTCCATGACGGCCAGCCTGTCGCTCCTCAGAAGCCCCCGCGCGGCCATGCAGCGGGCCGTCTCGGTGAGGGTGAAGTGCCGCCCCGTGCCCGGTGCGCCGCAGAGGAGGATGACGTTTCGGGCCGTCGGCGGCTCTGTCCCCAGCACAAAGGGGCGGCGCATGGCCCGCACGACCCCGTCCACGAAGGCGTCCTGCCCCAGCACCGTCTTTTTCACCTCAGCGGCCAGCCCCTCAAAGCTGCCCAGATGCTCCTGCCCCACCTCTGCCGTGCCCTTGGCCAGCAGGCCGTCGGCCTCCATCTCCTCCAGCATCTTCCGGCTCTGGGCAAGCGTCTCCTGCGCCGTGCCGCCTCGCAGCGCGGCGTTCTGCTTTTTGAGCATTTCATCGAGTTTTTTCTGCTGCTCAAGAAGAGCCGCGTTCAGGTCGGGCAGGCCGGTTTTCTCCGGCGGCTTCTGCACATCATAGCGCAGCTTTCCTCCCGGGCCGAACACTCCGTTCATCAAGCTCTCCCAATCGTCGGTGTATCCCATTGCGCCTGCCTCCGTCCTGCGTTTTTTCCAGTATAGTGTACTTTGCCCCCTTTTGCAAGAAAAGTCTTGAAAATCCACAGCCGGGCGGGTACACTAATTTTATATCATCTGATTCATGAGAAGGGAATGGAGTAGAATGAAAACGCCCGCAGAGTGGAAAACGCTGTTCGAGAGCAGCGCCTTTGCACGGCAGACCAATTACAGCGGCCCGCTGGGGCCAGAATACAACCCCTCGGGCACCCGGCTGCGGCTCTGGGCGCCCACGGCGCAGAGCGTCTCGGTCAACCTCTACCACCGGGGCGACGGCGGAGCCTGCATGGGCAGCCTGCCGCTGGAACCGCAGGGGCAGGGGCTGTGGTCAGTCTACCTGCCCGGCGACCAGCACGGGCGCTACTATACCTTTACCGTGGAGGTGGAGGGCACGCAGCACGAGACGGGCGACCCCTACGCCCGGACGGCGGGCGTCAATGGTCTGCGCAGCATGATCCTCGACGCCCCCCGCATCGACCCGCCCGACTGGAGCCACGACCACCGCCCGGCCATCCCGGCCTCCCGCCGGACAGTGTGGGAGGTCAGTGTCCGCGACTTCTCCCAAGACCCGGCCTCCGGCGTGCGGACCGGGTGGCGGGGCAAGTTCATGGCCTTTACCCAGAAGGGCACGACCCTCTCTTCGGCGGGCACCTTCCCCACCTGCCTCGACTACCTCAAACGGCTGGGGGTGGGCTATGTCCAGCTGATGCCCATTTTTGACTTCGGCAGCGTGGACGAGAGCCGCCCCCTCACCCGGCAGTACAACTGGGGCTATGACCCCACCAACTACAACGTCCCCGAGGGCAGCTACTCCACCGACCCCTCCAAGGGCGAAGTACGGGTACGGGAGTGCAAGGAGATGATCGCCGCCCTCCACGCGGCGGGCATCGGCGTCGTCATGGATGTGGTGTATAACCATATGTACCGCAACGAAAACCCGCTGAACAGCACCGTGCCCTACTATTTCTTCCGGCAGAACCCGGACGGCAGCTTCTCCAACGGCAGCGGCTGCGGCAACGAGTTTGCCAGCGAGCGGCCCATGGCCCGGAAATACCTCATCGACTCGGTGCTCTACTGGGCGCAGGAATACCACATCGACGGCTTCCGCTTCGACCTCATGGGCCTCTACGATGTGGACACCATGAACGAGCTGCGGGCCGCGCTGGACGCCCTGCCCGGAGGCCGGGACATCCTGATGTACGGCGAGCCGTGGCAGGGCAGCGGGAGCCAGCTCCACCGCTACGAGGCCAACAAAGCCAACCTCGCCATGCTCTCCGACCGCATCGGCATCTTCTGCGACAGCACCCGCGACGTCATCAAGGGCGGCTGCTTCGACGCCCGGGAGCCGGGCTATGTGGAGGGCAGGCCGGGCAGCTTCTGGGACATCGGCGGCGCGGTAGCCGCGTGGTGCCGCAGCGACAAGCTGCCCGCCCACTCGCCCGCCCAGATCGTCAGCTATGTGTCCGCCCACGACAACTTTACCCTCTGGGACAAGCTGCTTCTGGTGCGGTATGCCCGGCCCGAGTACACCGCCGCCGACTCGGCGGCACTGGCCCAGAACCGGCTGGCGGCGGGCATCTACCTCACCTGCATGGGGATGCCCTTCCTGCTGGCCGGCGAGGAGTTCGCCCGCACCAAAAAGGGGCAGGGCAACAGCTACCGCTCCTCCCCCGCCCTCAACCGTCTGGACTGGAAGCGGGCGGCGCAGTTCCACGGCCTCGTGGACTATTACCGGGGGCTTTTGGGCCTGCGGGCGCGGTTCCCCCGCCTGAGCGCCCCGGACGCCGCCAGCCCGGCGGCCATCCACTTTTTCTCGCTGGAGCAGCCCCTTGTGGGCTGGACGCTGCCCGCCGCCCCCGGCGACGGTGCCGAATGGCGGGCGCTCTGCGTTTTTTATAATCCCACCGGGGAGGAAAAACGGGTCAGCCTGCCGGAGGGCCAGTGGAAGCTGCTGAGCGACGGCGTTTCCTCTGCTCTCTGGAAAAGCCCCAGCCGGGTCTGCGGCGGCGAGGTGACGCTCCTCCCGTGCAGCGCCACCATCTTCGGGCGCGTATGACAAAAAAAGCGGCCCGCCGCATCATACGGCGAGCCGCCCAACAAGAAGAAAGGAACTTCTGGGGGATGTCTTGACTTTTAGCCCTGCGGGTCCTGCTGGGGTGCAGACTCACTGGGCGTCTCCTGACGGGCTGCGCCGTTGGTGCTGGCGCTGCCGCTGTTGGAGGCGTTCTTTTCGCCCAGCGTCAGGCTCACCGTCTGCATCTGGCCATCGCGGGCGATGGTGATGGAGAGGGTGTCCCCGGCGGAGTGCTCCTGCATCAGGGTGCCGAGGTCGGTCTTCTGGGCCACCTCGGTGTTGTCGATGCTGATGATGCGGTCACCGGCCTTGAGGCCCGCCTGATCGGCAGGGCCGCCGGAGACGACATCCACGACATAGATGCCGTAGGCGTTGACGCCCAGCTGCGCCGCCGTCTGGGCGTCGGTCACAGCCAGATAGGTGATTCCCATATAGGGGCGTCCGGTGACATAGCCGTTCTCCAGCAGATCCTGCGCCACCTTGATGGCGTCGTTGATGGGGATGGCGAAGCCCAGACCCTCAGCGTCGGAGCTGGAGGACTTTGCGTTGACGATGCCCACCAGCTCGCCGTTCATATTGAACAGGCCGCCGCCGGAGTTGCCGGGGCTGACGGAAGCATCCATCTGGATGAGGGACATGGTGTTGACGGCGCTGGAGCTTTGGATGGAGACGCTGCGGTTCAGGGCGCTGACGATGCCGCTGGTGACGGTGCCGCCCAGCTCACCCAGCGGGTTGCCCACAGCCAGCACATTGTCGCCCACGGCCAGCTTGTCGCTGTCGCCCACGATGGCGGGGGTCAGGCCGTCGGCCTCGATCTTGATGACTGCGATGTCGCTGGTGGAGTCCTCGCCGATGATGGTGGCAGGATAGTCCTTGTCGCCGATGGTGACGGTGATGTTGGAGGCACCCGACACGACGTGGTCACAGGTGAGGATGTAGCCGTCCGAGCTGATGATGACGCCGCTGCCGGCGCCGCTCTCCACCTGACTCTGGCCGTACCACGACCACTGGGAGTAGACCACCTGCTCGGTGGTGATGACAACGACGCTGGGGCTGACGGTCTTGGCCACCTGTGCAGTGGTCATGCCGCTGGAAACAGAGGTGCCCCCTGCGGCGCTCTCCGAGTCTGCCGCAGCGCTGTCCGAGCGCTCCACCTGCTGGATGACGACCTTGCTGCCGCCGCCGAAGCGTGCACCCACAAAGCCGCCCATAAAGCCCATCGCTGCGGCCAGCACCAGAGCGACGATGCTCTTTGCGGCCTTACCGGCGTTCTTTTTCGGCTTTTTCGGGGCTGCGGGAGCAGCGTTCTGCGGCTGGGCGGGAGGCGGCGTCGCGCCGCCGGAAGCACCCGTGCTCTCGCTGAAGCTGGAAGCGGTGTTGGCAGTGTTCATGCCGCTGGAACCCACATTGGGATAGCCGGTATCCCCGGCGGAATTATTGGAAGAGGAATAGTCATATTCCCATTTGTTTTCATCCATCGTGATTACTTCCTTTCGAAGGGATCGGGAAGCTGTCCCCGCCGGAACGTACCGGCCATGGAAACAGCTTCGGTCGGGAGGGAGCATTCTGCCGCTCCCCTCTGGCACGATTTTATTCTATCTGCTAATTGTGAAAATCAATCGTTTCCCCCGTGAAGAATGTGTGAAATAAGGTCCAAGGAGACATCCATGAAGCTTTCTGTGACTGCGGGCGGCTTCGCCCTTTATAAGGAGTCCGACGTCATCGGCCAGTGCAGCGTCGTCCCCGCCCCCAAGGGCGCGGACATCGCCTCCCTGTCCGTCCTGCCCCAGTGGCGGCGGAAGGGCTATGGCTCCTATTTACTGAAAGAGATCTTGCGCCGCTTCGGCGGCTATGACCGGGAGGCCGCCACGGTCTTCACTGCGCCGCTGCCTGCCGACGAGGGCGAGGGGCTGTTCTGGAAAAAATTCGGCTTCGTCCCCGAGGGCGGGCGGCTCTGCCGCCGCCGCACCCCCGACCTGACGGCAGTGCGCTTGGTACAGGACTATCTTGCGGCCCACCTGCCCCATGCCGCCCTGTGCATCGACGCCACCTGCGGCAACGGCGGCGACACGGCCTTCCTCTGCCGCCTCGTCGGCCCGGAGGGGCGGGTGCTGGGCTTCGACATCCAGCCCGAGGCTATCGCTTCCACCCGCGCCCGGCTTGAAACGCAGGGCCTCGCCGCGGAGCTTTTCTGCGACAGCCACGCAAACCTCCTGCACCATGTCCGGCCCGGTACGGCGGACATCGTGATGTTCAACTTCGGCTGGCTGCCCGGGGCCGACCACAGGGTCTTCTCCACCGCCGACAGCAGTATCCCCGCGCTGGAAGCGGCTCTTACGGCCCTGCGCCCGGGCGGCGTGCTCAGTGCCATTCTCTACAGCGGCCGGGTCATCGGCACCGGCGAAAAACAGAGCATCCTCGGCTGGCTGCGCGCCCTCCCTCTGGAAAAATATACCGTACTGGTGTGCGATTTTGCCAACTGGGCCGATACAGCGCCCCTGCCCTGCCTTGTTCTGAAAAAATAGCAAAAACTCTTGCATCCATGTGTATTTTCTGCTAAAATAAGCGTTGTATGTAATTTAACCTCTCAGTCTCGCTATCGCTCGACAGCTTCCCTACCGAGGGGAGCCTCTGGCGAAGAGATGAAGCTTTCCGCCATGCCAAGGCCTCCCCTCGATAGGGGAGGTGGCACGCCGTCAGGCGTGGCGGAGAGGTTGAAAAAAGCACCATGCTGCGTTATGCGGCATGGTGCTTTTTCGATATCGGATTTACAGCATCTTGGAAAGGAATGCCTTCAGGCGGGGATGCTTGGGGTTGGTGAACAGCTCCTGCGGTGGCTCATCCTCCTGAATGCGGCCCTCGTCGATGAAGATGACGCGGTTGGAGACTTCGCGGGCGAAGCCCATCTCGTGGGTGACCACCAGCATGGTGATGCCGGTATGGGCCAGCTCTTTCATCAGCTCGAGGACCTCGCCGACCATCTCGGGGTCAAGGGCGCTGGTCGGCTCGTCGAAGAGGATGACGTCCGGGTCCATCGCCAGCGCACGGGCGATGGCGATGCGCTGCTGCTGGCCGCCGGACAGGCTCTTGGGGTAGACGTTGGCCTTGTCGGCCAGACCCACGCGGGCCAGAAGCTCGTCGGCGCGGGCAGAGATGGCCTCTTTGTCCTTGAGCTTGAGGAGGCTGGGGGCCAGCTCGAGGTTCTTCTTGACGGTCAGGTGGGGGAAGAGGTTGAAGTGCTGGAACACCATGCCCATCTTCTGGCGGACGGCGTCGATGTGGTCATCGTCCACCTCCACGCCCTCAAACTTGATGCTGCCGCCGGTGGGGATCTCCAGCCGGTTCAGGCAGCGCAGGAAGGTGGACTTGCCGCAGCCCGAGGGGCCGATGAGGCAGACCACGTCGCCGCGGTAGATGTCGATGTCGATGCCCTTCAGCACGTCGAGGGTGGGGGTGGGCTGCTTTGCGCCCTTCCGCTTTTCGCCGCCGTAGGTCTTGGTCAGACCGCGGACTTCAAGGATCTTATCGGTCACTTTGTGCCAGCCTCCTCTCAAACTTTGCGAGCAGCCATGTGAACAGCATCACCAGCACCAGATAGATAAGGGCGACGCCGCACAGGGGGAACATGGCCTCGTAGGTGCGGTTCATGATGCCCTGTGCCGCATACAGCAGCTCCTTGCCGCCGATGACGGTGATGAGGGACGTATCCTTCAGCAGCATGATGAACTCGTTGCCGAGGGCGGGAAGCACGGCGCGGATGGCCTGCGGGATGATGATGACCACCATCGTGGTTATGTAGTTGAGGCCGAGGCTGCGGCCGGCCTCCATCTGGCCGGGGTCAACGGCCATCAGGCCGCCGCGGATGATCTCGGAGACATAGGCACCCGAGTTGATGCCCAGCGCCAAAGCGCCGACCATCGTGAAGTTGCGGCTGTTGGCAAAGATGACCATGCTCATGATGAGCAGCTGCACCATCATAGGCGTGCCGCGGATGATAGTGGTGTACACCTGACACACCGCGTTGAAGAAGCCCAGCACCGGGTTCATGCGGCCGGTGCGCTGCTGGTCGTGGGCCACACGCACCAGCGCCACCACGCTACCCAGCGCGACGCCCATCGCCAGCGCGATGGCTGTGACCAGCAGGGTGGTGCCCACGCCGTTGATGTACTGGAGCCAGCGGTCCTTCAGGATGAATGCCTGATAAAACTTAAAGAAAATGTTCTGCCCGAAGCTGAGCGGCGTCCCGCTGTTGAGAAGCTCTTTCAGCAGCTCGTATTGTGCGGCCATTCGCATCCTCACCTTTCTTTTTGTAAAAATTTTGTAACCGGTGGATTTCAAAAAAGGGGAGGAGCCTTTTCAGGCCGCCTCCCCCTGACGCGGAAAGAAACGCGCTGATTATTCAGCGGTGATGTACTTGTCCACGATGGACTGCAGGGTGCCGTCTGCCTTCAGCTCTTCCAGAGCAGCGTTGACAGCGTCTTCCAGAGCGGTGTTGCCCTTGGCCATGCCGATGGCGTAGTCCTCCTCGGCGTAGCTGGTGTCCAGAAGGACCAGACCGGGGTTGGCAGCGACGAACTCCTTGGCGGGGGCATTGTCGATGACGACAGCGTCCACCTGACCGTTGTTCAGAGCCTGCACAGCGGTCAGACCATCGTCGTAAGCCACGACTGCATCGTCGCCGAAGTCATCGGAGCAGTAGATGTAGCCAGTGGTGCCGCGCTGGGTGCCGATCATCTTGCCGGCCAGATCGTCGGGAGAAGCGATGTCAGAACCCTCGGGCACGATGATGGACTGGATGCCGGTAGCGTAGCTGTCGGAGAAATCCATGACGTTCTTGCGCTCGTCGGTGACGGTGACGCCAGCCATGGCGATGTCGGCCTTGCCCTGCTGGACGCTCAGAAGAGCAGCGTCAAAGTCCATGTCGTCGATCTGCAGCTCGAGGCCCAGCTTGTCGGCGATGGCCTGAGCGGTATCGATATCAATGCCCTCAAATGCGCCTGCATCGGTGGTCATCTCGTACGGAGGGAAGGCGGCGTTGGTGGCCATGGTCAGCTTGCCAGCCTCAACGGTGGTCAGCTCAGCAGCGGCAGTGCTGGTGGAAGCAGCCTCGGAAGAAGCAGCCACAGAGCTTGCAGCGGAAGAAGCGGTGGAGGCAGAGCCGCCGCAGGCGGTCAGAGCCAGAGTAGCAGCGGAAACAGCGGCGGCAGCCAGGAAGCTGCGGCGAGAGATCTTTTTCATATTCAAACACTCCTCTTTATGTGCATATCATTTGCAGTTCTCTGCTGCGATGCGATTCATCGAAAAATCAGAGAGCGTGTTTAGTATAGGTTGTACAATTTGAAAAGTCAAGTGTTGTGCAAAAATTCCATCAAATTGAAACCGAATTGCAAACAATTATGCAGAATAAAGCCGAAGAACGATGTATATATGCAGAAAGCAAGCCGCCCGGGAGAAAGAGCCATCACACGCTCCGCGCCAGCTCCTCCCTGCTCCGCTTGGGCACACAGTAGTTGCGGTCCTCGTCCAGATAATATTTGATGCCCGTCTCTTCGGTCATGGGCACGACCTTGGCGGTGTGGGAGGGGTAGCCAAGCGCCACCATGAAGGCCAGCTTGTCCGGCTCGGCGATGCCCAACAGCTCGCTCAGGGCAGGCTTGTTGATGGCACCCATGATGCAGCTGCCCACGCCCTTGTCCCACGCGGCAAGGGTGATGTTGGCCAGCGCGATGCCGGTGTCGGTGTTGAGGTCGCCGGGGATGGCGCTGTCCTGCACGACGGCCAGATACATCACCGGCTGCTCGTCGGCTTTGGGCGTGCCCTGCTCCGGCGGCAGATAACCGGCCCACTTGACCAGCGGGTGGACTTTCGCCACCATTTCAGGGCTTTGCACCACCACCAGCTTCACGGCCTGACGGTTCGCGCCGCAGGACGAAAGGCGCAAAGCCTCGACCATATCCTCCACCACATCCTGCGGCACCGGCTTCTGGGCGAAGCGGCGGTAGGTGCGGCGGGAGGCAAGCGTTTCCATAATAGACATCAGCGGACACTCCTTTACTATATAAGTACAGCCTGATTATAGCATAGGAGCAGGTGCAGTGCAAGGAATTTGGAAGCGGCAGAAAACACGGATAAGACACGTCTGCGGGTGCTTTTTGCTGTTACAGCTTATTTGCTCTTCCATCCATGCCCCTTCGGCATGGGCAGGCCCAGAACCAGCGCGATGCCCACGGCCAGCGCGACGGCGACCTTGAAGGTGGAGATGCCGTTGGCCAGCGAGAGGGCGTTTTCGCCTTGGATGAAGTAGTAGGCCGTGTAGTAGATGCCTGCGCCGGGCACGAGGGGGAAGATGCCGGTGAGCAGAAAGACCGTTACCGGCGTTTTGAGCAGGATGGCGAAGAGCCGGGACACCAGCGTCAGCGGGATGACCGCGATGAGGGAAGCCGCCGCGGCATCGGCTCCGTACAAAACCGCCAGCTCATAGACGAACCAGCCCGCTGCGCCCACCAGTGCGCAGCAGGGGAGGGTGCGCCGGGGGCAGGCGAAAAGGATGGCGAAGCTCAGCGTCCCCGCCCCGGCCAGAAAGAACTGAGCCACGAGCTGGCCGATCTGGGCATTTGTCAGCGTCATCATACCACCGTCACCCCCGTCAGGATCGAAGTAAGGCTCAGCACGAGACCGGTGCCGATGGCGATGCTGGCTGCAATCAGCAGGGCGTCGATCATCCGGATGGTCCCCGAGAGGTAGTCGCCCTGCACGAAGTCCCGGATGCCCATGGTAAAGGCGATGCCGGGGGTCAGGATCATCAGGGTGCCGATGATGGCATGGCTGGACTCGATGCCCAGCAGGGAGCACCCGACGATGCAGACCAGCGTGATAAGGGCCGCCGCCGAGATCTTGCGAAAGCCGCTGGATAACCCCTTTTTTTCGCAGAGCAGCAGATAGCCGCTGACGAGGAAGCCGGCCACAGCCGCCGCCAGCGCCGAGCGCACCGTGCCGCCGAAGATGAGGGCGAAGCAGGCTGCGCCGCTCATCCCGGCCAGAAGCTGGGTCCGGCCCTTGGGAAAGGGGATGCGCCGGGCCTCGGCCAGATGGCACTCGGCCTCGTCCAGCGTGACGCCCCCGGCGGCGATCTGACGGGAAAGGGCGTTCACCGCCACCACCCGGCCCAAGTGGGTCGTCCGCACCGGTACGTTCCGCACCTCGGCGATCTCCGCCGTGCCTGCGCTGGCGAAGATACCGTTGGTCAGCACATAGACGTGGAACTCCCGCAGATGGAAGCTGCGGGCCATGATCTCCATCGTCTGCTCCACCCGAAAGACCTCCGCTCCGTTTTCCAGCAGCGTCTCGCCTGCCGCCATGATGAAATCCATGATGCGGCGGCGCTGCTCGTCGGTGGGGTATAACTCTTTGCTGTCCATTCCGGCCCTCCTTGTCCTGCCTGTCAGAGGCGGACCTGTTCTCTCCTGCTATACTTTATCACAATTCCCGGAGCTTGCAAAGGCGTCTTTTCACATTTTCGCACAACTTCCGTCCTTGCCGTCGGGGGCACAGTGTGTTACACTGATACTGACTATGGAAATGTCGAAAATGACAGGAGGAAAATGACTGTGAAGCAGAGTCTGAGTTTCGCGCGCCGTCTGGCGGCGCTGGTGCTGGCAGCGGTGATGCTGTGTGTGGCTGTCCCGGCGGCGTTTGCCGAGGATGCCGCGCCCGGGGCCACCACCATCGGCGGCGCAAACACCACCCTCGTCCCGGGGGAAGAAGAAAATTGTCTGAGCTGGCTCTTCGGCTCCAAAGATAAGATCACCATGCCCTATCTGAACATCAAGGGCAAGGGCCTGCGCAGGAACGTGACCCTCGACCTCGTGGACTGCCTCGTGGGCATCACCTACACCGAGCTTGGCTCCATCGGCAGCTATGTCAGCGCCAGCGCGGCGCAGGAGGCGTGGAAAGCGCAGGCCGTGGCCATCCACTCCTACCTCGAGTACCACAAGCAGTACGGCTCTTCGGCCAACGCCCTTATCTACACCCCGGTGGAGGACATCCCCGCCTCGGCCCGCTCGGCCATTCGTAAGGCGGTGGAGTCGGTGAAGGATGAGGTGCTGACCTACAACGGCAGCGTCATCGATGCCGTCTGGTCGGCCAGCGCGGGCTATAACACCCAGACCGGCGTTTACGGCACCTGTTCCAGCCTCGATGCGTGGGGTTCGGATGTGCCCTATCTCAAGAGCGTCGAAAGCCCCTACGAGCGCCAGTACCACGAAAAGCTCCGCCGCGTCATCGGCAAGGACTACGACTACACCGAGTACAAGGACAGCCGCACCGGTGAGCCTTACCAGAGCGCCGATACCACCCACAAAGACCTCGGTGGATTCGTCCAGTACAATACGCTGGTGTCCAACGGCCGCAGCTACCGCTACATCAACCAGTTCGTGTCCTCCCGCTACTGCTTCGATTTCAGCGCAGATGCTGCGGGCGTGCCCTGCATGAACTACTATGGCTTCGGCCACGGCGTGGGCATGAGCCAGTGCGGCGCGGTGGGCTATGCCGCCGAGGAGGGGATGGGCTACCGCGACATCCTCAAGCACTACTACTCCGGCGTTTCCATCCGGACGGTGGGCAGCGGCAGCTCTTCCGGCGGCGGACTGTTCAGCTGGCTGCGCCGCCTGCTCGGGATGTAAAAAACGAAAGGAATTGCGCAAAATACTTCTCAAATGAGGCGCGATTTGGTATACTGTACACGTTTGTACCCGAGAAACGGCTCTTTTGCGCTTCACGTCCCGAGATCGCTGGGACGATACGATAAATGATATTAGGTGGAGAGAACGGAATGCAGTTGGAGAAGGAAAAGAAAGAAAAGCAGGAGCGGGAGCGCTGCCGTGCACTGGCGCAGCGCATCGCGGAGGAGGCGGCTGCCGCCTCGGTGGCCCTGCTGGGAGAGCAGAGCCTTCTGCTGACCAAGGCGCTGCGCCGGGCAGGCGTAGCGGCAGAGGCGTGGGCGGAAGGCTCGGAGGCAGAGCTTCTGGTCGTGGTGGACCCGGCCTATGAGACGCTGCCGGAGAAGCTGCCCGCCCGGGTGCTGCTGGTGAGCAGTGAGAGCACTGTCATGGCGGGCTGGGCCGAGCAGCTGGCGCAGAGAGGATATTTCCGCGACTTCGGCTGGCGCAGCAAGGGCCGCGCCCAGCAGTCCGCCCTCTTCTGCGCCTCCCAGCCCACCGGATATAAGATGGTGCGGGGCTATGAGCTGGAAATGGACATCCTGCGCGACCGGATGGTGCGCGCCGAGCGCACCTGCGGCGAGGAAGCCGAGCTGATCGCCCGGCTGCGCAGCGACCTTTCCCTCAGCCGCAGCCACGAGCAGCAGCTGGAGAAGACCCTGAGCGACGTTACCAATTCCACG
>OLDR01000325.1_pt1 | contig 13389 bp, 10 predicted proteins | sample 1609121 | NCBI WGS metagenome assembly OLDR01 (sample SAMN02675048, study PRJEB24791) | human gut metagenome, SKBSTL034 | isolation source: stool | host: Homo sapiens | place: USA
CGGGAGAATGATTTATCCGTCATCACCCCGCAGGGCAAGGGCAAGCATTACGCCGAGTGGAAGGCGGAGCAGGGCGGAAAGCCCACCGTGCGCGGCATCATCCGCGCCGACATTGACACGATCATTGCGCAGGCCTACACCTATGATTCCTTTCTCATGCTTCTGCGAAAAAACGGCTACGAGGTGCGCCGCGGCCCCAATCGGAAATACACCACCGTCAAACCACCCGGCGCAAAGCGGGCGATCCGGTTGGACAGTTTGGGCGAGGGCTACACCGAAGCGGATATTCTGCTGCGGCTCTCCCGCCAGCGGCATGGCGGCATGGCCCCGCTGATCATCGCCCATACCGTCAAGCGTTACCGCATGAAGGGCAAACTGGCGACCGTCCGAAAAAAGAATATCACCGGCTTTCACGCACTCTATCTCCGCTACCTCTATCTGCTGCGTGGGGGCAGGCGGAAAAAGCTGCCGCCCAAACTGCCCTTTTCCGTCAAGCGGGAGGTCATTCATTTGGAGCGGTATGAGCAGCAATTCAAATACCTTTTATCAAGCGGAATTACCACCGAAACGGAGCTGGAGCAGCGCATCCGTGTGCTGGAGTGGGACATCCGCTTGCTGGAGGAACAGAGAAAACCACTTTATCAGGAAAGGAGGAACACCAGCGATGAAGAAGCACAAGCCAAGTACAGCGCGGAGATCCAACAGCAGACTGCCACCCTGCGTGAAAAGCGCGGGGAGCTGCGTCTGTGCCGCAGGATACAGGCAGACATTCCGAGGGTATCCCAGCAGTGCCAGCAGGCGCAGGCTGAACGGCAGAAAAATCTAAAGAACAAGGAGGAACACGAGCATGAGTACCAACGGTGAAACCGCTGACCTGATGGTGCGTGAGGGCATCCAGATCACCGAGAGCGCCCTCAAACTGGCGGGGCTGGGGGCGAAAAATCTTGCTGCCCTGTTGATCGCCCTTGCCAACGACAACCAGAAGCTCGCCGGCAAGACCAACCTCAAGCGCCTGATCCACGACGGCGAGGAGCTGACGATCTTTTCCGTCAAGCAGGAGGACTTGAAGGGCTTTCAGATGGAGGCCAAACGCTACGGCGTCTTGTTTTACCCCATCGTCAATAAGGTGGAAAAGACCGGCACGGTGGAGATCATGGCGAAGGCCAGGGACGCCAAGCAGATCAACCGCATTTTTGAACGCATGGGCTATCCCGCCCCGGTGAAGGAGGATACTGCCGCAAAAAAAGAGAACGCCCGCGCTCCGTCCGAGAACAGCTCCAAGGAGCGCGGGACTGGTGCGAGAGCGTCTACGGAACCGGCTGCGGAGAAAGCTGATGCCCGCCCCTCTGTCCGCAGCCGCCTGATGGCACTGCAAGCCGCGGCAGAACGGGATGGCACAGCTCCCACCAAGGACACCGTGCGGGAAGCCATTCAAAAGGCTATGCCTACGCGGGAATAAATTGATTTTGAGAAGGAGAAACGAACATGGCAAAGTTAGACGATTTGATCCAGCAGAAGCAGCAGAGGGACGAGGACTGGAAGGCAAAGAAAACAGCGGAGCGCGAGGAGTTGGGACAGCTTTCCGACGATGCGGTCATGCGTGTCACCAGCGAACCCGGCGCATACCTCCACTATCTGGATACGCAGGCCATCAACCCGCGATACAGCGCATCCAATGTGATGCTGGCGATGGCGCAGAACCCGGAGATCACCTACATCAACAGTCTGGAGGTGTGGAACCGGCTGGGGCGCAGCGTCAACCGTGACGAGAACGGCATGAAGATCCGCGTGTCGGACACCTATGTGAAAGACGGAAGGGAGTATCACGGCTATAAGATTGGGCGTGTTTTTGATGTGACGCAGACCCACGGCAAGGCCGGTGTTCCGGCGCTGAGCCTGAAAGACAATACACCGGAAATGGACGCTGCCCTGCGCCGATTGCTGGACAGCTCCCCCGTTCCCGTGGTCACCAGCAGCACCATGTACCAGGACGCCGTTTATGATCCTAAGACACAGAGCATTACGGTATCCAGCCGCCTGATCGACAGCAAGATCTTTGCGGCGCTCTCCCGCGAGATCGTCCACGCCGGTATCCATGACCACGGGCGCTATCCCTACTATACCCGCGAGGACTGCGCCATGGACGCCGAGAGCGTCAGCTATATGCTCTGCCGTAATTTCGGCGTGGAGACCCCGCAGCCCGATGTGAGCCGCGTGGGGCAGGTGTTTGACGGTATGGAGGTGCAGGATCGCCGCGGCGTGGTAGACAGCCTGCAAAAGTATTTCCGCAAGCTGCAAAATGATATTCAGCGTGAGATCTCTCCGCAGGAGCGTAAGCAGCCGGAGCAGAACCGGCCCGTTCGTTAAGAAAGAGAGGCGTAATGTGAAAAAGAAACTTGCGTTTGCACTCTGCGCGGCGCTGATGCTGTGCAGCATGAGCGTCGCGGCGCTGGCCGCAGAGCCCATGACAGAAGCCGATACGGTATCTACGATGATCTCTGCCGCAGATACGCTCCCCGGCATTTCCGCCTATCCCGCCGAGGTCAGGGCCAGCGAGGAAAACGGCGTCTACCGTTTGGAAAAGGTCTATTACCTGACCGCAAAGGACGATCCCACCACGATCCCCACCGCTGACTTTGAGCGCGAGGGACGCACCTATACGCTCCTTGATTTGCTGAAAAATGACCAGACAGAAACGGACACGCGGGAACATATCGAGGTGGTCACGCTGGAGAGCAAGACCAAGGACATGACGGAAATTCTGAAAATGCTGGAGCCGAAGCTGGAGGTCAAGACCGAGGACGGCTATGAGGGCGTCCTGTCCCTTGACCATACCACCATTCAGGTGGAGGCAGCGGGCTATGGGACCAGCAACCGCACGGTGACGGCGGAGCGCACCTATCCCAACCTCTCTGACGCCGATGTATCCCTTGTCCCCAAGTCCGTGAACGAAAATGGCCGCACCCTGACCCTTGCCGATGTGAGCTGGCAGGAGGCGGCTGTTGATCCCACGGACGGCTATGACATTCCCATTCGCTACACTGCTGTGGCAAGCTACACCGGCACCGCCACCAGCAAATATGCCACCGGCTACACCGTCACGGCGGACTATAAGGGCGACGTCACCCGTACAAGCTGTGATACGGTGGTCTACACCGCCGTTTTTTCCAGCGTTGGGAATGCGGCAGTGAAAACCGGACACAGTAGTTTTAACTGGCTGTGGCTGTTGATCCCCGTGGGAGCTGCGGCGCTGGGCGGCTGCGGCTATGCCGGTTATAAGGGCTATCACCACTACATCAATAAGAAAAGAGGGTATGCCGCATGAAAAAATATCTGACCACGCTGATGGCCGCCTGCTGTATGCTGGCGGCTTTTTCCATGCCTGCATCGGCATTGGAGTATCACTTTGACGGCCCGGACGCAGGACTGTTCGGACGCCCCACCTCGGACGATACCATTTATGTCACGATGGATAAGAATGCGAATACCGACCGCAGCAAAAACGCCGCCTATATCCCACCTGCTTTCGGAAGTCCGACCAGCTACACACTAAACGCCGGGGAGCTGCTGACACCAAACCTTGTGAGCGGTTCGGCCACGGGAACGGTCAGCGGCACAGGCGGTGTGACCGTCCTGCCGCCCGCTGCTTCCGGCAGCATCACTGGTGGGGCAATCGGCACCAACACGCCGGTGAAGCACACGGCGGTCACGGAAGACCTGTATTACAGAGATGGCTCCCTCGGAACGTTGAATATTCCTGCCATCGGACTTTCTGTCAGGGTGTATCAGGGAACGGATGCGGACGCGCTCCGCAAGGGCGCGGGCCATTTTGCCAGCACCTCCATTTGGGAAGGCAATGTGGCGATTGCAGGTCACAATCGCGGCGTGAACAACCACTTTGGCAAAATTCACACCCTTGACATTGGGGACACCATCAAGCTGACCACCCAGCTCGGCACCCGCAGCTATAAGGTATATTCTGTCAATAAGATCGGCGTGGACGATACCAGTGTTCTGAACGACAGTACGGAGAACATCATCACTCTTGTCACCTGCGTGATGAATCAGCCGGATTACCGCTGGTGTGTGCAGGCTCGACAGAAGTAGTATTGATGTGAATAATTTCGACAAGAAAAAAGTTATTCACATTGATGTTAAAAACTTTACTTGACGCAAGGGGGGTGATATAATGGCTGACAAAGGTGGTGACAGAATCATGGAGTTAAAAAACAGATCGCAGTACCTTGATAAGCTCATCTCCGTTCAGGATATGGAGGTCATCAAGGTCGTGACCGGAATCCGGCGCTGCGGCAAATCCAGCCTGCTGAAATTGATGATGGCACATCTGCGGGAACAGGGCGTCATGGAGGAACAGATCCTCTCGATGAACTTTGAGTCCATGCAGTTTGCCGATATGGACAGCAAGCTGCTTTATCAGTATGTGACGGAACGCGAATCCAAGGGCAAGCGACTCTACCTCTTTTTGGACGAGGTGCAGAAGGTTCGGGACTGGCAGGATGCCGTGAATTCCTTCCGCGTGGATCTGGATTGCGACATTTATGTGACCGGCTCCAACGCCTACCTGCTGTCCTCCGAACTGTCCACGTATCTGTCCGGGCGCTATGTGGAGATCAAGATGCTGCCGCTGTCCTTCCGTGAGTTTTTGGACTTCCACGGCTATTTGCTGGAGGAGTACAAAGCCCCTAACGGCACTATGAAACAGCGCGCCAAGGGAAAAGACGGCGAAGCGTATGAGCTGCGCGACCTGTTTGAAGCCTACGCACAGTTTGGCGGTATGCCGGCGCTGGCCGAGGCGGAGCTGGATCAGGAGCGCGCCAATATGCTGCTGGACGGCATTTATTCCGCTGTTGTTGTGCGGGATATTCTGGAACGCGGCAAACGGAAAGAACAGCGGGCCGTTACCGACGCGCTGCTGCTCCGCAAGATCATTCTGTTTCTGGCTGATAACATCGGCAACAACACCTCGGCTGCGTCCATCGGGCGCACCCTTGTCAGCGAGGGCCTGTTGGATGATGGCAGAAAGGCCAAGCCTGCGGTGCAGACCATCTCTGCCTATATCGACGCACTGTTGGAGTCCTATATCTTTTATGAGGTCAAGCGTTTTGACATCAAGGGGAAGGACTATCTGCGGACGCTGGGCAAATACTATATCGTCGATCCCGGCCTCCGCACCTATCTGTTAGGAAACCGGGGCGGCGATGTGGGACACATTCTGGAAAACATCGTTTATTTTGAACTGCTGCGGCGTGGTTATGAGGTGGCTATCGGCAAGGTCGGTGAAAAGGAGATCGACTTCATCGCAACAAAGATGAATGAGAAAAAGTATATCCAGGTCACTGACAACATGAACGCCCCCGAAACCCGCGCACGGGAGCTTGCACCGCTGCAAGCTGTGCAGGACAATTACGAGAAGATCGTGATTGCCATGGACTGCGACCTTATCAGCGACGTGGACGGTATCAAAATCGTAAAGGCGCTGGACTTCCTGCTCAGCGAAGTGTAACTAAAAATCCGCTCTGAAAAATCAGGGCGGATTTTTTGACACACGGCGGTATCCGCGATACCATGAAGCCATCAAAGGATATGGAGGTACACACCATGAAGCGAGGAAGTTTTGCAGCCGGTTTTCTTACCTGCCTGCTGTTGGCTGGCATCACTACCACGGCGTATGCTGTCGGGATCGTGGCGGAGCGCAGCACCCACCGCGTTGTCGTAGATGGAAAAGAAGCGCAGATGGAAGCCTATGTCATCAACGGCAATAACTACGTCATGCTGCGCGACGTCGGCAAGACGGTAGGATTCGAGGTTTACTGGGACGGCGATGCCAAATGTGTGCAGATCGAATCGGAAAAGCCGTACACCGGCGAAGCGCCGGTAACGTCTGCGGAGGCAAAGCCCGTGGAGCAGCCTGCGCAGACAGATGTCGCCGCTGCAAAGCAGGACATCGTGGACCGCACCAATGCGCTGCGGCGCGCAAAAGGTGTTGCCGCGCTGCGCGTCAACGACAAGCTCATGCAGGCGGCGCAGGTGCGCGCCGATGAGATCGCCGCAAGCGGCGTCTACTCCCACACCCGTCCTGACGGGCGCAAGAGCAACACCGTCACCGACAGCAAGTACACCGGCGAAAACCTTCACAACATCTCGGAGCTGTATCTCGAGCAGCAGCACAAAACGCTCTCTGAGGCGGTGGTCGAGCTGTGGTCTAACTCGAAAGCTCACGCAGACAACATGACGAGCTCCCGATACGGGGAGATCGGCGTCGGACTGGCGCGCGGCATTGACAAAGACGGCTTCGACTGCTGGTACTGTGTGCAGGTCTTCCTGTTGAACGATTGCGAGGTCACTTGGGTGGATACGCCCGCGAACAAGTAAATATCAACTATCAGGAAAGAGCAGACCTTAACGGCCTGCTCTTTTTGTTACCTCTCTTGAGAAAGGAAAAATTATGAAACCTATGAAAAAACGCCTGGTGTCACTGCTTTTGACGCTGGTGACAGTCTTGAGCCTGCTGCCGACTGCGGCTTTTGCCGCGTCGAACACGGGTTCCGGCCTCAAAATTACCACCAACCAGGCATATTGGAGCACGCGCCTGCTCGCCAATGGTACCCCATACAGCTACCGCCCGCCGCTTGCGGACGGTAAGCTCGTGTACTGCATGGATAGCGGCCTCGGCTATCATTACGCAACGCCTTCGTACCTGAATTCCTTTACATGGACGTCCGGCACCGGTGCAGATGCAGATGCCGTATTGCAGTCGGCTGTCACGAACAGCGGCCTCAGTGAAATGGACGCCGCGACCGTCGAGAACGTCAAATGGATGATGACCTACCTCAACGACTGCAAGGCATCCAATGTTGGCCAGCTTTTTATGGCCGTGCAGACGTATGTGTGGGATCACCAAAGCTATAAAGGCGAGCCCGGTGGAGACGGCGATGCGGGCGGCTATGCCAACGCCGACACCTATGATCTGTATCTGAGCCTCATCGACTGGCTTTTGGAGCAGAAATCACAGGAGGACGCCGAGTTCCAGCGCCAGATTGAAGAGTACACTGCACAGGGTAAGTCCGCATCCATTGTGGAGGACGCGAGTGCGAAATGGGCGGTGTACGCAATCTCCAGTAACCGCAAAAATCAGTCATTCTTCAACTATTATGGTCCCCGCAAACTGGTCACTCAGGATAAGCCCGGAGGCGGCGGAGAAGAACCTGCACCGCCTGCTGGCGTTAGCAAGATCGTACTGAAAAAAACTGCCGGTGGAACCACAACCGGTCTCGCCGGTGCACGTTTCAGCATCTATTTCAACGGGCAGATCGTCGGCAGCGACATTACCAATGCGCAGGGTGAGATCTATGTTGAGAACGCCGCCACCGGCCTTTGGAGCTTCGTGGAAACCGCTGCACCGGACGGCTTCTGTGTTGATCCTACGCCCAAAAGCGTTTATGTAGATGTTTCCGAAGGTGACCGCGAATACACCGTCGCGGCAGTCAACTACGAAAGACCGAGCATGAAGATCATCAAGCGCGATGCCATGAGCGGCAAGCCCATCGCTGGCACGGTCTTTTCCATTAAGTCCGTTACCGGAAGTTATTCAACCTCCGTCACGACTGGCACGGACGGTTCCGCAACGCTCTCGGCCATTCCTGCCGGTGTCTATGTTGTGCGTGAGGAATCCGTTCCCGAGCCGTACATCGTAACCAATACCGAGCAGACCGTGGCGCTGCGCCCCGGCAAAACCTCCGAGGTCACTTTCGTTGACTATGAAAAGCCCGGTCTTGAAATTGTCAAGAAGAACATCGCCAACGGAGAGCCTATCGAGGGCGTGACCTACCGCATCGAGCAGATCGACGGCAGCTTCTCCACCAGCGCCACCACCGATAACCATGGCCGCATCTTCCTCGACTCCGTCCCGGTCGGCACATTCAAAGTGACGGAGATCAATGTTCCCAACCATGTCATTCTCTGCCCCATCCCGCAGGAAGTGGCATTGAAGCCCGGCGAAACCTCTACCGTCACCTTCTTCAACGCCCTCAAGCCCAGCTTGGAGATCCGCAAGGTAGACAGTGTCACCGGTGATTCCGTCAAGGGTGCCAAGTTCCAGATCTGGTATGCCAGCAACCATACGGATACCGGCGAGTTGAATGACCTCGGCACTTACTTTTCTGACGCAAGCGGAAAAATCATTCTTCCTGAGATCAAGGATGGCTGGTACAAGGTAACTGAATTGGAACCGGCGTCCGGGTACGCCATCAAGGAGCCTGCCACGCAGGAATGCTTCATCTCCGGTGGCGAGAGCAAAGTCCTGACCTTTGAGAACACGCCCCTTTCCGCCATCATCATCCGCAAGGTGGACAGCGAGAGCGGTCAGCCGCTGGAGGGTGCATGGTTTAGAATCCGCTACCTCGGCGGCACCTCCGGTACGGGCGGCACTGTGGTTGGCGAGTACAAAACATCCAGCAATGGCACCATCGTTGCAACCGGCCTCAAGGCAGGCACTTATGTCTGCGAAGAGATCTCCGCGCCGGACGGGTATGTGATCACCGACGCCGCGGAAACGGTCTATCTTTCCGGTAAGGATCAGGACGTCATTACCGTGACCTTCGGCAACGATAAGATGGGTTCTCTGCTTATTGTCAAAAAGGACGCCGTGACCGGCGCTCCTATCTCCGATGTAGAGTTCTTCATCACCGATTCGGACGGCAGCGTGATCGGCAACGCCAACGGAAAGTATGTGACCGATAGCGCAGGTACCATCCGCATTGACGGCCTGACTCCCGGCATGACAGTCATCGCCCGTGAGGTGCAGGCCAAGGACGGCTACATTCTGGACGACACCCCGCAGAGCATCAAAATCAAGCGCAATTCCGTGATGACCCTGGAGTTCCGCAACCAGCCCAAGGGCGGTATTTTGGCGAAAAAGGTGGACGCTGTGACGAACGCTCCCATCTCTGACGTGGAGTTCCTTGTCACGGATTCCGACGGCAATCTCATCGGCAACGCCAACGGCAAGTTCGTGACGGACAGCGCAGGCACGTTCACCATTACCGACATCGCCCCCGGTACCACACTTGTCATCAAGGAAACCCGTGCAAAGGACGGCTATTTGTTGGATGATACGCCTCAGACAGTCAAGGTCAAGTCCAATGAAGTTGTCACGGTGGAGTTCCGTAACCAGCCCAAGGGCAACCTTATTGTGGTCAAGCAGGACTCCGTGACAAAGGAGCCGCTGGAAGGTGTCGAGTTTAAGATCACCTACGCAGATGGCTCGTATGTAGATGCCGAGGGCGGCACGCTGTCCTCCACCGGCCTGTACTGGACGGATAAAGAAGGAAAAATCACCATTTCCGGCATTTCCGGCACCATAGTAGCGACGGAGGTACAGACGATTCCCGGCTATGCCATCGACGAAAACACTCGCACGCAGACTGTGGTGGTCAATCCCAACGACACACAGACGCTTTATTTTTACAACACGCCTGTGGGCGGGTTGCAGATCATCAAGAGCGACAAAGACAGTGGAAAGCGTATCGCTGGGGTCAAATTCGAGATCCGTAAGATGAACGGTGAAATCATCGGCACCTACACAACGGACAGCGATGGCGTCATCTATCTCCCCGAAGCCGAAAGCGGCTGGTACACTGTGACGGAGCTGGAGACTGCGTCCGGATACCTGCTGGATACCACACCTCATCGTATTGAGGTCAAGGACGGTCAGACGGCCACGCTGGAGATCACCAATCATAAGTCTTCCCGAATCCTGCTCCACAAGGTGGACAAGGCCACCGGCAAGGGCATTTACGGTGCAGTGTTTCTGCTTTACGACAGCAATCGCAATCCCATCGGGGAGTATGTGACCGATCAGGACGGCTACATCTACGCCGACGAGGGACTGGCCGATGGCCGCTATTATCTGCGTGAGATCAAAGCCGCCCCCGGTTATGTGCTTGATCCCGAACTGAAAACCATCTATGTCCGCTACGGCTCCACCACAGAAATCGAGTGGAGCAATACTGCGGAGTGCGGCCAGATCCAGATCATCAAGAAATCCGCAGACGATAACGCTACCAACGGCCTGCCTGCCGGGACGCTGCTGGAGGGCGCGGTGTTTGAGATTTACGACAAGGCGGGTAATGTGGTGGACACCATCAAGTCCGACCGCAACGGACGCGCCGTATCCAAGACGCTGCCCCTGTCCCGCTATACCGTCCGTGAGATCAAAGCGCCTGCGAATTACTCCATCAACCCCACAGTGATGACCGCCTATCTGGAATTCAACGGGCAGATCGTCACCTTTGAGGTGCAGAACAGCAGCATTTCCACCGGCGTATCCATCAAGAAAACCGGCCCTGTGCAGGCTGTCCCCGGTCAGCCCATCCGTTATGTGTTTTCACAAATCAAAAACAGCTCCAACGTTTCCCTCAACTCCTTCTATTGGCGCGATCAGCTTCCCGCGCCGGTGACGCTGAGCAAAATCGTCACCGGCAGCTACAATCAGCCGCTTTCCTACAAGGTGGTCTATAAGACCAACCTCTCCGGGGACTACCGCACTTTAGCGGACAACCTGAGTACAAGCAAGGTTTACGTATTGGACGCCCGCCCCGCTGTCCTCGGCCTTGCCGCCAATGAGCGTGTTACCGAAGTCATGTTCGTGTTCGGAAATGTAAAGGCGGGCTTTGCACAGGTAGAAACGCCTTATATCTACGCCACTGCCCGCAGCGGTCTTGCCAACAATGCCAGCGTTGTGAATGTGGCGGATGTGGGTGGCCTTTACAATGGGCAGTGGATTCAGGCGGTGTCCCGCTGGCTCACTACCGTCTACACCAAAACAACGGTGAAGCTGCCCAAAACGGGGTACTAAGCCTTGCGGCAGAATGACTTTCGCAGCGCCGCCCCTGTGTGGGCGGCGCTTTCCCCGTTGGTCCTCTGGCTGGCGGCAATCGCCGCCTATGCCTACGAGGACGGTATGAACCTCTTTCAATGGATGGGGCGTTTCAGCCAAGTGCTGGAGCGCCCCTTTGCCATAGGCTGGACGCCCTACACACTGAAATGTATGCTGGGGAGCCTGCTGCTTTACGGCTGTGGCATTGCGCTCTACTACTCCAGCCGGGAGAACCGGCGACCGGGCGAGGAGTACGGCAGCGCCAAGTGGGGCAATCCCAAGGAACTGAACCGGAAGTATATGGATCACCAGCATAAGGACGCCAACATCATTCTGACCCAGCGGGTCCGGCTGGGTATGGACGGCTATATCACCCAGCGCAACATGAATGTTCTGGTAGTGGGCGGCTCCGGCTCCGGCAAGACCCGCTTTTTCTGCAAACCCAATATTTACAGCGCGAATTGCTCCTATCTTATCACAGATCCCAAGGGCGAGCTGCTGCGCGCGGCAGGCGCTTTGTTGGCGGCGCAGGGCTACGAAGTCCGGGTGTTCAACCTGATCGACCCCAGCCAGTCCGACGGATACAACCCCTTTTCATACATTCACAGCGAAAAAGACGTGCTGACCCTCATTGATAACCTCATCAAAAATACCACACCCCGCAACGCTTCCAGCAACGATCCCTTCTGGGAGAAGGCGGAGATCGCGCTGGACTCAGCCCTTATGCTCTACCTCGTCAGCGAAGCACCCCCGGAGGAACAGAATTTTGAAATGCTGATCTACATGATGAACTTTGCCGAGGTGCGGGAGGAGGACGATCAATACCGCAGTCCGCTGGATATGCTCTTTCGGGCATTGGAAGAAGAACAGCCCAACCATGTGGCGGTGAAGCAATATAAGGCTTTCAAGCAGGCGGCGGGGAAAACCGCAAAATCCATTTTGGTAAGCGCCGCCGTGCGGCTGGCCACCTTCAATATCCCGCAGTATGCCAGAATGACAATGGTGGATGAGATGGACTTTGGCAGCCTGGGCGAGAAGAAAAAAGCCATCTTCTGTGTGATCCCTGTTGATGACAGCAGCATGAACTACCTTGTGGGAATGCTCTACACCCAATGCTTTCAGGCACTTTACCGCAGGGCGGACGAGATGCACAACGGGCGTCTGCCTGTGCCGGTGCGTGTCATTCAGGACGAATGGGCGAATGTGGCCCAGCCGGAGAGCTATCCGAAGATCCTTGCCACCTGCCGCAGCTACAATATTGGGCTGAACATCATCGTGCAGAACATTCAGCAGATCAAGGCGCTGTACGAAAAGGAATGGGAGAGCATCATCGGCAACTGCGACACGCTGCTGTTCCTCGGCGGCGGCAACGAACCGACCTCGTTGGAGTTTATTGTGAAGCTGCTGGGCAAGGAGACCATCGCCACCCGCACACGCGGGGAAACGAAGGGGCGCAGCGGCTCCAGCTCTACCAACTTCCAGCAGACGGGCCGCGATATGCCATACTTGTTCGTGAAGAGTTCAGTTGCCTTGAATTTATCATGAACAGGGACACGATCAACTGGATTCTGAAAAAACTGAATACAGGAGGTCGAATATGGAGCATTTACCAAAGAAAATCCATCAAAACGGCATCAGCTACACGCTGGTGGGAGACTACTACATCCCCGATCTGAAGCTGCCGGAGGAAAGCCGCCCTATCGGACTGTGGGGCCGGATGCACAAGACGTTTCTGCAAGAACACCGGCCCGGCCAGTACAACGCCCTGCTTCTGTCGGGAAAACTCTGGACATATCTTGCTGACCTGAACGAACAGGCCGTTGACCGGCTAGCGTGTATCGTCTCGCAGATGCAGGAGGCGGAGGGCGTCACCGAGGAACTGAAAGCCCGTGACCAGCTTGCATGGGTCGGGGGTATGAACAGCATCCGCAGCCGGGCAGAGGAAATCATCCTCTCTGAGATGATTTTTGTCTGAGGGAGGTGGGCGCATGATACTGGAAGAAATGTTTAACGGCAGATTTTATCCCTGTGAAACGGTGGTCGCTGATTCACCGAGATTCAAGCAGGCAGTCAAGGCCAGCGCCGATCTGATGGACACCTTATCGGAGCGTCTGAGCAAAGAGGACTATGCACTGGTCGAAGAACTGCGGGCGCAGGTGGCAATCGCTCAGTGTGAGGAAAACGAAAGCCACTTCAAATACGGCTTTTCGGCGGGGCTGCTTGTCCAGCAGGAAGCCCATACGCAGGTGTCGCAGAAAGACAAAGAATAGCATCTTCAATAGTGGCTGTTCCCAAACTGGGAACAACCACTACAACAGAATACAGCTTCACGAAAGCCATTTGCCAATCAACCGGCGGATGGCTTTTTTGCCGCTCCCGGATATGGAAATTTTACTTCCGCTTACGTCTGGCCTTGCGGTTGGGCGGGATGGGACTGGCCTTTCCTCTCATATTGTTGGGGCTTTTGAGCTGCTTGGACAGGCTCAGTATCC